>Ga0209652_1003285_pt1 | contig 12002 bp, 9 predicted proteins | sample SaaInl74LU_5_DNA_FD_184641 | JGI IMG/M metagenome (GOLD analysis project Ga0209652, IMG submission 184641) | Marine microbial communities from expanding oxygen minimum zones in the Saanich Inlet - ESP_74LU_5_DNA (SPAdes) (version 2) | ecosystem: Environmental > Aquatic > Marine > Intertidal zone ...
GGGGGGGGGGGGGGCGCTGCTCGTGTCGCGATCGAGGCGACACTGCCCGATAGGCACCCAGTCGCGCCCGGGTTCCCTGTGGTTCGACGTGGGTGACATCGGGTTCTTGGGCAATCAATGCTTTTGTGAATGCCGTATAAGGTATCGGTCAAGGTCGGCCGCTAGGTCTTATCATCAATATCTGCCTGTTGAAATCACAGGCGACCGAGCCGCCGGGCCCCTCTAAAGCCGTCTTTCGACTGTAGTCGAGATCTCGATCGGACCTCTAACGGCTATCGGTCAGGTGGTTTTTCTCCGATCGATCTTCTTCCTGGACGAAACCACTTGAGGCATGAATTCGCCAAGATGCTTTAGCTTCGCTGCCGATCCATCTCAAGACACCGTGGTCAGCAACTTGTAGCCCGGTCCTGATAGATATACCCCACGCAACAATATCAAAACTCTAAGACGCCAGGACAAGCTGCATGACCGCCGATCATCCGACAGAAGTTGCTCCGCCTCTTTTTATTATTGGTTCCATGAGGTCTGGCACAACACTGGTGCGAAACCTGCTGCGACGCCAACCGGGTACCATTTGTCCAGAAGAGACGCACTACTATCGGTTTGGCGATCCGTTCCGCACACCAGGGTATAGGAACACAATCCTCAAGAATGCTACGTTGAAAAGGCATCGCGAGATTGATGGCATCGCCGAAGACGATTTCATGAGGCTCCTTGACACGTCATACACAAAGGGGGAGTTGTTGCGAGCCCATGTGGACTACATGGCAAAAGTCATGGGGCTGGACAGCTACCGGTGGTTCGACAAAACTCCGCAGAACGTTTACGGCTTACCGCTGATCCGGGCGGAGTTTCCGAATGCTCGGTTCCTGCATCTGGTGCGTAATCCACTCAATGTTGTCGCGAGCTTGAAGCTCGGCAAAGTAGTCAAGATCGAGGAAACTGACGCCGCTTGTAATTCATGGCTGGAGGCCGTCAGCATTATTCGCCAGTGCGCTCCAATGCTTGGCAAGAACTTGCTGGAGTTGCGTTATGAAGACGTTACAAGCGATCCTGTCGGCAGTATGAAGACATTGCTTGCCTTTTCCGGTCTTGGAGATGACATGTCTCTCTACTCTGCTCAGGACACTCACCTTGAGCGGAACCAGTATCGAGAAGTCCTGTCCGACGAAGACAAGTTAATTGTGCAAGACAGAAGCAGCGAACTTGCCAGCCATTATGGCTATAGCCTTGGGGAATAGGGTCACGTGTACAGCCCGGCCGTTTTTCCGCGCAAAGCAATGAGGGCAAGGACGGTATCGATCGTCGGAGTTGGCGTATCAGTCACGCGCCCAAGTTCTTTGACGGACCTAACAAGCGCGTCGATTTCCATAGGCCGACCTTGATCAAGGTCTTGCAGCATTGAGGTGCGGTGCGCCCCTACATCGGCCCCGCCCTGTATGCGGCGATCCACGTCGATTGGGAATTTGACGCCAAGCTTTTCAGCAATCGATTGGGCCTCCAACATCATGTTGCGTGCTACCTCGCGGGTGCCGGGATCGGTGCAAAGCACATCCAGTGTTGCATGAGTGAGAGCGGAAATGGGGTTGAACGACAGGTTCCCCCATAGCTTTACCCATATCTCATCCCGGATCTTTGGGCGCACAGGGGCTTTCAGCCCTCCCGCCCCTAACGCCTTTGAGAGGGCAAGCGCGCGCTCGGACTTGGATCCATCGGGCTCACCTAGGGAAAACCTGTTGCCCTCGATGTGTTTCACCACGCCTGGCTCGATCACTTCGGCGGCAGGATAGACCACGCAGCCCAACACGCGATCCGGGCCGAAGCCGTCCCATTGCGCGTTTCCCGGATCGACGGTTTCGAGCCGTGTGCCGTCAAACGGGCCGCCCAGCTTGTGAAAATACCACCACGGGACGCCATTGACGCCAGAAACGATGGTGGTCTGATCGCCAATGAGCGGTTGCATATGCGGGACAACAGCCGGAACCGAATGGGCTTTGAGTGTGACGATCACGTAGTCCTGAGGCCCAAGGTCGACTGGATTGTCCGAAGCGGTCACAGCCACGGTTGTCTCGCCCGTCTCTTCGATCAGGCGCAGGCCGTTTTCTTGCATGGCCGCGAGATGTGGCCCACGTGCAACGAGGCTGACATCCGCCCCGGCCTGCGCCAGTTTCGCCCCCATGTAGCCGCCGATGGCACCGGCGCCGAAAATACAGATCTTCATGCCGTGCCCCTCAGCCCAAACCCAGTTTCTCGGCAAGGCCGATACGCTGCAACTTGCCCGTTGCACCTTTCGGAATCTCGTCAAGGATCAGGACCTTGCGCGGCACCTTGAATGCTGCAAGCCGCTCACCGGCGAAATCCCGGATGTCGCGTTCGGTTGCGCTTTGTCCCTCTTTCAAGACCACGGCTGCGGCCACCTCTTCCCCCAACTTGGGATGCGGCATGGCAAATGTCACACATTGGCCAACGGCCGTATGCTCGGACAGGATACCGTCCACTTCGAGGGGGCTGATCTTTTCGCCGCCACGATTGATGATCTCTTTCAGGCGACCGGTTAGGGACAAGAATCCGTCTTTGTCGAAGACGCCCTGGTCGCCAGTCCGGAACCAACGCTTGCCCTCGGCCTCGAAGAAGTTCTTCTCGTTGGCTTCAGGATTGGCCTCGTAGCCCGGCGTCACATTGGGCCCCGAGATGGCGATTTCACCAACATCGTCTATTAGGCGGTTTTCGATTTCATGCGCGATCCGCACTTCCGGTCCTGCCGGCAAACCCACGGAGCCGGGTTTCTGGCGGCCCGGCTCGATCGGGTTGCAGCACATCTGGTGCGCTGCCTCTGTCATGCCGTAGGCTTCGACCACCGGCGCGCCGAAAGTTTCGGCCAATTGGGTCATGACCGGTCCGGGCAAAGAGGACGACGACGACCGCAAGAAGCGGAGACGGGCGCTCTTGATGATCTCTGTGTTGCGCGACGCACGGGCCAGAATGGCCTGATGCATGGTCGGCACGGCGGTATACCAGGTTGGGTTCACCTCTTCGAGCCAGCCGAAGAACTTGAGGGCATCAAAGCCCGGTGCACAACTGATCGAAGCGCCTGCGGCAAGCGACGCGCTGACGGCGGCAATCAGCCCGTGAATGTGGAACAAGGGCATGACGTTAAGGCAGCAATCCTCGGGTGTCAGGGCCAGCGATGCACGAATGTTTTCCGCCGAGGCCGCCACGTTGGACTGCAACAGCGGCACGATCTTGGGCCGGGATGTGGTGCCAGAGGTGTGCAGGATCAGGGCGACATCGTCTGCGCTGGGAACCGCCTCTGGTGCGCTGCCTTGCACGTCGGTGGACAGCGTGAAGGTGCCTGCCGGTTGCTTTGCCGTCAGTTCGATGACGGTCATGTCAAACCGGTTCGCGGCGGCGCGGGCCGGTCCGTCATAGCCTGCCTCGACAATAATGGCGCGTGCCTTGAGGTCTTCAAGATAGAAGGCGAATTCGTCCTCTTTATAGGCCGGGTTCAGCGGGGCCGTCGTTGCCGATTGCGCCACCGTGACGAAGGCCGCCGCCATCTCGGGCCCGTTCGGCAAGACGATCGCAACCCGATCCTGCGCACCGACACCCGCAGCCCGCAAGGCCTTCCGCACGTCTTGGGTCAGGGCTTTGAGATCCGCATATGTCATCCAGTCCCGACCGGGCGCACCGATGGCATTGGCGGTGTCTGAGTGACGTTGGATCAGGGCTTCAAGTGTTTGCATTTCAGGTCTTTCTGTATCGATTAGTCATATTCAGGTGCGGTCGCCAATGCAGGTCAATCGCTCGGATCAGCCCTCTGCGACAGTCCGTTTGCGACGCAACAGCTTTATGGCTGGCAAGAAGATCAAGATCAGGGCTATCACCGTAATAGGGCCTGCAATCGGCCGGGTGAAGAAGATCATTGGATCCCCCGATGACAAGAGCAAGGACTGGCGCAGCGTGGGTTCGGCAATAGGACCAAGCACGATTGCCAGAACAGCGGGGGCCAGCGGGTAATCAAACTTGCGAAGGAAGAAGGCGCTGATCCCGAATATGACGATCAGCCACAAATCGTGCATACTTCGCGAGGCTGCGAAACCGCCGATGATCGACAGCACAAAGATCACGGGCGCGAGGATGGTAAATGGCATACGCAACATCCAGACGAACAGCGGGATGAAAGCGAGATTGATCAAGACCGCTACCACGTTCGAGATGTAGAATGCCCCGATCAGGCCCCAGACGAATTCGCTTTCGTCGATGAACAGGCGCGGCCCTGGTGTCAGCCCCCACATGACCATACCCCCTAGTAGGATCGCAGTCGTCGGCGATCCCGGAATGCCAAGGGTCAACATCGGCAACATCGCACCCGTCGAGGCCGAATTGTTCGCCGCTTCAGGCGCGGCCACGCCGTCGGGCGCCCCATTCCCATATTCCTCGGGCGTTCTCGAGGCCATCTTGGCTACGCCATAGGCCATCAACGACCCTGGCGTCGCGCCGGCAGCGGGCAGAACCCCTACGAAAAATCCCAGAACAGAACCAATCCAGGTGCCTTTCCAACCCCGGCGCACCGCTTCCTTGGTATCCGAGACCAAACCTTTGGCGGTCATCTTGGGATTTGTTGTCGTTACCTCGCCGCGGGTCTGCTCGATCGTCCAGAGCATCTCTCCGATGCCGTATACGCCGATGGCGAGCACGATGAACCCGATCCCGCGCAGGAACCCTTGGATTTCAAACAGAACAAGGCGGGGCTCACCAGAGATGGTGTCAAAACCAACCGTTGCCAGGACGAGGCCGAAGCAGATCGAAAAGATCGTCTTGGGGATATCATCACCGCCAAGGCCCAAGAAGGTCGCGAAGGCCAGCAGCATCAAGGCAAAGATTTCGGGCGGCCCGAACGACAGCGCCACGTCCGCAAGAAGAGGGGCAAACAAGCTGAAGAACACCGTTGCAAAGGTGCCCCCGACGAAAGAGGCCAGCGCCGCCGTCACCAAAGCAAGGCTTGCACGTCCCTGAAGCGCCAAAGGGCGTCCGTCAAAGGTTGTTGCCACTGCCGTAGAGGCGCCAGGAATACCAAGGGCTACCGATGAAATCGCGCCCCCGTACATTGCGCCGTAGTAGATCGCCGCCAGAAACATGATGGCAGAGGCAGGTGGCACCAGAAACGTCACAGGCAACAGGATGGCCACCCCGTTGACGGACCCCAAACCGGGCATCGCACCGATGAACAACCCAACGGTCACGCCCACGACGATCAACATCAGATTGATCGGTAGAACAGCCGTCGCCACGCCGTCGACAATTAACGAAAAGACTTCCATGGTGATCCCCGGTGCAAAGGTGCGTCAGTAGATGATCTCGTACATCATATCGAAGAACGGCTGCGTGAACGGCAGGCCCTGCGGCATCGAGATGTACATTGCGCCCTCGAAAAAGAAGAAAAGACCGCCGGGCAGCGCGACTGCGAGCACCGTCGTCAGTAGCCACGAGTGCCGCCCGAGAAAGTGCAGGTAGTAAATGAGGAACAGGCAGATTGCGCCGTACATCGAAATGATGGGGATGAGCGCAACAAAGACCAAAACGCCCCCGCCGACGCGGGCGACGGTGCGCCACCCGAAGGCGTCCATAACCGGTTCGTCCGAAACCGATGCCGGGCTATTGCCGCGCCACCAATTCCAAGCGATGGCAGCGCAGCTTAGCAACATTCCAAACGACAACCAGAATGGCCAGAAACCGCCACCCGGACCTTGGCCGCTGATGTAGCCGATGGGAAGCTCGGTGCTCTTCCACATCAGATACAGAGAAAGGAGGGCTAGAAGCCCTGCAAGTGATATTTCACCTTGGCGCATTCCTGCCCCCTCTTCCGTTATGCTGGTTTAGCCGTTGATCTCGGACAGCAACTGACGATGGTTCGCCACCTGCGTGGCCCAATAGGCGCGTGTCTCGGCTTCATCCATCGGCAGGGGCGACAGGCTTTCGGAGGTCAAATAGTCCTGCCATGCTTGGCTATCGTAGACCTGGCCGAACACTTCGCGGTAGTAGGCTGCGGCCTCGTCCGACATGCCAGGCGCGCCAACGATGGCCCGCTGGTTATAGTAGGAAAAATCGTGTCCCATCTCACGCATCGTCGGCACATCGGGATAGGCTTCCATCCGCTCGTCCGAGAAGGCCAGAAGCGGCACGAAATCACCCGCAGCATAGAAGCCGTTGGCCTCGGCAGGGTTGTTCACGGTTGCCATGATCTGCTTACCGGCAAGGTCACGGGCCACGGCACCGCCGCCATCATAAGGAATGTAGTTGATGTCGAGGTCATAGACGCCGGACATGTAGGCGATCACGATTGAGTCTTCCTGCCCCGAGCCGGTGCCGCCCATCACATACTCACCGTCCATCGCGCGGACTGCTTCAACGTACTGCTCAAAGGTCGTAATGCCCGAGTCCGTGTGCACCCAAAGCACGAACGGATCGACGCCCATCATGGTGATCGGTGTGAAGGTCTCGATATCCACACCAAGGCCCTCTTGGCGGATCGGTGTCGTGTAGAACGAATTCAAAGTGACCATCAGCGTATGGTCAGGGTCACGGGCGTCGTTCAGATGCAACAGCGCCTCGGCACCAGATCCGCCACCGCGGTTTGTCGGGATCAGGGGACGGTTCATCATGTCGCCCGATTCGACCACGGACTGGACGAAGCGCGCAATTTGGTCTGCGCCGCCACCTGGGCCGGCCATGATCGTGAAATCAACCGGGCGGGTCGGCTTCCAGTCTTGTGCCATTGCCGAGATTGGCAATGTTGCAAGAGCGGAACCTGCGGCCAGCCCGAGGAAAAGTCTCTTGGTCAGTGTCATGCTATAGTCCTCCCTGATATGTCCAATCCTACGGACGCGTCGTTCCCACGAGATGTGCGGGGGTTCTGTTATGGGCTCGTCTTGCGTCGTGCCCGTCTGTGAATTTGAAATGTCGGGCTAATGCGCCATCAGGATGGGCATTTCCGTCTGGTCGACGATGCGCTCTGTGTTGCCGCCAAAAAGCATCTCGGATTCGTGGCTGTGGCTATATGCTCCCGTAACCAGCAGGCTCGCCCCGATGCTTTGACACGTCTTGAGTAGTTCAGTGGCAGGGTCTTTGGCCTCGAACTTAACGATCTCTGCGGTGATGCCGCGCAGCGCGTAATAATCCACCAGTTCTTCCGCGGTGGGTCCGTTGGTCTGCACTTTTCCGCCTGTCAGGATACTGACACGTTCCGCAGCGTGGATGATGTCCAGCGAAGAAGCTACGGCCCGTGCGGCCGGTAGCGACCCGTTCCACCCGACTGCCACATGTTGCGCGAACGTCTCGTCCGGCTGCAATTGTCCGGGACAAACCAACACCGGACGGCCCGCTCCATAAAGCGCCGCCTTCAACGAGCTTTCGCCGAGGTTGCGTTCGCGCTGCGGCTTTGGAAGCACGATGACATCCGACAGGCGCCCTGCATGCTTTACGACATCGGCCATGCGTCCTTGCATCTCTGTAAAGGTGCAGGTCACTGCGTCAGTCGCGTTGGGATCATCGTTAAGCCCGTACTCAAGCGCCAATCTGTGCAATATGCCACGAAGGTGGTTTTCTTGGCGGTTCGCCAGTTCGCTGGCCTGCTCCATCAAAACTTTGCGGGCAAATTCACTTAGTGGCATGCCCTGCGGCATCAGATCCTTTGCCTGAGCCCGGCAATGGACGACGTTGACCTTCGCATCGTGGCGCCTGGCAAGCTGCGAGGCATGTGCGAGCATCGTGGCGACCATGCCGTCGCCTCGCACCGGGACTAGGATAGATTTTATCAATGTCTGCCCTCTCCCGTGTCTTCACACTGTGCTTGGCGTCGTGTTCATGAACCGGTGGCATCCATCAGCGTCGGCCAGGGTCCTCTCGTGGCGGACTAAAGAGAGCGCACGATTATTTCGTCAATACGTTTTTTTTGGAAATAAACTTGCTTCGGGGAATTTATGTGCGTTTTTAAGCCCTTGTTCGAGGCATATTTTTCCGCATCCGGAGGTATACCGCCACTTTCTTGGTCAAATCGACGGCGCGCTGAACCGACTACCTTCAAAGAAATGAGAGGACGGTGGCAGATTCGGACGGGGACTGGCTGGTCGAGGCCCGCTCAAGTCAAGCCCCAACACGCTCATGCACGACCACGCCGTGATGCGTTTAGAACGCACACAGCTACGCAAATTTGCGATGCGGCGAAGCCTGGCCCGAGGGAGGGTATGCAAGCGTGACGAGGCGATATCCGAAACAGATATCGGGCACCCGGCCGTAGCGACGGGCAAGACGTGCTAGGTTGCGGTGCCCTTTATGGTTGCGGCGCGACTATGGTCACGCCCACCCTACCGATCCCCTCGATCACCACATCCACCGCCATGCCCGGCTTTACCGGTCGCGCGCCAAGGGATGTTCCACAGGCGATAAGGTCACCGGGATTAAGCGTCATGTCCTGTGACAGGCAACTGACGATCTGGGCTGGTGGCAGGATCATGTCGGACGCTGGATAAGATTGCCGCTCCCTTTCATTGACAAGAACCGTGATTGTCAGCTGGCTCCAGTCGATGTCGGTCTCGATCACCGGCCCGGCGACGCCGAACCCGTCAAAGCTTTTGGCGCGGGTCCACTGCGGAAAGGACGGGTCTGCGCTGAGCACATCAAGTGATGTGAAATCATTGATGCAGGTGAACCCAAGGATGGCATCTTCCCCTTGCTCAGGCGTTATGTTCTTGCAGGTCTTGCCGATCACAATCCCAAGCTCGCCTTCAAACACGACGCGGCCTGCTGACGCCGGCAACACAACCTCTACCCCCGGACCGCAAAGCGATGTGACGGCTTTGAGGAAGTAAAGGGGATGCTCGGGATGCGACAGGCCGCCCTTTTCCGCCGATGCCTTGAAATTGTTCCACAGCCCGATGAATTTGCCCGGCACGACGGGGGCCAGTAACTCCAGTTCAGCAAGTGAAATCGCCTCGCCGGTCGCCACGTCTGACCCCAGCGAGGCCCGCGGGTATAGCATGTCGCCGTCGATCACCCCTGTCACTTCGGTGCCGTCGCCCTGTTCTCCGCGTGCCCATTTCACAGCGTCGTCTCCTCAAACCCCTAACCGACATTCCCAAAATGGCGTGCAGTTTGGCGCCAAGATTTTCCGATTTTCCAGGCAGGACAAGAGTTTTTTGCCCTGATCCGCCCCTGCGGCCGCTCATGCGCCCTAAACTCGACGGATCGGGCCGAATGTCGGACGATTATTGTAGATGTCGGGAAACAGCCGTCACATTGTGTTGGCAAAGAATACCCAGCTTTCCGGTTCTCAAACACAGGGCGCTTTGGGGCCAACAAGTTCAAGCCAGCACTATATGCCGTCAAGGCTGTGACCACCCTTTGGTTCAGGGAAACACTGCATGCCTTGCCAGTTCAAACATATGTTGCTGACAGGATGAACTACTCGCGCGCTGCGTTTGAGCATCCGCAATACTTTCCTTTCTCTAGGCGATAAAGAATTCCTCAAAGAACGGCCGTTGCTCGGGTTGTGCAGTGCCATTGGCGAACTCCAGCGCCAGCTCATAGGCATCGGCACCGATACTGGTCCCCGTGCTCAAACCATCGAGGTTGCCGTCGCTGAAATGGATGCCACCGTAAATCCGGGACGCCCCCCCCGCGTTGGCTGCTTCAGAGAATGTATCCCACTGAAACTGAAAGACATCTCCTGGCAGTGCTGCATCAAACGCGCTGGTCCCGGGAGGCACGATAATCTGCGCGTCAAGCGTGTCCGATCCGGTAAACGCTATCAATACGGCTGCCCCAGCTGACGAAAAGGTGCTGTGGCCCGAGGTATATTCGGCGAAGGGCGGCGACTGTTCCCCACCAGGAAGTTGGTAGGTCACAAAGTTCTCGGCCAAGATTGTGAGGGTCCCGCGGCTGCTGCCCGTATCAGGGTCTATGCCGCCAAAAGCCTGGATCACATATCCGGTCTCGCCGGTCAGTTCGTCAATGCCCGGCTCGCCGATCAGACCCAGATGACCCAAGTCCCGGATCACAGTGACCGGCCGCGCATAATCAAAGAACGCTTTGGCATCCCATGTCGCAATAGCCGCATCAAACATGGCATTGCCCATCGTCATGAACAATAGCGCGTCAGTGGCCGCGTCATGACCATCTCGCTGTGACACATATTGCGCCATCGTCATCCAAGCACCCGGCGGGTAGCTGCTGCCGGGGCCATCTTCCCAGAATTCGGCGATCAACTTTTGATCCTGGGTCAAGGTTGCACTGGTTTGAACGATGGCTTCGGCTTGGGCAACAAAGGCTGGATTGATGACAGGACCGATCAGGGATTTATCCACTGGGATGGGCGTTCCGGCCTCCACAATGACGCCATTTATGTCCGCCCGAACGGCAAGCGTGATCGTCCGGCTCTGAAAATCAAGCACCGCATCCACATGCTCAGATGTGAAGAACGGTTCAGGACCATCCGGACGGATAAGTACGGTGTCGGTATCTCCATTGGGCAATTCAGGCAGAGCGAACCCTTCGGCAAGGCTAAGTTCGGGCGTTAGGAACTTCTGCAGCGCGTCGGGTGTGGGCGACAACACACCCTGCTTTTCGGGTGTCCAACGCGCAATATCTTTGCGCGTCTCTGGTGTAGGATCAGGGTTGACCGGCGTGTAGAGCCCCTCGGACAGGGCGGCAAGCTGAACAGCTTCGGCCTGACGCGGGATCAGAACGTCCTGGGCCGCATCAATCCCAACCTCGTAGGCGTGGGAGTCGTCAGACAAATCCAGACCTAGGCGCTGTGAAAGCACCTGATTGAGTTTATCCGCATAGTGTGGGTAGAGTTCCGTCAGCACTTGGTGTGCCGCAACATGCATGGCGGTCTCGACCTCCGCGCTGGAAGCGTCGGCAAGGCTGGCGATACCGTGGTTGTCACCTTCCAGATCGATCGAAACGCGTTCGGCGACCGGGTCGTAGCTGGCATGTGCATCGTAGATTGCCGTGTGCATCATCGAGAACGACCTAGCCGCGTTGGTCGGACCACCGCCGTTTTCGACAACAATGGATTGCAAAATTTGGTCCCAGATGACGCTTGGGGTCGGTTCTGGAGTATTTACCGTCATTAGGCGTGGGCCACCTTCCGCCAAAAGGTCAGGACCGGGCTGCTCTAGCTGTGCCAAGATATCGGCGGTCCGAAAGGTTTCCTCACCGGCAATAAAACTGTCCACTTCCGAAAGCAGCTCTACCTCGCCGCCAAACCGGTTGCGGACAGCCAGCGCGCCGTCTTGGAGTAGAAAGTCGTAATCGTGCAGTGGCCCAGCCAAGGTGACAACACGACCGGCTTCTGTTCCACCATCAACACTATCTACAGGGTCGTCCTCTGTTCCGACGGACACAAATTCAAAGCTGTCGACATCGTCAAATTCAAACTCGAATTTTCCTTTTCGTGATTCAATCTCAAGTTCGCCGTCTTCAAGCTCAAACTCATACTCCTCACGGCGGCCGTCGAGCGTGATCAAACGTGTTTCACCATCTTGGGTGATCCTGACCTGCAGCACAGAACCCGAACTAAAATCGCGGTCTTCTTCGCGGCTCGATTTACACGACTTTCCCATGGCTTCTAGGTCCCGGTTCTCGTTGTTATGTTCAGCCTCTCGTCGGATGGCTCTAGTGTTCTAAACTGACATTCGCACGGCTTCTTGTATACAACAACGACCACAGGTCGGGCCAGTTCTAAGACTTTGGTCGGTGAACAAGCAGGGACTCTTCTTCTACGCATCGTCGCGCATCACAGAGAGCATCCGCGCTGTGACGGTGTTGTTATCGGCTGGAGGTGCATGTCCGGTGGCGTCCAATTTGTCGTATTTCTAACGCCAGAACACCTGCACAGCACGGAGCGGCTCCCCGAAAATCGGACAGTGACGTAAGCTACGATCTGACGTCTGCTGGTCTCCAAGAACGAGGAGATCAGAACGTGAAGAAGCGCAGGAACC
>Ga0209652_1003286_pt1 | contig 11999 bp, 11 predicted proteins | sample SaaInl74LU_5_DNA_FD_184641 | JGI IMG/M metagenome (GOLD analysis project Ga0209652, IMG submission 184641) | Marine microbial communities from expanding oxygen minimum zones in the Saanich Inlet - ESP_74LU_5_DNA (SPAdes) (version 2) | ecosystem: Environmental > Aquatic > Marine > Intertidal zone...
CAGAGATTCTACTTATGTTCACGCTCTCGCTTGTCTCATTGAGGCGTTGACTCGTCAAATCATCCAGCTGCGTAGAAGTGACTCCGTAGAAGTGACTCCGTAGAAGTGACTCCTCCTCCCGCTGCTGATTTTGGCCAATACCACTATCACCTCTTCCCCAATAGACGATGCATTCGATTGACTGTTTTATTCCTTCTCGGCTGTGGCCGCCTTCCTCCCCCTGAATAAGCCACTCAAAGTAATTGAAGCACACTGCCTATCCGAATGGCTCAGCTCTACATAATAGATTTACACTGCAGCTCGAAGGTCGAAGCTACCCTTAGTATATATTTGATCTCTAACACATCATAAATTAAGACAACGCATCATTACCGGCGAAGAGGGGAAACTCGAAACGTCCACAATCGCTCCGTTAGCTCAGTAGGTAGAGCGCAGGTCTCATAATCCTGAGGTCGTGAGTTCGATCCTCACATGGAGCATTCTTTTTTGCCAATGTGCTTGTTTTTGCTGCCAATATGCTGGCTTCTTGCTGCGTCTCTTATTCCTTTTGTTACTTCCTATCTATGACGAAGAAGGTTTTCTCATTCTCATTTTATTGTGAGTGTTGAGCAGGTGCTCCTTCTGTTGCCAGCTACTCGTTGCCTCTCGCTTCTTTCAGTAGGTACGAGTACTTGTGTTATTAGAGCAACTATATAATTGAGGTTCATATTTATCTAACCTTTTATTAATGCTCCTAATCAACTCACGTCCTCATCATTTCTGTCTTCTTCCTCGTATTCATAGATGAGAACATCTCGAAAACTGTTCGCCACGGCTGTGGCCAATCGAACAGGTATGGCGTTACCAACTTGACGATATTGACTTGTAAGACTCCCTTGAAACGTATACCATTTCGGAAAGGATTGGATTGTGGCAGCCTCTCTAACAGTGATCAATCGGTCCTCAAGGTAGTGGAAGGGCGTGCGTGCAGAAGCGCATAACGTAGGAGCGACATCGTTACCATCAAGGCGAATGTGGCCATGTTGTCCTGGATGCAGATTTGTCTTTCGACCTTCCATATTTGATAGCGCATTGTCATTTTCAACCTGAGACAAGGCATCTTTAACTGTAACATATGGCGATTTGTCCAAATCATCTCCATGAGTCGCCGAAGGAATCAGAGGAAGCGGGACATTGTTCTTTGCAATTAGCATAAAGAACCTAGGCCTGCTTTGGGGATCACCATAATCGCAAGCACGCAGGACTGTGCATCGGACTTGGTAGCCTAACTTGATAATCTCTGCTGTAATTGTATGAAGATATCGGCAGCTTCTTCTACTCCAAATCCCGACGACATTCTCAAATACAGCCGTGTCGCAAGATGTCTTCTTGATGAGATCCACCAGTAACAGGGATAAGTCTGCTCGTTCTCTTGGCTCTGTTTCTTCTGTACTATTGGCTATACTCCTGTTTGCCATGGAGAAATCCTGACAAGGGCTACTGAAGTGAAGGTGATCGATGCGGCCAAGAGCAATAGCAATCTTTGCGAAGTCCTCACTAAATGTCCTGATACAGCCGTCATAGACTTTCAGATCTTCATTGTTTGCTTGAAGTGTAAGAACTGAATCTTTATCTTTCTCTACTGCCATGACCGTGTGGAATCCAGCGTTGTGATACCTTTTGTGACAAACAATAATTTATGGCATTCATGTGAGTTTCTTACTCTCTCTCATCACAAACAAGCATCAATTCATCTAGATATCACTAACTCACCCTTGCAAGCTCCCACCTGCCCCCGCAAACAGCTCTAGAGATCTAATATTCTTTCTGCTCCTCAATCTGTTGACTTTATTGCGATCATAAAAATACCCAAACGAGTGCCATTTTCCAGGCGTTTGAGCTTGATAAATCAAACGCGGAATCTGATCAACTGTGTCTGATTCTTCGCCTAGATTGGTCAATAATATCTCTTTGACGCACTTGAATACTTGCACATATCCACCCTTCATCAAGTCTGCCCCCGCTTCACCTAAGATGGTGTGCTCAAACCCAATAACTAAGATGCAGAGAGCAGTATCTGTTGATATGAACCGCTGGATTCCAACTATGGTATCTTTTCCTTTCAATACGTAGCATTTATTCTTGAGAAATGAATTACCTTCAAAATCCACTACTGTTGGATCAAATACGACACGATTACCCCTATCTTTTGCGGTTGCACTCATACCTCTGTCCCTACTTTGATTCTCTTTCTGCAATTGGAAGCCCTGGACTGCCATGTAAAGTTTACTTTGGCTAATCTTGGATTTGTAGAACTGTTCGGTTTCTTCAATCATACTATCGTCGTCCTCCTCTTCTCCATCATCATCAGCGTAATAGTCTGGTTCAGTAGACATGTCGTCCCCGTCCACTCTTGATTGCTGATCTACTGTATTGACAACATTATTTGACGTCATATCATTTGATTCTCCGCTTTCACTTTCATTGTCTTGCGATTCAACGGCATCATTAAACTCACCATCGTCGCTTGAAGAATCATCACTTGAAGAATCGTCATCACTAGAAGAATTGTCACTAGAAGAATCGTCGATCTCAATAACTTCTTGATCTAACACGATAACACTATCATCATCTTGGCCTTTCGCATCAGTAGAATTATTGTCTGACGTTGAACTTTCAACACTATCACTCCTGCTCGACTCTTCTTCATCATCGTTATCCCCATATTGTCTTCTTGCCTTCTTTGCTTGACGTCTATCTTCTGGTGACATTAGACGAGAGTTTGCTCTTTGTTTCAGCGCATCTAATTCCTTTTGTAGGGCGCTCACCTTGTTGTCGTAAAATTCGTTCACCCCTGCATATGATAGAAAAGACGTGTAAAATATATGTTAGCACAGTGACACTGCACCTTCGTTGCCGATCAAACCAGATATACTCACCCGCTTCTTCCTCCCGAAAGGAAGTGCTTCCAATGGTGTCATTCATGCGTTTGCGACATGAGACTTCTTCCTTCCGCCGATTTTGAATTTTAACGATGAGATTTTCAATATCGTTGATTCGTTGCTGCTCCTGCTGGTGTCGTGTCGTCATGATATAACAGTCATGAGCGGCGATTAGAGGCGGTGCTCTTCGTCTCAAGAGGTGTTGTAGTGATAAATCTTTTGAACAGGCGTAACTCGCACAGCACAAGATGTACTTATGATCTCATCGGCAGTTTGCAAGAAGTGATGGGCGGAGTGATTTTAGCGTACTAATTCCTACCGTACACAGAAAGATTCTCTTAGCATGCGTTTGTCTTCCTGCTGCAGCTCTGTTGTGTAGTAGAAAGCTCTGTAAACACTCATGGACGAAGACGACGTGAAGATGATGGACCCCGACCTCGAGGTAAGTGACTTGTGCTATGGCTACCAGACATCCTATGAAATTTCTGTGACGTGATTTGTGTTGTGCGCAGATTTGCAATATGATGTATTGTATCAGACATGTGCTCACTATTTTCATCGCTGCTTTTATAGTACATCTGCTCCGAGATCGGCCTTACAAAGAAGAAACGCCGCCTAATCACTGAAGAGTATTGTATTCATAATCTTGATGATTTATTACAACTCAAGTCTCGACTCGAAAATGATGAATTGGGATCAATGGTGGAGGAGATCAAACATAAATTACTAATGGCAGCTGAGTGGAGACGTAAATATCCAGAAGTGGATGTGTTGGAGGATTTCGATGAAGATGGATGGAATGATTGGAAGAAAAGTTGCAATGAAGATGTGCGGAACGATGGGGAGGAAAGTTGCAATAATTACGTCGCTGGTATGGACACAGATATGAATGTAAGTCTGTTGAGCGTGAGTATAGTCCTCATCTCTATTTGAATTCAAACTCATTTGCATGCTCCTTATTTTATCTAGAAAATCTGTGAGTCAATCGGCACGCCAAAGAAGAGCCGATTGCTAATAATTAAATATGGCATCACTTCGGTGGACACTCTTCACAGTGTTCTGGCATCTAAGCTAGAACTGGAAGAGTTGAGGAAAGATTTGGTGCAAAATTTGACGATTGCATCCAAATGGATACGTGACAACCTAGGTTTCGATGTATTAGGGGGATTCGATGAGGAACTGTTTCATAACATCCGCAAAATACACGACGATGAACTAGAGCACTATAATTTTGCAAAATTTTACAATACGTGGTGTATGGGATCTCCGCACAAGGAATATAATTTGAATCATTACAACAAAGTGAATTCGACTAGTCAACTTCTAGACAAAGTCATCGAGTTAGAAATTGCTGCAACAATGGAGTCGCCGAATCTTAGGGAGAAAGTGGGGAACTTTGATCATGGGACCTTTCTCGACAAGGCATTCCGCTGTTTTCATAATGCGGTGGGCCGGAAAGATCACAAAGGAAAAACGTATGTAGTGGCAGGGCGTACTCAGAGTGGAAAATCTGCCGTGAAGGGAGTAATCCAGAGTATGGGCGGTGTGCTGGAGATACCTGTTATAGTGCTGACAAAAGGGGTTGACGAATCAATAGACCTGAATGAGAAACTAAGAGAACTCTCGGAATGGACTCCTGTTAAAAGGGAGCATGTAGTCGTCGGTGAGTGTCAAGGTGACGGTAGTGTGTGCTTAGAAAAACAATGCCCCACTTCACTCACTTGTGCATATTTATAATATCTCTTTTAAGCATCGAACAAGAAAGACAGGATGTCTTACAGAGAGAAGAATGCCAAAGTAGAAAGAGCCTTTGGTGGCACCCACGGTGGAATGCTAGTTATCGCTGATACGAAGGCGCAGGTACAGAAAGCACTGAGGGCATTAGAGGACTATAGGGAAAAGAATCCTGGGGGGAAATTCATACTTGTTGTGGATGAAGCGGATGCAATGTTTAGAACAAAAGACAGGAGTCAGGTGTTTGAGCAAAACCTGGAAGCACTGCGTGCTACAAATCCAGCTATGGTAAGAAACGACTCACTTGTTGTGTCAATATTCAAATATCTCTCCCTTCTCTCAAACTTCCCTTCTCTCAAACTTTAACTCTGATTGATCTGCTTTGTAGACTGTCATGATTTCTGCGACGCCAATATCTTTCATGCTCGAGATTGTTGCTAAGGAGGAAACTGGGGGAGAAGATATTGAGTTCATCAATTTTTCTCCAAACTCAAACTATCTTGGAGTAGAAGACATTGTACCTCTAATTGATAGAGATGGAAAGAAAGTGTACCTACAACAGAACGAATTGACTTCAGAAGGACACGCATTTGATGGTATTAGAATTCCTTACGCGAATCCAAAAGTCAAGGCATTGTATGACGACGCACTTGGACACGAGAAAGGCGTTCTATTACTGGACGCCTCGAGCCCTCGCGTCAACGCTGACAGCAACATATACCAGAAAGCAGAAGCAGTTCAGGCACTGTACCACAAGAAGGAGATTCCTCTCATCGCTGTTACGATATCTGGGGGGAAGGGTATCCACGTTCGATTGCCACCGGGACTAGAGGCAATTGGCAAAATTATTGACTTACCTGAAGATTCAAAGATGGCTGATGATTGGGAATTCTCTTTGACCAGCTCCAAGTTTCAAAAATGGCGTAACAATTTGATTGGGGATCTTCTCAATTGCTTAGATGCAGCATTTGGATTATCTGTCCCCATCTTCGTCTTTGGTTACACCAAAATGCGACGTGGTATTTCTTTTCGGTCGGATAAGAGGTAAGAATTGTGACTTATTGTTTCTCAACCGCGACCGCAGTCTCCTAACCATTCAAATTCTTCAGGGTAGTAACACACATGTTGATGATCTTAGGAAGAGGGCAAAATGCATCCGGTGTAGCTCAGACTCTAGGACGAGCTACAGGTAATTGCCGCGACGTTCTTGGTGATAACGGTTTCGATTGTGTAAAAGTGTTAACAACGAGTAATGACCTCATTGTTTGCATCAAGATGAACAACTATATCAACGAAATTGGTCGTCGTATGGGGCAAGGGGACACAATTTTTCAGGCAATGACTGGCGCAACAGTGACGATGCCTGATGACGCCAATTTCGCGAGACATACATTCAGGTATAGTTATCCTGTTCATACATGCTATGTATATTACACTGATAGTATGAAGTCTAACACTTGTATGATCTTTGTTACAGGGAAATTGGACCAATCAAAGGTAGGAAGAAATTGATTCAATATGCTTTTGAGGAGGAGATAACGTGGGGCCCATCAGAAGAGGATACGAGAGAGAAGTACTGGGAGGACACTAATGCGCAACAAGTTATGCGCTCGATAGGTCGACTTACCAGTGCGCACAAGTACTTCGATCCAGATGATATCAAGCATGAGTTGAAAGAGTGTGCAAATATTGCCATGACCAAGAAAAGTATTCTCCAGACGTTGAACAAGTTTGTAGACGATTGCTTGGTCAAAAAGACCCAAAATCATGTAGGAGGCGCAAGGGAATTTCAACTTGCTCAGAATGTGAATTGGCTTTGCAAATTCATGAATCCAGCCAAGGGGGAAGTTCCTGATGAAGAAGACTTGCAGTGTTCTTCCGAAGAGGAAAGTATTGTGTCTAGCGTGGAGTCGGAAGATTCTTGCTGGTCGGACATAGCCAAGGCAGCGACAAATTCGTCTGCATCAAACACTTCAGATGGGTTGAAAGAGGAGTCTCCAAATCGTACTTTTGATGGTGATGAGCAGAGTGTTTCTTCTGGAAGAAACATTTCAACAGCTGCAACTATTAGTCCAGAAAAGCTGGGCAGTGCTTTGACTGCAAAGCGCAAAGCCCTGGCCGTCTTACAATCCGAATCCTCGGAGAAGAGAAAGAAACGAAAGAAACGTAAGAAACGAATCCCATATTCGCATATACAAGGTGTGGAAGAATTTGGTGAAGGCAAGTGGAAGAAAATTTGTAATCGTTGCGCTGACACCTTTGATCTGAACATGAGGACTCCTGTCAACTTGAAAGATCTTTACAGAACTCTTTAGCCCAAAGTATGAGCAAAATGTCTTTCCGGGCGGCAGGGCAGCATGTAATTCAAGACGCAAATGAAAATTGTAACACCAAATTAGTGAACATAATCAAAATTAGCTCATATGAACTTTCATCTTATGCTGTCCAAGATCGGTAAGTCGTTTTTAATTATCTTCGCTGCTGGGGTCACAAGACAGCCTTCCCCCTCCAAGTGGCTCTCAATCACGTTGGTCTCTGTACTGGAGGGGAATAGTCGAGCCTGGGAAGACATTCCACCAATCTACCGGAGCAGTTTGGTTTACATTTACTATCAAGGCTGAAACTTACTTTGAAGGTATTCTTCTGAGGAGATCACAACCATGGATGCCATAAAACCTGTTGCAACGATCGTGGCATCAACCCTGCTGCTGCATTTGCGGCTGGACCTAGCGCTGTTGCATCTGAAGGAGCGGGGGCACTTTCACCATAAAGCCGGGGCTTCTGGGGCCCTCGTTGCAGCTGGGCGCCGTACTACATCTGCCTAGCTTTGCCACCGTTGATAGGCAAACAGAAGAGCCATTATGTACAAAAGCCTCTCCACATTCGTACTCTTTGACGCCTTCACCAACATATAGAAAATTATAGATGAATATGTACAGTATAACTAACGCTTTACCCAATCTCCCAGCAGAGAGAAGGCATTTCGAGGCATGAATTGAAGTATTGTAATGGGGAGTAAGGTGTTTGTTCTAAGCAGTGTCTAACAGTGTTGAGCAGAGAGTTATTTGATGCTAGATCCAATGCATTATTATTGGATCTCGACCGTAATCGAATAATCAATGCATATGCATACGTTTTGGCACTCCCCCTCGTGACAATCTATACATCCTTCCTGCCATTGTTCCTGAACACCAAACTAACACTAGCAGTACCAATTATACAAGGCAATAATGATTCTTAATTCGTTAACAATCACCACCAACCCTCCCCCTTTGTATCCTCCCCCCACACCAAATCCATAATAACAAACCAACCTCCTATTTACCATGTCTACGCAACAAGTTGACGAGACGTAAGCCTGTGCACCGTGTTAACAACATCCTCCACCTGAGGCAAACTCGCATTCTCCAAATCCGTCGCATAAGGCATAGGAACATCCGCCCCCGTAATACGCTCCAAAGGCGCATCCAACCAATTAAACGCATCACTCTCCATCAACAAGGCAGCAATCTCCGACCCAATTCCACACTGAGGCCACCCCGTCTCAAGCGAGATGACACGTCCCGTCTTCTTCACCGAGTTAATAATTGTATCACGATCAAGTGGACGAATCGAACGCAAGTTAATAACCTCCACACTCGGTCCCCCACTCGCGGCCAACTGCTCCGCCGCCTCCAACGCCAATCCCACCATTTTGGAAAAAGTCACAATGGTAACATCACTCCCCTCCCGTTCAATCTTGGCCTTTCCAATAGGCACCACAAAATCCTTGGACTGCGCCTCATCCGTCATCGGAAACGCCGTCCCATACATGAGTTCATGCTCCAACACCACCACCGGATTATTATCCCGAATAGCCGCCTTCATCAATCCCTTGGCATCCTCCGAACTGTATGGAGCCACGACCTTCAATCCGGGCACACTCGAATACCACGCCGCAAAACACTGAGAGTGCTGAGCTGAAGTCCCGGCCGCATTGCCATTGGGTCCCCGAAACACAATCGGGCAGGCGATATCGCCCGCACTCATGTAATACTGCTTGGCGGCCGAGTTGACAATCTGATCAATGGCCTGCATGGAGAAATTCCACGTCATGAATTCCACCACTGGGCGTAAATCTTTGTAGGCTGCTCCGATGGCCATGCCGGTGAATCCCATTTCGGTAATGGGCGTGTCGATGACTCGTTTGGATCCGTATTTTTGGTACAGGCCTTTGGTGACTTTGTAGGCGCCTTGGTATTGGGCTACTTCTTCGCCGAGGATGAAGACTTTTTCGTCACGTTCCATTTCTTCGTCGATGCCTTGGTTGATTGCTTCGCGGACGGTTACGTCGATTGTGGCCATGGTGCGGCGGGCGGCGGTGAGGCCATTTTTGGGCCGTGATATTGTGCGGAGGGCCGAGGACAGCATGGTTGTATAATGCTATGCTATGCTGTGCCTATGATGTGTCCTTGATTATGTGTTGTGTACGACGATTATTTGATGGACAGCTGCCGATCCAAATTCAATCCAACTGCCGAAGAAAAAAAATGGACGATGACGGCCGGCATTGTGAGGAAGATGGTAGGTTTAATGAAATTATTTTGATAATCTGTCCGATTCTAAGACAGTAATGCGATGGGTAAAGTGTAAGTTTACGTGAAATCCAAAAGTCAAAAGTGGTAGTTTTGATTTTTATTGACGCCTAATGATCTGACCGTCCCACCTAAAAAATCTTTTTGTCATCATTTTGCATTTATGCTTTGCGCTACAGTATGAAGCTTGCTTTGTCCTCCACATGCCGAAGAAACAAGCCATGAGCAAGACAAGCAAGAAGGCGGAGGCAGCGTCAAATCAAGTGGAGAGAAGACGACGATGGAGTCACTATTGTAGCAGCGCAGACGCAGCTGCAGATGGTAATTATTGACACAAATGATGCGTCAAGCAATCAAACTTGTTGCTGCGCTGAAAAGATAGAATTGAAAGCCAAGAAAGAAGACGAGCAGAAGAAGGCCGCTGAACTACTGACAAAGCAAACAGATGTATGCACAAATCTCATCTTATTCCCGATGACAGTAAACAATGAAATAATATTCCTGATGAAGCGACTGGCAAGGGTTCATGAAGATATCATTGATGAATTACACGTGGTGAGGATGTTGCAACTGTTACTTCAAATGCAAACAGAACTTCCAACATGAAATATTGGATGATACTATCAAGTTGAATTTTAGAAAACGTTAAAATGATAATGCTCATCACTGCGCCTCTATCGAAATGGTCTTTGAACAAAAAATTATGAACTTATGCAAAGCAGCAGAGCTGCTGAAAATGTGACAAGCATACGCTCGTTAGCCACTTCAAGAACCGCATTCCATGTGGCTGCTTGAAAAAGAGAAACACAAAAAAGTCAAACACATCACAGAATGCAATTTGCCTGATAATGAGGTCGAATTCAGTTACTGCACTCGGTGCCGTGCGATATGTTATTGTTCCAAAGAATGCCAGTTGCTCACTAGCCGTCGCATAAAAATTCTGTCACTGAGTTCAAATCGGATGGTTGAACGCAAAGGCATGCTACACTGTATGCATTCGATGTCGTCGAGGGAATACTATTGTTCTCGGGAATGCCAAGTGGCTGCTTGGCCTAGTCAGATACAGCTGTGCGGCATCGAAGACGACCGATAAGCCGCGTTTGATAAGTTTCGGTCAAATCTTGTTAATTGAAAGCATGGATGGGATGAGGATGAGGATGAGGATGAGGATGGACGCTTCGCACTCTTGGTCCGATGTCTCCGACGAGCGGAGGGGCTATCTCATGAGCTGCAATTTCTCCAACGGAGGAACTCGTAGCTATGAAAGTCGAGTCAAATCACATTTGTCCAAAGTGCCAGCATGCATCAGAATTGATGACGTGGCCAAAAGGCGAAGGAAACGACAGCATCTATTACCGTAGTCCATCAAATAATGATGTGTGAAGACGCGCTCGGCCTTGAATGAGTGCCCTCTACAAGCAACGCGATTAGCGTCTCTGTTACATAATAATGACTCTGCATATGACCCCAAACGAGGTCACTGGCATACTGGCATAGACACGCTCTGCCATGTCTCGGATGTATTCAGGATCACATGCTTCTCGTGGCGTGGCTATGCAATTCTACAGATTTAAGTAGCGCAGCCTTGCTTCCCACAAAGAAAAACTGGCTGTTGTGAAGCGCTGCCCTTGCTTCGTCAAAAACTGCATAGTACGCTGCCAGCTTTTATTTGTTATCATTACTCCGAGTAATAAATGTATTAAAGCCAATCTTCAAATAAAAGGGTATATAATATGAACATGGAACATGGAAGTGGTGGAAAAAAGGACGGAGAAATCAGCAATAGCAACGATGAGGAGCTTGCTCAATGCCATATTCGCTGGGACTATGGTACAACAAAGATGCAACAAAACAATAGCAATGCAAACGTCCCTGACGCTGACGCTGTAGATGAAGATGAAGAGAAAGACGTAGAAGAAGGTGGCCGCTACTACACTCTTCCTGTCTCCCTTAGAGACGAAAAACATAGTGGTAATCCAATGAGGGCGTCGTACTCTGATGGCAGCTTATCCACGTTGACAAAGCGTAGTGTTGCTTCAATCAGGAGGAAACAGACACAAAAGCAAAAATCGAGACCATGTTGTCCAGGTCAAATGAAGAATGAAGATGAAGAGGTGGCTATAAATCGTCGTGTCTCCTTTCACCATGATGGAGGCTCGGCGGTCACATCAAAATCAAACCAATCCGCCACGGATTCTGATCTTCCAACATTTACGTTTGAACAGCAGCAGCAGAGTCAAAGCCGGCCCTCCTTGGTAACTACTTTCGCAGAGCTTAGTGCAGCAGAATCCAGGCCCAGATCAGCATTAGACAATCACGAACGTATGAGCATGAATGTGGGAGGGGAAAGTAGAGGCGGGCTTTCGAAGACGTTGAGTAAGAGGAAATCATTCGCAGAGAGATACCAGATTGAAATAGAACAACAAAATCACAAATCATCTTGGTTCAAATGGTGGCATGTTGTATTCTTCTTTAGCGGCATAGGTGCCCTCGCATGTCTGTGCCAACTCTTTCTATCATATCCCTACGGACTCATGATGACATCAACGCAAATCGCAGAGATCGGCATCGCCCCTGGCTGTGAGGGCGGTTTGGAGAGATGCATCTGTCCAAGAGCGACGATCTGTGCTACAGACACTCTCTCAATCATCCTCCTTGCTCTTGCTAGATGCTCAGCATTCTTCGATTATCCTCTCTACATGATGATGTTCCTATCAAAGTGCCACAATATCAACAACGTCTGTCGACGCACAGTCTTGCGTGAGTGGAT
>Ga0209652_1003287_pt1 | contig 11998 bp, 10 predicted proteins | sample SaaInl74LU_5_DNA_FD_184641 | JGI IMG/M metagenome (GOLD analysis project Ga0209652, IMG submission 184641) | Marine microbial communities from expanding oxygen minimum zones in the Saanich Inlet - ESP_74LU_5_DNA (SPAdes) (version 2) | ecosystem: Environmental > Aquatic > Marine > Intertidal zone...
TTTTAACCTCCCCTCTTTTAGATTTCGTGTGCAAATATAAACTTAATTATTGTTTTGCAATACTTATTTTAAAATATTTCTTGAGATGACTACCTTTTGAATTTCGGTAGTCCCTTCTCCGATGGTACACAACTTTGAATCTCTATAAAATTTTTCTACGGGATAGTCTTTAATATAACCATATCCCCCATGGATTTGAACCGCATCATTTGCGATTTTGACACAAGATTCACTTGCAAACATTTTAGCCATGGCTCCAATTGTGGTGACTTTTTCACCTTTATTTTTCAAGAAAGCTGATTTGTGTAACAACAATTCTGAAGCTTCAATTTCTGTAGCCATATCAGAAAGCTTGAACGAGATCCCTTGAAAACTTGATATTGGTTTTCCAAACTGAACGCGTTCTTTGGCATATTTTAAGGAAGCCTCATACGCCCCTTTTGAAATCCCTAAGGACAGTGCCCCAATTGAAATACGTCCACCATCTAACACTTTTAATGACTGCACAAAGCCTTCGCCTTCATCTCCTAATAAATTGTCTTTATGTACCCGACAGTTATCGAATATTAATTCGGCCGTTTCACTGGCTCTCATTCCTAATTTGTCTTCTTTTTTACCAGATGAAAAACCTGGTGTCCCATGTTCTATTACAAAAGCTGACATGCCATGAGAATCTCCTTTTTCGCCGGTTCGAGCGATGACCACAGCCACGTTTCCGCTGATTCCGTGAGTGATGAAATTTTTAGAACCATTTAAAATATAATAATCGCCATCTTTGATAGCGGTTGTATTCATCCCACCGGCATCACTACCAGTATTATGTTCTGTTAACCCCCATGCTCCTATCCATTCTCCAGCGGCTAATTTTGGCAACCATTTTTGTTTTTGAGCTTCATTCCCAAAATAATAAATATGCCCTGTGCAAAGAGAGTTATGTGCTGCTATTGACAATCCAATTGAAGGATCAACTTTAGATATTTCTTCGATAATTGCGATATATTCATGATATCCAAATCCAGAGCCTCCATATTTTTCTGGAATAAAAATACCCATAAAACCCATTTCACCTGCTTTATGAAGTACATCTACTGGAAAATGCTGTGACTCATCCCATTCCATAATATGCGGTCTAATGTACTGTTCTGCAAATTCTTTTGCAGCGTTAGCTATCAAATTCTGCTCTTCTGAATAATTAAAATCCATATATAATTTAGTTGAGTGACAAATATAATTTAATAATTTCAAATTTTTCCTTAGGGAATCCTTTAACTTTTGTTAATTCCTCAATTGCATTATAACCATCTCTTAACATTCGTAATTCTATGATCTCATACGCCAGTTCATAATCGATAATCTCAATGCTAACTAATTGTTCTATCGTGGCAGAGTTTAAGTCAATTTTTTGGATAACTCTAGGTGTTTTTACAGTAAAATCCCTTAGGACATTTTCAATCACTTCGGGAGTTAACCCTCGAATTCCTTGCAATTGAATATCAGAAATAAATCCGTCTTCAAATGAATCTCTAAATCGTACGATTTGTTTCGAGTAAAAATCTCCAATACCATGAACCTTTTGAAGTTGTTTAGCCGTTGCCTTATTTAAATCTAATTTCTGCGAAAATGACTTCTCCCTAACAGAATTTACTGTAGATTTTGCCACCCAATTTGGGAATTTAAAATAGGGGGCTATTTTATTAAGAAGTGAGTCAGATACTTTGGTGACACGTTGAAATTCTTTTGTTGTATTTACCCATTTATTGTTCGCTCTGTAGGCAAGTAACCGATCTATTTCTTCCACAGTCATTCCAAGTGTGTAGCCTTTATGATCGGTTATATAATTTGGATTGAAAGGATATATTTTTGGAGCGGAACTTTTGCGTTGATCCTCTATTAAACTGTCCACCTCTTTTTGAAATTTCAAATAAGTTTTGGGTGGAATATCAAAAGTATCGGTTTTTAATCCCTTATAAAATACAAAAAAAAACTGCAAAGAAATGATCACCACTATCAATACGACAAGCGCCAAGCGTTGTTGGTTTGAAAAGTAGGTGTAAAATTTCATTTTGGGACAACGATATTTTTATTCCTTAATAGCTTTTAAATATTTTGTTAATTCTCTTTTTACGATAGGGAACAGGAAAAACAACCCAACCATATTAGGGAAGATCATAGCGAAAATCATCGCATCTGAGAATTTCCAAATAGATCCCATACTCGCTGCTGCTCCGATGACGATAAAAATTAAGAATAAAAATTTATACACTAAATCTGCAACTTTCCCTCTTCCAAATAAAAACTTCCAAGATTGCAGACCGTAATAGGACCATGAAATCATAGTTGAAACCGCAAATAAGACCACAGCAATCGTTAAGAATATATTTGAGTAAGGTATGTATTGAGCAAACGCTTTGGAAGTAATTCCTGCGCCTTCAAAAGCTTGACCATCAATATAAACAACTCCAGAACCATCACCACCGTATTCGAAAAATCCTCCGAAATTAAAGATGACAATCACCAAAGCGGTCATGGTACAAATAACCACGGTATCAATAAAGGGCTCCAAAAGAGCAACTAATCCTTCTGATGCAGAATATTTTGTCTTTACAGCAGAGTGTGCAATGGATGCAGAACCTGCTCCAGCTTCGTTTGAAAAGGCGGCGCGTTGAAATCCTACAATGACGACTCCAATGACTGATCCAACACCAAAGGCAGTTGGGTTAAAAGCTTCTCTTACAATAAGACTGATGGCATCGTCTACTAAACTAAAGTTAGATAGGATGATATATAGACAGGCTACAACATACATGACTGCCATAAAAGGTACTACTTTTTCAGTGACTTGTGCAATCCGTTTGATCCCTCCAATGATAATAATTCCAACCAGTATTGCTAATACTATCCCAACAATTGCACCTGCGGCAGTACTCTGCCAGTTAAATAATTCTTTTATTACAATGGTAGCTTGATTGGATTGTGCAGCGTTACCTCCACCAAAAGAACCTCCAATACAGAAGACAGCAAAAATAGCAGCAATAACTTTACCTATTTGAGCAAAACCTCTTGATTTTAATCCTTTACTAATGTAGTACATAGGGCCTCCATATACGGTTCCGTCCTCACCAACGTCTCTAAATTGAACTCCCAAAGTACATTCAACAAATTTCGTTGACATCCCTAACAATCCACAAACGATCATCCAAAACGTTGCACCTGGACCTCCTAAAGCAATTGCTAAAGCAACTCCGGCAATATTTCCATTTCCAACAGTTCCTGAAACTGCTGTTGCCAAGGCCTGAAAATGACTCACTTCTCCATCGGCACTTTCATCTTTGATCGTTTCTATAGCATCGTCACCCGGCGTAGAATCGCCGTACATAACTTCTGCTACTCCTTGATCTACATGGTCATATTTCCCTCTTACAACATTGATTGCTTTTCCGAAATAACGAATGTTTGGAAAACCGAAATAAACAGTAAAAAACAATGCAGATCCTACTAATAAAACCAATACAAATGGAATTGTAAATGTATCTCCTTTGTAAACAGTAAAAAAGATAGCGTCAAAAAAAGCATCTGCGATTGGTTGAAATGCTTCGTCGATTTTTTGGTCGAGTCCTTTTTCTTGTGCAAAGGAAATATATGGTAATAATAAAGCAATAGTCGTTTGAATGAATAATTTCATAAAGAAAGTTTGTGATTATAATTAATGAGCGAACAAGATGGTGAAAAAAAATGAAATATTAAAATTCGATGGGGGTTTAAAAATTCATACTTCTTAGGATAAATTTAGATCAATATTATAAGTACTATTCAAATTTAAAATTTGTTCTGGGCGCCCCAAAACAATCACTCTAGAATTTGGAACCAGTTTTTGACTGGCTTCAGGATTTATAGTATAATGTCCTGTTTCGTCCTTGTAACCAATGACACTACACCCTGTTTTTTTTCGTAGTTCTAAATCTTGAATGGTTTTGATATCAGAAGTATCGTAGAGTTTTTCGACGGCAATTTCTTCAATATTGATGGTGGTATGCCCTACAATCGAAAGGTTGTCAATAAACTCTAATAAATCTGGGACGACTACCAAAGAAGCCATGTGATCCCCTCCAATTTTATCTGGTAAGATAACATTATTGGCACCTGCAAATTTGAGTTTACTGTAAGATGATTCGTTAGAGGCACGGCTTATAATTCGCGCTGTCTTGTTCATTTGACGTGCAGATAATACAACAAACACATTATCTGAGTCATTGGGTAAAGCTGATATTAAACACTCAGCACGTTCGATTCCAGCAGATTGAAGCACATCATCATCATTGGCATTACCATACACAAACAAAATATCTTCATTTTGGTGTTTGTCAATTAGTTCTTTATTGGACTCTACGACTACAAAAGTACGGTTGTGGGTTCGTAACTTTTTGGCAGCTTGCTGGCCATTTCTTCCAAATCCACATATCACAATATGATTGGACAGTGCATCAATTTTTTTTTGCATCTTTTTATGTTTTAGTTCGGAAATAACATTTTTGGAGATTATATACTCTGTAATCACTTTAAGCGCATATCCAACAATAATGACGCTTGTTAATATCAGTAAAATAGTAAATAGTTTACCATCAGAATCTAAGGGTAAAACTTCACCAAAACCCACTGTAGTAATGGTAATGACGGTCATATAAAATGCATCAACCCAAGAGAAATCAGAGATTATTTTGAATCCAATAACCCCAACAAAAAGCAATAAAATCAACAATATAAGAGCTGTGCTAATTTTAGACCTATAAAGTTTGATAAGCGGATTTTCCATAGGTTTTAAATATCAAAAACGGAGGTTCTTTTGGTGTATATTAAGTCCTTAATCCGTATCCAAAACGCCAAAAATAAATAGAATGCAAATCCAAAACCCAGAGTCACAAATGTGAGGTATATAAAGGAAGTTCGAACCACTTTAGCGCGCATTCCGAAACGGTCGGCTATGCGTTGACAAACGTAGAACCCATATTTCTGTAAATTAAAAAGTCCGTTGTAAAATAATTTCATACTGCAATTTATGAATTTCGATTCAAAAGTGCACTACCAATCGCACATTGAAGGCATTTATTTTTTGAACAATATTTTTGTTTTAGTTGAATCAAAGCTTGAGACTCTTAAGCTGTTTTTCCAAAGGCATACAAGTCATGAAATTTATGGACTATACTGTTGTGTTCCAAGGGAATTTTACGCATTATTTCTATAATATCTTCTTTTTTAGAGTGGCAGTTGAATTTATTAAAGGCAAACTTTATTGGGACAATAGTGTTAATAATTAGTAAATTCATAAACGCTTTTGTTAGTTTTTTTGGAGTAGACTTTGTAGCTTTTATCAATTCAATACGCTCTGATTTAAATTCCGCTTTTTCAAATTCCGTTTTCCATAGTTGATTTTCCGTTTGTAAATTACAATCGGAAGTCTTGTACTCTTGAGCATAAGTTGCTCCGAAAACTAAAATTGTCAATATGTAGAGTGTTTTTCTCAAATGTGTGGTAACTAGTGTATATCCGCAGAGTTGCGTTTATTTCGATTATATATATTTCATTTTTGTTGAATTTAAAAAACTGTAAATCAATGATTTGATACTACATACTGACTTCTTAAAGTTGTTTTGTATTTGCAAGAGATCTTTGCTCATAGGCGTATAAAGCTCTATCGCTTACAAAACGGTTTTCAATAAAATTTCATCTAAAACTTCGGTTAAACTCTTTTTTGAAGATTTAGATCTGGGGTCTTTATCTCGGATATAAACGTAGAAAAAAATCACCTATTTCCAAAAAAATAGATGATTTTAAAACTTTTTATGCTCAGAAAGTCCTATTCAATGTAGCCTTTTTCTCGCATCCAATCGTCATTAAACATTTTGCCTACATAACGACTGCCATGGTCGTGAAACAGAACCACTACCACATCATCGGGCTTGAAATGTTCTTTCAATTGAAGCACCCCTTTGATCGCAGAGCCTGCAGAGTTGCCTAAAAACATGCCTTCTTCTTTTGCCAAACGTTGTGTATAGACGGCGCCATCTTTATCGGTTACTTTCGTAAACCCATCAATCACTCCAAAGTTGACATTCAAAGGCAAAATATCTTCTCCTATGCCCTCAGTAACATAGGGATAAATTTCTTTTTCATCAAAAATTCCTGTTTCGTGGTATTTTTTAAACACACTTCCATAGGTATCAACCCCCCATATTTTCACATTCGGGTTTTTCATTTTCAAATAACTCCCCACACCAGAAATTGTACCTCCTGTTCCGACACCCACCACAAAATGGGTGACTTTCCCATCGGTTTGCTCCCAAATTTCGGGACCGGTACTCAAAAAGTGCGCCTTGCAATTGCTCGGGTTGTCGTATTGGTTCACATACCAAGAGTTGGGGGTTTCTTCTGCCAATCGTTTAGAAACGGAATAATAAGATCGAGGATCGTCTGGTTCTACAGAAGTTGGACAGACCACGACCTCAGCACCAACGGCACGTAAAATATCCATTTTTTCTTTGGACTGCTTATCTGCCAGTACAAAAATACATTTATAGCCTTTGATAATTCCTGCCAATGCCAAACCCATTCCCGTATTCCCTGAAGTTCCTTCAATAATGGTTCCTCCAGGTTTGAGACGGCCATCGGCTTCCGCATCTGCAATCATTTGTAACGCCATACGGTCTTTTACAGAATTCCCAGGATTAAAGGTTTCGTATTTTGCCAAAACCAAACACGGCAATTCTTTTGTGAGGACGTTCATCTTTATTAATGGCGTGTTTCCAATGGTTTCTAAAATATTTTGGGCGTACTTCATGTTCTCAATTTGGCACAAAAATACGTTAAATTTTTCGGGATACAAATCTGGAATACAGAAGTTTTTATTCGAATTGAATGGCTTTTACAGGCACAATTTTACTGATTAAAAACGAAGGGATGAGCAACATTAATAGACACAACACAAAAGTCATCAAATTGAGTAAAAGCACATAAGTCCAATCGAGATACACAGGAGCGACGGTGACATAATACACTGAGGGATCTAATTTTAGGAACTCAAATTGCTTTTGAAGTAATAAGATTCCAATCCCAATAAGGTTGCCCCAAAACAAGCCGCAAGCAATCAAATAAGATGCATTGTACAAAAATACTTTCCGAATGCTCCAGTTACTGCTCCCCAAAGCTTTGAGAATGCCAATCATTTGAGTACGTTCAAGAATCAAAACGAGTAAAGCCGTGATCATATTAATAGCACCCACAAGAATCATAATGCCTATAATCCCATAGATATTGGTGGTGAAAATAGGAATCCATTCAAAGATAGTCGCATACTTTTGTTTGACGGTCATCGCATCTAAAGTCGAGGGGGTTTGTACGTAGACCTCATTTCCGAGCCGATCTAAATCGTTATAATTAGAGATGAAAACTTCAAAATTTCCAATCTGATCTTTGGTCCATCTGTTCAAGCGTTGTACATGGTTGATATCTCCAATGACATAGGTTTTGTCTAATTCTTCAAAGCCCGAATTAAAGATACCCACCACGGCATATTTCATGATACTGGGCGGTTTGCTTGGATCGGATTTCATAAAATACATCTGAAAGCTATCCCCTACCACAAACCCCAAACGGTCTGCCAAGTACTTAGAAATTAAAACTTCGTTGCTGTATTTTTGAGTGTATTGTGGGAGACGTCCTTCTATTAAAAACTCTTTGAAATACCTCCAATCGTAGTCCGTACCTGCCCCTTTTAAAAACAAACCTTCAAAATCGGTATTGGTTCTAATAATTCCAAATTTATTGGCAACAGCTTGAATATGAGACACACCCTCAACTGATTTAAAATCAGGATAAAAATCTTGATTTATAGAAACAGGCACTTGAGATCCTTCAGATTCATTGCTGTCAAAATTAGAGATCGTAATATGGCCGTTAAATGCCACGGCTTTATCGCGAATTTTATGTTCCAAACCAATGCCAGTAGCAATCGCGATCAGCATCACAATGGTGCTAATTGCAATGGCTGCAATTCCGATTTTTATTATTGGCGCCGAAACACTACTTTTATAGGACTTATTTCCAATGATTCGTTTGGCTAAAAAATACTCGTAATTCAAAACTTATAAATGCATTTAAATTTTATCAAAAATACAGTTTTATTATTTGTTCTGACACTTCTTTCGTGCCGAAACCAGTCAAATTCGCAAGCACAAACCCCCTTGAGGGTTGGAGCACAACAAACTGAAAGCTATCTACCGATTCTAAAAAATAAATATATTGGTATTGTTGCCAATCAAACTTCGGTTATTTTTAAAGACGAAGGATACACGCATTTGGTAGATTCTTTATTGAGTTTAAATATTGCGGTCAAAAAAGTATTTGCTCCTGAACATGGGTTTAGAGGGACTGCGGATGCGGGAGAAACTATTAAAAATGGGATTGATGTTTCAACCGGCATTCCAATTGTATCTCTTTATGGAAAAAACAAAAAACCAACTCAAGAACAATTGGCGAATTTATATCTTATTATTTTTGATATTCAAGATGTAGGTGAACGATTTTACACCTTTATTTCAACACTACATTATCTAATGGAAGCCTGTGCGGAGGCGGGCATACCGCTCCTTGTTTTGGACCGACCCAATCCAAACGGACACTATGTGGATGGCCCTATTTTAGATACAACTTACAGAAGTTTTGTAGGCATGCACCCTGTTCCGATTGTTCACGGAATGACGGTTGGCGAATATGCCAAAATGATCAACGGCGAAGGTTGGCTTTCTGGGAGTATTCAGTGTGATTTGAGAGTGATTCCCGTAGAAAATTACACCCATCAAACGGTCTATGAACTGCCTATTAAACCCTCTCCTAATTTACCCAATGCAAAAGCGATCAATTTATATCCAAGTTTGTGTTTGTTTGAGGGGACAAATGTGAGTGTAGGTCGTGGAACGGAACTTCAGTTTCAAATTTTGGGAAGTCCTTTTTTAGAAGGAAGTGATTATAATTTCGAGTTTATACCAACTCCCAATGTCGGAGCTAAATACCCTAAACACCAAGCTAAAACTTGTAAAGGATTGAACTTGAAAGAGCATCCGATTTTATCTCATATTGAATTGAAATGGTTGATCGATGCGTATCAACATACTGAAAATAAGGATGATTTTTTCATCCCGTTTTTCACCAAATTGGCGGGACAAAAATTATTGCAAGAACAGATTGAAAACGGTTGGACGGCTGATGAAATTCGCGAGAGCTGGAAAGCTGATTTAGAACATTACAAAACACTTAGAGCGCCTTATCTACTGTATCCGTTGTAGGTCTTCTGTAACCCTGAAACGGTTGTTTCAATAGGTGTTTTAAACTGCTGTTTTCGGTTTCATTCGGAAAGGTATCCACCCCATACACAATGTGCTCACGTTCCATATAGATATAGGTACCGAGAAGTCGATCCCAAATCGAAAAAATGTTTCCATAATTCGCATCTGTATAAGGCAATTGATAGTGGTGATGAATTTTGTGCATATCAGGTGAAACCAATACAAAGCTCAATAGATAATCTAGTTTTTTAGGCAGTTTGATATTCGCATGACTGAACTGAGTCGCAACTAATGACAACGACTGGTACAACATCACAATTCCAATCGGTGCTCCAATAACAAAAACACCCGCGAGCGTAAACACATAGCGAATCACACTTTCTAATGGGTGGTGACGGTTGGCGGTAGTGGTATCGACTTTGTGGTCCGAATGGTGAACCAAATGCACCATCCAAAGGGGTGGGACTTTATGTTCGGTATAGTGTGGTAGATACGCCCCAACAAAATCCATCAATAATACACCTATGGTTACGTACAACCAAAGGGGCATTTCTGGAAGCCAGTTAAGAATCCCAAAATCATGAATTACAACCCAATCAGCAGTTTTTAGCAGTAAAAAAGCCAAAGTGAAATTGATAAGAATGGTCGTGAATGTAAAAAACAGGTTTGGTAGCGCATGTTTCCATTTGTTATAACCAAACTTAAACAGCGGCAACGACCCTTCTAAAAGCCAAAAGAACGTCAATCCACCCACAAGAATCGCACTGCGGTGGAGCGAAGGGATGGTTTCGAAATAGTGAATAAGCTGTTCCATACTGTTATTAAAAGTTTGATAAATATACTTATTTTAATATAGCTCTTAAGGCTTCAACGATATTAAATGTCGCGGGACAGATGGCAACATTCTTGAGCGTAAGGTCTGAAATTTTTTCAAAACTTTTACGGTTTGTATGTGGATATTCCTGACAGGCCTTGGGGCGTACATCGTAAATATTACAAGTATTATCATCTGCTAAAAATGTACAAGGAGATGATTTTAAGACATAATCTTGGTCATCATCCACATTCAGATAGGTGTCTATAAACTGACGTGTTTTAATCCTAAATGACTTTGAAATGCGCTCAATATCTTTCTTTGTGAAAATCGGACTGGTGGTTTTGCAACAGTTGGCACATTGGAGACAATCTGATTTTTTAAACTCCTCATCGTGCAATTTTTCCATAATCGCATCGAGATTTTTGGGCGTTTTTTTTCTGAGCTTGATAAAAAAGTTACGATGTGCCTTTTTGTTTTCTTGGACTTTTTTGGAAAGGGATTGTAATTGGTCTTGCATACTGCAAAACTAAGGATAAAAAGCTCAATAGTTGATACTGGATTTGCTAGTTAAACTTCCCCTCCCTCAAACGCCTCTTATACGCTTTCAATTCTTTGACCACTTTTGGTGCTAGAATAATCGTGGATAGCATGGTTGGAATCGCCATCAAAGCAAAGGCTCCATCAATCAAGTTGATCATCATATCTAAGGAGGACGTTGCACCAATGATGATACTAGCGATGTAAAAATAATTATAGAAATGTTTTTTATCGTCCCCAATTAAAAACGACAAACATTTAGTTCCGTAATAAGAGAACGAAAATAAAGAAGAGATACTAAACACCGCTATACATACCAATAACAAATACTTCCCATAACCCGGCATGGCATTTCCAAAAGCTGCAGCGGTTAAACTGACTCCGTTATCGGAAGACGTTTCCCAAACTCCCGTGACTAAAATCGCTAAGGCCGTTAACGTACACACCAATAAGGTATCTATGGCAGGACCTAACATGGCTACCAACCCTTCTCGGACGGGTTCGTTTGTTTTGGCAGCACCATGTGCTAAGGGAGCGGTTCCTATTCCCGCTTCGTTTGAAAAGGCACCTCGCTTCACCCCTAATAAGATCAATCCGCCAACCAGACCACCAAAAAAGGCATCGCCTTTAAAATTATTCGCTGCAAAAGCATCGGTAAAAATCATGGCTAAATATTTAGGAACGACTTCTATATTTACGATTAATATAATCAGTACTGCTGCAAAATACAGCAATACCATAGAAGGCACCATTTTAGACGCTATTTTACTTATGCGCCCGATACCACCCAGAATAACCACCGCCGTCAAGCTCACCAATAGCAATCCTATTATTAAGTTAGAGGTAAATCCAACCTCAACCCCGTTTGGCGTTAACAAAATATCATTGATTGCTTGGGTTAATTGATTGACATTAAACACAGGTAATGCGCCAACCAACCCACAAATACTGAACATGATGGCCAAGGGCTTCCATGAGTTCCCTAGACCTTCCATAATAAAATACATGGGTCCGCCCTGTATCTGACCTGTACTGTCTTTGCCTCTAAACATAATTGCTAAAGTGGAGGTGAAAAACTTTGTGGACATTCCAACAACTGCACTGACCCACATCCAAAAAACAGCACCTGGCCCACCAATAGAAATAGCCACCGCCACCCCTGCAATATTGCCCATACCAATAGTAGAGGACAAGGCCGTTGTGAGTGCTTGAAAATGACTGATTTGCCCAAGATCGTTTGGGTCATCGTATCTGCCACTTAGCACATGAAACGCATGACCAATAAGTCGAAAGGTTTCAAACCTTGAAC
>Ga0209652_1003288_pt1 | contig 11998 bp, 9 predicted proteins | sample SaaInl74LU_5_DNA_FD_184641 | JGI IMG/M metagenome (GOLD analysis project Ga0209652, IMG submission 184641) | Marine microbial communities from expanding oxygen minimum zones in the Saanich Inlet - ESP_74LU_5_DNA (SPAdes) (version 2) | ecosystem: Environmental > Aquatic > Marine > Intertidal zone ...
GCGCGTGCACACGGACGCGAGCGCGCCGGGGTCGTACCGCAGGAACGAGGCGCCGTCGGGGAGCACGTAGTCGCCGCGCTCGAGGCGAGGCGGCGCGCCGAGCCGACGCCGCGCGCGAGGAAAAGACACGGGCGTGGACGCGCCCGCGGCGATCGTGAACGGGTTGGACGACGCCGACGCCGTCGTCGTCGCGCGCGCCGAGACGTCCGCGAAAAAGGCATCGTCGGTGTCGGCACCCCCATCGTCGCCGACGCGGCGCCGCTTCGCCGCGCCGCGCGACGCCGACGCGGGCTCCGCGCTCGCGTCGTCCGCCGACGGGAGTCGAGGAAGCGGCCGCGGCGCGCGGATGGGCGCGCGGAGCCACATCGCCATCGCCGTCGCCATGAGGCGCGCGACGCGTCTGTGGCGAAGCACACAGTCCTCGGTTCTCGTGATTTTTCGCCAAGTGGCAGACTGACACATTTTTTTGGTATGCGCATTTAGTCTGACGTCGCGCCTTCCCGCAAACTATTTTGGCGCGTTTTCTCGATTGCAATCGAGCGCTCCGACGCCAGCGCGCGTCGTGAGCGGCGACGCGGCCCGTCACCCCGCAGTTGGGCGCGCGCCACCTCCCGTCGGTCTCGCAGCCCCTCCCCCGCGTCGTCGCCGCCGCGGCTCACGCGTTCTTAAGCCTCGCGAGACCCCGCACGCCCGGGGAACTCGGTGTTAACTGGCCGATCGCACGATGCTCGCTCTGCGTGCCGCCGTCCACGCGCCCCGCGCGGGGACCACCGCGCCGCGCCGCGGGCGCTCGGCGGAGACGCGCGCGGCCGCCGCGCCCGCCCGCGCGGGCGCGTTCGCCGCGCCCCTCCGCCTCGGCGCGGACGCGAGACGCCCCGCCGTCTCCCGAGGTGCGTGGCCACGTGGTCGCCGCGATCGCGCGATCGTTCCTCCCCCCGCGACGCCAAAAGGGCATAAAAAAAGTGGACTCGACGCGACGCCTTTCCGAGCGACGCGCGTCATTCGCGAAACGTAAAAACGTGAAACAGCTCTCTCGTGTCTGACCTCCTCGTGCCTTTTTCCCGTTCCTCGATACGCGATACACGAAACGCGAAACAAAAAAAGTCGCGCGTTCTCGCCCGGGCTATGGCGCTTTTGTCCCGCGCGCGGCGGAGGCGGAGGCGGAGGCGGCGGAGGCGGAGGCGGAGGGCGATGCGCGCGTGATCGTGATCACCTCCGGCAAAGGCGGCGTCGGCAAGACCACCACCTCCGCCAACCTGGGCATGAGCATCGCGCGCTTGGGGTACCGCGTGTGCCTGGTGGACGCGGACATCGGTCTGCGCAACCTGGACCTGCTTCTCGGCCTGGAGAACCGCGTGATGTACACCGCGATGGAGGTGCTGGAGGGCGAGTGCCGCATGGAGCAGGCTCTGATCCGCGACAAGCGGTGGCGCTCGCTGGCGCTTCTGCCCATCAGCAAGAACCGCCAGAAGTACAACGTCACGAAGGACAGCATGAACCTGCTGATCGACATCTTGCGTGATATGAAGTTCCAGTACATCTTCATCGACTGCCCCGCGGGGATCGACGTCGGGTTCATCAACGCCATCGCCGGCGCGACCGAAAGCATCATCGTCACCACGCCCGAGATCACCGCCATCCGCGACGCCGACCGCGTCGCCGGCTTGCTCGAGGCGAACGGCATCTACGACGTCAAGCTCGTGGTCAACCGCGTGCGCGCTGAGATGATCAAGAAGAACGACATGATGAGCGTCAAGGACGTGCAGGAGATGCTGGGCGTGCCTTTACTCGGCGCGATCCCCGAGGACACCGAGGTGATTGTCTCCACCAACCGCGGCGAGCCGCTGGTGCTGAAAAAAAAACTCACGCTCGCGGGCATCGCGTACGAAAACGCCGCCAGGCGCGTGGTGGGGAAACAGGACTTCCTGATCGACCTGGACCAGCCCAAGAAGGGGCTGCTGCAGCGCACCAAGGAGTTCTTCACGGGGAGCGACTGAGGGGGTGAAAACAGGGCGGAGGTGTAGATTCGAGAGAGGTTGAGGTTTCGTTTAAGAGGGTTCGAAGCGGTTGTAAGCGGCGTATTGGAAGCGAAAGTCGACGCTAACTCGTCTCGGCATCCGTCAACAGACGCGCGGCTTGTTCCGTGAGCACGCGCGACATTGCCGCCTCGCGGTCCCTGCTTTCCTTGAGCTTCCGGCTCAGCGCGTCCCGCTCAGAACGCAACGCGTCCGTGGTGCGGCGCACGCGCGCGTCCACAGCCGCCAAAACACGCGCGTGTTCCCGTTTGGTCTCCTCCAGCCGCGCCGCCGCCGATTGCGACGCCGACGTCACCGCCTCCGCCATATCCACGCGCGCCGTACGCAACGCCTCCTCGGCGTCGTCCGCGCGCCGTTCCGCGAGGTCGCGCGCGGACTCAGCCTGCAACGCTCTCGCTTTTTCCCGCGCACACGTCTCACGCATCTCCTCGAAACCCTCCACGGTGTTCGCCTCGGCGCGTTTCAGCTTCTTTCGCAAATCGGCTTCGCGTTTCGCAAACGCGCGCGCCGCGTCTTCCAGCGCGGTCGCGAGAAACGCCGCGTGCTTCTCCTCCGCGGCGCGCACGGCGTTTTCAGTCTCCGTCTTCGCGTTCTCGACTTGTTTCGTCAGGCGCTTGATCTCCAGACGGGACCGTTTCGCCTTTTCCTCGTACTGCTCGCGCATCTTCTGCGACCGAGCCGTCGCCTGGTCCAAGGATTTGCGCGCGTTCGCCAAACGCGCGTCGTTCTCCTTCTCGCGAGACAACAGCTCAGCCTTGGCCCTGTCGCGCGGACGTGACGTGTGACGAGGGAACGAAGACGGTGAGACGCGGCGGTCGGACGTGCGCGGTCGGGGTCGGAGAAGACGCGGAGAGCGGTGGACGAGTCGGACGCGGAGACGGCGTTTCGTCCCCCCCGACGGGAACGGGGAACGCGAACGCACCTCGCCACCTCCGCAGCTTCCTGCGCGGCGATAGCCTTTCGAGATACCACCTCTTCCTTATCCGCGCGCTTTAGCATGGCGACGCGCGCCTTGAGCTCCTCGTACGTCGCCATGGTCCCCGCGCCTTCGGTGCGCGGGACTCTGAATCGGTCGGCACATTTTCTCTCGAGACGCGAAAACGGCCGAGGAAACAACCTCGGAAACGAGGAAAACGCGGCTCGCACCTCAGAGACACCGACGCACCCGTGACGCGCGCGGCGTCTCGCTCCAGGGTTTCGCGCGAGCCCTCGCGGTCGCGCTTGCCTTCCGTTTGACGCGATGAGCTCGCTGGCGGACGCGCTCGCCAGCCTGGAGGCTGCGAACGCGTGCATCGACGCCATCGCGGGCTCGTACCCCCGGGCGTTTCCCAATGACCGCACGTCGCGCCCCATCGATCTGACCAGCGAGACCGCGCGCGTGCGCAGCGAGCAGGAGACGTTACAGCGAGCGATGACGTCCGAGAACGACGCGCCCGAAGACCCGCGTCGAGAGAAGAACTTCTATGTCGCCCCCGGGGGCGTGCTGGTGAACGCCGCGCTTGTTCCGGAACCGGATCCCGTGCCGAAACCGAAGCCGCGGATGGACCCGCCTCCGCGCGCGTCGCATCCCCCCAACCAACGCGCGCGCGTCGGTGACGAGACGCACTCCGCGGAGGCGCGAGCCGTCCAGTGGCTCCGGGAGCAGGTCGTGCCGCTGTTGCCGAAGCAGCCCGACCCGTTCGCGCTGTTCGGGCGCACTTCACTCGGCCTGCGGACGTTCCCGCTGGACGACGACGACCTCTCGGCGTCGCATCGTCCGACACGAAACGACGCCGCGAAGACTCCGTACGACTCGGAATCCGTCGGCGGGTTCCACGTCGTGGACGCGACCGGCGCTTCCGTGCTGCGCGTTTTGCTGGAGGTGCGCGAGGTTCCCAGCTCGGAGGGCGTTGGGACGGACCGAACGTACGGGCCCTCCCGTCCCGAGCGATGGGGACGCGAGCAGTGGACGTTCTCGCGCGTCAACCGCGCGGCGAGGCTTCCCGGTCCGTGCGTCGTGTTGCTGCTGGGCGCCGACGGCGCGTCGAGAAACGCGCTCGACGAGGCTTATGACGTGAACGAAAACGACGAGTCCACGCGAAACGCGCGCATAGAGAACGCTTTGAAGAACGCGTACGTCGCGTGGTGCGTCCCCAAGGAGAACGCGTTGGCGTTGCGCGACACGCTGAAACCGTACGTCGTCGTCTCGAGAAGCGACGCGACGTGCAAGTGGCGCGCGTTCCGCGTCGCGTCCGCGAATGAGTACACACCAAACGCCGCCGAGGCGTTGGCATCGACGCTCGCGCGGCACATCGACGCCAGCGTGAGCTCCCGGGGGCAGAGCGTGGTAATCGACGTGCCTCTTCCCGGGTTCCTGCGGGTCAAAAAACAAAATATCGGGTCGAACGCTGAGCTCGAACCCGCGCGCCGGCGCGGCGCGCTTCTCGACGCTCTCGGCACGTGGAGCCACCCGACGGCGAACCGTTCGACGGCTGAAACAAAACCGCCGAATCCGCCGGGAAGCGCGGCGCCGGCGATGGCCCCCGCGCTTGACGGCTTGCCGAGCGCCACCGCCGGCTCCGTCGCCACGCTGCGCCTCGACTACGACCTGGGCACGTCCTTCCGCGTGCTGCACCTCTCGGCGATCGTGCACGCGGAGGCGTCCTGGGACATCGCGGCGGCGACGCTGCGCAAGCCGGGTCGCGCGCCGACGTCGAGCTTCTACCGCAACGCTCGCGCCGGCGGGTTCGGCGCGCCGTACGAGTCGACGGATTTCGACGTGCTTTTTTTGCACGCGGGCCAGGCGAGCGCCGAAGGCGGGTGCTTCGTGATCCCCATGAACGACCTCGTCGCGAGGCTGCACGTGCTCGGTGCGTTCGAGAGGAGGGGGAAGACGTACGCGTGCGACGCGAGTACGGTGCAAACGGAACTGCGTCTGATGGTTCCGACAAACGCCAGCCGCTGGCGCGGCGTCGCGCCGGAAGCGAAACCTCCGCGGGGCGGCGACTCTTTGGTGGTGCGCGGCCAGTTCGTGGACGCGCGCGGCGCGTGGGCGCTGGACTACTTCGTGGCGTACCCCGCCTCGCCGGACGAGGTCGCGGGCGCGGTGGACGAGGTGAAGAAGCTTCTGCTGGGGGAGAAACCGCGGTGGGACGGCGAGTGGACGCACCCGGCGTTCCGGACGTGATCAGACGCGGGCGGTGACTAGACTACAACGTAGTTTCGAAAGTATTTTTCACGTCGCACCAGGAGACGTTTTTTGGTACGCGTCGCGTCGACGAATTTTTGTGTGTCGTGAACGACGCTCGAATGCGCGCATAATGCGCTCTTCGACGTCTCTCATCCGTCACCCGCGCATCGTCGACCCTTGCGAGCCGCGGCGCGCGTTTCCCCTGCCCCCCACGACGATCGGGACGGTCTCCACCACGCGTGCGCCCGACGCGACCCGCCTCGGCCGCGTCTCGAAACGCTCGAAACCGAACGTCTCGTCGGGAAAAAAAAACGCGTCCTCGTACCTCCGCGCGACGCGCCGGTTGGCGCCAGCGCGCGCGTCCACGCGGACGCCCGGCTCAAGACGTGCCCCTCCGCCGCAGCACGTCTTGAAGTCGCCGCAGCAGTCCCCCATCTCGGCGCACTCGCCGTCGCAGCAGCAGTTGGGCGTGTCCGCGTCCGGCGCGAAGATGCACATGCCGCACTCGCCCACGCAGCTCCGCGCGATGTCCCCGCCGCCGCACGCCGCCGGTCCCGGCGGGACCCCCGGAAAGGGAGGTGGTTGGACCGCCGGTGATGGGACCTCGTTTCCTTGGACGAACTTCGGCGGCGGCGGCGGCGGCGAGACGACTGGCGTTTTCCCGTCGCCGAGACCTTCGCCGCCGCCGCCGACGTAGCCCTGCGCGTACACGTATCCCGGCAACGGCTCGCCCGGCCGCGCCACCACGTAGAGCGCGTCGACCACGGCCCAGAACAGAGCGTTGAGTAACGCGACGCGCGCCGACACGAAAAGAAAGTTTGCCACCAGAGCCACCGAGTTGCTTGACGCGGTCGCCGCCGACACGGCCGCACTAGCCGCAATCGACGCGGTCGCCGGTTTCGAACCCAGCGCGGCGGCGGCGGCGGAAATCTGCGCGCGCGACGCGAGCGTCGTCGTCGCCGCCTCGAGGTACTGGAAAGAAGTTCCGCCGTCGCAGCCGGGACATCCCCAGGCGTTTCCGTACCGCGCGTTCGCCTCGGGACGGGTCGTTCGCTGCGCGGCGAGCGCCTCGCAGTATCGCCCCCCGGGCGTGTCGCGTCTCGGCGGAGACACCGCGCACGCGCGCCCGCACCGAGCGCAGACGGAGGGGTGTCTGCGCGCGGAGGAGGGCGGAGGATTTTTCACGTCGGTTCGCGCGTTCGCGTTCCTCGGCGCCCCCCGCCGGTGGACGGCTCGGCTCGACGCGGGCGCGGGGTGCTGCACGCACAGCGCCTCGCACACGGGCCACACGCACGTCTCCTCGGTGGTTTCGTTGCGGACGTACACCTCGGCGCCGTCCAGGGTCTCGCACGAGAACGGGTCGTCCGGGGCGGCGAGGTCCGCGGCGCACAGGAAGCTCTCGTGCGCGTCCACGCAACGAAGCGCCGGGTCGTCCGCGGGGAGACGAGCGCGAACTGCCGCGGCTCGCAGGTCGCGCTCCGCGCGAGGCACGCACCGCTCCGCGTTCATGCCGAGGTACACGCGCGCGGGGTCCGGGTCCGCGTCGGGATCGCGCGGAGCCGCCGTCAGGGAGGAGGGCGAAGGCAGACGAAAGCACAGCGTCCGGTCTTTCGCGAGGGCGCGCGCGGGGAGAACCAGCAGCAGCGTGGACGACACGATGGCGCGTGTCCGCGCACCCGCCCATCGAGCGCGACGTGCGGGGGGGCGCATGGTGACGCGTGCGTCGGAGTGCGCGACGCCGTGCGTCCTGGCGCGCGACACCGCCGGTCGACGTCCGGGCGACCTCACCGAGGCGTTTTTCGCGTCGAGGAGCGGCATCCCGAGGCGGACGAAAAAAGCAACACAGGTTGGAAGAACGCGTCGCGGTCTCGCCGCGCGCGTAGGTACGGCGCGTGTGTCACTTCGAACCAAAAACTTACCACCACGAGCGCGTCGCTACCTACACCTCCTTTTCCTCTTGCTCGCGCCTTTCCTTGAAGTATAAACGCTTCGCGCGCACCACCTCATCGCACGCGTCCAGCTTGGAGAGCACGGCGTCGACGTCTTTGGTCCACAGAGTCACCGCCGCCGTCGCGTCGCCGTCGTCGCCGCGTCTCAGACCTTGGCTCGCGCGAGCCTCGGCCTTGGCCGCCGCCGCGGACGCCGCCGCCTCCGCCGCTGAGGCCTCGCGCGCGCCGAACACGCCGCTGCCGAGCGCGGGCCCGACGCTGCACGCGCCGGCGCGCCGAGCGCGTGGGGGTCGAACCCGGAAGGGCGACGAACCCGGGTTGGCGTTTTTTTCGGTTTTCGCGACTTGGGTCGTCGCCGGGAGCGCTCGCCGCGTGTTCTCCTTTTGAACGTCATCGGGCTCGAGCGATGCCTCCTCTGCTCTCCTCTCGTCCGCCTCGAGCGTGGTCATCGCCGCCGCCACCTCAGCGTCCATCGCGGCGAGCTCCTCGTCGATTTCCTCCGGCGCGGCCCGCGTCGAGGCGGTCGAGCTCTGCACGCGCTGCCTCGCCGCGCGCGCTTGGCTTCTGCGCCTGCGAAGCTCTTCAATGGCTCGGTCAACATCGCGAAGTGTCCTCTCCTGCCCTTCTCCCTTCTCCGCGCCGCGAGGGGTATCGTCGTCGTCGGAACCGCGGGGGGGGGGCGAGTCGGAAGACGTCGAGGTGGCGCTCATCCCGACGCTCCGCGGACCGTGCGTTCGCGTGCCACGCGCGGCTCGAACTGCCGAGTGTTTTTCGAACTTTTCGCGTTCTGGGTGCCGTTTTCGCGCTCGGACACCTTTTCGCACTCGTGATATCTACGCGCGCGTCGGACCCCGGGGGCGCCATGGATATCTTCTGCCTTTACATTCGAGTCAAGATCAAGGCGGACATGGTGGACGAGTTCAAGCAGCGCTTCAGCGTCCTCGCGAAGCACGTCAAGGACCACGAGCCGCTCACGCTGAGCTGTGCGTCTCTGTCCCGGCGGTGTCATCGCCACCTCGCGAAACGTTTTCCCGTCTCTCCCGGCTCGACTCGCGCCGACTCCGACGATACGTCTCTTTCCGCTGACGTCCCCTTTCACGCTCTCCCTTCGTGTCATCCCGCGGACCCCTCGCAGACGAGCTGTGTGCCTCGGACCAGGCTGCGGACGAGTTCATGATCGTCGAGCGATACCCCTCCCGGAAAGAGCTGGAGGATCCCCACCAGCAGAGCGCGCCGTTCAAGGCATTCAAGGAGTGGTGGACCGGCTCCGGCGCCGTCCTCGAGAAGAGCGGGATGTCGTGCATCGAGACCGGGGTCGGGTACATGCAGAAGTGATGCACCGTTTGAGCGATGCACCGTTCGCGTGACGGGTGTAAACGACACGTAGGCGTACGACAGGAGACGTCCTCGCGCGGAGACGCGCGTCGTTTGCTCGCAAACCTTTCTTCGTCAGAAACCATACCTACGCTCTCGCTCGAACGGCGCGCGATCTAATCGTACACGTCGGCGATGCCCAGCACCGAGATGGTGAGCTTGATCTGGTCGATGAAGTCCACGCCGGTGGCGTACTCGGTCATCATCCCCACCAGAAGGCCGAACATGGTCCACCGGCCGTTGTTGATTTCGTTTTTCGGGGTCATGCCAAACACCTGCGAGTCCTCCACAGCCTGGTTGTACTGCTGCTGCTTGAAGAACTTCACCATCTCCTTCGCCTTCTTGCGCTGGTACTCCACCGTGACGCCGCCCTCCTTGAGCGCCTTGGAAACCTCAGCCTCCGCCTCGGTCTCCGTGGAGATGGCCATCATGCGGCCGGGCGCCGCGCGGGGAGCCGTGGCTGCGAGGGTGGCGGAGACGGGGAAGCGCCACGAGCGGAGCCGAGAGCGGGGAGAGAAGCGGTCAGCCACGGCGCGATGAGAAGCGCGCGCGCGTGCGGAGCGCGCGCGGGGAGACGCGCGTAGGAGTCGCGAGCCAACGCCGGAGGACGCGCGGGGCGACTCGTGGGCGAGGCGCCGTCGAAGTCACGCCGCGCATCGGCTTTTCGCGTGGGCTCTATCCACACGCGAGCGGACGGGCGGGGATGTCGCGACCGCGAGGGACGTACCGGGCGCGCGCGCGCGGAGCGTGACGCCACGCTTGGACGCGACCGACGCGGGAGCGATGACGCGGAGGGAAGCGACGGTAGAAGCCATCTTGACTGCTGGCGACGCGGGGTGTTGTGGACCGGGAGGAGCGCGATGGCGGGGTGAGCCGGCGGAGGGAAACCACGAGCGGCCTCAAAACGCGAAAGGCATACGTGGCTCGACGAGGGGGCGAGATTTTCTCCCATAACCTTCTAAATTCGCGGTTTCGTATGCGTCGCAGTCTCGCTCGTCTTCCTTTTCGTTCTCCACCCTCCTTCGGCGCTTTTTCACGCGCGCGGACCGAGCGCGTTTCGTCGTGTAGTAGTGAAACCACAACCAGCACTCCCTCGGCATAGCCAAACGCGCGGCGGTGGGGTCCGCGACCACCGTCGTCGTATCGCGCTATGGCGGCATCGTCGCCGAGCCCTCGGGGGTTCGACAGCGCCGAGGCGGACGAGGCGGTCCGCGAGGCGGCGCGCGCGGAGGCGCGGCGGTACCGCGCGGAGGAACTCACCAACGCGTTTCCCCGGCGGGAGATCCCCGTGGGGGGATGTCCCGCTGGCGCGCGGTGGTCGCCCTCGGTGGGGACGTGCGTCGCGCCGGGCGGCTCGGGCATCAGCACGAACGTGGGGAGTCACGATATGCCCCTGCCCACGCTCGTCACCCTGCTCCTCGCGGTGGGCATCGCGGGGGCCATCTTCGTCGCGGTGGCGTGGACCGCGCTTTTCGCGATCCGCGCGCTCGCGCGGCGCGCGCGCGCGGCGGCGACCGCGGCGGACACGGACAAGACAAAGCCCACCGCTTCGTTTTCGTTCCGCGCGCTGGACACGATCGCGCGCTTCGTGGAATGTCTCGTCGAGCACCTCGACGAGCGTCTCGTGGGCGCGAAAGGCGCGCGTCGCGAATCGGCGACGCGCGCGACGGAGACGGAGACTCTCCGCGGCGACGACGACGACGAGACGACCCCTTCCGGCGTGCGTCTCGGGGAGGCGATGGGCGTTTGCCTCGCGAATCTCGCCCGTGAGATCGAGATCGAGCTCTCACGTTTGGACAAGGCATCCGGCGTGGTGACCATCTCCGCGCCGCGCGCGCGCGCCGCCGCGGGCGAGATGGCCTCCGCGCTGACGGCGTACCTCGAAGCCGGCGACGAAAGAGCGGCGGACGAGTTCCGCGCGACGTTCGCGGACGCCGCCGAGAAGGCGTTCGCGGAGACGACGGCGAAGACGTTTACGTTTTCTTCTTCTTCCGCGCCGGAAGGTGGTTCGGGCGCGGAGAAGAGTTTGTCCGCCTCCGGGGCCCGGGCGGACGGCGCGGAGAACGGGAAGAAGAACGCCGACGGCGTCGACGGAAGTTCGCGGACGGAGGTTTCCGCGACGTCGGCGACGAGTCCTCCGTCGAACGGGACCGAAAAGGGCGGGTGGTTCTCCGGCTTCGTCGACCCCATCGGGTCGTTCACCGAGACGTTCGCGGTGAAGACCGCCGCGAAGACGGTCGTGGTGGAGACGAAGGAGACACACTCGGATTCGGATCGCGGGTGGGGCGTGGCCGTCCCTGAATCGATTGGCGCGCGCTCGTCGCCGCTGGTGGCGCTGTCGCCGGATGCGAACGCCGTGCTCGCGGCGGCGGCGGCGGCGGACGACAAGCAGCTCAAGGTGCTTGATCTGGCGGTGCGGTACCGCGAGGTGCTCTCCTCGGAGCGCGCGAACGACATCGCGGAGAAGCACCTGTCTTTGAACCAGCGCGCGCTGGAGACCCAGAGGCTCAACTTGAACGTGCTCTCCGAGAAGAACCAGCTGCACCACGAGTCCAACTCGCTCGCCGCCGAGAAGCTTGAGGGGGACATGAAGGACCGCAAGCTGGCGCTGGAGGAAAAGCAGCATTTGGAGACGCTGGCGTTCATCGCGGACGCCTTCTACGCGGGGCTCGCCGTGGTGTTCGCCGCCACGCTCGCCGGAGGGTGGCGCCGCGCCGTCGCCGCGCTCGGGGCGACGGTGAGCGTCTGCCCGGCGCCGCCCGGATGGTTCAAATCCGGCGACGCGTCTGGCGGCGATCCGAACTCCGAACGGCGCTTCTCGCTGACCCGGACTGTGTGGTCGTACGCCTCCGGGACGGGAGGTCCCGGGCCCGCGGAGTACGCGTGGTGCGTGGCGAAGAGCCTGGTGGGCGCCGCCTGGGGCGCAATCGTGTTCGCGCTCATAAGCTGGAAACTGCTCCAGTACAACGTCGTGACGCGGTTCCAAGCGGCGCCGGCGACGGTGCTGCTGGCGCTTCTCGGGTTCGGGTGCGGACATCTGGGGCGCACCGCCGTGGACGCGCTGGGAGGCGACGGTTCGGTGTGGCTCAGGCTGTGGCGTTCGTACCTGCTGTTCGTGGCGGTGTGCACGTGGCAAACAAAGTGGGTCACCGCCGCGTTAAACGCTTCCGGGCCCGCAGGCCGTTTCGGTTTTTTCTTCGCCGTCGCCGTCGCGGCGCCGTTTTGCGTCGGCGCCGCGCCCTTCGAGGACGTCTTCGCTAAGCTCTGGGTGGATTTGATGGGTTTCGTGGAGCACTACGGCGGCGAAGCCAAGGACAAAATCGTGGAGGCTGCGGAGATCATAGGGTTCGGGTTCGTGTTTTAGTACGCGGCGGGAGTGTTTAGTCTACATTCATACTGTACAAGCGAAAATCTCGCGCGGTTTATCGGGTTACAAGTCGCGCGGCGTATATACTTATACTTCTCACAGC
>Ga0209652_1003289_pt1 | contig 11996 bp, 7 predicted proteins | sample SaaInl74LU_5_DNA_FD_184641 | JGI IMG/M metagenome (GOLD analysis project Ga0209652, IMG submission 184641) | Marine microbial communities from expanding oxygen minimum zones in the Saanich Inlet - ESP_74LU_5_DNA (SPAdes) (version 2) | ecosystem: Environmental > Aquatic > Marine > Intertidal zone ...
GAGAGGATACCTACTTTCCAGAATGAGAAATTCTAGTGTCAGAATAAAAGATTCGGGTATCAGAATGGGGATTCGGGTATCAGAATGAAGATTTGATTATCAGAATAAAACGTTGCTAACCAGAATAATATTGTGAGTCATCAGAATTTTAATGTAACACACAATATCTGTCACTATTTAATTCTGATCTAAATGACATTACAAGTCATGCTACATGGCAATAAAAGACACATTACATGTGTTGTTATTTCAAGCATCAAGTTGTCTAATATCGGTTAATATCCATAGCATAACAAATACTACCTTCTTTAATATACAGCGGGCACCTTGAGTTCCCCCATACCACCAACAGGCAATTCAAACTCGAACGCATCACCCTCAGAGATGTCATCCTCTTCATCATCAGAATCTTCCAAATAAGTTTGTCTGCTATACTGCAAAACCCAGCAACCTTCTCCAACCTGCTTCTTGTTGCTAATGAATTCATCCCAAGCCACTTTGCAGGCCTGCCACGTGTCGTCATTACGGATTAATTGTTGTAACGATAGACGGAGCGCTTTGAAACGTCGAATCCCATCTCTGTTCCATCCTATTTCAAGGTATGCCTTTTTTGCAGTTGGCAGCTTCGTGTAGGGTAGCACTGGCGCATCACTCGCTGACGATGCTGGCGCATCACTCGTTGACGATGCCTTCGTCTTCTTCCGTGCAGGCTCTGCCACTTCTTCTGCAGAGTCATCTTGATCTTGCTGTGCCTGCTGCTCCTTCGCCCTAGCCGACTTAAGGTCATAAATCCATCTCAAATGATAGTTCTCATACACAACCAAAGCATAAGCAAGATCATTTGCGTTTAATCGGTCTAGCACAGATTTGTCTTGATTCGCTTTCTGCCACTGTCTGATTTCATTGCGTCCATATAGTTCCGACGCATAGAAATAAATCAGGGTGTGAAGCTGTTCGAGCGCACGATCATCGTCGGGAAGAGATTTCCAATTGTCGTTATATGACATCAACGTTGCAAACGCTTGGCGAACATCGAGGCCGAACGTTGGACGAGTGTGATGTAGCTCTTCGAAGTTTAAAGTCATTTGCAGTACAGGGTGAAGCAGTCACAATGTCATTAGGTATACAAGTATTACGATGCAAGAACAAAAATAAGGCAGACAATAACATCAAACTTACTTTTGAACGCCTTGCCACAACTGGTATTAAAGTTCCCTCGTAAGCTACTCAACTTCGCCGCAACCGTTGGCAGTGCCACATTCGTGTAGTAGTCAGATTCAGCGCCCCTAAACGACGGCGGCACGACCACCTGCCGCATGACATGAGCAGCGAATGGATGTGGGTCTGATGCATCATAGACCGTCCACTTGTTTCCTTTAAATTTCAGGAATTTATTGGTCGGCCAAATCGTTTGTTTTGTGCTCACCTTGAGTTGGGTGATGTTACTCATATTGGACGGGTCCGCTTTCCATATGGATTGCTTATTCCGGCCCAAGCCCTCTTGAGTCAGTGGGATGCGATCCAACTGTTGTTGTAGTTCGTCGGCCCTTTCTTTATTGGTCTTAGAGTTGTTCATCCACCACTCTATGCTCTCTGCATAAACGTCCGCCTCCGCCGAGCCGATGGCTGCTCCATTTGAACCTACCTTATCGGCCGTCTTTTTCCCAGACTCCGGGACGTAATTCGCCGTTGTCAGCGACGACTGGGGCTTCGATGGCGACAGCCTTTCCTTTAGTGATGATATGAAACTCATTCTGATTGTGAAATTTGAAAATTATGAACCGTTGGTCTGCATAAATTTATCAGATCGGATCGCATTGCAGATTTGAATTTATTGAATATTTCTTGCAATGAATTTCAACACCACGTTGGAATTGATACTCAAGATTGAAACGCAGTGACACGACACCCCCTGTTGGCGGGATATCCGACTCCAACAGAGCACACAACTCGACGAATGCTACCAACAGTTTTAGTAATATCAATATTATATCAGTTGCATGAACAATAAGTGCTTCACAATGCCTCCTACCAAACGGAAGAAGAGCGACCAAAGACGACAATGTATTTGTGGTGCTATATTTGCAACACCAAAGGCGTATGGCAATCACATGGTGCATTGTAATCGTATGGCCATTTACAACCGCAATGCTACTCGTCAGCTGCATCATTCGCTCGCAGCTCAACAACGCCGTTCAATTCAACATGATGAATTAGGAGCCGCGCTATCAGCACCACGCAGTCAGGGCATTGCTGGTCATTCCGCACCGCCAAATGATTTTTCACTAAGGCAACAACGCAACATCATTACAAAACAAAGGCCAGAAATGGACGAACGCTTAGCGGCCCAATTGCACAACGAACATGCCGACAAGTACGTCTCTCAGCTTCGTCACATGAAATCCAACTGCAGCGTGAGGTCACTTCCAGGCAGCAGTATGAATGACGAGCTAGGCAGCATGGGCAACATGTTGGAAATGCATGCAGCCAATGCCAATGAAGGTTACGACGAACTCGATGACGATGCTTATGACGACAACAACAACAACAACATCTGGGCGGATGAACCAGAGGACATTTCCATTGCGTCACTGGGAGACAAGTCTAAATGCACCTCCGCTGGAGACAATGCGGACAATACTAGCGTCCACCACCGCGACCTTGAACGGACCTTTCCACTCATCACGGACGACAAAGCAAAGCACAACATTCGCTACAAGGGGACAGTCTCTCCCGCAACCGCAGCTGGAATCAAACTGATGGCATTGTTGGCAAAACATACAACTGATCTTTCGCTTTACGACGATGTTGTTGAGTACATCAGTAACCTTGCTGACACTGGATATGACTTTCAACAGAAAATACCCAAGCGCGTCTCCCTTCACAATACATGTGAGCAAGCTTTTAACTACACACAGCTGCAACCGAAATTGATTGACGTCACAGTGGCTACCTTGCCTGTGCCAAAAATTACTGTTCCTGTGTTTGACATTCAAGCAGTACTTAGAAAGATGCTATGCAATCCTCAATTAATGCGACAGGAACACTTTGCAGCTGATTACGATATCTTCTCGGGAACATCATGTGCGAGACAGGATGGCCATGCAGGCGGTGTTGAATATTATGATGAAATACACACGGGGTTGCGATGGAAAAAAGCTGTGGAACATTATTGCGCAAATGACGAAACTATGTTTCCTTGTGGGCTGGTAGTGTTTTACGACAAGTCACACTCCGATCGTCATGGCAGTCTGAGCGTGTCACCTATCATGTTCACTTTAACTCTGTTTAATAAGACCGCAAGGTCGAAGAGCCAGTTCTGGGACATTATAGCATATATACCAAACCTCGATTATGGTAGTACAAAATCTTCGGATAATTCGATAGCACAGGTGTCCACACCAGCGCTAAAATGTCAAGACGAGCACAGCTGTTTGTTTCAAGCATTACGACAGTTAAAAGAGGCGAACGACAGTGGCGGTATCCCAATGCAAATTTTGGGAAAATTTAAAAAGGTTAAGGTTTGGATACACATCATGGTAGGCGACATATCTGGAAACAATTCGTTGCTGGGCAGTTTCAATAATGCCAACGTGAAGTGTCCTTATCGGGATTGTGGTTGTACCAAAGAAGACTTTGTCGATCCAACATCTACCTGCACATTCATTAAGAAAGCAGACATAGATCAGTTGAAGCAGCAAAATGATATTGCAGGATTGAAGGCTGTCTCGAAACACAATATTGTGAATGCATTTGACATCATCCCAACAGGCGACCCCGTCGACACTATCTATTTGTCGACTCCACCTGAAACAATGCATGCCATAGACGCAGGCATTATTCCCAGAATGATTCAGACAATTGGAGATGGGTTCAAACGAAAGCAGGTAGCAGCCGCAATGCATAACTTACATCTTTTATTGGTCAACAGCCATGCACGACAAAGCGAACGGGATTTACCTCGGCCATCCCAGAGGAATCATCTCCTCGAAACAACTAAGACACAGGCAACTGAGAACAAGGGCAACCTATTCTTATTACTGTGTGCATTGCATACCCAGATGGGCATTAGCGCTGCAGATGCGGCTGGCATAAAGCCAAGTGAACGGAAGGGAAAGATAACAACAATGAAGATGATTCTGGCCGTGGAAAAATGGTTCAACCGACGCAATCGCAGATCCGACATCGACGATACAACCAAAATAAATGCCTTTGTACGCACCGTACTGATTCCGAACTTACAAAAGTACTTTCCAAGAGAAGCTGGGCAGCAATGGATGTTTCCGAAAGTGCACAGTCTGACAAAATTTGACAAATTTATTCAAGCATTTGGATCAGGCATTAATTTCTATGGCGGCTTTGGCGAGAGTCACCTAAAGGTGTTTATGAAACATTATGCACACTTTACGCAACGGCGCCCTGTCATATTTGCTCAACAGCTTGCACAAAACCACTACCGTCAGAGCTTGTTTGACCACAGTTTGCATTGCATTAGTGCGCAGTTGAAAGACGACTACGAACTTGTCCAGACACAAAGCTGCGGTGCAAACTTTTCTGGCGAACATGATATTACGTTTATACGTCGACACACCAATCTCACAAATACAGTCAATGTCGACGGGGTGCAGTTTAGTGCAAACGTAGTGTGGAAAAGGTCATCCACCACCAAGCTCGTGGACAACACATTTCAATATGCCGTGAGTCGTTACATGGCGCAATATGGCCACGTCGCAAAATTCCGTGTCACCGGGTACACAACAGCCAAACTTGCGAACGCACCTGAAACACTTGAAGAGTACGACGCCATTGCACTTCAGTCGATGTACAAGGTTGACACCCAAACAGATCGTAACGACTGGTGCATGATTTTGACTCATGAACTAGGCAGCGAGGTGAACGACGAGCGGTTAAATGTTTTAGACTATTTGTGTCCTGCCAGAATCCATGGATTTTTCTGCTTCCAAACTCCGGGGCTGCCAACGCCACATCTTCTTCAATCGGAGGACGCTGACACGATCAAGGAGATGGCTCGCATGGACAACACAATGTATGTTGTTGTCAGAACACATCGTCACTTTCTGAATTGGGAGCAGCTAGAGAAGGAATTCATTCTACCTATACAACTTGGCGATTTGGATGAGTGCACTTACATTTTTCCAGTGAGTCGAATTGTCAATCCATTATATGTGTTCAAGGACCATGGACAATCAACAACTGATGTCTCTTTCTTTGCATCAATCCCAGCAAGATATTGGGGATTCTATTTAGACTACAAGCTAAACACAGACTCAACTCCAGGTCCATGCGGCTTTAGCCAAAAATGCGAAGAAGATACAGTGGAGGACACCCTAACATAACCATATATCATACATTTTTTTTAATAACTAAGCAGTCTTTCGCTTCTTCTTCTTCTTCTTCTTGTTCTGCCCAAAAGAGGCAATGAGGGTTCGATAAAAAGGCACGTGGTCAAATGTTACATCCAATTGCTTGTTAGGACAACCTGATATTGACATCTTCTTCTTCTTCACATGGAAGTAATAAGCACCAACAAGTTCAATGATATCACTGTCTCCGCTCAATTTGCGTTTGAGGCCAGACAGAGTAAGCTGGTATGGAGAGCTGTCCTGCAAGTCATACACAACCTTGTTAGACACCACGAGGGAATGTGTCTGATGGGATGATGCATATGATAATATCAGAATGCTTGGAAAGGTAAATTCGCTAAACAGTCGAACAGTCTCTTCAAGGGAGAGGCTTGTCTTCGTGAAGTTGATCTTCACACTCTTAATATGTAACTCTGATGTCAAAAAGTGGAAAGCTTCCTTCACATTTGCACCCTCATCATTTTTGACAACACTCTTTGACGTCGCCCACTCCATCATTTGTGATGCTTCTTTACAACAGCCAACAGCATGAAGCCAGTTCACAATTCCTCCAGGAACGCAAGCATTATATTTGTTGCGATAGTCATACCAAACATTGGTGACGCTTTGATTGGTTGATGTCGATTTTGACACAACCGCTCTCTTGCCGACTCCAATTGTAACACCAAATGGACCGGAGACATGGCACAGAGACGATAATTTCTCTACCATCCATGGCTCTTGGATGTTATTCATACACTGATCGACGAATATTTTGTTCCCCGTTGATAATGTAACTTTGTACACCTTGTGTGGGTACAAAGAATAAAGCTTTATCCTTCGAACTTCATACTTCAACGAAAGATCAATGGGAGTTCTAAACTTTTGTCGCATGTCTTCACTCACATCAAAGAATTTACGCTTACCAAGACGCAATTCATCTATAACCTTCATTGGGAACTGCATCAAGAAGAACTCGGATGGAACAAACCAGGCTGTCTTGGATGCCAACTCAGTTGTGAGTTTGCCTAGGCTTGTCTTTGTATTCTGTTTTCTTGGACAATCCGTAACAACAACCAAAGTTGGGCTAGTAATGGTATAATTCGTCATGAATGTCTCAAGCTCACGAGGAAGCTTCACTTTCGACCTGGTGAGCGACTTCTTCAACTTATCAAAGCTGAATTCCTTGTCAATGCGAATGATATGCTTTGCATAATAATAACTCAGCATGTGCAACACTTCGTCACCTCTCCCATCAACGACTTCGAATGCTAAAATTTTCCCTTCATCCACTTCCAGAGAACCAACCTTGAATGGTACCTTGCCTTTATAAGATGCGAAATCTTGTTTACCGCTCTTTGCATTTTGGACGTCCTTGTCTTGTGACTTATCATTTGGCCATGACGCATCTGGTTTCAGGGATGCTATGGGATCGACTTGGATATCTGTTAATGTAACTTGCAAAGGGCGACATCGCATGACACTCTCAAGATTACGGCCCACAGCAGCTTTCTTTTTCGTATGTTTGTCCCTACTCTCTTGTGATGTTGACTTGGTGTGCAGGTTTTCAACAAGAGAAGGGACCCCATCTCCCCCATGTTCTTGTACAAACAAGTTGTGACCGGCTCCTCCTGGCACAGTCCATATATTTATCGCATCGTTCATCAGTTCATCCATGAGATTGGACAGTGCAGCCACAAGTGGGTGGTCTCCTATTGTATCAACAGACACTTCTAACGGAAACAGTAATGATACCAAAGCCGATGTGTTGCTTTTCAGTCTAGAAATATCACTGTCCGATCTGGCAGCGTCTACCTTGCATGCATCAAATATTTGCCGCCGACGCGAGTAGTACGGACTCGTAGTTATGATGCCATTCGCATTGGATGGTTGACAAGGATGAAACTGGAATCCTTCAGGAACACCTTCTGATAGATCTTTCTGTTCATCAGCAGAGAGGCAAAAACCTGACCAGTTTAAATCAATACCATGTGTCTCGAGCATCGACTCATCGCCATCGCAGTAGAAATTGTGATGGAGAATAATCCTTGTTCCCAAACGTATCATATCGATAAAATCAACCGCGGTATGCATCGGTTTACTGCAACAGTTGCAGTGAAGATAATATTTCCAAGGTTGATACTGATTTGAATTCGAAGATAACGATGTCGTCGGCATGATAACAATAGGTTGGAGCAATTCAGCTGCGAGCTCGGTGATGTGTTGCTTATTGTCACTGAGAAAGTGTGTAAAACCTGCCAATGGAATCTTACCCATAATCGCTAGATATGATTTCAACGCTTCATCAACAGGCAGGTCGCGCTGATATATTGCTTGACATCCCGTCTCAGTTGGTTTGAGAATAGTTCGAGAGTAACCCATCATTTCTTCAGTCATTTCCGCCGTTGTTTTTATTGCAGTTTTGATCCATGCTTTCTTCACCACAATTTTCGATCTGCCTGTTTTGTTCCCATACAATCTAATCACAATGTCCCACAAAGTCTCAACGTCACCAAACCATTTCAGTTGTGCAGAAGTTGAATCGCTGTCAAGATGTTGGGCGAGTACTTTCAACTGTCTCGGTTCTTTCCAAAACAACATGCAGCCAATCTGTACCAGCCTGTCATACGTGGCACCCTTATAGGTATCAGAAGTCCACGCATAATTGATCTTGATGTCGTCCTCCTCCATCCTCATTGGTTTTGTCATGAGAACGAAGGAGTGGAATAGCAGTTGCTCAACACTCCTTTGACGTCCTGCATTGGATTGATCACTGTAGATGGTCACGAATGCTATCAATACCAACCGATTGTCTGTATTCTTCTTCGCCACCTCGAGCAAAGCGGTGTAGTCTTCTATCTCTAACTGCTGCTTCAGCGTCCTGAACAGTTCATGTTGCTCATTTGTTGGAAATGTCACACGAACCATGACCCTTGATGTTGAATCGTTGTTGAGGATGTGATCAACGATGTCGACATTGTCAACTTCAGGGACAATGAAATGCCTGGCATGAGAAAGGAACACGTTTCTGAAAATGATCATGTCGTCCCGGAGAATCGCCATCTTTTCCACTCTCTGTTGCAAGAGAATACACGCGGAAGCAATCTTTGAGTGTATACGTATCTCCTTACGCGAACTTGTATTTCGGGAGAGAGTGAAAGGTTGTTTGCTGTCCACCACTATGTCGTCTTTGAACGTGCCCGTCACTTCCTCATCTTTAGCCAGGGTAGCTCTGCTCTCATCCGCCATGTCAAGTAGTACTCTCTTTCCACTCTGTGTGTAAGCAACTTTGTCAATTACAGTAGTCACAGTGGAGTTCCGCTTCAGCTTGCCTCCTGTATTGAGAAATTTGCATTGGATGTGGTTTGAACCCAAGGCTTCAACTAAATTCGACTGCCGTGTAGTCTCTCTCCTCTTCAAAGGTGGGTCGAGCTTTTGTTTCAACCGTTGGCCGCGCTTTCGTTTCGACAGCCAGTTACGAAACGCGATACTAGTCTTCTGATGCTTGTCTTCCTCGGATTTGATCTTGGCTGTCTTGGATTCCAACCCTTTTCCAACATCTTCCACCTCTTTCCCCTCTGGTGCACGATCCTTCTCATTTGCCTTTGCAGCATCTTTCCCCGCAGTGTCGACAACACTCAACTTCCGCCTCGCTCTCAATGGACTCAAGACATCCTTCGTATTTTCATCACTGTCATCATCATCATCATCATCATCATCGCCCATTAAGTCGATAACATCATCGTCCTCTTTATCTTCGTCATCACATGTGATGTGTCTCCTCTTCTTTGTCACCACAGTAGAATGCATTCTAACAAGCTCCTTCAACAGCCGCTCGGGTACAGGCACGTTAGCACGAATGCACTCCAAATACAATTTCTTCAATTGATAGAATCGATAAGCAAAGAAGTCAAGCTCCAAAGGAAAGCTACTCTCGGATGACTTGTATTCATTGGAGTCACGTGGCACATTCGAGATACATCTCTCCACAGTCTGTTGCAATCCCGTCAAAGTTGAGTATGACACGACAACACGATCATTACTCCGTTCAGCAGACATGCCCCTTGGCATATTACACAACACCTTATCGTACGCATCTCGAATGTTGATAATAGTGTCATACATTTCGTTTGTCCAGCCGAGCAATGTTTCATACCACCGAGCATCATCTTCAGTAGGTTTCAGCAGAACCCTGTCCATCTTGATCAAACTGTACTTCGTCACGAACTGTTGGTTCTGACTTGGATCTCGCAGCCAATCAGTACAATGCAAGGTTCGGCCAATATCCTTCTCTACAATCGCCTTTCCGTTGTCAAGAATCAATGTTGCCCTCGCGATGTGAGCTAGAGTTTCGGCAAAGTACTCTGCAAACACACGCATACAGGCTTCGTTCGTTGCTTCAAATTCACACCAGATTTCTTTAGACAAAGACTCTAAGCATAGCACTTGTACACAGTGGTTGTTGTATTGCAAAACAAACTTGTGAAAGTCGTCTTTGCACTTCTGAACTTGATCTCTCTGTTGTTGGGGGGTATTCTCATGTTCATCATCAAAGCATCTCTCAATGAAATTATCTGGAGATGTATGTGATAGAGTTCGGAACAGGTGTCCTTGAGCCTCCAACAGCATTTCTCTGCACTTCTTTTCGACATTGGCAGGCACTTCAATGGGTGTCTGTGATTGCAAAATCTTTCGTAATGCAGCGTCTAGTACTACCTCCTTCGTTGTTGTCTTTGTGTTATCACCCTTCGTACTGTCCTTCTTCTTCTCCAACTCGCACTTCTTCTCCTCCTCGCACTTATCCCGAGCACGTGTGAAATGTCTCAATAAATCATCCGGTTCCTTGGTGACACGATTCATGAGTAAAATGTTGGCGGTCAATTTACGGCGGATGAACTTCACAATCGCGTCCTGTCTGACAAGTATGTCTTTAACTGTAGCCTGGTCGTCAGGAAGAGTAAGAACAATCCCATTGACAGTTCGAAGGAGTCCACAACTGCATGAATCCGTTTGTTCTGGTACTTCAATTTTGTAATGCTTCCATTTAGTGGGCGACAAACCGTCATGTACAAGGGCGTGGTTAAGCATTGCTGTCAGCCGTTGGAATACTTGCTGGTGAGACGCAGCATCCGTCCCGTAATGATCAAAAGTAGACACTCTAGAGTCGCTGGGGTGGATGATTGCACCCACGAAGTGATTATCATTGACATGAAATGGCATAAAGATCCGCTTCCATTCCATCAACTTTTTGTCCTTCCCAAAAAAACCATTGTAAGTGTTGTCTTTACCACTGTCAGCGGAGGCAAATCCTCTACCTCTTTTACGTAGTTCTTTGTCCGTTCCCAAAGCTCCTGTAGCGACGACATTGCAAAATCTGACACCTTCTTGTAACTCTTTTGGTATAAAATGCATCAAATGTCGGTGTAGAAAGTCGAGGACAGTGTCATCAACATAACTCCCCGACGCAAGACCGTAATAAGCATACCACGAGTAGGAATGGGTATTGTTCAAAAAGGTAGCCGTAGCTTCGCGTCTTGGCTTTGCAAACCCATCAACTTTGTAATGTTTGTAATGGAGACCATTCGTGGCGTCCCTGATATCTTTGTATGGATACAACGAACTAAATTTGGTTGGATCGTAAGATTGCAGAGCTTCTTCTTCAATACTGTCAAGCGGACGCAAGTATTGGGCCAAGGCCGTAGTCAGCGCCTCCTCTACCGTAGATGGTAACTTTTTCCTCGCTGAATCCATGATATAATTATTTCAGATTGTACAAAGAGAAGGTACAAAGTCAATAGCAGTTTTGCCTTCCAACGTGAACGCACAGGGAGAGCGAGGTGACAGATGTACGGTCCGCACGCTCCTCCACCCTTGTGTGATCGTCACTTTGGAATAGAGCGGAAAAAATTCTGTGATGAGTGCAGTACAGCCTCTCTATCTCTGGCGGCGGCGTCAGCAACGTATGATCGGCGTTTGACCAGACACAACAACGTCGTTGCGGTAGACAACCTGCTCGCTCGTTCAACAGAATTTTCCCCCCTCAAACGTCGCTGCTATTTGTAATGATGCTTCTCACTGTATTATCTTCGTACTAATTTATCGCAGTCAACTGGAATATAATCGGCGGATGTCCACGTCTAATTGAATTAATACCGAGAGGGGGGGGGGGCGGGTGGTTTGGTTGGATTAAGTGAGATGATTTGATGCTAAACAATAAAAGTATTAAAAATAATCAATACACAACTTACCTTTGAGTTGATGAAGATAACAATGCAATATGGTTCTATCGCTGTCAATTATCGCTGTCCCGATGGATGTGGAAAATTAATAATGCAGACGTTGCGTGGGAGTTGTGTGGTGTGGCTGGGATATGATTGTCTTTGTCGTTGTGGTTGTTAGTAGTTGTCCTCTCGTTATTGTGTGTTATTGTGTCCTCAATCGTCATGGTCTTTTTTTTTTGCACTTAGTGGAGAGAGAGAGAGAGATGGTCTTCGAAAATTTGTTTACACCTACAACCGTTTGTGTTCCATGGGAAGGTTGTTATGGCTGTGTGCGTCCATGTGCGTTGACATCAGCGTGAGTCTGATGTGACAAACTTTTAGACTGACCAATACCGTTTGATCAGAATTAAAA
>Ga0209652_1003291_pt1 | contig 11995 bp, 7 predicted proteins | sample SaaInl74LU_5_DNA_FD_184641 | JGI IMG/M metagenome (GOLD analysis project Ga0209652, IMG submission 184641) | Marine microbial communities from expanding oxygen minimum zones in the Saanich Inlet - ESP_74LU_5_DNA (SPAdes) (version 2) | ecosystem: Environmental > Aquatic > Marine > Intertidal zone ...
ATCAGTGTTTTGTGTAGTAGCAACGTCCACTCCACTTCACTTCAAAGTTTCGAAATCACTTCACTTCAAAGTTTCGATGCGAAATTTTCACACAAGATCCGCACTTCAAGGACGCCTGTTTCGCTGATGAAGGAAAGAAATATAGCTATTGTATGGACAAAAGGAAACAACACATGTTTCATTGAGTAAGAGTGCATAGATAATAGACAAAGTCCGATACCGATGATAGTTTCTTTCGCTGAAAAAGTACAGCATCATGTCAAGCCGCCACAAAATCCTCCACAAACTATCTTCTTCCATCCATCAATCATATATCTCTAAGCGGCAGCTAAGATTATACATATCCGAACCAGGCCAGCCACAAACAAAGCATGATCGTGCCTACCATGACGGAGATTCGAGCATGCCAGCAGCTTTTGGTCCGGGCCACTTACCTCGAAAATTCCACTTTATACTGCGCCTATGAGCAGCAGCTGCCAAATGTTATCGGTAAATTCAGCACAATAGTCACACTGCCTATCCATCAAATCAATTCTTGGGGGTCAGAGAGGAGTAATAGTGAAGTAATCATGCAGGAAAACGGCTACGGTGGTGTCGGCATGAGGCAAAGATTTTTTCTGATCTTGACTGTGGTCAATACATACGTAGGAATTGCTACACATTTTTGCGCCAACCACCACCCCACAACACTTTCCAGAGCCTTCCATTTTCCATTTTCACAAAACAACCATGAGCAACGACGAAGGCATGACACCCACCGAACGAGAGCAATGGCTCCGCGACCACGGAGTCCAAATCGAAAGCTCCGCTGATCGACGCAAGGCCGAATCCGCCCTATCCGGCACCGATCGTCCACTCTCCGTCATTGAACAAGTGCAGCGCCTATCAATTTCGGATGCTACCGCTGGAGGAGAAAATGGAGTAAAGTTTGTGTATTTGCCACATGATACATCGAAAAAGATTCAGACGGTGTGTCTCCCTTCTCGTCTTGTGGAGGCACTTGGCCCAGCTGGGGATATTATACCCACATATGTCAAATCGTTCTTTGCGGATGGACGATCCATTGATGAAAAGATTTTCAAGGATCAAGCGGCGAAGCAAAATCTATTGGGGGGAGATATGGAAAAGTTTGCTGCCAATGCAAAGAAGGAGAAATTGGCAACTGTATCGGAAGGTGAACCTGCAGCAAAGGAAGAGGAGAAGAAGACGACATTGAGTTCATCGTCACTAATGAATGCCACTGCTGGTGGAAGCACAGAGACATTTCCTCTTGTAAGACCATCGAAAACAAATAAGAATGAGGGTGTTTACATTTATCTGGATGAAGTCGGCATGTTGAAACACTTGCCTCTCAACACTAGGGCATCACAGCTAGCACAACAATGTGGGTATCATCCTGCACCTAATTTCTACGGAGATGTATTTGTGGGGAGGGTGAGTTCCAAGCCAATGTTGCACAATATTGATATTGAAAGTGGTGATATTATGGACACGACAAAAGAGTGGATTGTACGTGCTCCACATGAGAATGTGCTTTGGCAACAAGCCATCAATGAGGCTACTGGAAGGAGTGGTGAAACACAACCCAATCATGCTGGCACAGAGGGCGTTGCCGCTGAAGCCACTGGTAATGATGGTTGCTCGTATACATGGTTGCAAAACGAAGAGGAAGTCGAATTGACCGTTCCACTAATAGATGACGGTGATGAGGCAGTCAACAAAAGATTGATCAAGGTTAATTTTCTACCTCAAAAAGTGGTGGTCAAGTACAATAACGAGTGCAAAGTGGAAGTTGAGCTGTATTCCAAGATTGATGTTGATGGATGCACTTGGACATTGGACAAGAAGAATCTGGTGATCACTTGCGAAAAAGCTCGTGATGGTGAGATTTGGCCTCGATTAGAGTTGAGTGGATGAATACATTGAGATGATGGTAAAATAATATATATGCCTAGAATAAAGATAATGAAGCTCTTCAACCTTTTTCATTTGTTCTTTCTCGACTGCCGATATAGGTCAATCGATTTTAAATAGTGCAGAGTAGATGAGCATAATTGAAGGGAAAACATCCCCAACAGCAAGCGCCTGATTTGCCCTCCCCATTGCTCATGCCTCCCTCTCATCGCGTTTCCTTTTCCTATGCGCAGTCCCACCTGCAGAAGACCGCGCAACCAACAATGGCATGCTACGGACAAACTGGTAAACTACCGAGAGTTCTTGGCCAGTTTCCGAGGGTACTACAAAAATTGAATTGACCTTATCCAACCATGCTACAACCAAAGGGAGAAACTTCAACTTCCAAGGAAAGAAGGGCTCCATCTTGAGATGAGGGTGGCTCATGATCACCTTAATCTTAACCATATCAGCTTGTGATACAGCCAAATTTTGCTTCATCTCTAAATACCGGACAATATCGGGAGGAGTATCACTGTTATGCCATCTGCCTATCAATTCAAGGGTGTGGTTCGAGAGGTAAGTATTGTTGACGCTAGAAGTATCGCACAGAAGCTTAGAGAAAGCGGACCATCCAACATCTGTAATACCCGAGATATCGCAACGCAACTCTTTGAGCGATTTATTGCCCACTAAACCATTCGCAAAAGCGCATGCCCCATCATCCCCAATGCCCATATCATGTAGCCAAATTGATTTCAACGCACAGCTCTGAGATTGGAAGAAAGCTGAGAGAGACCTGAGCCCAGCTGCTGTAATCGATCTATGTCCAGACAAGCATAAATCTTCTAGCTTGGAATTATTGATCAGACCTGATACCAAAGCTTGCAAACCTTCGTCAGTGAATGCATTGTATGAAAGGTCCAAAATTGTTATATTGCATTGGTTTGTCATTCCAGCTGAAAAAGCTTGTAGCCCTTCATCATTGATACCATTGCTTGCAAGGGAAACTTCCTTCAAATTCTCCGCTGTCCGAAAAAATGTGGCCAAAGACCCTAATCCTGTCGACGAGAAAACCCCATTCGATGAAAGTAGCAATTCTTCGAGGTTGCTACTGTTTGCCAGTCCTGCTACAATAGCGTCCAACCCTTCATCGCCAAGGATATTGTGTGAAAGATCGAGTGATTTCAATGACCTGCATCTCGAAAATCCAGCCACTAAAGCTGATGCTCCATCAAAACCTATGTTCATTCCGCTTAGATGAAGCTTTTCCATACAGCAACTTCCAGATTGGAACACATCAGAAAAGGACCTCAGCCCAACTTCTCCGGTCAAATTTCCGCTCAAGTTTAGCTCTGATAGACTGGAACAATTTATCATACCTGCCACCATAACTTGAATGCATTCGTCATCGATGTCACTGATGCAAATGGAAAGTTTCTTCAAGCTTGGTGCTCTCCAATTCTTCAGCGTGCTTCCCAGTGCAATACCCCCTAATCTGCCAATGACATTGTCATACAATACCAGTTCTTCAACCGCCGGTTGCACTGCCAGTGCAGCAGCAATCAGTGCGAAATCTTCGTCATGAAGATTGTTTTCACCAAACTCAATGTGCTTTAGAGAAGTGTATTGACACTGGCCGAACATCGATGCAATATTTTGTGCACACTCACTCCCAATTTCGAAAGAAAAGAAGGATATGTCTTTGACGCTGCGATTATTCCCAAGGAAATTCCCCAACTCTCGGAATCCTGCCTCGCCAATATCACCATCGATATCAATTGTTTGAATCGATTGATTGTGACAGAACCCCACCATTAAAGCATCAATTCGTTCTCTCTCTTGGGGAAAGTAATCAAAGAACATGTTTTCCAACTTTTGGCTCTTGCCAATGAAATACCCCAACCATCCACAATCATCACCTTCGCGAATAACAAATTTTGTGAGATCACCTGGAAATGTTCGCTCTCTACTCAATTTGACCACATTTCCTCCGTTATTCCAATCATCATATCGCAGCCTGAGAAGAATCTTTGCATTGATAGCGTCTGAAGTAATATCCTCCAGTCGAATATCTTGCTCATGCGCCTCATAATAATCAATGTCTCGACTCTCCATATTGTTCATTGCTGCTATCTGCTATTAGTTCGTATCTGCCAAGTAATAGTGGAAAGTAAAAGTATGAAATTGGGGTGAGACGTGGAGAGACGTCTTCAGCGCAGCATTTAGATGGTACACATGGCGCATGGCACATTCACATGGTGTACCTCATTCATCGCACACGAAAAATACACATATCTAATACTACCAACGGCATATCCTCTCTAGACCTCTCTTGTCCCACCACTCACCTGATATATCTTCAACGCCGTGAACTTCCTCTCAATGAAAGCTTCAGTCCATCTACATTACAAATTACAACCCTTCGTTCAATCTTGTTGGCTTTTGTTGCTTGTTTTTACCTTTTACCTACCTACATAAGCGAATGATAGTGGTAGATACATACCTAACTGCATATGAATAGGGGTAGAGTAAAAACATGCTGACCATGGCCTCCAAAACACCGCTATGGTAAAGAGCATCTAGCACGCCACCATGCCACTAAAGATAAAGCTACCGGCCCCGGTAGCAACTGCCAACATTGCCCTGACGAATTTGGCAGAACTAGAAGCCACCAGCAACGCACCCAGTCAATATTCTGGTCGCAATGATGCCAACAATTTTGAGTCATCGGGATTTCCGTTACCTCCCCTTCCTCATCAAGGTCGAATCCACGCTGACTTTTTTACAGCAGATGCGGCGGCTAGACATGAATTAACGGCGGCTGACTATTCCAATGATGAAAGAAATCATAATTTTCATGAGGGATTTTTACCACCTAATAACAAACCGATGCCACCATCACATCTGCCGACGGAATTTAATAATTTTTCAGAAAACAATCATCATACAGCGGCAGGGCATTACAATGCTCCCATGCCACATTGGCAGCAGCACCAGCAGAGGCAGCAACAAGCAGTAGTAAATAATCCAATCAAAATTAGTGACCAAGCTGGATATAAAGACTTTCTTCCGCCACCTATCCACGTACCGAAACATACAGAAAAGGGGTCTGGGTCTGCTGCGAATAATGATGGATCGGCAGGTGTTCCTCCAATAAAAGATGGGCATGATGCATCATCTAATATGGAGCAAAAAGACTCCTCAAACCATGATATTGATCAGCAGCAACAACATCCGTTACTACCGCCATTGCCACAGGAAGGAGTGGAGAACACGTCTGAGAAAGAAACAGAGAGTGAAGTACTACTGGAAAATTCCAAGACAGATGTTGCTGCTCCATCAGATAGTACTGAAATGCATCAAAACCAAAGAGATTCGGTCACTGTCTATGCATATAGCACGTTACATCAACAGAAAAGTTGGAATGAAATGGTGGAATTGTTCACCAAATTTAATGAGGTGAATGGCCACTCGAATGTAGAAATGGAAAATGTCAAGATTTCTATCGATGGTTACAATCAGAGCGATGGTGATTGCGATAATGAGAAGAAGGAACTACTTCTAATGCTACGTTCTTGGGTGCGTGAATTGCGATACACACGCAATGCCAACGACTCTAGTGTAGAAAGTACTTCCAAGAAACGATCCACAAAGCAGCAGCAGCAGCAGCAGCAGCGATGTGATTCCGAAACCCTCACCCCAGAACGAATTTCTCAACTCAATGAACTATCATTTCCATGGAAGAATAATCTGACACAATGGCAAAAATGGTTGGATGACTTGATGCATTACCGAGCCAAAAATAATGGAGATTGCAACGTCCCTGTGAAGTTTTCTGAGCATCCTCCATTAGGCAACTTTGTCAACCGACAAAGAGTCGAATACAAGAAAATGAGACAAGGAAAAGCATCTACCATGTCGAATACCAAAATGCAAGACTTGGACCGGATTGGATTCGTATGGTCTGTCAGAGAGGGAGGACATACTTCTTGGGATGAGCGATTGGCTGAACTGGTGGCATATCAGCGCGAACAGGGTAATACTCTTGTACCCAAGAAGTATCCTCAAAATCCACCTCTGGGATACTGGGTAAATGAACAGCGATTTCAATACCAACGGTACATCAATGGAAAGTCCTCGACAATGAACAAGAAACGACAAGATAGTCTCAATTCCGTCAACTTTAAATGGAGTGTACGTGAATCTCCACGGGAGTTTTCAGAGTGGATCAAATTATTGAAGGAATATAAGAGTCAATGGGGAAATTGCAATGTGCCACTCAAGTATGAGCAGGATGTTTCGCTGGGTGCATTTGTGAATAATGCACGGACACAGTATAAGAAGTTTCAGAGTGGGTTGTCTTCGAATATGACACAAGAAAAGATGTAAGATGCTGAATTCTTGCTTACTGATATATAGTGTGTATTTTCGGAATGACTCACTTATATATCCTCTTCCCTTGCCTTTATTTAGAGATCAATTAGAAGGAATTGGCTTTGTGTGGAATGTGAGAGAAGGTAGAACTCCATGGAGTCGAAGATTTGAAGAGCTCAAGGAATACAAAGAAAAGCATGGGTAAGAGTACATCAGAGATGGTAGTTTGTTCAATGCGACCTTGCTATTCTAACTAGTGTTTCTCAATTTAATCTTGTATCAGAGATTGCAACGTGCCAAAGAAATGGACGGAGAATCAAAAGTTGTCGACTTGGGTGACCAAGCAGCGGGGGCAATACAAGCTGCACTGTGCTGGTAAGGTGTGCAATTTGACGGAGGCGAAAGTGGACAAATTGACCGAGCTCGGTCTTTTCCAGACTGGCGAAACAATGAATAATATCTAATGTTGTACTAAATTACATCTAACACCTTTACACTGTACTGCGATTTTAGGCAAGTGCTCATTCATCTTCGATCTTAGCAAGCTACCTCCATCCAATAAGATATCATGCTTAGAGCATCAGCCAAGCCGTAATCACAAAGCTCAACGCAGCTGTTATACAAATGCCACTTCTCAAAGTATTTGAAGCATTACTATGTGAAAGTGCCTCGGCCGATATCATGCGAATCTCCTTTTCCCAAGAAGTTGTAGGAGCACTTGATAGCGTCGGCGAGCTTGAAATTGTCGGTGATGATGATAAAGTTGGCCCAGAGCTTGGTCGAGATGAGATAGTTGGACTGTTCGTCGGTTGGCTCGAGGGTGATGCTGATGGCGTTCCAGAAGGTCGCGATGAAGGAGATGACGTTGGAAACCCTGTTGGCTGCAATGAGATTGTTGGCTCGGCCGTGGTAGGTTGTGGAGTTGGCTGATTTGTTGGCAGTGGTGTCGGCTCGGCCGTAGTTGGTGATTGCGTAGGGAACGCTGTGCCACAAAGTGTCGACCCGGATGTGTCCGAGCTTGCCAGGCACGCTCTATCTTGAATCCAGCCATACGACTTTGAGACGCGGCCATACACGCCTGGAAGATAAGCACATCCTATACCCCAGCTTACAACGCCGATAAGTTTGTCTTGTGAAGCATTATTTCCTCGAACAATCAAAGGTCCCCCACTATCTCCTTGGCATGCATCTTTCTGTTGGGTAAAAGTACATATATTGCTCTGGTAGATCCCAAACCCATATCCACTATAGCTTGCACCACCTCTTTCTAAATCTTCACATTGTTGATTGCTGATTACCTCTACATCCACCATATGCATTTCTTCAGGTAAAGGCATGTTGACGTTAGGATTACCATTAGTATTCCCCCAACCCATGACATGAGCAATGGTTCCAACCGATGGATAAGAGCTGTCCTCATTCAAAGTTATCAGCGGCGCTGCATTGCTCACAGGTCTAGATAGAACAATCAGTGCCAAGTCATATTCATCAGTGTTTCTATTGTAGCCTGGATGCTCAATTTGCCACTTGGCTGATATTATTTCACCATCTGAGTCGGCAAAGTCGTGTCGACCAATCATGACATCGATGGAGCCACCAAGACAATGAGCAGCTGTGAGGACAACATCCTTGAGGATAAGAGAACCTCCACAGAAGTGACCACTGCCAGGAGCTTGGAGAGATACCGAGTATGGATGACGTCCGTCTTCTGCCTCTGTGCCTCCGATAATCCGTGTTTCTTTTGCCGTCTGATTGGTCGACGATGCCAACGCAACGAGCTGTAAGAATAGGAAGGCCTTTGCGAGAATCATCGTCATCGTAATATTTTAAGTAGTGGTTTAATGAACTGTGTTGAAGTCGCGAGGGTGGTGCCGATGCCTTTGGCCGCTCGTTGCGAATCCATATAAAGAGAAGCCATGGGCATGATGTAATAGAGAAAGAAGAACAGTTTTCGGCATTTTTGGTGAGCATGACCAAAAATACAGTTGCCTCACGAAGCGGAGTGGCCTCTTCGGCAGTTCTCTCCTTGCTCTTGTTACGGTTCTCAGCACTATGTATGTGTTTTATGTCGTTTGTCCTACGAACGGTAGGAACTAGTACTCCTTCTTCCGGCATGGCCAGGTATCACACAACGCACTCGTGAACCTGTTGGGATATGTCACGGGCCTTGTCGCAGGGTAGATTGACCACTTACTGGGTGTTAAGAGGATACTTTACGCTCAAATAAGGTATATTTTGCCAACTTTGGGCACACAAAATACCTTGAAAAGAGGCATCATTGTAAAAACACTCAAAAAGACCGAAATAAGCCCCCCTTTCAAACCCAGGACCCGTGTCGCTGTCGCACCCACTTCATCAAAACCACTTCATCCCAAGCAAATCATTGGAAGGTGCATGAGACTGATCTTGCTTGTCGTGCAGGTGTGACTTGGTTGGCCACAATAGGCCAGGGCATAATTTTTGTCGACAAACATCGTCTACTCTATTACCTCATCATAATCCACCACCACGACGATGTTGTCTTCTTTTATCAAGGTCTTCCTCTACGCCAACCTCTTGGCGTTGGCGTCGGCCAATCTATTCCGCGGTGGTGTTGACAGCACTCGAATTATTGGAGGCAGAGAGGTAAGCGGTAGTTTGATCCAATTGGCATGCCGATGATGTCCTACCATGTTTTGCAATTTAAGCCGCCCTTTTTCCTTGTGCTCACCCACAACCTCCACCTCATCATATAATGACGACAGATGGACGAAGACAGTGCCCCATACTCAGTGTCTCTCATGAGTTCAGGCAGCCATTTCTGTGGAGGATCTCTCATCACAAACCGCGTCATACTCACAGCCGCCCACTGTCTCGGCGGATCCATCAGCGTCTTGATTGGCCGTCACGACTTTGATGACAAGGATGGAGAGTTAATCTCCGCTAGTAAACAAATCCCTCATCCAAAATATGATGATGAAACTCATGAATATGACATGGCACTGATTGTTCTATCTAGACCTGTAAGCGTTGCAGTGCAGGCTGTTACTGTGAATGATGATAACTCTTATCCATCGGTTGGAACTACCGCTCGTGTCATGGGTTGGGGAAACCTCAAAACGGATGGATTTGATTTGCCAGATGTACCCTACATGGCAGATGTGGATGTAATTAGCAATCAACAATGTGAAGATTTAGAAAGTGGTGGGAATAGCTATGGAAAGTTGAAATACCCCATTACTTCCGATATGATCTGCACATTCAGTGGTGGAAAAGATGCATGCCAGGGTGATAGTGGGGGACCTTTGGTTGTGAGAGGAAATGATGCCTCACAAGATGTACTCATCGGCGTTGTAAGTTGGGGTGTAGGATGTGCTTATCTTCCTGGCGTGTATGGTCGCCCCTCACAGGTTTATGAGTGGATAAAAGAGGAGGCATGTGCCGTTAGTAGTAGTCAGGATGCAACCGGATCAACACTTTGTGGCACAGAGTCCCCTACGTTATCACCAACTACGGCCGAGCCAACAGCTAGTCCGTCAGAAAATCCCACATCGGTTCCTTCATCAGAGCCTTCAGCGGAGCCAACAGCCAGTCCATCTGAAACACCATCGCTGTCTCCGTCATCAGAGCCCTCATCCGCTCCATCACTTTCAGTTCAGCCATCAGAGATGCCATCGTCATCTCCTTCATTAAGACCGTCTGGAAAACCATCAGTATCACCCTCAACCTCGCCATCTAGCAGTCCAACCACCTCATCTCAACCAAGCTCTGAACCAACTTCCACGCCATCAGATGTTCCATCAACTTCGCCATCTTCCAACCCGTCAAACTCTCCATCATTATCGGCTGCTCCAACTCAAAGTTCAGCGCCAACTACACCAAAGCTACTCAATACAGGAGTCTCCTTGATTATTAGTGCTACGGAACTTGTGGATGATGGAGGAAATGCTATTCGAAATGCCTCAAGTACATTTGGCAGCTATGCTTACGTTGGATCATTGATGAGCTTTTTGATTTCTGCTTGGCTACTTGTTTAGATTTTTTGGTCTTCAACATATGAAGACAACTTGTACATTCCGTTTTTTTAGAGACTACTTGCGTGCAATAACGCAATGTATTATAAATATAATATATCCTGTTTGAATTGTTACAGTGCTATACATCTATTGCTAGTTAAAGTAGCACGGAAAATCCTCCTACGAGGAAAGTTATCACTTGTAAGGAGAGTATTCGATACGATCTTGAAGCGGCAGCAGAATGCAGATGCTGACATGAGTCATTCAAGTCATCCACTGTCTCATACCATGTATCAAATCTATTTTGAAACTCAAAGAGATCTATCTTGTCCATGCCTTCAGTATCATCCGCTAGTTCTGCTCCCCATACAGTCGCACATCTCCTTTGTATCGGAGTGCCATGATGACCTGCACTACTCTTCACACAGTCACCCAGAGAAAAGGCCACTGAATGTACGTTCGATATTTCATCAGATACCATGTTTCCACCTTGGTCATGAGCAAGGAAATATGCCGAAAAGGCATCGGCAAGTAGCTCACTCTTCTTGGCAACTTGAGCAATTCCCGACTGGGTACCATCAGAAACACCCAACAGAAACTGAAGATGATGTGAGAATTCATGAGCGTGAGCATACTCTGGGCCCTCAGAATCCATTCCCAGCGCCTGTTGGAATTGGAAATATCCATCCCCGATGATAATGGAGGAATCGTCCTCTTCATCATCCATCTCATCGGTGGCAAAGGCATTAAAGGTCAAGAGGGGAAAGTTGTACCCTCCCGGAAGACGAGTGATTAGTTCTTGAATGTCAGCTGCATGATCATACACTGTATAGTCGCTGTCATAAGTATTACGAAACAGCAACTCTAGTGTAGGAACAAGCTTGCCATGACGATCCGCAAGGTCTGACCCATGAGCGGAAAGTAAATAAATCTCATCATGTACTCCGGAGTCTGACCAAAACTCTTGTGCTTGATTGTGTACAGACGTAATCTCTTGTGTGTACTCCCCATCTAGGCCAAAGTACTCTTGATCATATTGCCTTGGGGCAACATGAAGCTTGTATACGAATGGTAACACGTGCAAATGGTTGTCAAAGAAGGTGGTGAGGTCTTCCTCGGAAACGTCGGAAATAATGCTTTTGAGCCACCTTGACGAAGGACTGGAACATGGTGTCGTAGATGCTTGTGGTTGTTGTTGTTTGTTGGTGGTGGCCGATAGGTCATCTCGCATCTTTATGGCATGCTGCAACTGTTGTGCGAACTCTGTCTGTTCAATGTCATAGACGACGGGTTCTAATCTTCGAGCCGTTATCATGCATATGCTCAATGCACATAACAGTGCTAATTTGAAGAAGGCCCGGTTAATCATTGTCGTGTTGTTGCTATATAGTTATTGCAGTTCTGTCGTGTGCTGATCCTGTTAATTATGCCATCTTTGGATGCAAGAACCCCTTGCACTTGTTGACATCTCGTCGGCGAGGTTGAATTGTGCTCAAGCAGCCCAATGTGAGAACACCAAGAGGAGAAGATGTTTGCTGCATGCAAAATGGAACAACTAATCGCTTCGAAAGTGTTCGCCACCTTCAAGTTTATGACACCACTCGACTTATAAGACTCCCTGGGGTGAATCACTTACTTGTGGGTGTTGGCTGCTTGTTGGAGGCCGTTGCCATTTCTTCACCAAGTTGCATGCAGAGTTTTGTTGAGGAAGTCGCCATGATTTCTCTTCC
>Ga0209652_1003294_pt1 | contig 11983 bp, 10 predicted proteins | sample SaaInl74LU_5_DNA_FD_184641 | JGI IMG/M metagenome (GOLD analysis project Ga0209652, IMG submission 184641) | Marine microbial communities from expanding oxygen minimum zones in the Saanich Inlet - ESP_74LU_5_DNA (SPAdes) (version 2) | ecosystem: Environmental > Aquatic > Marine > Intertidal zone...
ATGAGTTCGGCGATGTCTTTCACGTCGATGGACGATTCGCGTTCTGCGTTCTTCACACCGTCCGTCATCATGGTGTTGCAGAAGGGGCAGCCTGTCGCCACGATGGCTGGGTTGACATCGAGGACGTCGTCCGTGCGTTCGTGGTTCACCTCGCGGCTGCCTTTCTCGGCTTCCTTGAACATCTGCGCACCGCCTGCGCCGCAGCACAGGCCGTTCTTTTTGCATCGGCGCATTTCGACGAGCTCTGCGTCGAGGGTGGAAAGGATGTCGCGAGGCGCCGCGTATTCCCCGTTTCCTCGCCCGAGGTAGCACGGATCGTGGAAGGTGATGCGGCGTCCCTTGAAGGGGTTTCCGTCCGCCACTTTCAGTCGGCCTTGGTCGATGAGGTCGCGGATGAATTGCGTGTGGTGCATCACCTCGTAGTTGCCGCCGAGCTCGGGGTACTCGTTTTTGAGGACGTTGAAGCAGTGAGGGCAACCGGTGACGATGCGCTTCACTTCATACCCGTTGAGGACGGCGATGTTTTGCGCGGCCTGCATTTGGAACAGGAATTCGTTTCCTGCGCGCTTTGCGGGATCGCCCGTGCAGCTTTCTTCCGCGCCGAGCACCGCAAAAGGCACCTCGCAATGGTGGAGGATGCGGGCGATGGCCTTGGTGATGCGCTTGGCGCGGTCGTCAAAACTTCCAGCACAGCCCACCCAAAACAACACTTCCGGGGTTTGGCCTTGGGCGGTCATTTCCGCCAACGTCGGGACTTGAAAGGTGCTCATGGTTCAGGATTCTTTCGTCCAATCGCCACGGCTCGCGGCAGGGAAGGCCCAGGGCGCGCCGTTGTTTTCGATGTTGTTGAACATGGTGGTGATGGACTCAGGCGATTTGCTGTCCTCCATGATCAGGCTGCGACGCATGTCGAGCACGATGCCCATGGGGGAGATGTTGACGGGGCACGCTTGCACGCACGCTTGGCACGAGGTGCAGGCCCAAAGCTCTTCTTCAGTGATGAAACTGCCGAGCAAGGTCTTGCCGTCGCCGTCCCACGTTCCGCCGTTGGCGTCCCGCTGCTTCCCGATCTCTTCGATGCGGTCGCGGGTGTCCATCATGATCTTGCGAGGGGAGAGAAGCTTGCCGGTTTGGTTGGCCGGGCACTCGCTGGTGCAGCGGCCGCACTCGGTGCATGTGTACGCCTCCATGAGCTGCTTCCAGCTGAGGTCGGGCGCGTCTTTGGCCCCAAACTTCACCGGCGCCGCATCGGTCTCTGGTGCAGGCGCGGCAAACGGGTCCGCGCTGGGATCCATCATCAGGTCCACCTCCTTCTTGACCGCCGCCATGTTGTCCATGGCTCCTTGTTCCGTCAAGTCGCTGTAGTACGTGTTGGGAAACGCAAGCAGGATGTGGAAGTGCTTGGAGTAGGTGACGTAGACGAGGAAAGAGAGGATGCCCAAAATGTGGAACCACCACATTCCACGCTCCACCGCCACCACGCCGGCATCCGACAATCCGTCGTAGAGCGGCACCAGGAATTGGCTCACAGGAAACGATCCGGCCACGAGGTAGTGGTCCAGTTCTCGGCCCTGGGCAATGCTGTCGGCCGCGTTCATGCTCAGAAACGCGAACATCAGCAACACTTCGGCAACCAGAATCAAGTTCGCGTCCAGCGTCGGCCAGCCGCCCATTTCCGGGGACCGGAACCGGGCCAGGGCCATGCCGTTGCGTCGCACGAAAAACACCACGCACGCCAGCACCACCAGCGCCGCGAGGATTTCAAACGCCCCGATCAGCACGTCGTACACACCGCCGAGCCCCGCAAAGGCACGGTGCGTCCCGAGGAGCCCGTCGATCACGATTTCGAGGAGCTCGATGTTGATGACCACAAACCCGACGTAGATCAGGATGTGCATGACGCCAGCCACGGGGCGGGCGACCATCTTTCCCTGCCCAAGAGCGACGCGCGCCATGACCTTCCAGCGGTCAGTTGGGCGGTCAGAGCGGTCGACTTTTTGGCCCATCAGGATGTTCCTGCGGATGAACGCCACGCGCCGCGCGAACAAGCCAACGCCTGCGGCCAAACACACGGCAAAGAGAAGTTGCGCAATCATGAGTGTCAGTCGTTGTCGGACGAATCCCCGCCTTGGGCCTCAAGTTCTTCGTCAATGATTTTGCGAAGGCGTTGCAGGTCCTTCTTCGAGAATTCCGATTTCTGCTTGCGTCCAATGAGGTTGACCTGCACGTATTTCCACGGGTGCATCTGCAGGTCATCCAGAAGCAGCTGCAACTCGAGGTTGGTGGCGACCAAGCCGTTGTGCAGGCTGTCGCTGACAATGAGCTTGCCGAGCGAGCCCTCGCCGGCGGAGATTTTTCCGGTGATTTGGGTGACGTCTTCGAGGGCTTGGTTGGCCTTCGCCATCGTGGCCGCGAATTCGATGCGCGACAGGGTGTCACTCAGCGTCGAGAAGTTCTCAATGGCGTTGGTCAAGTCGCCGCTGCTGGCGTTGAGTGTGGAGGTCAAGGAGCGCACGTTGCTCATCACCTTGGTGAAGTTGTAGCGGTTGTCCGCCACGGTGCTGTCGAGGTTGGCGGCGGTGTTTTCGAGCGATTGCACCGTGCGCTGCACGCTTTCCAACGCTTCAGGAAGCCGGCTGGTTGCCTCGCTGTTGAACGCCGCTTCGATCTGCTGAATGACTTCCTCGACACTGCGTATGAGGTCGGTGGTTTTGCGCTGAAGCGGTTCGATTTGCTTGGCGACTTGCGCGGCGATGTCGTCTTCGACGTTGTCGAGCAAGGTGTCCCCGGCCATGGCGAGGATGGGGGAGTCGCCCTGCTCAATCCGGATGGCTTTGGTGCCAAACAAATCCGAGCTGTGGATCATCGCCACCGAATTCGAGGGGAAGTAAAGCTTGGGGTGTTCCACGACGAATTCCACCAGCAGCTCACCGTCGCCTCCTTCGAGGAATTCGATGCTACGCACTTGGCCGATTTGGTAACCGTTGATCAGCACGGGGTTGCTCACGGCGAGGCCAGCCACGTTTTCGTAGACGGCGTAGTAGGTGCTCGTTTTGGCAAACGGATTGAACCCCTTCAAGTAGTTCACGCCCAAGACGAGCAGGACGATGCCCGCCACCACAAGGACGCCTACTTTGAATTCTGGTCGGAGTGTACTCACTGCAAGGGAAGGTTCAACAAGTCACGAGCGCGCGACATGGGGATTTGGGTTTCTCCCTCAAAGGCCACCACAAACGCGCCTTCGAATCCTTCCGTCCGGAGCGCCGTCTTGGCTTCGTGGGCGTGGTCGGGATGCGCGTAATGGCCTGTCACGTACTTGTGCAATCCATGACGAATGTAAGGTTTGGCCTCGGAGTGGCCACGGAGTTCTGGAGAACTTGGGGATAAAGCGGACTCTGTTGTGAGTATTTGAACCCCAAACCACACCTCAGGCCCGCTTTTCGCCTCCGGCTCGCCAGGTGCGGGCGTAGGCTCGGGCGTCGGTTCAGGTGTCGGGTCTGGAGTCGGTGCGGGGGTTGGCTCAGGGGTCGGTGTTGGTTCAGGCGCCTGGTCCGCCTTTCGGGAGGCAAGGTAAGTGTCGCGAAACGCTCGGTAAATGGCGGATGCGAGGTAGGCCTTGCCGTTGTCTGACTGCAAGAAATCTTCTTCTTCCGGGTTGGTCAGAAAGCCCAATTCCACGAGCGTACTGGGCATGGTCGTGTACGAGATGACGTAGAACCCGGCTTGTTTGACGCCCCGGTCGCGTCGGCCGACGCGTTCCCGGAACTGGGTTTGGATGGCGGCGCCAAGCGTGAGGCTTGCGTCGAGGTTGACGTTTTGACGCAAGGCGAGCGCGATGTACGTGTCTGGGTCGTTGGGGTCAAACCCGTCGTAGTTGCTCTCGTAGCCTTCCTCCTTGAACATGGAGGCGTTCTCCCGCATGGCCACGCGCAAGCTTTCCTCGCTCTTGTGCATGCCCATCACGTAGGTGCTCGAGCCGCGGGCACCGGCGTTGTCAAAGGCGTCACAGTGAATGGAAATGAACAGGTCAGCCTTGGCTTCGTTGGCGATTCGAACCCGGTCAATCAAGGCGGGGAAGCTGTCGTCTTTGCGGGTATAAATGACCTTGACCTCGGGCAAATTCTCCTCGATGTACGCCCCGAGTTTCAACGTCACGTCCAGGGTCACGTCCTTCTCTGTGGTGCTGTAGCGGCCGGTGCCAAGGTTGCCCGGATCTTTGCCGCCGTGCCCCGCGTCCAGCACCAAGGTCAACACCGGAGGAGCAGGGGCAAAGGCCGCGCAGGCGACGATCAGGGCAACACAGGCCGCGATGACGCGTTGTTTGGCTACTTTTGGATGCTGCTTCATGCCGGTTCTCAAACATACCGCACACCCCTGTGGACGCGCGATGCGGACGGGCTCGATTATCCTTTTTTGGATGTTGATAAGCCCTGTGTTTTGGGGCCAAAACACCCCGTCCTCGCCACCCGATTCCGAGCCAGGTGAAGTGGTGGATTACGACGCGGACGACATTTATTTCTCGGTGGACAGCGGCCTCGGTTACCTCACCGGAAACGCCAGGGTGATCAGCGGCTCCATGACCCTGACGGCTCACCGCATCGTCCTCAACCTCGATGACAACCTCGTTTGCGCCTACGGAAAGCGCGACAGTTTAGGGGCGTGGGTCGGACGCCCCGTCTTTCAGGACGGCCCTCAGTCCTTCAGCCAGGACCAGCTTTGCTACAACTTCGAAACGGGCAAAGGCCTGAGCCGGCACGCGGTCACCACCGAACAGGACATCGTGTTTCACGCGGACCGTGCCAAGCGCCAACCCGACGAAACCGTCCACGTTCGAAACGGCAAATTCACCACCTGCGACGCCGACAACCCGCACTTCCATTTCCACCTCACGAAGGCCATCATGGTGCCCAGCGAGAAGGTGGTCAGCGGCCCGCTCTACTTGAAGTTCCGCAAGATTCCGACGCCGCTTGCCCTGCCTTTTGGGTGGTTTCCCCTCCAGCGCGAGAAGCAAAACCAAGGCGTGCTGTTGCCGGGCTACGGCGACGGGGGGGACCTGGGCTTCTTCCTCAAGGACCTTGGGTACTACATGCCGCTGGGGGAGCATTGGGACGCCAAGCTCCTGACCGACATCTACACCGGCGGAAGCTGGGCGGCTCGCGTCGGCTCGAACTACAAGTACCGCTACCGAAGCTCGGGGTCGTTCAGCGTGAGCTTTCAGCGCCAGAGGCAGGGGTTTGCGGGGACGCCGGGATTTGGGTTGTCGAACAACTTTTTCGTGCGCTGGAATCACAGCCAAGACCCACGAGCGCGTCCCAACTCCAGGTTCAATGCCTCGGTCAACTTTGGCTCGTCGGGCAACTTTCAGCAGAACCTGAACAGCTCGCAGGAAGAGTACCTCTCCAACACGTTTCAATCGAGTTTGCAGTGGACGGCCAACGTTCCACGCACCCCGTTCTCAACGAACATCAGCGCGCGCCACAGTCAAAACTCGCTGACCGGAAACGTGCAGCTTACGTTGCCTTCTTTGTCCATCAACATGCAGCGCACCAGCCTCGCCAAATTGATGGGCATTCAGGTTGGGCGGTCGTCCTTTCTCGACGGCGTCGCGGTGACGTACAGCAGCCAAATGGAGAACACGATTCAGGCTCCGGACAGCGTATTTGGGGCACAGGATTGGTCTTCTTTAAGAATTCGTAATGGATTGAAGCACAAGGTTAAGTTGTCTTCAAGTTCAAGTGTTGGTTTCGTTTCAATCGCACCGACGTTCACGTACGACCAATTCGATTCGTTTGACGCCTTGAACGTGTCGGAGGTGCAAGTCACCCCCGATTCTACCTCTTTCCTGACCGACACCTTGAGCGGATTCCAAACCACCAACGAATGGCGCTTGGGCGTGTCGGCGAGCACGCGATTCTATGGCCTCTTCAACGTGCCTGGCCAAAGCCGCGTGAAAGCCGTTCGCCACGTCCTCTCCCCGAGCGTCGGGCTGAGCTACAATCCGGAGCGCATGCGCGAGCAAAGCCTCGTCACGGACGCCGGTGAGGTGGGGTGGAACCCTTACGCCCTCGGCCGCTACGTGCCCAACGACTTGCGTGAAGCGGGGTCCCTCAATTTCAGCTTGTCCCAGAACGTCGAGGCCAAAATCGCGGACCGCGAAACCGGCGACCTCCGCAAGGTCAAGATCCTCGACAACCTCGCCACGTCCGGCAGCTACAACTTTGTGGCCGATTCGCTCCAGCTTTCCGATTTCCAGACGCGCGCGTTCACGAACCTGTTCAACCGGGTCAACGTCAACGTGAATGCCACGCACACCGCTTACGCCCGGGATTCTGTGACGGGAGGCATGGTCGACACCTACCTTGCTTCGCAGGGCGGAGGCCTCGTTCGGCTCAAGCGCGTGACCGGCGCGGTCGGCACCAGCTTCCAGTCGGCGTCCGAAGCGGCCACCCCGTGGAACCTGCGTCTGGATTACAACGTCAACTTGGCGCGCCAATGGGCCCCAGACCTCGCCCGCGACACCAGTGCGGTGACCCACGCTCTGACGGCCCGAGGAAGCGTCAATGTGATGAAGCGCTACAAGGTGGACGTGACCACAGGGTACGACGTGGCTCGTGGCGAATTCACGCCCACCAACTTGAACCTGTACGTGGATTTGCACTGCTGGGAACTCTCCTTCAACTGGATTCCCTTCGGGGTGCGGCAGAGCTTTTCGCTCCGTTTGAACGTGAAGTCCGCCCTCTTGCGCGACCTCAAACTCGAGGCCCGAGGGGCGGACGGCAAGCTGCTTTTCTGACCGGTTTCGCGCCCGGCCTGGCGACGACCTACGACCGCGCGTACCAGCGGTAGAGCATCACCGCCAAGCACACCAAAAACGCAAAGAAACTGATCTTGTTGATGCCGTGCATCATGCGCAAATTGATCCCCGCATCCTTGTCCTTCTTGAACAGGTTGATGGGATTGATGTAGTACAAGAACTTCTTGAAAAACATGTTCTTGGTGTTTTTAGGTTAAACCTTTTGTGCAATCATAGAAATCTCCACGCGCGCCCCTTTTGGAAGGGCTTTCACCGCCACTGCTTCGCGCGCGGGGAACGGTTGGGGCATGGCCTCGCGGTAGGCGGAATCCATGGCGGCGTAGTCGTCCATCGTCGTCAAGAAAACCGACGCCTTAACCACGTTGTTCAAGTCGAGCCCAGCGGCCTGAAGAATGGCCTCTGCGTTTCGGATGCATTGCGCGGTCGCCGCTTCCATCGGCTCGGCGATCAAGGTTCCTGTGGTTGGGTCGAGCGGAATCTGGCCGCTCACGAACACGAGCCCGCCCGCTTCCACGGCTTGGCTGTAGGCGGCCACAGGTTGCGCGGCCTTGTCGGTGTCGATGCGTGAAGACATGAGGTACTTTTGTGAGGGTGACCAAATCTACACCCCATGCGCATCACCTTGTTCGACAACCACGATTCCTTCACCTGGAACCTCGCCCACGATCTGGAACGCGAAGGGGCGCAGGTGGCCGTCGTTCGGGACGGTGAGTGGTCTGATGACGTGTGGGCCCAAACCGACGCACTCGTGCTCTCTCCCGGCCCAGGACTGCCCGAGGAACATCCCCAGCTCATCGGCGTCGTTGAGGAGGCCTTGAAGCGTCGCGTCCCGGTCCTCGGGGTGTGTCTGGGCATGCAAGCCTTGGCGTTGCACTTCGGGGCGACCCTCCGCAACCTCGATGCGCCGCTTCACGGCCGAACCACCGAAGCCACATGGTTCCTCGAGGGCCTGGATGACGCGCCTCTCGCCGGCATGTGGAAGGAGGTGGGAAATCCCTTGGTGGTGGGTCATTACCACAGCTGGGTGGTGGAAGAGGCCTCGTTGCCGAGCGACTTGCATGTGAACGCCCGCAACAGTCAGGGTTTTCCCATGGCGTTTCTCCACGGTTCCCTGCCCGTTGCGGGCGTTCAGTTTCATCCGGAGTCGGTGCTTACGCCCGAAGGCCAAACCCTGCTCCGGGGATGGATTTTAGCGGCTCAACGCTGTTTGGCCATCTCGGCCTCAAACGTCTCTTTGAACTTCTCGTAGTTGTACTCCGCCTTGATGCGCTCGTCCTGAGACAGGCGCTCGTTGTACTTCGACACGAGTTCGGACGCCGACAGCTCCACGGACATGTAGCTCACGTAGGTTCCGTCGGTTTTTTGCGTCAAGCGGTCGCATGCGGTGATGGCGCCAGAGAGCATTTGGTCCACGACGGTCTTCGCCATGTCGTTGAACGTCTCCGTGACTTCCTCCTTGTTGTTGAATTTGGTGCTGTTCACGTAGTTGTCTGACACGATTTGAACCGTAGCGTTGATCGAACGGGCAAGCTTGGCTTCCGCGTTGGAACGGGCAATTTTCTTCGCGGTCTCGCGGCTCATGCTCTGGCCGGTGGCGGAAGCGCGGAACGTGTTCTTGTCGCTCTTGTACTCTTCGCCCCCGCAGTATTCGAGGATTTCAATTTCACCGGCTTGCTTGGGGGTGACACCTTTGTTGGAATTGCAGCTGGCCAAAGCGAACACCAGGGCCGCCGTGCTTGCTGCGAAAACGGAGATTCGAAGTTTCATGTGAATTGGTTTTGGGCCGAATGTAAGATTTCTCAGGAAGTTTGTTTTCAGAAACCGTGCCAAAGTCGAATTAAGGCAGGGACAAAGTTGGACTCGATTTCCTCGGAGGCCTTGCCGTACGCCACATCAGTGGCACGCGGCAGATCCATTTGAATGCCTTTGATGCGGGTCAGGGTTTGGGTGAAGATGGATTCTCCCGCCCCGTTTGTGACGGTCCCGACGACATCCACATACACCGTGATGAAGCCTTGGCCTTGGCCTCCGGGACGGGCATCGGCTTGTAGAGTCAGCACCATGTCTGCGTGGGCGTCCGGGCCGAGGACTTTCACGTTCGCACGTTGAAGGGCTTGCTGCACAGCGGGGCTGAGCACCGCTTGGTCCCGCGTTTTGCCAAACGCACGCTCCTCGACGCGCAACGCCACTTCGATGGGCGCCAACGTCACGTCGACGCGAAGCGGTGCCGCCTGCAATCCCTCGGCGGCCTGCCGGAACGGGTGGGCGAGGGGCAGGCCACGGACAAACGCCTTGGGGTCCACCCGAACATCAAGGGTGGTCGCGGTTTTGCCGGGCTCGAATTTCTCGAGGACGATCGTGGCCTGGCCCCGCGCGTCGGTGACGGCTTCGCCTCGGGTAGGCAGGTCGCCGCGTTCGTAGCGGTACGTGAGGGTCACGTTGGGGGCCGGGCGGCCGTCGAGGAGGGCGGTGACGATGGCGATGCCCCGAAACGCGTCCTCCACATGCAGGGTCAGGGTTGAGTCGTCTGCGGCCAATTGGAGGCCGGCGATGCAGTCGTCGAGCATGCTCACGAGTTCCTCAGGGACGGCCGTCTCGGTGCCGTCGTCCGCTCGGTGAACCAAGGGCTTGTCCAGGAACGGACGCAAGACGTCCAAACCGCGCACGGACGCGTCCACGGCTTGCTGGATTTGCGACAGCGATCGGGCTTCCTGAGCGGAACTCAAGTGGCCCATCGCGAGGGCGAGGGCGGCTTGGCGTTTGGCCTCTTGAATGCGGACGTGCTCGGCCTTGCTCAAGCGGTAGTACGCCAGCACCTCGGTCTCCGACGCGTACGTATCCACGAGCTCAAACCCCTCGAGGTCCTCGTTGGTCGTGCTCGCAGAATTGGATTTGAAGGATTCGGAAAGCCAGTCGTTGACCTGAAGAACGTTGACCGTCGAAGTGGATTGGACTTTCACGCGGATTTCACGCGAAAGGTTGTCCAAGGCGTTTTGCTTGGCGACGGCGTCCGCGTCAAGCGGGTGTGCCGCTTTGGAGGCGGATCCGATGCCGATGTAGTAGCTAGGCTCAACAGGCGATTGCAATACCCAGCCTGGCACGAGTGCGGTTGCGTCTTTGGCTCCGCTGCATCCCACCCAAAGGGCAGCGAAGATGAACGATATGGCAATCAACGCGGCACGCATGGAATTAGGGGGCGAGGGTCAAAAGTTCAGATTCGACGGCGGTTTGCATTTGGTTGGCCAACAGCTGTCCCGCTTCGTCGGTCAAGGCGTCTGCACCGCGGATGGCGCGGCGGCCGTTCAACAAGCGGTCGCGTTCTTGACGTGCCGCAGAGCCGGTTTGGGCGCCGGAGTTGCCACCGAGGTAAAACTTGGAGGTCACGCCGTCGTACTCGATGTAGCGAATGTTGTCCGAGGCGCGGCCGTACAACGTGTTGGAAGCCACGACTTCACCCGTGGTGGTCGAAATGAATTTGAACGTGCACGCAATGTCGACCGACGCGTCTTGGACAAACTCGCGGTACTGGACCTGCCGGTATTTGGTCTCCTTGTACTTCTTGCCTTCTTCGTTGACGCGCTCGATTTGGTACTGCTCGTAGCCGGTTTGGTAGCTCTTGGACAACCGGCTCTGGCGGTGGTCGCAGGTGGTGATGGTGGCCTTGAGCAAGGCTTTGGCGCCCAGGATGTTTCCGATTTCAACGTCGCCGCCTGAGGTGAGTCCGCTAAGCCCCATGCTCTGCTCTTGCAGAATCAGAGACAAGCTCTCTCGATCGACGACCCTCAAAAAGGGGTCGTCGGAGTTCATGAGGGCTTGCTCGACGAGGGTTTGGATTTTCACCTCCAAGTTGAGGCGGCTCGAACCGTTTTTGAATTCCACCAGAGCTACGGTGAAGCGACCGTCTTCCAACACTTGCGCGAGGCGATCGGAAGCGTCTTTGTAGCCCGCGTCCGTGGCGGTGATGTCGGTAAATTCCTTGTGAGCTTCGCGGAAGCGTTCCCCTTCTTGTGCCACCACGCCGCGACGGTACCGGGGCTCGCAGAAGGCGACGTTGCGCAGGGCGGGGGCGTCTTGGTAGGTCGCATCGAGTTCGAGGATGGCGTCGAATTCGAGCAGGGCCTCGTCAAACATCTCCTGTTCGAGCAGGATGTTGGCTTGGCGGTACGACGCGTCGAGGAAGGCGTTTTTCACCGACTCGTACGTGGCGCGTTTGGCCTCGGGGAAGGCGAGGTCGACGCCCACAGCCTCGAGCTTGCTGTCCCATGCTTCGGCGCGGTGCCAAGCGTCGAGGGCTGTCTCGCGTTGGTTGTACGCGACGGCTTCGTCAAAGCCGGCGATGTGCTGTCCGAGCACGATTTGGCCTGTGCGCTTGAGACCCACCATCGCATCGATGTTCGTGGGCTTTTTCACCACCGCCGTGTAGTAGAGGTTGGCTGCCTGGTCCATGAGGCCGGCTTCTTCCATTTTGCCTGCCCGCTTGACGAATGCTTTGGAGCCGTTGCACCCGGGCAGAGTCCAGGTCAACACGCCACCCAAAAGGGCCAGTGAAACGAATCGGAGGAAGGAGGAAGTCGAAATTTTCATAACAGTGCGAATCGAGATTCGAAAGGTAGTCATTCTCCTTTCACGCAAGGGCCGTGCCAAAAGCCGTCGTGCTACCTTGCACACATGACAAATCGGAAGGTGATTTTGGTGTTGGGAGCGGGCCGCAGCAGTTCGTCGCTCATTGCGCATTTGCTGGGTCAGGCAGAGGTTGAGGGGTGGGAAATCCACGTGGGTGATTTGAGCTTGGCGGCCGCGGAAGCAAAGGTTGGCGATCGCGCGTGCGGGGTGGCTTTTGCCTTGTCTGGGGAAGACAACTCCGAGCGTGACGCACGCATCGCGTCGGCCGATTTGGTCATCAGCATGTTGCCTGCGTTCATGCACGTGGAGGTGGCGCGAGTGGCCATCGCCGCTGGGGTGAACGTCATCACCCCGAGCTACGTCTCTCCGGAGATGAAGGCCCTTGATTCCGAGGCGCGGGCGGCAGGGGTGTTGGTCCTGAACGAACTCGGACTGGATCCCGGCATCGATCACATGAGCGCCATGCAAGTGATTGATGAGATTCGGGCCAAGGGAGGTCGCATGGTCGGATTTGCGTCCTATTGCGGTGGCCTGGTGGCCCCAGCC
>Ga0209652_1003296_pt1 | contig 11979 bp, 3 predicted proteins | sample SaaInl74LU_5_DNA_FD_184641 | JGI IMG/M metagenome (GOLD analysis project Ga0209652, IMG submission 184641) | Marine microbial communities from expanding oxygen minimum zones in the Saanich Inlet - ESP_74LU_5_DNA (SPAdes) (version 2) | ecosystem: Environmental > Aquatic > Marine > Intertidal zone ...
GGAAGAAGAAGAAGAAGACAACCATTCAGAAGCAACACCAACAAACGACGATGATGAGCCGCCATCGCCACCACCACTTTCGGAAACCCCTGTCACCCCTAACACAAAGAAGCGCATCATGCCTGGTATGTTATCCGCGCGTATGCAACAGGAGTGGGTTCGTGATGGAGAAGACAGTGATAGCAAGGGGAGGATAAGCCCGATGTGTGCAATGAACACTCCAAAGATTAGATCGAGGAAGACAGAACAACCGCTACCTGTCAATTTAGAAGTTGAATCTCCATCTACCGAGGTGGTAGAGAATGACAAAGATGATCAGCTTAATGAAAAGATGAAGCAATCGCTTCTGCTTCCAGATGATGACGATGCTGAGGCCGGCAAATTTACTATTGATGATGATGAGGAAGGCGACGGAGAAGATGCCGCCACAAAGGACACAGCTGAAACGTCCGACACAGAAGACCAGCAAGCAATTATTGATAAGAATAAGATCACAAGATCTGTATCCATTACAAAGACAAGTGAGGAGGGAGTTGAGGCCCACATTCCATTGACACCGCACGAGGAGGCTGATAAGGAGGAGGAGGAGGATTTACATCTTTTGGATGAAATTCGAAAGGATGTAATACGGACACATCCAGACTTGCGTTTCTTTCTTGAACCAGAGGAAGATTTGGGACAGAAGAGGTATGCTGCATTGGAGAGAATTTTGTATGTTTGGGCTAAATTGAACAAAGGAGTAAGTTTCCAAACTAGGTGGGCGTGCGTGTGAGAGGGACAACGGTCGATATGTTTTTTTCTGACATATTGCTTTGGTATATATTATATGTTGCTCACCTATGCAATTCATTTCACAGGTTCGATATGTTCAAGGTATGAATGAAATTGTCGGTACACTATACTTCGTGCTCGCACACGATGCCGACACTGAATGGGCTGAACAAGCTGAGGCGGACACCTACTTCCTTTTCAACTCCATACTTGTAGAGATGCGCGATGTCTTTGTCCCAGACTTGGATGAAGCTGACACAGGAATTCACGGACGGATCAGCAACATGATTAACTTATTATCTCTTCACGATCCGGAGGTGCGGTGTCATTTAGATGGGGTTGGTATCGATCCGTCATTTTATTCCGTTCGATGGTTAACAACACTGTTGTCGAGAGAATTTCTGCTTCCTGATACTATTCGCCTTTGGGATAGCATGTTCTCGTCAACGCACAAAGACAATTTTCTTAGATATGTCGGCGTGACCATGGTGATGGTGATAAGAGATCAACTGCTGGAAGGAGACTTTTCCGCATGCCTCCGCCTACTTCAAGCATATCCACCTTGCAATCTTGATAGGCTACTGGAATCTAGCCGAGCGCTTTGGATTTATGAATCTCAAATCACTCTCGCATGTCACAAGGGAGGAATCAGCCTTGGCCATGCCCTTCGTTCAATTACCCCTCCACCATCAATTGTGATGGCTTATGGGTTACATGGCGGAGTTGCACCTCAAATTGGCGAACAGGTCCGAGAGGCTGGTCAGCGAGGGTTGGCAGTAGCAAGAGATGGGGCTAGTGCGGCATCCAGCACTGTTGCAAATGCAGGTAAAAGCTTCTTCGGTAACGCAATGAACTTTTGGAGGTCAGGATCATCGCAGCAGACGGAAGAAAAGAGAGGAGGAGACCTTCGTAGGTCAAAGACTGCATTGTAATAAACGGGAGTAGAAAGAATAAGCGATTCTATTAAGAGCTACTTCCGTAGCTGCATTAACTATCTAACCCAACATCGCTTATCAAGCCATGCCTTATCTTGATACTGTAAGACCGCGGAACATCAAACTTGCATCATCAATCACCCGTTCCCCTCCTTGCAATTCGGTGACAGTAGTAGCTTCCCCAACTATCTTCTTCTTCTCTTTCATGAGATTTCTCAACTTCAACATTTCCTCCTCCTCCAGTGGCTCGTTGAATGTATCGTGTGTAGGGATTCCATCGTCGTCAAATTTTGTGTACTTGGGATGTTTTTTCTTCTTCCTGTGACGATTATCTGTTGGATCAAACCCTTCTTCGTCTGCACCGGCAACGGCCCACGAAGGTGTATCAGCGACATAGTCCTCAACTCCGAAGGTAAAGGTTGGATCCGCGGCATGCTTTGCAGCAAGTTCCTGGAATTTATCATAGTCAATCCACGTCCTCCACTTACGCTTAGTAGGGTCATTCTCATCTGGGACTGCGAACTGATCTACCCGCGCTAATAAGACGCTACAGGAATGCTTGTGCTCACAAGCCAAATCATACTCAGGCATCAAATCATCACCTCCTTCTCGGATAGCATTCAATTCTTTCAGCAATAGCTTCGTGAACTGAAGAACTTCGTGATGCCATGGAGAGTTGCTCATATTCAGATTCGACGCGTCAGATTTTCCACAAAAAGTCACTCCTTTCACCTCAACAAGAGAACAGTGACCCAAAGCAATGAGGCGAGCGTAGCCCCCGATTTCATCAGAGTTCCAACCCTTGACCACTGTGAGCCTTGCAACTGTACGCTGACCTTTGTTCTTCAAGCATGACAAAGATGTTTTCAACCTATCCCATGCATCTTTGAAGAGTGGTCGATCGACAGCCTCAAGGGATTCCGGTGTGGAGGCATCCACACTCACGTAGAGCTGGGTTATCGGGATTAAGTCATTAATAGCCTGGGGGTGCTGTCCATTGGTCACAAGAAATGTCGAAATCTTGCGTTCGTGAAGCTCATGCAACAATTCATTGATTCTGGGATACATGATAGGCTCCCCAACGAGACTCAACGCACAGTGTCGGACTTTATGTGCTTCTGCCCAACGATCCATCTGAATACCTGGGATACCTCTGGTCTCCTTGATCATGTCAACATGCATGTTGACAGCCTCTTCAACAATCATCTTTGGATCATCTGTCTTCCATCTCCATTCCCTGCCAACAGGATTTTTGTGATGACGCCAGCAGAATACGCATTTATTCGCACACGCCAGGGACGGAGTTGCTTCCATGCATTGGTATGAGGTGATACCATAATGAGTGTGTTTGTAACAGCCTCCACGCCCACGGAGTTGATGCTTGGTCCACCTGCATAGTTTGACAGCAGAGTGGGTTCCAATAAGTTTGTATCCTTCTTTCTTAAGCGCCTTCGCTTGCTTTGGAGTTACCATCTCTTTGGGCTCGCGTGATTTCTTCGAAGACGATTGCGACTTAATGACATTTCCCATATCTTCAACGTCTAATACATCTCCTTCGCTGTCGTCGTCATCATCGTCGTCATAATCTTCTTCTTCTGACAGAGAATCTGTCATGGAATCATTTTCATCAGATTTTTCATTTGAGCAACAACCAGCCTCATTGTTATCATCAGAATTTTGATTTGCGCAACATCCTGCCTCATTCTTACTCGTATCGCCTGAACTTTTGCATGCACAATCTTCCTCAACCTTCTTCTTCTCCTCAACATGTTGCTGCTTCTTAGAGTTGCCATTGGGTTTCTTCTTCCCGTCAATAACGTTGTTCTGGCCCACAGGAATCACCGAGTTAACAATTCCATTCATCCACTTTTCAAACACCACTTCAGAATCTCCAACTTCAGAATCTCCAACCATTAAACTTTTGCTCTTGGCCTTTCCTTCTCTCTTACCGCCTACATTCTTCGAAACCAAGGGTCGCGCACCCAACTTGCCAACCAAGCAAGAGAATACTTCCTTAGCAGGCTTTCCAACCGTATGTGCATCATAGGCAGATGACCCCATCCCAAATGCACCAACTTTCAATTGCAGTTCAGGACTGCTCGAACGAAGAGGCTCCGGTGCTACCCTCCAGTCAGTAGATATCTCACTCAGTGACTGCAGCAGATTTTGGGAGTTGGGTGGTAAGGTCCCATCAGTCCACGTAGGCAAGATGAAGAGCAGAACGGGGGGTCCACCACTACCACCACCATCATCGGCAGAATCTCCTTCATTGTTCAAAAGTTCATCCCACCAATCAACTTCTGACACTTGAATAAGCTGAACGAGCTTGTAATTTCTGGCGGAGCGATCAAGGATTTCTTTGTGCAACTTTTTTGCAAACCCTTCACAAGTTCCTGTGGTGGAGCAGTAGGCGATAGTGATAGTCCCCTTGGCCAAGATTCGCCCCAGACCATCTGCCGTCGATCCATCAATATCAATCTCTCTGTGAAGCATGTCATCTTTCTTTGATTTCTGTGCATCACCACCATCAACTTCTGAGTCACCGCTTGCGAGACCGTCTGACTTGTGATTTTTGTTCGAATTGTGGTGATACATCCAGAGCGAGACCGCTAGAGTGGCGGCACCGACCGAAGCCACTGCCAATGACGACAGTGATGAGGCTTTGTTGCCAGCTTTCATGATACTATTTTGCTACTACTACTTTGAGGGTACCTCAATGGTGTGGTAAGTAGCTGAAGATTTTTGTTGGAGCGGAGCGAGGGAGAGATTTTAGATTTTTGGAAGAAGGACAGTCGATTTTGCGTGGGCGCCCACCACCCCACTCAAATCAAACTCTGGGATGATAAACGACTTTCCTACGACTTTCTCAGGTTCATCAAGAGATGGAGAACAATGATTACAATGGAGAGAAGCAGCGGCATCGTGCTCACTAGCGGGGACATGTCGCAAAAAGGTAGTAGCCGTCCGATAGTTCGGCGCAGGCGGAATGTCAAGGGCCTGATAGCTGGAGAATCCCGCGGCTCAGCACCAACGGGCAGCGGCGACACAAAAAATGCTGGAGCGGAGGAAACCAATGCCAGCAAACCGTCAGCAGCTCATCATCAGCCGAGACCGAGCAATACCAGCAGCGCCAGTGCATCGGCGGAGTCCCCCTCGGTGAAGTCGCTGGCCAATCCGTGCTGCTCAGCGCGGTTAGCCCTGGCCTGCGTCCAGAATGCGCTGCAGATGGGCGTGGCGACCAAATTCTTCTTGTGCCCACAGGGCAGGGCCAGAAAGAGCCTCCTCGGGCAGGCCCGCCTCAATAAAGCACACCACTCAAAGGCAGAGGAAAAATTCCTCATCAACCCGGCATCAGTATCACAGCACGATGTGGAGGACGGATTCAGTTCGGGAGACGACGACGACTTCGATAAAACGATAGAGCAGGACGGCCAAAACCCAAACAACAAAAATAAGGCGCTGCACATAATAAATGCCAGAAATAGGGAACCCTTCTTCGTTCCCACCGGGCCGGACGCATCCTCCATTGGCATGCAGGGGGGAAAGGTGCCGGGCGTGGGGGGCGGCAAATTACCCTTCAACTATAAAAAAATCAGATACTTTGATGCGGTCACGGCGGCAGATCGGGCTGTGGCACGAAACTTCTTACGGCAGGAAATACACACTGCCAACAGATCATACAGCAAAGCACTTGTCAACCACTTGAAAAATAACGAGCAACTATTATTGAATAACAACAACACCCACACCCCAATTGACAACAAGAGTGACCCGATCCACGAACAGAAAGTAGCCCTGGCAAATGTATTGACCAGATTCCCACATGAATTGAAACCAGAACTCAGTGCGGCATTAGTTATTGAAAGTCTCAGCATCAACCACCACGAAAGTATCGAGGGGATGGCCAAGTGTTACGATGGAATCGTCTCCGCCGGTATGGCTCTTTTGGATATTGATGATACAACAATCGATGGGAGTAGTGTCACTGGGGGGAGCAATAAACCCAAGTTAACCACATCCGAGATCATGACTGCATTGACACCACTTTTGGTAACAACATTAGAGCAACCCTCGGGGGAAGTCTTTATTGCTTTGGCAAAATTGAGAAATTATTGTGGTACGAGGCGGTACCAACGTCGGTTTGTCCAACGCATTGCCCCCTTCCTTGTACGACCACCTGGTGCAGCGATATGGTGTCTTCGTCACCAGGGTGATATCGAAGCAATAATTGCAGCGATTGAAATGATTTTGGATAACGCTTTTGATGTTTTTTCTTCTGGTTGGTTTGAGAGGGGGAGGAATATTCTGAAAGATACCCACCGTGCGGAAAGTCTTCGTAGGGCTGCGTCTCAGCTGCGGAGGTTGAATTCTCCATCGCCAACTGGGGGACTATTGGTGGGTCTATCAACGCCTGGGTTACATCGTCGTGGTTCCCAAGCCAGTACTGGTTTTGGAAGTATTGGTGCAAAGAGAGATGGTGTGTCCAGTGACTCACTGGAAGAATGGGAGGTGTTGGCGATTGATGTTCACATTCGTCATAGCGTTATGGATTTATTCTCAAAGGATTGGAGTAGAATTAGCACCTTGAGTAATACCATGAAGGAGCATGACACCCCTTATGGAAGGCGACGGGGAATCAGTGCTAGCAAGTCGAAAGAATGGCAAGACACGACAACTACCGCTTCTTCCCAGCTGTCAAACTTTGGCTTGACGAAGAGCCCTCGAACAATCAACAACAGCAAATTGCCTCTATCCCCACGAAATGCAACACTACTAGGGGGGCTTCCAAATACTCCTACTGCCCAGTTACCTTCCGCAGATGCATTAGAGTCAACATTTGGACCATCATTTTCATCTCAACATGTAGTCATTGAAGACACGGATCCTCCTCCTCCCCCCACCAACTTTTCACCTCCCTCGGCACCTTCCTCTCCCACGCGCGAGTCTCTTTCAAAACCAGGTACACCAAACACACCGCCATCGCACTTTCATGACTTTCGATCCACTGACAGATTATCAATGCCAAATCTTCAGGAGCAGAGAAGTAGCTCTCAGTCAATAGCAACTGAGCCATCCTCACCGGGGAGCAGAAGCCGAGAAATGGGAAGTGTCCCTCTATCTCCTCAATCACAATCCAGTGCTGGAGTTGGTGCACAACGACCTGCATCCTTGACACCGTCTATAATGAAGGACCAATACCGTGCATTGACCTCCACCGCAGCTGAGAGGAAAAGGACAGTGGCGGCCTGCCGAGCATTACGAGCGCAAATTACACAATTTGAAGACGCCTTCATCAAAATGCATGGTCGGGCGCCTAAAGGGTTTTCCGAAAGAGCTCCTCTAGCAAGTACCTACACGCAGTATAGAGAGTGGAAACGAGCCATCCGAGCTGATGCAGCTTGCCGCATTCAAGCACTCTTCCGTGGCGCCAAGGCACGATTGACGTTACGGCATAGTCATGACGTAAAAATAGCTCGCTTTGTTTCGAAACGATTCAAAGTACCTGCCACGAGCCATGGGGTGCAAGGTAGACCAATAGAGCAGAGCCTGAACCACTTGAGCATTCCATTAGATATTGGGCGAAGTGACGCTGATTCTCCGTTACCTCGGACTCGATTGGAAACAAGAACTGGGCAGCGTGGGGATGACAGTGTGGAGGTTGTAATGAATCCTGGCACATCCAGCGCTACTGGTAGCACTTCACCAACACCGTCGTCATCTCCCAACTGGAGGAATAGATCGCAGCGACGCCAACAACCATCAGGCGGAGGGACTTCACGGTCATCATCTGGCAGACGCAGCAGCAGCAGTGGTTTACCCGACGTAACTGTCATGTCTCTTGCCGAACTTCAACAACGGAAGCGAGAGTTAAAGCAACAACTCAAGCAGTATGATATGAATTTCCACGCACAGCATGGAAGGATGCCAGAGAAAAGAGAGAAAGAACCAATTAGACATCTCTATGAGAGCTACAACACGTACAAGAATCAGATCAGCACCATAGAAAAAGGAGAAGCGCAGCCAGGACCAGGTACTGCTGCATTTCGTGGTGCTGACGTGTCGCCGTCCAATTCCCCTTCTGCATCGCCGACTTTTAATTCAGGTAGTCTGACACCGCCTCCAGGTGGTGACAGCCATTTTAAGAAAGCAACCGATCTCTCGGAAGAAAGTAGCAAATCAGAAGACGAAGTAGAATCAGGAACTGGAGGGTCATCGCAAGATCTGGCTTCACTTAAAGCGGAGAAAGCTACTTTGCATCAAATGTTACGATCATACGAAAAAGATTTCTTCAAAGAACATAAGCGCCAAGTCTCTAGTTTTGCAGACATCCGGCCTGTTGCGGGTCAGTATAGGAGATACAAAGAAATCAAGAAGGCAATAGCGTCATTGTCATGATGGAATGAGTCTTCGCCTATTCAAATAAAATAATTATATGTCACTGTGATTTTAGGAAAGAAAAAACGTTGCATTCAAATATCTCTTGTCCATGAAATATCTAAGTCCTTCCAAAAGATGTCTTTCGCTAATCTAACTCCTCTAGAATGACCCAAGAGTACTGTAAATGCTCTCGAGAAGAGTTGCATATTTGGCCACTCAGAAAGAGATTCCAGATACATACTAATTGAACAAGAAAAGAATTGTTACTGTTAAAAATTATTATATACCTGACAGACAGAAACGAGTACAGCACAGCACTATTATCGAACCGTTCTCATAGACAACCTCCTCGACGACTTGATTCGAGAAGGAACTCTGCCGTCCACGCCTGCATCCTTGCACTGTCCGAACAAGATGTTGATGATTTGCTAAAAGAAACGTGGTGATTAGTAACCAGCAGGTAAGACGTATATAGCAAAAAGAAGAGAGGAACACTTACCTGTATTGGCAAAGAGCCGACCCCGAACAACAATGACCATCCCCAAAGCTCTCCGTTCAAGCCGCCGTCGGCTACGTGGAGGGCTTTCCCACCGAATTCAACCATTATAACCTGCAAAATAGCGGTGATTAGGAGGATGCCACAAAACAATGGATTCAGAAGCATTCCTGAAAACACATTGATTTCCCCATTCAAACTTCTCGCATTCACCTCATTGAACAACTGCATCCATACAAAGGAATTGAAGATGAACGTGTAATGTTCCGAGTTAATCCCTTCTTCACGCTCTACTTGATCACCAGGTGGGAAACCAAAGACCCGCGGGCCGCCGAACAGGAGAAACATGATAATAGTGAGCTGATACGCTGCCTGCCCAAGCATGTTTGCCCACATTCGTACCGTCACAATACTCTTTGAACGATTGACAGGATTTCGTCGTAACAGCTCGTCTGTTGGAGGTTCAGATGCAAGGGCAAGACTTGCTAGAGAATCCATGATGAGATTCACCCAAAGCATCTGAATCGCTGCTAATGGAGACTTGGCAAAGGCAAAAGAGCCAACCAAGGCTGTGACGACGGCTGATATGTTTACCGTAAGTTGAAACTGGAGAAATTTCTGAATAGATGCATACACGTTTCGGCCCCATTTGGCAGCTGTAACAATACTGGCGAAGTTATCGTCAAGCAAGATGATGTCGGCGGCATCTTTCGCAATCTGCGTACCAGCAATACCCATAGCAAAGCCAATATCAGCTCGTTTGAGCGCAGGAGCATCATTGGTACCGTCCCCTGTCATTGCCACCACTTGACGATCAGGAAACACAGTTATTTGATCTTCAGCTTTCAATTTTTGACACGCATGTTTGTCAGTATAGAGTGTCGATTGGTTAAGGCCATGTGCCAACGTGAGTTTGTCATCAGGAGAACTCCTAGCCAACACTCGCAAATGAGGCCAAATCTTATCAAAGGCAGTTTGATCAAACTCCTTTTCACCATCATCATCAATTTTATACACCTTCCTCCTAAATACTTTTCCTTCCATGAGGACATTTGACTTTAGATTCGCTGCAATCTTTTCATCTGATCCATCTAGAAAGTGAAAGTCCTTCAATATTCCAGCTTGATACGCAATGCTTACAGCGGTGTTTGGGCTATCACCTGTCACTAGTCGAACATCAATACCGGCTTCATAGCACTGTTTGATGGCACCTTGAACTTCTGGCCTCAAAGGATCCTCGATTCCAACCAGCCCAGCAAATGTGAGATTTGTTTCAACTTCCAAAGCTTCTGTGCCATCTGCATTGAGGATATTGGCGCTCTTCGCATCGAAATCAACCCCCTCTGGTAGGTCTCTATACGCTAGCACCAATGTTCTCATGCCACGGCGGTTGTAAGCTTCACCAACACCCAGGATACGTTGTCGCGCCTCATCGTCCAACTCGGGAGTACTGCCAGTGAGCTGATGAGTGCACCTTGCCAACACAACTTCAGAAGCACCCTTACAGTAAATACGATATCCGCCCTCAACCTTGGGAATTGCCCAACTCATCATCTTTCGTGCTGAAGAGAACTCAATTTGTTTCCCCTCCACTAAAAACTCAGCCAAGGTACCCTTCAAGCTACGTCCTCGAGTGCTGTCACGAAGATCTTGACAGTCCTCACCAAGCGAATGAGCAAATGCCAAAAGAGCTACCTCTGTTGGATTTCCGGTGGACGAAGTCAGTTTATTTCCTTCAAATTCTACAGTAGTCTCATCCATAGTATCCACAGCGATTAATGTTGTAATCAGAGTGAGTATGGAAGCCTTTGGCCTGTCAGGACTGACCTTAATGAAATCACCAAGAGATAGGGAAGGATCATTGCAGGAAAAATCAGTGCCATTGGTGTAAATTGATCGTGCCGTCATTTTGTTTGATGTCAGCGTTCCTGTTTTGTCAGTACAAATTGTAGTGGCACACCCCATCGTTTCACATGCATCCAAATGCTTGACCAAATTTTGTTCCTTCATCATTTTGTTGGACGAAAATGCTAGCGCAAGAGTGACTGCTAGTGGAAGTCCTTCTGGGACAGCGACAGCCAACACAGTAATGGCAACGACAATGTATTCGATAATGTATTCCTTTGGACTAAGTCCTTGAAATACAAATCCTTTGATACAATTCACAACGAAAGAAAGGAGAGCGGCAACAGTACCGGCAATACCAATCTGCTTTGCAATTTTCTCAAGCTTCACAAAGAGAGGCGAGTCATCGTCTCCATCCAAGCCATCTCCATCATGATCTGTGGAATCATAAACATGGGCCTTAATTTTTCCAGCAACACTGTTAATCCCAACAGCAATCACTAGCATTTTTGCAGAACCTTGAACGGCGGTCGTCCCACTCAACACGACATCTCCAGGCTTTTTGGAAATTAGCTTTGATTCACCCGTTAGAGATGATTCGTCCATTTTCAATCCACCACTGATAGGTGGACCTAACAAGATACAATCTGCAGGGATACTAGCAAGATTATGAGCATTGACACTCAAAATGTCGCCCACCACAATGTCGTCATCAGTAACACTCAGTTGATGGCCATTGCGAACAACAGCCTTTGTGTTAGTTTCATGCAAGCTGCGTGTCAATCGAATAAATGCAAATTGTTTAGCATAGTCAATGCTAGCTGTGACGAGAACCACAATGCAAACCGACAGGAGGATAGCAAACCCTTCCAGCCAACACGCTCCACATTTCTCCCCATCCTTCAACGTCGTCGTCTCCACAACAAGCCCAATGATACCCAAAACAATGAGCATAATGAGGACAAAATCTTGAACGGCATTCCAGCACAATTTGAGAAAAGAATCGAGTTTTTTATCCGCAATGGCATTAGTACCAAATGTTTCCCTACGAAATTCAATGTCCACAGCATCATTTGTAATTCCATCTTCAGGCTTGGATCTGAGAATGACCGTCGCAAGAGCATTCGCTGCACATTCTAGGTCATGCGCACGCTGCAATTCCTTCATGGAACCACTCTTCACTTTTTCATGCCCAGCCTCTTCTTCAGAAGTCCCAATACGCTTCACAAGTGCCTCAATCTTGACGCGTGCACTTTTCAATTCTTCCTCCTCCCCCGGAGCACAGGGCGGCATATTGGCAGCCGCCTTCTCGAGAACCCTAGCAAGGGCCTGATGCGTGCGGTCGCTGCTAAGATCACTCAAATCTTTCGACGTGACGGGAAAGGGCGTCTTGGGAGCCGTGTGGACTTGAACAAAGGCGTTGACCATGTTGGAGAGTACCGATCCGGCACTTTGAATAGACCGAAGAGACGAATCAATGGCCGCAGCAAGGCCTCCCATTCGAGGCGATTTGCTACTGACGCTCTCGGCAGATGCTTCTGGGGTGCTGGCATC
>Ga0209652_1003300_pt1 | contig 11968 bp, 10 predicted proteins | sample SaaInl74LU_5_DNA_FD_184641 | JGI IMG/M metagenome (GOLD analysis project Ga0209652, IMG submission 184641) | Marine microbial communities from expanding oxygen minimum zones in the Saanich Inlet - ESP_74LU_5_DNA (SPAdes) (version 2) | ecosystem: Environmental > Aquatic > Marine > Intertidal zone...
TATTTTGAAAATTTCCAACACCAATTCTTAAAAATGCAATGCGTTCATAATCTAATTGAAAACCAATAGTAGGATCAATACTTACAAAATCTGTAGAAATTATATCATTTGTTTTTGCAAATCGAATATTTAAATCTACCTCAGACAACAAGTTAAAAAAACGTCCAATTCGAAAGTTTTTAGCAACTCCTAATTGTACTTTAGGTTTTGTAATTTCAGTAGTCTTTGGCAATTCTTGGTTTTGACCTGGAATCGCATTTTTTATTTTTTCAAACTCATTTTCATTGATACTCCAACTATTAAAAGTTGTTGTAATATCACGAATCATCAATCCAAAATGCCAATCATTTCGTTCAAATTGAATTCCTGCATCAAATCCAAAACCCCAAGAGGTGGCAAATTCACCTATAATTCTGCGTACAACTTTTGCATTGATTCCGAATTTTACATCCTTAAAAATCAAATCTCTTGCGTAGGCAACATTGAATGCGTAATCAGCAGCAGAAAATAAACTCACCCTATTGAAATCAATATTTCCATCACCATCAATTAATTCAGTTGTGTTCAAAATATCATCCACACCAAAACGAATTACGGAAAAACCTAAAGCGCTTTTTTGATCAATTGGCATCGCAAAAGCAGCATAATTATAGTTGGCAATTCCTGCAAAATAAGAAGCATGCATCAACGAACCTTGATAGTCTTCAATACCTGCTAAACCTGCCGGATTCCAGTAAACTGCATTTACATTATTAGCAGTTGCAACTACAGCTTTACTCATTCCTAAAGCAGCAGCATCTACACCAATTGTAAGAAATTCGTTCGAATAATTTCTAAAGACTTGTGCTTTTAGAATTACTGGAAATAGGATTGAAAGCAATAAAATTTTGTATTTCAAGGACATCAAAAATTTAATAACAAATATCTAAAAACCTAGTAAAATAACAGTCGATTTTATCAGATATTGTTTACAAAATTGGAATTTGAATATTTTCTTTGATAAAACGAGCAATCCGTTCTTCAAGCCAATTATTTTCGGATGGTTTAAAAGAATTCATAAAGCCCACATGTCCACCATAATTAGGAGTTTCTAAGAAAAAATACTCCGAATTTTGAGCTTCATCAAAAGGATAACATTCTTTTGATAAAAAAGTATCATCTTTAGCATTTATTAAAAGTATTGGTTTTTTGATTGCTAAAATATACGGTTTTGAGCTCGCTTTTTCCCAATAATCTTCAGGACTTTCAAATCCAAAAACAGGAACAGTGTATAAATATTCTAAATGTTTGAATTTAGTAGCTTTGAATAACTTTTCTTTATCTAATTGAAATTCAGGGAATTTGTGTGCTTTTTCCAAAACTTTGGTTTTCATTGTTTTGAAAAAAACTTCGATATATAATTTATTTTTCAGTTTATTCATTTCTTTTTCAGCGCTTGCAATATCTATAGGTACAGAAACTGCAATGCCACCTTTGATTATTGGTGAAATTTTATCACTTTTTTCACCTAAATATTTTAGCGTCAAATTTCCACCCAAACTAAAACCTATAATTACGATATTTTTGTATGTATAATTATCCAATAAATGATTGATAACAAAATCAACATCTTCCGTTTTTCCACTGTGATAGGTTGATAAAATTAGATTATCTTCACCACTACAACTGCGTAAATTGAAACAAACTGTATCTAAACCTTTAGAATTTAAATGATTGGTACTTGAAGTCATGTATATTGATTCAGCACTTCCTTCCAAACCGTGAATTAAAACGGCAAGTGTTTCCGAACCAACCAAAGAAAAATCCAAATCAATAAAATCCTGATCCCAAGTTGTGATTCTTTTTCGAGAATACTTGGCAGCATCTTTCATAAACAAAGGTCTATACATCGTATTGAAATGACTATTTCTAAAAGGAATTGTTGGTGAAAAATCGGATGTAAAGATGGGCATATGATCTAATTTTTTAACAAATATGACAAAAAATGACCGAAAACACAAAAGTACTTTCAATAGATTTCTTACATTCGCTTGCGAATCAAATCAATTATCCAGTGAACATCAAAAATCATATTCCCAACTTATTGACACTTGCCAACCTATTTTGTGGCGTGGTCGCAACAATGTATGCTGTTAAAGGTTTTTATGAAATGACTGCAATTTTTGTGGTAATTGGAATTCTTTTTGATTTTTTAGATGGATTTGTCGCCCGAATTTTAGGTGTTAGCGGTGAATTAGGAAAGCAATTGGATTCTTTGGCGGATGTGGTAACTAGTGGCGTAGTTCCTGGATTATTGCTATTCTTTTTGATTAAAATTAACGTAATTAATAGACCAAATGTGGTAATGGAAATCTCTTTTGGGCAATTAGAACCCGAGTTTGGATTGCTTCCTTATGTTGCATTTTTAGTAACACTTGCAGCTGCATATCGTTTGGCAAAGTTTAATTTAGATACAAGACAATCAGACTCGTTTATTGGTTTGCCAACACCAGCAATGAGTTTATTTGTAGTTTCATTGCCATTAATTTATCAAACAACTGATAGTGAAATGGTGAAAAATATGTTGCTAAACAATTATTTTTTAATTGGAATTACAGTGATTTTGAGTCTTTTAATGAATATGGAAATCCCTTTATTTTCTTTAAAATTTAAAGATTTTTCTTTGAAAAAGAATGTTGTAAAATTTGTATTTTTTGCTGTTTCAATACCGATGATTGTTATGTTGAAATATATGGCTGTTCCGTTGATAATTATTTTTTATGTATTATTATCATTGGTAAGTAATTTATTTAAAAAAGCCTAGACTGTTTTTTTCTTTTAAGTTCAAATTCTTTACCAAGATATACTTTACGAACCATTTCATCTGCTGCCAATTCCTCTGGAGTTCCCTCTTTTAGAATGCTACCATTGTACATCAAATAGGTTTTATCAGTAATTGCTAGTGTTGCTTGAACATCATGATCTGTGATTAAAATTCCGATATTTCTGTCTTTTAAATGTGCTACAATATTTTGAATATCTTCTACAGCAATAGGATCTACACCTGCAAAAGGCTCATCTAACAAAATAAAATTTGGGTCAGAAGCCAAACAACGAGCAATTTCGGTTCTACGTCTTTCTCCACCTGATAATAAATCTCCACGATTTTTTCGAACGTGTCCAATGTGAAATTCTTCAATTAAGGATTCTAATTTCTTTTTTTGATCAGATTTTGAAAGTTTGGTAAATTGCAGCACAGACATGATATTGTCTTCCACTGAAAGTTTTCTAAAAACGGATGCTTCTTGAGCTAAATATCCAATACCTTTTTGAGCCCGTCTGTACATGGCATCATTGGTTATCTCTTCATCATTTAAATAAATATGACCTTCATTGGGTTTGATCATGCCCACAATCATATAAAAACAAGTTGTTTTTCCTGCACCATTTGGACCCAATAAACCAATAATCTCTCCTTGTTTTACCTCCAAAGAAATTCCTTGAACTACTTTTCTGCTGCCGTAAATTTTTTGGATGTTTTCTGCTCTTAAAATCATCTTTTGAAAACTGGGTTAACTATTATTTGAATCATGAAGTAAAAATATAAAATTTGATTTTTTGTAAATCTTAATTTGCTCTTAAAAATGGAAAATCAATTAAATTTCACTTTCTAAAGCTTCCCAAAATTCGACAGCTCTTCGCAAATGTGGAATTACAATGGTACCACCAACCAACGTTGCAATAGACATGGTTTCCATCATTTCTTCTTTTGTAACACCATTTTTATAGGCTGTTTCTAGGTGATAAGCAATGCAATCATCACATCGTAAAACAGCTGATGCCACCAAACCTAACAATTCTTTGGTTTTGACAGATAAGTGACCTTCAGTGTAGGTATTGGTGTCTAAATTGAAAATTCTTTTGATAACTTTATTATCAGTTGCCAAAATTTTTTCGTTCATTTTTTGACGATACTCATTAAATTCTTCAACTTTTTTATGCATTTTTTTCTTTATTTTTAAGTACTCTTTGTGAAACTAAAATTCCAATTTCGTATAAAATCATAATTGGAATAGTAACAATAACTTGGCTTGCAATGTCTGGAGGTGTTATGATTGCAGCTACAATCAAAACAACAACCAATGAATGTTTTCTGTATTTTCGTAAAAATTCGGGTGTTAAAAGTCCTATTTTTGTTAAAAAATAAATAACAACTGGTAGCTCAAAAATGATGGAAACTCCAATTAATAAATTGGTTACCAAGCTAATATGGGATTGTAATGTAAAGCTATTTACAATGTTATCTGAAATTTGAAAGTTGTATAAAAAATGGATCGAAATAGGAGCTATTACATAAAAACTAAACCAAACACCAATAAAAAATAGGATTGACGCTATAAAAATAAATCCTCTAGATTGTTTGATTTCTTGATTTGTTAAACCTGGAGCAACAAATCGCCAAATTTCCCATAATAAATAAGGAAAAGCCACAATAATTCCTAAAATAATGGAAGACCACAAGGAGTTCATTAATTGTGAAGTAACTTCGATACTTTGTAATTTTTTATCTGAAAAAGTAACATGGCAAAAATCACTATCTACCCCAAATAAATTAAAAAAATCACAAAAAACTTGGTAAGTAATAAAATCTGGTTGAATGTGAGCTAATAAAAAATAGTCATATACTTCCTCAGAATACACAAAAAAACCAACAGCCAAAATAATTACAACAGCAGCACTTCTTACCAAATGCCATCTTAATTCCTCTAAATGTCCTAAAAAGGACATTTCTTTTTGTTGTGTTGCCATTAAAAAATTCCCTCTTTAATTAAATCGTGTAAATGAACGACTCCTTTATAATTATTATCGTGATTTGTTACTAATATTTGAGTAATGCTATTCGTTTCCATTCGTTCTAAAGCTTCAATTGCCATGGCATCTTCTTGAATGGTTTTTGGGTTTTTACTCATAATATCTTTCGCAGTCAAGTGATTGATTTCAGTTGATTTTGTAAGCATTCTTCTAATATCCCCATCCGTGATAATTCCAATAATTTTCGAATTTTCAACTACAGCAGTTACTCCCAATCTTTTTTCTGAAATTTCTACAATCACTTTTACAATAGATTCATTTTCAGAAACTTGCGGTAATTCATTATTTACAATCAAATCTGAAACACGTAAATACAAACGTTTTCCTAATGCGCCTCCAGGATGGTATTTTGCGAAATCAGCACTTGAAAATTCTTTCAATTCTAACAAGCAAATAGCCAAAGCATCTCCCATTACCAATTGGGCAGTGGTACTTGTTGTTGGGGCTAAATTATTAGGACAAGCTTCTTTTTCAACAAAAGTATTCAAGGTAAAATCAGCATTTTTACCAAGAAAAGAATCGATATTCCCTGTGATAGCAATGATTTTATTTCCATAGTTTTTTATCAATGGAACCAAAACTTTTATCTCTGGAGTGTTGCCACTTTTTGATATACAAATAACTACATCATCCTCTAAAACGCTTCCTAAATCGCCGTGAATGGCATCTGCAGCATGCATAAAAATAGCTGGTGTTCCTGTAGAATTGAATGTTGCCACAATTTTTGCAGCGATATTCGCGCTTTTTCCAATTCCAGTAACAATGACTCTTCCTTTTGAGCTATAAATACATTTTACAGCATTTTCAAAATTTGTATTAATAAAATTGGCTAAATTAGCAATAGCACTGCTTTCAGTTAAAATAGTATTTTTAGCCGTCGTGATAATTTTAGAATAATCTTTCAAAAGTTATGGTTTTATCTAAAAAAAAATGTTATATCTTTATATTATAAAAGTTTACAAATTTACTACAAAATAAGTTACATCAAAAAATATAAAATAGTTTCCGTTTTTGGATACATATTTAATTAGAAAATTTAGAAATATGGATTTATATAGTCCTCTTAAAAAGTATTTTGGTTTCAATAAGTTTAAAGGATTACAAGAAAAGGTAATTGAGAGTATTGTAAATAACGAAAATACCTTTGTTATCATGCCTACAGGAGGTGGGAAATCATTGTGTTATCAATTGCCAGCTTTAATGAAAGATGGAACAGCCATCGTAGTTTCTCCATTAATTGCATTGATGAAAAATCAGGTAGATGCCATCAGAGGCATTTCTGAAAATAACGGAGTTGCTCATGTTTTAAATTCTTCTTTGAACAAAACAGAAATCAATCAGGTAAAAGAAGATATTACAAGCGGAATTACCAAACTTTTGTATGTAGCACCAGAATCTTTAATTAAGGAAGAATATATTACTTTTTTACAGTCTCAAAAAATCTCATTTGTAGCTATTGATGAAGCTCATTGTATCTCTGAATGGGGACATGATTTTAGACCTGAATACAGAAATCTAAAAAATATCATCAAAACTATTGACAATGTTCCTGTGATTTGTTTAACAGCAACTGCCACCGAAAAAGTACAAGAAGATATTTTAAAAACACTCGGAATCACAGATGCCAATTGTTTCAAAGCCTCATTTAACAGACCTAATTTATTTTATGAAGTGCGTCCAAAAACGAAAGAAGTTGAAAAAGACATCATTCGTTTTATAAAGCAGCGACCAGGAAAATCAGGTATTATTTATTGTTTAAGTAGAAAAAAAGTAGAAGAAATTTCTCAAATTTTACAAGTAAATGGCATTAAAGCTGTGCCTTATCATGCAGGTTTGGATGCAAAAACTAGAGTAAAACATCAAGATATGTTTCTGATGGAAGATTGTGAGGTAGTTGTTGCAACAATCGCATTTGGAATGGGAATTGACAAGCCAGATGTTCGTTTCGTAATTCATCATGATATTCCCAAATCTCTAGAAAGTTATTATCAAGAAACAGGTAGGGCAGGACGTGATGATGGTGAAGGCTATTGTTTGGCATTTTATTCCTATAAGGACATTGAAAAACTCGAAAAATTCATGTCAAGCAAACCCGTTGCAGAACAAGAAATTGGACATGCTTTGTTACAAGAAGTTGTAGGTTATGCCGAAACATCTATGAATAGAAGGAAATACCTGCTACATTATTTCGGAGAAAATTTTGATGAAATTAATGGAGAAGGTGCAGATATGGATGACAACTCTCGTAATCCAAAGAAAAAACACGAAGCAAAGGAAGATGTAGAAAAACTTTTAAAAGTTATAAAAGAATCTTTGCAACAATACAAATCAAAAGAAATTGTAAATATTTTGATAGGTAAAGAAAATGCTTTATTGACCTCGCATAAGACACATTTACAACCCTATTTTGGCATTGGCAAAGATAAAACTGCCTCTTATTGGATGGCTTTAGTGCGACAAATTTTGGTAGTTCATTTCATTAAAAAGGAAATAGAACAATATGGTGTAATTAAAATGTCACAAGAAGGGGAGGCATTTTTGAAAAAGTCTACTTCATTTATGATGACCGAAGATCACTCTTACAACGAAGAAGATGATAATTCAATTATTGCAAACTCAAAATCTTCAGGAGGTTTTTCTGATGAAGTTTTGGTAAAACAACTCAAAGATTTGCGTAAAAAAGTAGCCATGAAATTGGGAATTCCGCCTTTTGCAATTTTTCAAGATCCTTCAATTGAGGACATGGCGTTGAAATACCCCATCAATTTAGACGAACTCTCTAAAGTACATGGTGTAGGAGAGGGAAAAGCCAAAAAGTTTGGAAATGATTTTGTGAAATTTATTACTGATTATGTAGAGGAAAATGACATTTTACGTCCAGACGATTTGATTGTAAAAAGTACAGGAGTTAACTCAGGGATAAAATTATATATCATTCAAAATACTGACAGAAAATTACCTTTAGAAGATATTGCAGACTCTAAAGGGTTAGAAATGAGTGAACTGATTAAAGAAATGGAGGCCATTATTTATTCAGGAACTAAGTTAAATATTGATTATGCCTTAGATGATCTGTTAGATGAAGATCAGCAAGAAGAAATTTATGATTATTTTATGGAAGCCAAAACTGATAAAATTCAGGATGCTTTGGATGAATTCGATGGTGAATATGATGAAGACGAACTACGTTTAATGCGGATAAAGTTTATTAATGAGGTTGGGAATTGATCAAAATATTAAACGGTCACAAACGTTAGCACAATCCCCAAAACAATCGCTACGAATTTTTGTATATTAAAACTATGATTTTCAGAGCCTTCAAATAAAATAATTGTAGAAATATGCAGAAAAACACCAATGATTATTGCCGTAATTTCTCTGCTATAAATGCTGAAAAAGTTGATTTTGTCAGCAACAAAAACACCTAAAGGACTCATCAATCCGAAAATTAAAATATAGGTAAAAATCGTCTTTTTGGCAAAATTGGAGTGCATTAAATAGGTTGTCAATACAATTGCAATCGGAATTTTATGTATCATAATTGCCCATAGCAAATTGTCATTGGCATGGTCAATAGGCAATCCCTCAGAAAAAGCATGAGTACATAAACTAATAAATAGTAGTAAAGGAAATTTGTTTTCATGACCATGCAAATGAATATGTCCATGTTCTGCACCTTTTGAAAATGATTCTAAAACCGATTGCAACACAATTCCAATTAAAATTAAAATACCCATTTTTTTGGCGTCATTTGCTCCATTAAAAACTTCAGGCATTAAATGCAAAATGGTTATAGAAAGCAAATACGAACCGCTAAATGCTAATAATAAGCGCACTACTTTTTTGGGTAATTGTATAAAAATCACCAAACAAGCGCCCAATAAAACAGAAAGCAATAATAAAATATAGGTCATTGTGCAATTAAAATTAATCTTTTAGAATTGTTTTCATCAAACGCATTTAACTGATAATCTCCAAAAACATATTTTAAATTCAAACCAACTTTTTCAAAGAAAGAATTCATTTTTTGAAGGTCTAAATATTTTACTCTTTCTGTATAATGATGATTTTCGCCATCTGCAAAAAAAGAAATATGTTTCAAGATAAAACCATCCACAATTTCTCTTTTAATATAGAATGAAATTCCATCCACTATTTTAATTTCTTTTTTTACCAAAGTGTTTTTTACAAAAGACGTATTTAAAAAATCAAAGACAAAAAATCCATTTTCTTTCAAACAATTTTTGATATTTTTCAAAACCAATATATCCTCTGAATCTTCCTCAAAATAGCCAAAACTTGTAAAAAGATTAAAGACTGCATCATATTGTAAATCAAAGGGTTCTCTCATGTCTTGAATGATAAACTTCAAAGTAGGATTCTCGAATTTTTTAGCAAATTGAATGCTGTTTTCAGACAAATCTGCGCCAATAACTTTGTAACCTAATGAGTTTAAAAAAACAGAATGACGTCCTTTTCCACAAGGTAAATCCAACAATAATGCATTGTCTGACAGTGGTAAAAATTGTGTAATATTTATAATAAACTGTTGCGCTTCAACATCATTCCTGTCCTTATACAAAATATGATAATAGGGCGTATTAAACCAGTCTGTAAACCAATCCTTTGTTCTCATATGTTTTTTGGTCGTGTAAAAGTAACCAAATCTTAGTTTATAAAAAATGAATTTCTGTTTTTCTGAAATTTCGAATCTAGAAGATGTATTTTTGCAAAGAAATTTAGCAATATGAATACTGATTTTAAAATGGTGGCTACAACAATTTTTGGTTTAGAAACCTTGTTGGCTGATGAATTACGAAATTTAGGAGCACAAGATGTTGAGCAGGGCATCAGAAGTGTTTCTTTTAAGGGTGATACTGGTTTTATGTACAAAGCAAATATTGCTTTGAGGACTGCAATCCGTATTTTAAAACCGATCAAAGTCACTAAAATTTATGATGAAGAAGATTTGTATGATGCCATTAAAAAGATTAAATGGGATGAATATCTGAGCGTTGATGGAAGTTTTTCCATTGGTGCAGTAGTTAATTCCCCAAACTTCACAAATAATTCTCATTACATTGCTTTAAAATCAAAAGATGCTATTGCAGATTATTTTAGAGATAAGTATCAAAAAAGGCCAGATGTAGATTTGGATTATCCAGATTTAAAAATTCACGTTCATATTCAAAAAGATTTGTTGACAGTTTCTTTAGATTCTTCGGGTGATTCTTTACACAAACGTGGCTATAGAACTGCTACAAATATTGCACCAATAAATGAAGTTTTGGCTGCAGGAATGGTGTTACTATCTGGTTATACAGGAGATGAGAATTTTATTGATCCGATGTGCGGATCCGGAACCATTTTGATTGAAGCTGCCATGATTGCCAATAATATTCCTGCAAACATCAATAGAAAACATTTTGCTTTCGAAAATTGGAAAGATTATGACGAGGATTTGTATTTTATCATTCAAGATGCATTATTAAAAAAAATAAGAAGTTCTCATTTTAAAATTATGGGATTTGATAAAGCTCCTTCTGCCATTGTAAAAGCAAAACAAAACATCGTTTCAGCCAATTTAGAAGAATTTATTGGAGTACATCACGTAAATTTTTTTAATTCTAAAAAAGAAGTTTTTGGCAAAACGACCATTTTGTTTAATCCGCCTTATGGTGAACGCTTAAATGTTGAGCTTGCTGAGTTTTACAAGAAAATAGGAGATACTTTAAAGCTCAATTATCCTGATTCAACAGCTTGGTTAATTACTTCAAATATAGACGCTCTCAAACATGTTGGTTTAAAAACTTCACGAAGAATTCCACTTAAAAATGGTGATTTAGACTGTAAGTTTGTGCGTTATGACTTGTATGAAGGTTCTAAAAAAGCGTCTAAAAATAATTTAGACGCCATTTAGTAGTTTAGAAAGTATTTCGTATTAAATTTTTTGTAAAAATGTTTATTTCATTAAAATATTAAAATTAGGTAATTTTTAATCCTATATTTTAAGTAATTTTAAAATCAAAAAAAAACCATATTGAGTACTTTTTATTTTATCGACGTTGTTTTACCAATTCCCATACAAAAGGCATTTACATATGCGATTACTCAAGAGGAAGCTTCTTTTTTGAAAAAAGGAATGCGTGTAGCAGTTTCTTTTGGAAGTAATTCTATATATACTGCTATTGTTTTGGAAATTCACCAAAATGCACCCACGTTGTATGAGGCTAAAGAAATTCATCAGATTTTAGATGAATCGCCTATTGTTTCAGAAATTCAACTAAAACATTGGGAATGGATTTCATCCTATTATATGTGTTCTCTAGGAGAAGTTTTTAGAGCTGCGTTACCATCAGCTTTATTGCTAGAAAGCGAGACTGTTGTTTATAAAAATCAAGTTTTTGATGATGAATCTTTATTGAATAATGAAGAATTTTTAATTTTTGAAGCGTTACAACATCAATCTCAAATAACTATCCAGCAAGTTTCTGATATTTTGGGAAAGAAAAAAGTATTGCCTGTAATCAATCAATTGATTAAAAAATCTGTGATATATTTAAGGGAAGAAATTTACGAACAATACAAACCAAAATTGGAGAAATATGTTCGTTTGCATTCAAAATATTCAGATGATCAATCATTAGAAAAATTACTTTCAGAACTATCAAACGCAAAACAACAACATGCAGCAGTACTGACTTTCTTTCAGTTAACTTCCAAAAATAAAGCTATTAAAGCTAAAGATTTAGAGAAAAAAGCAGGTGTTTCTGGGGCTATTTTAAAAGCATTGGTTGAAAAAAGCGTTTTTGAACTATACCATTTACAAGTTGACAGAATCTCGTTTCAAGGAAATGTAAATTCAGTCAGAAATTTAAATGAATTCCAAGCAAAAGCACTTTTTGATATAAATGAATCGTTTCGTGAAAATGAAATTGTGTTATTACATGGCATTACTAGTTCTGGAAAAACAGAGGTATATTCAAAATTGATAGATGAACAATTGAAAATTGGAAAACAGGTTCTTTTTTTATTGCCAGAAATTGCACTGACTACTCAAATAATTGCTCGTTTGCAACAATATTTTGGACATCAAATTTCAGTTTTTCATTCTAAA
>Ga0209652_1003301_pt1 | contig 11967 bp, 10 predicted proteins | sample SaaInl74LU_5_DNA_FD_184641 | JGI IMG/M metagenome (GOLD analysis project Ga0209652, IMG submission 184641) | Marine microbial communities from expanding oxygen minimum zones in the Saanich Inlet - ESP_74LU_5_DNA (SPAdes) (version 2) | ecosystem: Environmental > Aquatic > Marine > Intertidal zone...
CTTTGCTACATTATTCAAACAAAGCCACCTTTCCGAATTCGCCACAAATACGAGTCACATCCAACTTGAATCATCCGCGGCAGATTCATTCCCTGCCTTATTAGACTACATATATACTGAAAAAATGATCAAATTCAGTGCTAAAAATGCCACAGCCCTACGACATTTGGCACATTATTTTGGTATGCGGCCACTATGGAAACAGGCATCGGCATTTATTCGAGGTGATTTTAGTTTGGATACTGCGGCGACTTACTTATCCGAAGCGATAGTATATCATGATGAAAAGTTGGAAAATGCATCGATTGCCATATTGGCTGAAAATATTGAGGAGATTAATCGACGGACATTGACAAAGTTGTCACCCTCTTCATTTGAACGGATATTTGCATCACCGAGGCTCAAGTGTCGATCGAGGAAACTTTCTGACATTGTATTGAAATACTGTCAAACTCAGGGAGGGTCTGTCGATATGTCACTGCTGATGAAGTGTACACGTAGCGAAGTCATGCCATCAGTATCGCGGAAGGCGGCATTACCGCTGTTAAAGGTAGCTGTAGCTGGAGAGCAAAAGGCAGGTGTGGACATGTCTAATACTCATAATGTCTTACGTGCCAGATGTGTTGAGACATGCGTCGAAGAGTGGAAGGAGACTCTTGCCAAGCCATTGATGGCGTTGGAATGTCGTGATAAGAACATAAGCAGAATCTTGGGTGCTAGTAGCCTTGAGCATCGTGACTTACCCCTTGCTATTCAGGTGGAGCTGTTGGAAAAGGCTCTGTGTGCTGCCAAGGTAGAGCTGGATGATGTCAAGGCGGAATTGTTGTTTAGGGAAGAACAAGTTGAGGAGTTCACGAAGCAAGGGAAATCTACTGGAAAGAGCTTTGAGTAAATATTGAACAGGCATCAATAAAGTATAGAGGCTGTGATATAGAATGAAGTATTGTTTTGAGCTCTTTTAATTCATTGCATTACTGCCATACTTACAGCTTCGCCGCTCTCCTCGTTGTATATGCCATCGGTATCGCACCGGTACTAATAATTGACCACTTACTTCAACTAAAAAGAAGTGAGCTAGCCCCCATGCTAATTTTTTTTTATTTGTACGTCATTCCGCATAATCCAGGGCCAACCTTGAAAATGATTTATGAATGTTGATTACCCTCAAAAACCAATTTACTATTGGTATGTGCTAGATCAGGTTCCACGACGGTAACCTCATAACTATTTCGGGTTTCGGATGGGCTCATTGACACGGCGCGCGCAGAACATCATCATAACAGCAGAGCCAAGCAAACGAAGCAAGCCAAAGAAGAAGCCGCTACGATAGGGTAGATAACAGAGTCAGCAGACGTTTACGATCAGGTTGAAACGAAGAGAGTATTACTGAAGTCTTATTGGCTTCTTTCGTTGCTTTGTTGGTGTCATAGGCTTAAGTTTTAGCTTCAACCAAGCACATCGATACTACCTACTCAGAAAAGTTGCATAGAACGAGAGTACGCAAAAGAACAACAGCTTCAGAAATCTCTGCAGCAAAGTTTGCTTCCCTATACACCTAATAGACAACAATATGGTATGCTCTATAATAATGAACCGAAAGGTTTCGCGGCGTAACCCAAAGGGGAATAGGCGGGGTGGTGTTATGAACATCACTGCTGTAGGTGTGGTCGCCACCGCCCTCATCGCCTCACCCATTCTGTTATCTGCTACCATCGCGTTCCGTCCGCCTGTTTGTCCTCAGACAAGACGCTCACCCATGTCTTCTGCCGTGACGTTGTTTGCAACGATTGAATCGCAGCAAGAGCAACAGGCTGCACCGAATCAATTTGATGATCAGGATATGGACATTTCTGAAACCATTTCTGAAGAAAACAAGCAACAACAACAAGAGCTGCGTACAACAACAGAAGAGGCCCAAAAGAAAAAGAAGCAACGCCTCTTTGCTAAAAACAACAATAACTTTCGCCACAATAACAATAAGGCCATGGCCGACCCCGTCTTCCTCCAGAAACGGACGGAAACTCTCCTTCGCATGACATCACCCGAGAACGACATCATAGACTCCATATCACTCGGAAATGTTGGTGGAGGGAACATGAAGGTGGACAAACGTACTTTTGATTGGTTGATCGATGCTTGGGCGTACAGTGGAACAGATCACGCGGTGGAGTATGCTTTGAGGTTGTTGAAACGCATGGAGCACTTAAAGGATAGGATGACTATGGGTGGTGACGATGGCGATGACTACGAATTATACCCCGACGTCAAGACTTATACCAAGGTTATTAACGCCATTGCCAACTCGGGTAAGGAAGATGCCGGTGAACAGGCGGAAGCCATACTCAATCGCATGATCGATATGAACGATCCATTGACCATGCCAAACACCTATACATACACCAATGTTATTGATGCCTACGCCCGATCGGCACCGTACAATTCCAACGCACCCTATTCTGCACAACGTCTTGCGGAAAGGATGGAGGAACTGCGTGCAACTTCGACCTCAGAACAGGTCAAACCCACGGCACGTGCGTGGAACTCAGTGATTGGTGCTTGGGCCGATTGGATGGGTGAAGAGATGCCTTGGGGTGAATATGTCGGGAGTGGTGCGGAACGTGCGGAATCCTGTTTGGACATTATGGATGAGCTGGCTTCTGTTACTGGCAACGAGGATGTACGACCTAATTCGTATAACTTCAATTCCGTAATTTCGGCATGGGCAAACAATGGTGGTGGGGATGCAGCCTTCCGCGCCGAGAATATATTGGAACGGATGGAAGTACTCTATCGTCAAACAGGCCAAGAGGATGTCAAGCCGCGAACAGTAACCTACAACGCTGTTATTGATGCTTGGGCCAAGTCGGGTGAGTTAGACGGTGCACATCGCGCCGAGTTGTTGCTGGGACACATGATGGAATTGTTCGAGACTGGACATAATGTTGATGCCAAGCCCAACGTAAGGAGTTTCAACACCGTATTGAACGCATGGGCCAAGAGTGGTGTATTTGATGCTCCTGTGCGTGCTCTGAAGGTCTTATCAAGGATGGAAGAGTTGGCCAGCTCGGATTGGGATGATGTGTTGCCGGATGCCACTTCATTTGCCACGGTGATAAATGCATACGCGCGATCGAACACATTCGGCAAGGCCGACAGTGCATATGAAGTGTACACCTACATGAAGGAAATGTACGATGCAACAGGCAATCTCAAGCTTCGGCCTAACAACATCATTTACAACTCTGTCCTGAATGCTTGTGCGTTTACCATGGGTGATTTTGAAGAGCAATCACGTGCCATTGAGATCGCCAATTCTATGCTAATGGGGTTAGATGAAAGTCCCTACGGCAAGCCAGATCACATCACATACGGGACATATTTGAAGGTTATCGCCAATCAAATGGATCCTAGCCCAGCCCGAACTGAAATAGCAGCGACAGTCTTCCAAAAATGTGCTAGAGATGGAATGGTCGGAGGAATGGTCTTACGTCAACTACGTGAGATGGGAATGGGAGATGAAGAGTTCGAAGAATTGGTGGGGATATCAATTTGGAAAGCACCAAGTTTAAGTGATTTACCGAGCTCGTGGACGTGCAACGTAATTGAGGGCAAAAGATTACGTCGGAGGCAATTTAGATAAGGGGAATGACGTATCTAACTTAAAATAGAGTGCTAGTTGTTCTGATTTGTGATCTATGGATGATACAGAAATTTACTTTATTGATACAGCCTCCGTTGCTATTTAGCTGGTCTATTATTAGTTGGAGCCTCCTGTAGTAAGATTCGTGACATTAGAAAGACCATATACTCTCTGGGGTTGGTCTCTCGTAGTCGTCTAAGTCGTCGTAACCGCCACCACTAGCATTTGCATTGTTCGTGTTCATGTGGTGTGGGTAGTTGTAATAGTGTTGGTTTTGATTTCTCACCATATTCATATTATTGCTTCCCTCGTCCATCGTCATCATATCTGGGGGCATCATCATGTTACCATTGTGCATGTTGTGCATGTGATAATGATGATCCAATGCATCTCCTCCTCCTCCCCCGGCACCTTCCATTCCTTTCACGTAGTCTTTCAGACGATAATTCATTCGCGGCTGCCGTAATTTGTTGAGTGCTTTGGCTTCCACCGCTCTAACAATATCGATGGATACACCCATACTCTCTGCAGTTTCTCGGATTGTTCGTGGCCACGCATCACCTAATCCGAATCGATGTGTCAACACCAATCGCTCATCATGTCCTAGTGCACCTAACATGGCATGGACTTCTCCACGTAAGTCTTCTGACATGGCGTCTTCATCAGGTGTGAGCTCTGTTGTGCAAGCTATTCTATCACCGAGAGTTCGTTTATCTTCGGTGTTTGAGTGTTTATCAACCGGAACTTCCAAGGAAAGAACATTCCTCGATATATGCTGATATAACTGGATCTTATCCAACGAAACGCCAAGTTCATGAGCAAGTTCAGGCATAGAGGGCTCTCGTCCAATTTCATTACTCATCTCCTTTTGTTTCTTATGCATATTACGAATCATTGTCTGCACATACACAGGCAGTCGAATTGTGCGGGAGGTTTCGGCTATGGAACGCAGCATACGTTGCCTTATCCAATGTGTGGCATACGTGCTGAAACGGAAGCCTTTTGTCGAATCAAATCTTTCAGCAGCCTCCATAATGCCCATGTGTCCTTCCTGAATGAGGTCATCTAATTTGAGCATAGCATCGGGACCTCCAATCCCTTTATAGTATCGTTTTGCTATCATTGTAACTAGGCCAACATTCCCTCTAATCAGTTTTGTTCTTGCTTCTTGGCCTCTAGTCACGACATCAGATAGCTCACTTATCGTCAACGAGCACGCCGCTGCCCAGTGATCCATAGGAGGTTCAAAATGATTTTGCTGGTCTATCAATTGATTTGTGTGAACAGCGTCCTTGGTCATCCACTCGACCAAATTATCTCGAACTCTCATGACAGAACGGAATGTTTGAATGTCGGCTGAAATGTCCTTTTCTTCCTCAAACGTCAGCAACTCAGAGGGAGGGTACGCGTTAGCAGTAGCAGCTTTCGATGAGGATCGTTTCTTTCGTGTAGGTAATATGGATGCACCTCGAGAAGAACGTGTGACTAGTTTGCTTCTTCGTTTCAACGTTGACCTTGGCCGTCTTTTGTAATCATCTTGAGCTTCAAAGACGTCGTCTACGACCTCCTCTTCCTCCATCCCTTCTACCTGCGGACTTAACTTATCGAGATAATTCGAAGTATGTGTATATGTTCTTGCAACATTTGTTTCTACTGAAGTTTGAACTTTTCTCCGTACTCTATTACTGTCAAGTCCATTCACATAGAATTCCTCCGTGTCGCTGTAGTGGATGAAGGTCCCCAGATGGAAGCTATCGGTTTCTTTTGAGGGGTCATCCAAGTACTGAATATATGATGGCCCTCTGATTCTTTTCTGTCGACTTATGGATCTACGAGGATGGTGTGGAAACGACGGATGTGTCTGTAGTGCATTTGAGCGATGACCTGTGAAAGTTGTGACAAAGAGAATAAGAAATGATGAATGAGACCATTGATTGCGCTGATAGCACGCCGTCTTTTGTATTGGATGTATACATGTGTTTACTTACAGCATGCATATATGATTGCAGTTGCAAAAGCAGCTATTTCTTTCATTTTTGTTTGGATATTCGAAAAGAATCTTTGTTGTTGCGTACAGAACAAATGTCCACAGCGAAGTCAACAGGATGACATCAATTTAAGGAAGTGCCCTCCTAAGTATTGAGTAGATGCGTTACACTGTATACAGATAAATGACCACAAAAGATTGTTGGCTGTCAAGCTCGTGCCTACCCCGTGCGTACCAAAAGCAGCTTTTGCATTTTCTACTGCGGAGCTCAACTGCAACGGCGAGGAATTCACAGCATGCAGTGTTCGTGTTGATCTTGATTTTTGATTGGACGTGTGTTCCTTGCAGCTTGTGATTGCGTGTTCCATTAGTGCGTATGTCAGTATGAAAACCCTATTGTCGACGAGTTACTTAGCGTTACATCTTAGATGCGTATCTGAGATTACTGTCGCATTGCAAGATACCCTTATTTTTCTCCGATTTGCGATTTGCCGCCCTTCACCGCCAGCCTTTGAGCTTTTTGCTCTTCAATCGACCACTGAATCATTGCCATAAGACACCTATGCATTCCGCTGCTACACGGAATCAACCGTCTATCTTTCTCCCCTTTAGGTGCAATCCTCCTCGCTTCTTCCATTTCCCATTGCAGGACGATGCTTTCTACTGCATTTATCCTCAACCAATGTCATCTTCATCTTTTCAATGAAGGCGGTGTTCAGCAAGTGTGTGAGAAAGACAGAAAATACAGCCGCAAATCCACAAGCTGCCAGAGTTTCTGGATCGTTAGTCCATGTGTATAACGTCAAGCAGAAGAGAATAATGCCCACCCTAAGCAAGGTACCAATCACAACTGGCCAGTTCAGCTTTCGTTTGCCCTCCGACGTTCGGAAAAGGCGATCAAACGCCTCTTTAAGCCCACAATGAGTCGCTCTCATAAACTCAAGAGAAACAATGGTAACAGTTAGGAACGGAAACCGTGCGAAATCAAGATAATCAGTGTTTGCAGGTTGAAATATTTCGTCAAAGAAGACTGTGTCCACGAATGTAGATGTCGCGGGTGAAGAAGCAAGGATGAGAATGAACACAAGCACAGGCACAGCAATTCACCAACAGATTGAAAAATCTACTTACCTACGTAGGATACTCCAAACCCGATCAGGCTGATTGTGAGGATGTGCACGAGAAAACTATACATCGCAGCGGGAATGCGGCCTCTCCTCAAAGCATGCTTTGATGAATCAGACTCAGAATCCATTTTCAATACGTGAAGAAAGATCATCGTTAATAACCCACATATCTCAGTCACGTAGAACTCAGAAGACTCATTTTTGTCTACATTTAGTAGAGATGCGACCCCCACACCCATGAGTACCATGATAAACCCCTCATACCTGTCAATTAAATAATCTAATCCATTTGAGGTGAGATGAAGTATAAGGAAGAGAATAATTGCATCTCAATTCATAGCAACAGTCTCACTCACCAATATTTGTAGGAACAAATGAGTCCCTGAATTCCCTCTTGTCCGTGCAAAGGATGCGCACACTAGACAAGATGAATCGCACGAGATAGGCAGATGCATTCAAGGTCATAGGTAGATCGTATAAATCCCAAATAGATCTATCCTTTTGCTGGTCAAAAGATTGTCTAGCCTGAACACATTGAACTGCAGAGACAATGAATGCAGCAGCGTATAACACAAATGATGCCCCATCTCTGAATTTGAAATCATCTCGTGTATGATTCATAATCGAGATCCTATCGCCTACGCCTCTAAAGTAAACTTCTAATGCCAGGCCCATCGATAACACCAGCTCTACCAACATTGCCAAAGTAAACACCATCACATTGCCTGTCCTCGGATCAGTGTAGAGCTGCAAAGGAGCGATATTAAAGATGGCAAACCCAATACAAAGGTACCGAATGATGCTTACAAGATTGTGAAAGTAGTCATACGCCAAGTACCTGCTTTCGTAGAACGCCTGGACCTCCCATGTGATCCAGAGTGGCCCCAAAGACCCAAAGAAATGAATAAAGCAACGCAACGCCTCTCCTTCGCCGAAAGTGCTACTTCCCAGTAATGCTCCCCTGTTCATATTATTATTATCCGCATGGAAAATGTAAATGATTAGATTGAGGTTTGAGGAGTTAAGAATTTCACATGCATAATTTCTTACAAATTGTTCGCCCCACCTCCATAGAAGATGTCAAAGAAGACATCACCTGCATCGATTTGAGGCAGGACAAGGTCGTCAAACCATCGTTGTCTCTGGACTGGAGGTGAGTACCATGACATCTTATAAGTTCCGTCTTCATCAAGCAGGCTCTCACTCTCATGAAGATGTTCATCCCATTCGGCACCACCCCTTCTTCTCCCGATATTGTTGATGATCTGTTTTTCTTTGACACCTCGTACCATCGCATTCGCTGCATATGTCTCATGTGCCACAGTCGAGTTTTGCAGGCTCTTCGGATCTAATTTTCGCACTTGCGCTTTTTTGTAATCAGTACATGTAGCTGCTGATTCTTCGGTGCTACTGGTCCCTGCCAGCTTCAAATTTAGACCTTCATTTTGGGGATCAGAAGATGTGTCACACTTGGACTCGCGACGGAGCAGTGCTTCCTTCTCTTCAAGTAGTGCTTTGAGTTTTTCGTTCTCACTCAGCACAGCATCAATATCAATATAATCAGTCTTGCTCTCGTCGCAATTGAGATCTTGACCAGGTTTAGATGATGGCAAGGATGAATTGGAAAACATGTTGAACCGGAAGCCTCTTGTCTAGGAAAATAATGAAGATGGCGGCTGCTCTCCGGATGCGAAGTGGTGCCACCAAGCGGCTTTCCCTTCGGAGTATGCATGGCTTCTTTCCGTTTGCAGACACGCCTCCCACCGCCAAGGTCACATGTATCACTTTTTTCAAGTGCCATCATGTTGTCATCTGTATCGCATCTTTGTCGAATAGATACATACAGCATGTCCTCCTGCTAAAGTAGATCTGTACTTGAGGTAAATTGATCGAAGCACCCCCAAGAGTGCTGTTCTGCAGCAGCCAAAGAAGAAATCTAATCCTTCGTCAGTAGATTCTCGACTAACCACTCCATGCTAGATCAACATCGATTATGATGGGAGATGGGATGCAGCAAGCAGCAATCTCTCAGAATGCAAACGCATCGACTTAGTGCCGCGGCGGCTGTCACATCTCCGGAGGTTATAATAAAGGATATTGTGTCGCAACATCAAGGTGGAGAAGAGAACCCTTGTCAAAAATCTTCTTTTCAAGGCACCTTTCAATCACCTTCACCTTTTCGAGGCCCTTTTGTTCATAAAAATCCACTAGCTACACCTCATAAAACGAAAGAATAATAATCCTCCGTTGCCCTTCATCACCTTTTCGAAACTAACTATGACATCTCATTATCATTACGGCTCACTTCCATCTTCTGCGTCTGCGCATGATGATGAACATGGCAGCTTGAATTCGTCTACCGCTGCTGGTAGATTCACCCGAACGAAATCAGGTAAAGGTGCAGCTGCCGCTCTCATTATGATCGGTTTGGGTTTGGGCTTCATCGGCGGAGCGACTTACGGCGGTGGATCTTCCAACCAGGACATTTCAGTTCCAACCTTGGGACAACCCAACAAGTCTTCGAGTCCCTGCGACCCTGATTCGGCGGGCCTAAACGGTTGCGCTTATTTCTTCACCCAGCAGTCTGCACTCTCGGTCAAGCCATCCACTTGTCCAGCAGGCGAAAAGGAGGAAATTGTGCCTCCATCTTGGTGGGGCACGTGCCAAAAGCAAAAAGGGGCTTGCCCTGCAGGATGCGGTACGTGCAAACCTCCTGATAAACAAGCTGGCGGAGGATGTTTCTGTGCCGGAAGCAGTGCTATGTGCACCGAAGAATGCCATTATCCTGGTCAAAAAGACGACTCGAATACTTGCAAGACCGAGCCTTGCAGAGAGGCTAAACCAGAAGAGGCCGGGTGTGTCTCATTGGGTGAAAACTGTAAGTCAGTGATTTTGTATTTGCTATGAGTATGATAGTTCCTTTTCTTACGTCTTCTTCTCTCTATCTCTATACCACACGAAGGCGGTGGATCCAAAGAGACGGACTGTATGGATGCCCAAGGGACGATCACGAAAAATCAAAACTGTGGATTTTCCGATAATCGTCTCAATCCAGGTCAACAGTGCATTGCTTTCTGTGCCCAAGTACCCGGTACCAACAAGTGCAAAACTACTCGTATGCAGAGTTACGTCTCTCCAGGCATGAAAAACCCTTGTCCATCTAACTCCATCACTGATGTAACGAGCGAAGGCTCGGCCAACAAGTGTCATAATGTTGGTGGGATCGTCTTGCTAAACGGAGATTTCAGCCGCTGCAAGAATCCAACTACATGCCCTTACGACTCAGCGGACTTGTCACGAGAATGTGCTTATGCGAATGGATCCAATGTTCAAATTGCTCAAGATCTCAAAGACAAGGGTGTGACGGTGCCAAATCAGACGTGCCCCAAATTGAAGAATAGGGGCTCAGAGGGCTTTCCTTCTTTCTTTACTAACTCACGTGTCCCCTCAGATGCGGCTGTATCCTGCCAAATCGCTTGTGCCTGTAATACGAGAAAGGGCTTTGGGCCACCTGCTTGCTTCACAAGTGGTGAACCTTTCCCAGGTCCTGTTCATTGTTGCTACTGCAACGGGAAAAATATTGCGTACGACACGAAACACTTCGATAGCTGTGGCAACTATTTGCCCATCTATGGAGAAGGTGTTCTACCAGATCAGGTAAGTATTTATGTATTGTGACTTTCGTCAAATGATTGGATGTGAAATCTCTCACCTGTTACGTTCGTGCTTATTATTGTGTCCAGTACTCTTGCTACAACGACCATGCGTTAGCCAACGGGCTGGAGAATGCTTTCCCTAAGGCGAAGGATTACCATTGCGTCCCGATCTAGGGAACTTAAAAGGGAAAGGGGGTGTCTATCCATTATGAAGAGACAAACAGAGGAAACGTCGACGTTCAGTAATACCTAGTCTCTTCATCAACGTTCAATAAGATAAAAGTAAATCTATCAGGCTGTTCCAACTAAAACCTCCTCTTAATTTATTAAAGCTTACTAAAATAGAAGAATAATTCATCAAGATCTGTTCCCTACGCATGTCCTAACATGTTCAGGTTCGAGCGGTATGAATACTCAAAATGATTCTTGAGTATTCCTTCTCAGCTGTTTCAACATCACAGCTCCCGCACAGATTATCGTGTGTATCATCATCAGGTTGACGCCTTACTTCAGAATAATGAAAAGCATCAATCCAACTATCATACAAATTCCCATAGTGGTGTAGCCTCCACCAGTTTAGGCAGAAAGAGGATTGACGACATTCTCCATATCCTCCAAGTACAACTTGTTACCCTTCTCCTTGTAAAGCTCACTCATCTCTTCCATGCCTGCCTTGATGGCATCCTCGGTCTGACCATACCCATTCTCCTCAGCATACTGGCGCACATCCTCAGTAATCTTCATACTGCAGAACTTAGGTCCGCACATGGAGCAGAAGTGGCTCGATTTGGATGCATCAGAGTCAAGAGTTTCGTCGTGGAAGGCACGGGCCGTCACGGGGTCCAACGCAAGGTTGAACTGATCATTCCAACGGAACTCGAAACGGGCCTTGGACAAGGCATCGTCACGATCCTGGGCGCCAGGGAATTCCTTGGCCAAGTCTGCAGCATGGGCGGCAATCTTGTAGGCAATAATTCCAGCCTTGACATCATCACGATTGGGGAGACCCAGGTGCTCCTTGGGTGTGACGTAGCAAAGCATGGCAGTTCCCAATGCGGCAATGTTGGCAGCTCCAATAGCAGAGGTGATGTGATCATACCCAGGAGCAATATCAGTTGTGAGGGGTCCAAGAGTGTAGAAGGGTGCCTCATTACACCAATCAAGCTGATTGCGCATGTTCTCAGGAATCTTATGGAGGGGAACGTGGCCAGGTCCCTCGTTCATTACTTGAACATCCTTCTCCCATGCACGACGAGTGAGATCACCCTGAGTCATAAGCTCGGCGAATTGAGATTCATCATTGGCATCGTAGATACTTCCAGGACGGAGACCATCACCAATAGACAAGGCAATATCATACTCGGCGCAAATATCAAGAATATCATCCCAATGTTCAAACGCAAAGTTTTCCTTGTGGTGGAAGATATTCCACTTGGCATGGATGGATCCTCCACGTGAAACAATACCAGTCTTACGCTTAACTGTCATGGGAACGTAACGCAACAAAACTCCTGCATGGATGGTGAAGTAATCGACACCCTGCTCGGCCTGCTCAAT
>Ga0209652_1003302_pt1 | contig 11959 bp, 11 predicted proteins | sample SaaInl74LU_5_DNA_FD_184641 | JGI IMG/M metagenome (GOLD analysis project Ga0209652, IMG submission 184641) | Marine microbial communities from expanding oxygen minimum zones in the Saanich Inlet - ESP_74LU_5_DNA (SPAdes) (version 2) | ecosystem: Environmental > Aquatic > Marine > Intertidal zone...
AGTTGTGAGGACCGGCCGGCCATACTGCTACCATGGACACCAAATTCTCCTTTTATGAGCCTACTACTCCGCCTCGAATGGCGGCAGACGGTGGCGGCGACTCAACAACAGCTGACCCTTCAGTGACAATGTTCAGCGATCAAAATAATATAGAAGATAATCACCACCAACTCACCTCCGGCGGCAATGATCGTTGTATAGTGGCCAGCTCATCATATGAATCACATGATTCTACAATGTCTTCAAGTGATAGCTCGGACAATACCGAACGGGCGAATAACAAACAGCCATCTGCGGAAGATAACGTTTCCATTGCCGGCACCGCCATGTCGTCAGCATGTATTAGTAACAGCTTCGAAACCACTCCCACAGAGGAGGAGATTGAGGTTCGAAAAGAGGATGGTGCTACGGCATTATTCATGTTGGTTGAGGGTGCCAAGTGGCATGATGTTTGTAACAGGTGAGTTATTCGGTATACATATGTTTGCTCTAAATGATGTGCACGTGATATACACACATTGGCTCTTGGCTCAACACAACTATATAACGTCATTTATTCTGCCTATAAACGTAATAATCTAGAATTAAGGAGAATCCAGACGAAGCAAAGATATGGGTAACAAGTTCTGGAAAGGATAATGCACTCTTCTCTTGGGATGTTTGGAGGAGATTACCATTGCATGAGGTAAGTGTATAAATTATACAATTTTGATTCTTTTTGTGATACACGTTATTGCAAATTATTAACAACGAACAACACTCTCTACACAATTAATCTATCAATATATAGGCATGCCGACGTCAGCCACCCCCTGCCGTAGTCTACGCCCTCCTATCTGCCTATCCAGCAAGTGCACACGTCGAATCTAACTTTGGAGATTTAGCACTTCATCACTCAGTACGTTGTGGAGCCAGTGCCGAAGTTGTCAATTGTATCCTAGCTGCCTATCCAGCGGCAGTCTTTGCACGAGATAAGAGCGGTTGTACCCCCATGGACATCTTAAATGGGACGGGTAGAATCAAAGATCATAATACTATCACTGCAGCCTTGAATCGAACTACACGATTTTTGGCAAAGGAAGAAACTGTGTTTAGTTGGAAGGTGCAACATTTGGAATTGAAGCACAAGGAAGATAAGGAGAAGCAAAGTGTCGAATATGAAACTATGCTAGATGAAAAGAATGAAGAGATTGAAGACTTGAAACGTCAATTGCAACAAGAAAAGAAAGCCACGTCCAATCTTGCTGCAAAGGTCATTCAAACTGAATCGGTGGTACAACAAAAGTTAGTTTCAGAGCAGCGCAACATGGAAGTTTTGGAATCGTTAGAAGAAGAATTGTTAGATCTAAGTGCAAGGACGTCTTCAAGAAAAACAAAGATTACAGAGTTGGAAGGGATCATTGAGTCGGATCGTAAAACAATCATTGAGTTGACTGAAGTTATTGAGACTTTAAGGGCGCAACTCATATCAATTTGTGAGGAGGAGGAACAGTTTGCTGCTGACAATTTGGCCAAGGCGGAAGCGAATCTTAAGGCCATGTTTGAGACTCAGTATATCTTTTTGAAGCAAACAGAAAAGAGGAAAGAGGTCATGCGTGAAAGGATTTCGTCGTTGGGCATTTCGATGTCGGCAAGTACTACGTCAGAAGAAGATGAAGAAGATGCTGGGGATGAGGAGAAGGAAGTAGACGACGGGAAGGAAGAAGAAGAAGATAGCGAAGATGAGGAGGAACAAAGTGAACTCACCATGCCGTCTTCGGTGGAGCAAAGTGATGATGAAGTGGCAAAGATAGCTTTGGCTTCTGCAAAGCAAGCCGTGGAGCCTTTGATGCAGCAAGAAGGAGACAATGTCGATGATAGCTTTGGATTGAGTGTGGAATGAGAGTATTTTGTGGTGTTTGTGGATAGTTTAATGTGCCATGAAATAAGTTTTGTTATGCGAGTCTAAATCAAGCGTGACGGTCACTAAACCGCAAAGAGGCTAGATTACTTGTTGGATGAACGTCAGCAATCGTATCATGTCAACTTGCGCACTATGGTACTTATTGTTTGGATGTGAAGAGCTGCATCAAAGTTGTAGTCTAATTAATTTTACAAAGACTTTATATTTCTAAGGTACTAAACAAACTTACATTATTCTCCATCTTGCTTAGGAGTTGCTGTATTTGGTCTTCTCCCCATCATATCGTCAAAAAATAATTGCCGCCGCATGTTATCGCAGTATGCAAAATTTACGCCCGCTCTAGTTGTAGCACCCTTCTCCTTTGTTGTGTTATACCTATTAGTGGAGAGAAGTAGGGCGGACCGGCGGAGAGACACCAGCTGACGCTTGGCGAGCGTGGCGAGCGTTGATGGCTCCAAAAGATCTCGCCATCTGTCCGGATTCAATTTTGAAGTGTCGCATCGCCTTCCTTCTGGTCAGGGAAGGATGGCGTTTCTGCTTGAAATGTACTTATCTGTCTTCAAGAGAGCACACATCATCATACACTACTGTGAAGACTTGTAGCATATTTGTGCAAGTTCCATTGCCACCTTCATATCCTACCCATTAGCAAGCATTCAAGCTCGAAGCTCCTTCACCACTCCAGCAAATATGTCCGAAGAAAATCCTTGACTTAAATGAGGTTATTGAGTCTCTACAGTCACACCTCATACGATTTGTGAGGAAGAGAGAAGAGCAGTCTTGCTGATATTTGACCAAGGCCGAGGCGAATCTAAAATGGCAATGTTTTAGGCTCAGTGTGTCTTTCTGAAGGTAGAAAAAATTCTGTTGCAGGCAAAGTAGGTAAGAAAAAGACGAAGAAGACAATGAGAAGAAAGAAGACGATATCAAGGAGGATGAAGATAGAGAAGACGATGAGGAGAAGGGAAGTCCCTTCGCGACCTTTGGAAGCAAGAGCCAAGTGATTGCAAGCCGTGGATCCTTCGATTCAACGAGAAGAAGATATCGTCGATAATGTGCCACGCACGTATTGAAAATGTCCAAGATCTTCTCGCCGTGATATTATGTGCCATGAATAAATTAAACTGCTGTGCGAGTCTCAACCGAGCGTGCCATTCACTACGATTAAGCTCATATTATGTAGAGGCTGGAGATTACCTGTTGAGAAGAACGGCAGCAATCATATCCTGTCGACTTGCACACTTATTGTTTACATGATGTGCAACTAGGCTGTGATCAAAGGTGTAATCTTAATTAATTTTACAATAGACATTATTTTATAACAATACTAATGACACCTGTCTATTCCCCATCTTGCTGCAGAGTTGCTGTATTTGGTCTTCTCCCCATCATGACATCAAAATACGATTGCCACACATCACCATCATCATTTCATGCTCATATGTTGTCAGTACAGTAGAGATCCATTCCTCCTTCGTCTTGACTTCCCATGGCATTGGATCCGAGTGGTAGAATGGCAGCGACCTTTGGCAGAACGCCCGACATGATTGTTGACAAGAGGTAGACACCAACCACGCCGTAGATGGAAACGGCAATCGCACGTGAGATAGCTCGGGTTGCAGAGGCAGTTGCTTCCTGCTTCAGGTATTGGATGTACTCTCTGTCCATGATTTTGACGAAGGCTGGAGATAGATGTCGATGTATATAGCGTGAGCAAGCCTGGATGGGTGTAGTGTAAGCAGCCTCTGGGGTGGTGTCCTCTGTGTGTCTTTGTTGTGATGTTGTGAGTTTCTTTGAGGTGATGGCTCGGCCGGAGGAACGTCAACCAACAAAAACTGAACAAAGGGAGTTGTAGACGACGGCAACTGCCTAAATTTCCAAGCTGCTTGAAGATTGGGGTGTACGTAGGAATTCAGTACATGATGTGGTGCCTCCTGAGGTGACAGATCTGACCTTCTGGTGACGTTTGTATCTACTGCGTCATATCATAGGACAACGTTTCGAACATTTTCAACACGTCCTCCCTGGGTCCAGAATGACGACAGAGGAACTTGATGAGAAATGGAAGCTGATGTGGAGCCACCTTTGTGTTTCACCGAAGCAGAAGCCCTTGTCAGCTGCATCATCTGCTATTGTTGCATTATCAATCTGTTATGCCGATGACAACGACATTGATGTGCATTGTGGTGCAACGATGCCCTCGGATAATCTAAGCTCATCAGTACTCAAACCTATCTCGTTCATGCCCAAGAAGCACTTTGAATACTGTTCGGTCGGCGCAGCATTTAATATACAAACCTGCACATTTCCACCGAAAGCTGGAAGTGATTGATGCACGATGCCGCCCAAATCCAACGCACGCAACAGCAAGAAGGCAGGTCAAGATGCAGACAGCGATGAACCCAATTCCAATAATAGTGTATCATCCAAGCCAACAAATAACAAGCAGCCTCGTATGAGAACGGGCGATACATCCGCGAGTACAACAAACGATCCATCATCGGCATCAGCAGTAACGGTGTCAACATCAACAGTAGCAACAAGGCACCCGAGAGCACAATCAGCGATACTACCTCTTACCGCTGCCGCAACAGCGGCTGCTCCGACGGTTCCCACAGCCAGGCAGAAGCCACGTAGAGCTGGCTTCAGAGAGCAATTCCTTCAAAAGGTGAGAGAAACATCAATTACTCCACATCACATGCTTGTCTCGATCAAACTATAACATTCTTCTTTCGCCTCAACTCCACGTAAATCAGCTCAGAGTAATGCTCGACAGAGAAAGCCAGAATGATGATACTACCATTCAATGGTCTACTGATGGAAATAGCTTCATTATCATCGATCAAGCCAAATTTGAGGAGGTTGGTATTATTCCCGATGATGTTTGATGTGTTTCTATTGTCAACTTGGTGTATGCCGTTCAGTTGACTAACCCATCATGACCGCTTCTACTTTTGTATTTCAACAGGAAACCATTCCAGCATATTTTGGTAACCCAATAGTCTTTGCTAGTTTCCTCAGAAAGCTGCAGCGATGGGGCTTCAATCGAGTATCAAGTCGACGTAGTGGACGTTATGAGTTTGGCTCACCGACTTTCAAGAGAATGGATGCTAGGAGTACATCTGCACCTGCCGCCGCTGCTGCGACCGATACAGCTGGAAATGCTTCTATTCAGGTTCCACAACGACAACAACAAACGCAAGCTTGGCCTTCGTTGCAACAAGTTATGGCACAAGTCAACCAACAGCCTATGCCTGCGCCTAATCAACAACTGCCAAGCCAGGCAGATGCAAATACTATTGCTGATCTTATCTCAAACATTCATCGTGGTACTCAGCAGCCCTCCACATCAAGTCAACAGCCCGTCCCGAACCAAATGAATGTTGCTAATGCAATCAGCATGCTTCAAAACACCATTGGTAGTAGTCAGCAGCAGCAATTAATGGGTCAGAATGCCATGCCAAGTCAACAGCCAGAGCCCAATCATGCAAGTCAGCTGAATAATGTTGCTGGAAATAATTATCTTCAGTCATTCCAGCAATGGCAACATCCAAACCCCACCATGAACATGCTCAATACCATCCTTCATCACTTGGATGGAGGTCCAACGTCTTCAGCCCAAATGATGGGTCACTCCCCTCCGTCCTCCCAAATCAACGCAGTACACGCCCTCATGAGTCTCTCGGGAATGATGTTACAGCAGCCATCTATCCCAAACACTACACCGACCATGTCTCAATCCAACCACATGGAGCCTGTTCTTTCATTATTACAGGTGTTGCATCGGTTCGTCGAAGAAGAGCATCAACGCAGGGCCCAAATGGACGCTCTACACCACGTCATCATCGCAACTATCGGACATATTGTAGGCCGAAACAATACCGACGAAGCAGAAGGACATCGTGGGGCAAGGAGCATACATCTAAGAAATCCAACTGGCATGACTGTACGTGTACCATATAATAATACTGCTCAGTCGTCTCAGCAACAAGTAGGCGCACCGCCTCCTCCGTCTGCTGGTCATAATATTCAAGCAGATTCCATCGCCGCTATTCTGCAGGCCGCTCTAAGAGGTGATGCAGCGGCCCCACCACCTCAAGGCACCACTCGTGCTCAAAATAATGGCCCGGTTACTAATGATGGCAATGAAGACGATAACGATGAAGGTGAAGTCGACGGATCACTCTCTCCAAAGAAACGAAAGTCTTCGGACAATTATGATGTGGATGATGACAAGTGGAATAAAAGGCTCCGGAAACGGAGGAGGTCGCCCCCCTAATAATAATAATAATAGGTTACATTGTCTCAGGAGGAGCCCTCTGGTCTACTGTATGTCCGCAGTATGCAAGCTTTCCTCCCGCTCTCTTTAGTAATCGTGTTCTTTTTCTCATGATGTGTGTAGAGAAGAGCCGGAGGGACATCATTCATAATATCATCTTTACGATGGCGAGCGTTGATGGCTTCAAAAGATCTCGCCATCTGTCCGAAATCAAATTTGAAGTGTCGCATCGCCTAGCTTCTGGTCAGGGAAAGATGGAAGTGTCTGTCGGTCTTCAAATGAGCCTTGTATGAACCGACAGGGAAGATGTAGGAACTATATATACTGTGCAAATCATCATAAAACCAGTCTCTCGTCATATTCTTCTACCCATTATTGCAAGCATTCAATCTCGAAGTTTCTTTACCACTCCGGCCATTATGATCCGAAGACATCATGGAGTTAACTTATTTATCCTTGACTCAATTGAGGTTGTTGAGATATTGATTTATGATGAATAGGAAAATTTGCTGCTGATAATTTGGCCAAGACCGAGGCTAATCTCGAGGCTACATTTTAGGCTTTGCATATCTTTTGAAGGAGACAGAAAAGAGGAAAGAACTGATGCGCCGGAAGGCGTCGACGCGGGACGCGGCATTTCTAGCTATTTCTAGACAGCAAGTACTCAGAAGAAGTGGAAGAAGATAAGAAGGAAGAGGAATATAGCAAAGATGAGGAGGAATAGAGTGAAGCTCCTATATATGCGAGTGAAGTCCCTATATATGCGGCCTTCGGAAGAGACAAGTGATGATGAGTGGCAAGATAGCTTTGGCATCTGCAAAGCAAGCCGGGCGCTTTTGATGCAGCAGCAAGACGTAGAAGATGATATTTTTGAGACTGAATGTATATAATGACATTATCTCATCGTGATATGATGGATAGCTTAATGTGCCATAAATAAGCTTTACTGTGCGAGTCTCAACCGAGCGTGGTGGTCACCACTCTAAACCTCATAGAAGTTAGATTACCTGTTGAGAAGAACGGCAGCAATCACATTATGTCAACTTGCACACGACTTATTGGATGGGGAGAGCTGCATCAATGTTTTCATCTTAATCAATTTTACAATAGAAATTATTTCCTAACTAATAACCCATCTTGCACCCACTTGCTGCGAGTTGCTGTATCTTGTCTTTCCCCACATGACATCAAAATACGATTGCCATCACATCGCCATCATCGTTTCATGCCAATGTCAAATAATGTCAGAGGAGATCCAGATCCATTCCTCCTTCGTCTTGACTTTCCATGGCATTGGATCCAAGTGGAAGAATGGCAGCGACCTTTGGCAGAACGCCCGACATGATTGTTGACAAAAGGTAGACACCAACCACGCCGTAGATGGAAACGGCAACCGCACGTGAGATAGCTCGGGTTGCAGAGGCAGCTGCTTCCTGCTTCAGGTATTGGATGTACTCTCTGTCCATGATAAGTAGGATGTATGCAGATGTTCGTTGATGTATGGCAAGCTGGGCCGGGTGTCGTTTTGTTGTGATGGCTCGAAGGAACAACAAAACTGAACAAACACTTCTTCTGGGTGTTGTAGACGACGGCAACTGCACAAACTCCACATCTGCTTGATCGTTGGAGTCTACGTAGGAATTCAGTACATGATGTGGTGCCTCCTGAGGTGACAAATCTGACCTTCAAGTGACGTTTGTATCTACTGCGTCATATCATAGGACAATGCAATGACGAAATCGAAAAATCTTAACACGTCCTTTCTTCGTCCAGAAGACGACAGAGGAGAAGACGACAGAGGAAGAGGGGCGGGGGCAGGAAGCTGATGTGGAGAGGTCGCGGTCGGATCTTGCTCTAGAGAGGGTTTCACCGAAGAACAAGTACATGTCATCAGCTGGATCATCTGTTGCCTGTTCTTCCAGCAACAATCTGCTGTACCCATGACAACATGATGTGAATTGTGGTGCAATGATGGCCTTGAATCATCTAAGCTTAGTAGTATTGTAGGCAACGATACTTCATATGAAACATCTCCTCCTCTTGCGGCCAAGAAATGCTTTAAATACTGCATGCGTTCATTCAAATCGTTACTCAACAAAGAAATCTGCACATCAACAAAATCCCACCACGCCATTCAAGTCATATTGATTGATGCACGATGCCACCCAAATCCAACGCACGCAAGAAGGATAGCTTGGATGCAGACAGCGATGAATCCAATTCCAATAATAGTGTATCATCCAATCCAAAAAATAACAAGCACCCTCGTATGAGACCGGGCGATATATCGACGAGTACAACAAACGAGCCATCATCGGCATCAGCCACGGATGTTGCAGTGGGGGCAAGGCACCCGAGAACTCTACATGTTGCCGCTGCCGCAGTACCTCGCAGTGAGAAGAAGCCACGAAGAGCTGGCTTCAGAGAGCAATTTCTACAAAAGGTAAGAGAAACATCAATTACTCCCCATCACATGCTTGTCTCAATCCAAATCTAACTCTCTTTTTCTCCTCGACGTCACACATTAACAGCTCAGAGTAATGCTCGACAGAGAAAGCCAGAATGATGATGCCACCGTTCAATGGTCTACTGACGGAAATAGCTTCATTATCATCGATCAAGCCAAATTTGAGGAGGTTGGTATTATTCCCGATGATGTGTTGATGTGTTTCTATCAACTTGATGTGTGCCGATATGACTAACCCATCATGACCGCTTCTACTTTTGCATTCCAACAGGAAACCATTCCAACATATTTTGGCAATCCAATAGTCTTTGCTAGCTTCCTCAGAAAGCTGCAACGATGGGGCTTCAATCGAGTGTCAAGTCGACGTAGTGGTCGTTATGAGTTTGGCTCACCGACTTTTAAGAGAATGGATGCTAGGAGTACATCTGCACCTGCCGACGACGCCGCTGCTACTACTTCGACCAACACAGCTGGAAATGATGGCGGAGGTGCTTCCAGTCAGGTTTCACAGCAACAGCAGCAGCAAGTCATGGCACAACTCAACCAACAATCTATGCCTGCGCCTAATCTGCAACTGCCACGCCAGGCAGATACAAGTGCCACTGCTGACCTCATTCCAAACATTCATCGTGGTACTCAGCAGCCCTCCACCACCACATCAAGTCAACAGCCCGTCCTACATCAAAATACGAACCAAATGAATAATGCTGATGTAAACAGCATGCTTCAAAACATCGTGGGTGGATTGCTCAGTGGTCAGAATCCCGTACCAAATCAACAGCCCGTGCCCACTCATGCAAGTCAGCTGAATAATGTCGCTGGAAATAATTATCTTCAGTCATTCCAGCAATGGCAACATCCAAATCCCACCATGAATCTGCTCAATGCTGTCCTTAATTTGGTTGGTGGTCCAACATCTTCAACTCAAATGATGGGTCACTCCGCCCCTTCCTCCCAAAGCAACGCAGTACATGCCCTCATGAGTCTCTCAGGAATGTTACAACAGCAGCCATCACTCCCGAACACCAACACCACCACCACCCCAGCCTCTGGAATGTCTTCTTCAGCTGGTGCCATGATGTCTCAACCCAACAACAACAACATGTCGTCTATCATAGCACTATTACTAGTGTTACAGCGATTCGCTGAAGATGAATATCAGCGCAGGGTTCAAGTTGACGCTATCCAAAATGCCATCATGACGACTATTGGACGTATCTTGGGCCAAGTTCCCACTAATAACACTGCCCAGCCGCAGCAGCAACCGCAGCAACCAAGGAGGCAATCACAACTTGGATCAAATAATAATAATACTGCTCAGTCGTCGTCTTCTCAACAAGCTGTAGGCGCACCGCCTCCTTCGTCTGCTGCTGGTAATAATATTCAAGCAGATTCCATTGCGGCAATTCTGCAAGCCGCTCAACGAGGAGGTGATGTTGCAGCGGCCCTTCCTCAAGACACCACTCGTGCTCAAAATAATGGCCCGGTCGATGATAATGATAATAGCGACAGTGAAGACGACGACAACGATGACAACGATGACGAAGACAGTGAAGAAGACGGGCCACGCTCTACTCCAAGGAAACGAAAGGCTTCTTCTCCAGACGAAGATCAATATGATGCAGATGACGACAGCTGGAATGAACGACTCCGCCCTCGAAAGAAGTCGCCCCCCTGATAATATATAATAGTTCTTTGGAGATGCCCTCATGTAGGTCAGCTCCATGTCATTTAGTAAGCAAGTAATTTCCGTTTTATGTCGTGGTTTGTTCTTTTTATGATGATGTGGTGGTTCCTAAAGACATCAACGACGGATGGCGAGCGTGGCGAGCGTTGATGGCTGCAAAACGATCTCGCCATCTGTCCGAAAGAAAGTAGAGTACGTGTCGCATCGCTTTCTTTTTTGTCCCTTTCTGTCCGGTAGGGCTGGAGGTGGGGGTGACAGTCAGTGCCTTAAGTAGCGTTGTTTCAAGGACATCAAATAATGCTGCTCTCCTGAAAGGCTCAGCGCAGCCGTCATAATCGCAGCAGAGAGAGATCATGATTGTTGCGCTCCTCTATGTTGAGCAAGTAGCATCCAACGTAAAGCTTCAGTGTAATTGCTCAAGATCTCGCCATCTGTCAAACTTCAGCTTTGATGCTGCACCAAATCCGAATTGAAGGCGCGTCGACCAAAACTGCACCCGGGCGGGGCGCGTCGACCAAACTGCACCTTGATGACGTCATCACGTAGGAATTTGGTACATGATGTGGTGCCTCCAGTTATGACGATCCTGGAGACTGTTTTGAAGAACTTCTGTCTTCAAAAAGCTACATCTGCTTACTGAGCCTATCTAGGTAGGAATTCAATATGTGATGTGGTGCCTTCTGTTCCGACGAATCGGGGCAGCAAGTGACGTTCTTAGGTAATGCGTCATATCATCCAAATACGTTTTGAATACGTAATAAAATAATCGTAAAATTCTTCAACACGCCCTCTCTGTGGCAAGAATGACGACAGAGTTGATGTGGAGAAATAATCGGCCTTGTTCACAAAGAAGAAGACCTGCAAGCTGATCCACCTGCTCTTGTTGCAGCAACATCTGCTGCTGAAAGTCACATTGTCCATAATGCAAATAGTTCGACGTCCTCTTCAACTATTGAGATCGCTTGGCTATGCTACATCAGACATCGGATCGCGTTATCTCTCTTAGTCTGCCCAAGAAGTACTCTCTAATCAGCACTCATTCATCGTGGCTTTCAATAGACGAAGACGGCTGCGTCCCAACTCCGCCGTGTGACAGCTCAACACTGGTGAGTTCGTGATGTCATCCAAATCACGCAAGAAGCGAGGCCAAGCTACTGCTGCAGATTGCGATGATGCAAACAGTGTATTATCCAAGCCCGAAGGTGACGACAAGCAGCCACGTAGTATAAGGTGGAATGATGTATCGAGTACAAATACAACCAACGAGCCATCATCTGCATCAGCCACAGATTCATCAGTGGTAACAAGACAACCACCAACATCTCAAGCTGGATTACCAACTTTTGCCGCTGCTGCGACAGCAGCTGCTCCCACAGTCCCTCCAGTCAAGAAGAAGCCACGAAGAGCTGGCTTTAGAGAGCAATTCTTGCAGCAGGTAAGGAGCATTTAGTACTCAGAAATCTCTCACATGTACATGTATCAAACTATCTCTAACAATATTTGTTTCGACGCCGCTACACATTAACAGCTCAGAGTAATGCTGGACAGAGAAAGCCAGAATGACAATACTATTGTTCAGTGGTCTACTGATGGAAATAGCTTCATCATCATGGATCAGCAAGA
>Ga0209652_1003310_pt1 | contig 11949 bp, 8 predicted proteins | sample SaaInl74LU_5_DNA_FD_184641 | JGI IMG/M metagenome (GOLD analysis project Ga0209652, IMG submission 184641) | Marine microbial communities from expanding oxygen minimum zones in the Saanich Inlet - ESP_74LU_5_DNA (SPAdes) (version 2) | ecosystem: Environmental > Aquatic > Marine > Intertidal zone ...
AAGGCTACAGGAGTATCATTCAACGCAAAACTTGATGATGGTCTATATCTCGTTGGTTGTGGAGTGCGCAAGAAGGCCATTATCAATGTATATGCCGTCGCCATGTACTCATCTCCCACAGCCCTCGAAGCTTTGGCACCATTTCCTTATGGGAAGCAAAAGAAGGAAGCTCAGGTTGCACTGCGAAACGCGGCTCGTACATTTGGCCCATCGTCACCAACTACGTCCCTTGTGTTGGAGATGACATTCAAGGCAGACGGAAAGACTATCGCAGGTGCCATTGCCGAGAGTGTGAAGCCACGGCAGGGAGGGCCTGGCTCCGATGTGAAAGAACTCGAGAACTTGATTGTTCAAGGAGTTGCAGCCAAGGGAGGACAGGCAACCAAGGGCACCATCTTCCGTTTTGACTGCACTGATGAAGGAGTTAGTGTAAGTGTGGACGGTAATGAACAAGGGACTGTGAAAAGTGCAGGAATAGGCAGTGCACTTGTAGATGTATTTATGGATGACAAGGCGGTTAGTCCGCAGCTGGTGGATAGTTGCCTTGACACTTGGTGTGGCAAGGACCTGTTTGTGGCTGTATAGTATTTGCATAAGAGAAGATTGGTAACTCGTCCCTTTGGTTCAGTTAATACATTTTTTCTTTTCGTTTCTATCTACTTGTATGAACTGAATTGATTAAAGTTCTATTGATTTTGTTGGCAACCTACTTCCCAGTGCTAAAGTACGAAAGCCCTCACATACTGGTGCGTGCGTAATCAGAGGAGGTCATCTGATGTTTGCGCCAGTAGCTGATCATCTTCCCCATTTCTTCTACTCCCTTTGTTAGATTTCTCATCGGAGGGCCGTAAGAGAATCTCACGAAATTGATACACTTGCTCTGTTTAAGATGACGAATTTCCCTTGGATTAATATCGAAGAATACTCCTGGGACACAAATGACATTGTGTTTGACACACTCCTCAAGGAAGCAGAGGCTGGAAAAGGAGAAGTATGAATGGTAGAATATGAGTGGGCTGTCGGTGAATTGAATTGAGCAAGAAAACTAAGTTATAACAGCTCACCAATCGTTGATAGGAGCAGGCAACGCAGAAAGATCAGCCCAGATGTAGAAAGTTGCCGTCGGCTCCCACTTAACAGTGATGCCGATTTTGGGTAGCTCGGTCAAGAGGAAGTCACGCTTCATCTTGAAGTGACGTTGCAATGCCCACGTGTCACGACGGATAAAGTCAAGATCCATCAGCGGCAATGCAAGCTTCTGCAATGGTGCACTAAGGTCAAGAGAAAAAGTTGTCATCTTGTTAAATCACGTTCACGAAAAGGATGCATTCTGAACTAACATGCAATTACTTACTTGGCACCTCCGTCAAGGAAGCTACCAGCAGAACCAAGCATCTCTACGATAGGCTTGGGAGCAACAAGCCAGCAGACGCGGAAACCAGGGCAACGCCAATTCTTTGTCAGCCCGTTCACAATCACGACTGGATCCTCATTGACATCATCAATGTATTTTGCACTGCTGACTGTCTTGGGCCAGTTGCTATCATCATCTGCACCACCGTCTTCAGGAGATACGTTCTCGCCATCATAATAGTAGTGAGAGTAGAATTCATCCATGAGGAGACAACAATTTAGGTCACGTGCAATCTTCACATAGGCGTCCAACTCATCTCCTTCTAGCGATTGTCCAGTAGGATTAGCAGGATTACTGAGGAGCATTGCGCCTAGCCCTCTTCCTCCTGCCTCAAAAGCAAAATCCTCACTCGGCAATAGAGCTTCGTGCACATTTCTGTGGAGGACTGGACTTGGAGAGATTCGCATGAACAAACCAAGAGCCTGTTGGTAAGCAGTGTAATCTGGCGTGAAGTAGCCAACTTGAATGTTGCCAAGAGCTGCCATTACCCTGGTGAGCCCAGCACGACCTCCTGGAACGATGCATACGTTCTCGTATGAATACTTGCTTTCCTTTTCTTGACGGTATAGATGATTGTAATACTCCGCAACCTTGACACGGAGTTCTGTGTCTCCAGTTGTAGGTGCATACTCCAGTTCAGCATCTTGAATGTTCATGTGGAAATCGCGAGTAGGTGCACCGGGAAGTGGTCCAGTCTTGATGGAAGATATGGATGTTCATTTAAGAAATCGATGTTTACATTAGATTCAAGTGAAATAACAGATAAGATAACAACTGAGCTACATATGTTGCAGCTGCTTACTCACCTCAGGAGCTCCTTGTCCCATATTGGCCCAGTCTTCACTCAACATAGAGAAGCCATGCTTGGCAGCTCGAGACGACGCGTATATTACTCCCGTTTTCATCACGTGGTGAAACATCTCGAAAGGCGAGTTAGGTTCGGCCTGAGGTGTCGATTCAAATTCCTGATCCTCATCTTCGCTCTCCTCTTCAATCTGAAGATCTTTCATGCTCTTCGCAGTATGGCGGTGAAACTGCAGGAAGATGTTATGAGCCGTATTGCGGCGATCTGCTCCTCGAGGCATCTTGAGGTAGGGTATATAGTTGATATTGCTTCTGGGATGGATGAGTTGGATCTTTTTGGATCTGATCTTATGCTACAATCTGATGTTCCTCAGTACGCTGGATTTTGGATTGTTGTCTTCTGGATCCAATATCTTTGCAGCGTAAGAAGAGTAAGTATGTTGATGTCGGAGGAATATTGTAATACAACCAACCATTACCGTCAATCACAGCTGTGTCCGAGGTCCGAGTGCCCGCTTCATCAGCCGGCCGCGGCTCGCTCGGATCGGATGGACGGATCTTCTGATTAGATGTTGGATCTTTTTGACATATTCTTCATTTTACAAACTCTCACCCGCCCGGTCCCGCGGGCGATTCCTTTTCCATTCATCCGACTTGGACGTGCTCACCCTCACGCAGAAGCCAGCATATTATGCAATCTTATGCAATGAAGCACAAAGCGCGCTGCTATCCATCTACTTCATAACCATGAACATTGAACAATTTCGAGCTAGAGTTGCCGAGTCGGCTGCCGCGGCCCACAAAGCTGCAAGACATTTGTCGTCGCTTGATGAGATGGCAGAGAATGACGAGTACATTCAGAGCCCAGACCTCAACGTGAGCACCAAAACAAAGAAGGGCATAATGGGACATGAATCGTCTTCGTCGTCTTTCTCTAATGATGCCAATAGTTCTTCTGAAATACCTGCAGTTGTTGAGGATTTATCCACTAGGTTTGTGGATGTAATCTCCATGGCTGCTCGGTCTCCCTCCCGACCACCATTGGTAGCTTCACGCACACAGTCACCAACATTAGAATTAACTGCAAAGAAACCAGAAATACAAACAACAAAACCTGCGCTCATACCTTCTGTTGCAGCGGTATATGAACAAAACCATAGCAAGAAAACAGCGTTACAGCCAAAGCAGATAACTGAGCAATCGCAATTGTCAAGTATACAAAATTCAAAAGCCCCAAAAGCAAGTCCTATAAATGACAAACATGCCTTGATTTTGCAACAACTTGATTATGACTCTGATTCTGATAGTAGTGATGGTGAACAATCCATAGACTCTAATTCACAGTCACATAATGCGCTCCATGAAGAGCTTGAGTATGAAGTAAACGAGTGTATTGTTGATCAAGAGTCGTCGTCAAATTTGGAAAAGAAGGATCCCAATCGTTTCATGACGATGACTGCAGATTTAGAGAGTGAGAGAGAAGCGTTGATTGCAAACGATACTTCTATCTCATTACCAACTGCTCCATCACATAGAGACAGTATAGATGGGAGAGGTAGTTTGTGGGGCAATAATAATGCATTGAGAGGTGGTACTGCCGGAGAAGAGACAAACAAAGCACTCAAAGCGGGTTTATCCTGGGTTCAAAAAGTTGCAACCCCTCAACTGAATGCTATTTCACAACACATCTTGACGAAAGTTGCAGATAGTTCTCGAACTGATAACAGCCGAAGCAGTAGTGGGAGCGTGCCAATAATCCCCTCCCGCTCAAAGGAGCCGCAGTACAAAGAGTCAGATGAAGAAAACATCACAATGACAACATCATCCGCATTTTTATCAGCCGATGAAATAGCGGAATTTGAACAGATGCAAAGTAAATCATCGCAGTCAGCGATAGTAGCTATGGCTCTACCCCTTGTAGAAGCAATAAAGGGCAACCAACGGATGGCTTTCGTAGCAGTTACTTTGATATTGTCGATCTTTGTGTACTACTACTCTCGCAAGCGAAGTGTTGATGACGTCCTTTAGGTTGCATCTTAATCACACAAATATCTAATGAAGTGAAATAATTCTTTGCTAAAGATTAAGATCTACGTATCATCTATTTTCCTGTAACCAAACCAATTGTTTCCACACCCACAGTGCAGAAACCATCAGTGACACAAACTTGGCCTTTCATTGAAGAACCCTTGTACACAGAACCACAGTAAGAGCATTTAACACACTCCTCTCCTGTGTATACGGGGACAAAGTCTTTGCAGTCAATAGAGAATGCAGCGTTTTCTTTGTAGTTGAGAGTATGCTCATTGCGAGCCATTTGTTCACTTCGCTGTAATACTTTGGTTGCTTTCATTCGTAGATCTGCATTCCTTTCACTCCTCATATCTGGAAGCTCAAGAAGTCGTCGAGCAAAACTGGCAGCAACGATGAAGTTCTTGTGCTTAAAGGCAGTACCCATAGCAGAGCGAAGGGCAAGAAGCAAATGAACAGGTTGCAAATTGCAGTGCGTAAAGTAGGCTGAAAGTTCGGTTGATCGAACAGGGTCGGCACCGGCTGCGCTCATGGCTTCCTTGAGTCTGATCGCGGTAATGTATTCACGACAGATTTCGAGCATTTCCTTCATTTCATTGGCTTGACTGCGGTTGTCAGTCACGGTGAGTGGGATTTGAGAAAGGACTTCAGTAAATGCACTCCTTGCTTCGTTGAATTTTCCAGTTTGGAAGTACTTGTATCCCATTCTTACGCCTGTGACAAGGCTTCTCATGGTCGATGAAGTACGAGGCAAACTATCATTTCCGGGGTGTCCTGTGGCGTCATTCCTCATCAAAGGAACAATCATACTTCCACTTCCAGGAACTCCAGGTAAGCTGACAGTAGAGCCAAGGTAACAGCCAAGCATTGATCCCTTGAGATTGGAAAAGTCACTTGCGGCTATTTGACGATGAAGCAACTGCATTGCAGACGAAGCACCACCGGCTGCCATGTGATCAGCTGCATGAGAACTGTTGGCAACCCAGCAGCCAGCTGGAGGGCGTCCAGCTGGAGGCATTTGAAACCCAACATCACCTGAAATTTCATTGAAAGCTGCCATGTCATCAACCTGGTCTGGCGCGATATCATCGCCTCCAATATCGCCAAGTCCGTCCAAGTCATCGCCCCAGCCCATGTCGTCATCACCCAAGTCGAAGTCGTCATCGCCTCCAATCCCGGCCCCAGCATCTTCCATACCGAAGTCATCATCCCAAGCAGCAGCTCCAGCACTAGCTCCTGTATCTGCGGCAGCGGCAGGAGGAGCTTCCTCTTCGTATTCGTCACCAGCATCTGCGGCCGATAAGTCTTCAAGAGTTGTTTTCTTGATTTCAAGTGTAGGCCAGTTGCTAGCTCTGACAATGGGTGTTGGTGGTTGGAGTAGACGGCCTCCTTTCTTTGTTCCGACGGGAACCTTCTCCATCAAACCATCTACGGATCCTTCCTGTGTCTCGATTGCCACCTTGATCCTTTCGGCAACTTCGTCGAGCCCATGAAGATTAGCACTAATGTAAGCAAGTGGCAAGTTTCCACTGGCTTCCAAAACAGCAACCCGCTCTGCGGCATCACCAAGAAGAAGAGCATTGTGGTATCTACCCATGATATCGTTACGCATGTTGGAAATCTTCAACATTTTTCTGAGCTTCTCGTTATCTCCCGTGAGCATGTACAAGAATGAGAGACGATCAAAGTCCTTCTTGCGTTGGTAACTCATTTCAACAACTTGGTGATTTCCTTGGCGAAGAGCCTCGCTGCCAAGTTCACCCCAGACATCACGAGACTTGCCGTCAGCACCTTGCTGCTGCTCCAACGAAAAGGCGCTCTCCATAGCGGCCTCAATATTACCGCAAGCAAGAGCAAGACGGAATCGTGTTTGAGGATCGCGAACGAAGTGAAGAGCCACTTCAGGGAAGCCCTTAGATTGAAGATAAGCAACGATTGCTCGGCCACAAAGACGACTGTGTTTGACCATGTGCATAACTTGTCCGTACTTTTTGTTGGCGAGAGCAAGCTTGAAGCGTGCTTCGGTAGTGTCGATGCTGATGACTCTTGATCTGGCTTCCCTGTCAAGACAGAATAGACTATCCTTGACAACCCTGGTTACGTAAATTGGGTTGTCCAAAGTGCGAATAGTACCAGTATCGCCAGTTGGGAGGCAGTATTTAACATGGTGAAGTGTAGTGTAAACAAAGAGGTTGGAGTTGGTGCCGCCAGTTGGGCTGACGTCCCAGGCACCACTCTTGATACGTACAGTGTCACTGATGGAGCAGAGTTGTTCGAGCTGACGATTGGCAATGACAACACCATACTTGCACAACAAGGCAACCTTGCTACCGTCAGGAGACCAGACAACATTCTTGATCTTGGGAGCTGTAAGCTCTCCGATGACACGGCGACTTTGAACTTCGAAGAGAACAGCACGATCATCGGCGCGGAGAATGATACGACCAGATGCACCGCCATCATAGAGGCAGTCTACGTTGGGGACAGGTGCTGACACACGTTTTGTGGTTTCATTGTTGAGATTCTTCACAACGATTTCGCGCTTGTGGCGGTCAAGGACGGCGAAACGGTTGCGTCCCAAAAAGACTCCGGGTCCAAGGCAAGAGCCACGTTTGCCGTCAGTGACAGATCCTCCGGCATTGGTGAGAGAGAATGTGATGAGTTCGTAGCATCCTCCGTCTACTTCGGAGCACACAAGAATGTTCCCCTCTGTGGGGTTGTGCATATTGTAGGAAAGGAACCTTGGCCCAGAACCAATGCCATCTGTCTGAGCTTGCTGGCCAACCCTGCGGAGTGAAGCTATGGGCACATCAACTCCAGAAGATCCACCAGTGGCTCGAGAATAATCGTGGCAAAAGAGCTCACGTCCACGTACGTAGTACAATTTATCTCCAGGTCCATGTGCCGATGCCGGACGTTCTCTCTCGAGCTTGAACACAATCATACCTGAATCATGTCCAGCAGCAAGAAGATTTTGCGAACGATGAGCGGCAAGGATCCAGAAGCGATCTCCCTCACGACGGAATGTCTGCACACCCACACGCTTTGATACATCCCAAACTCTAATACTTCTATCTTCAGAGTTGGACACAACAAGTTCTTGCTTTGGATGGAATAGACAGCAAGAAACGTTGTTGGCGTGGCCACGAAGAGTGTCTACCTCCCATGCCTTGGTCTCACTCATTCTCCATAGCTTGACCTGACGATCATCGGCAGCACTTGCCAATAAAGGTAGGGTTGGATGGAATGCCGCCCAATTGACACCTCGATCATGTCCCTCTAATACATATTTCACCACAACATCATTGGTACCAAAGAGTTCCGCCTGAACATTGAGGGCAGTGGCAGCAGCCGCCGAAGTCCCCCCACGGTTACCATTGACATCCATCATTCCAGGGTATCCTTCATCAAGTCCAGGTCCCCCCAACTGTTTCTTTCGAAGTCCAGCAGTGTCCCATACCCTGACCGTTTGGTCCAAACTGGCACTAACAATAAGATCCTCACTAGGGTGGAAGGAGGCACACATAACGTAGTGGTTATGTCCCGTCAACACACTCAAACAACTCCTCTTTTGAAAATCCCACAATCTCAAAGTTTGATCATCACTAGCAGACAAAATCCAGGGAAATTGTGTGGCATTCGGGTGGAATTGGACTGTGCGAATGTAATCCAAGTGACCTAGCAGTGTGAAGAGGCATCGTCTGAGTTTATAGTCCCATACTTTAATTTTGTAATCATCTCCACCGGTAACGATGAGGGGTTCGTGAAGGTGAAAGTCTACGCCACGGACAGGTCCGTCGTGTTCTTCGAAGCGGTCGATGACAGTGCCCACTCGGTAATCCCACCTGTTATAATGTTTGCACAAATAGAGAGGGAGGCGGTTAAATGCAAAATTAGTTGCATGGATATAAAAAGTATTTCATAATTACGTGAGCGAAACGCAGCACACCAAATCAAGAGATTGCGGCTCCTACCCCACTAACTGAAATATCACCTCCGCAGCTAGTAATACGATCTTCCAATTGTTACGTCCACGAAATATCTTGTTCATCTATTAATCGGCGGCGTTGGGTCATTGCTTCATCAGCCCACCTAAACACATCATAAAGTCAGATTGAAAAATCAGCACTTACAATTGAATAACACCATTATGAAGAGATGCACATATCCATGGCCGCACTGGGTGAAAGGCAAGGCCCTTCACGCGGGCGGATTTGCTCTCGAACTTGGTCAACATGGTTGTTTTTATGTTCCAGCGGCCTTCCAGCGGCTGATTTAGATTTTTTTGCAGAGGAAGATTTGTGACATTCTTAAACTCCCGACACATCATCGTCACAAACGTTACAGGACAAAGTATCACATAATAACCATGTCAACACCCACTTGGTTATCCCGGGCGGCTGATAAATTCAATTCTTAACAATGGAGGAGGGCGAGAGAATAGAAGTAGGTGATAAATCTGTCAAATTTTGTGGCGAAATCAACTGGGGAAAAACTACAATAAAATGCAAAAACCGTGTGGGCTTCTTGGTCAATACATATCATATTTCTCCTCACGATGCTAAAGTCAGTTTACTGGAGAGTGAGAATTGTATTTGCAGCGAGAGCAATAGTAACATCAGTGGAGGCTCTGAGATACCAATACAAACCAAACCTACAACAACAGTGTTGTCACGTACAACCGAGACAAATTCTACATCACTCAGAGCAACAGTAGCCGCAACAAAACAATTTGAAAATAGAGAAACGCAGTTAAGAAGGGACTTAACCACCATCTCGTTGTCACTTTTTGCCACTCTGGTATTGATGAAGTATTGCAGGCGAAAGGGAAGAGGCATTTTGTCTGTCTATGCCCTTGGTTTCGTTATCCTGTTTTACCAGAGTTTATTGCTTCAATATATGCCACAACATATTAGTTTTGATGAGTTTGACTTGCCTTCTCTGCTTACAAACGCCCAAATTGACAAGAATGGTAGTGCGAGTGTGATACCGACGAAGGTTTGGTACTTTGATGACAAAAATGTTCCTCGCACTTCTTATAATTCGTCAAAGCTTGTTCAAACAATGAACAAGAACGAAGAGGCCGTATTGTGGATACTTCGCCTTCCTGACATGACAAAAATTGGAACAATTGCAGCGGAGCGTATGATGTTGGGACTAGAGAAACAATTGCAACACAAGTTTGGCAACAATCAACAACAATTGAGTAGTAAAATCCGCACCAACATTACTGGTTACCTCCGCAATATGACTCAAGACGAACTCAACAATGTCAATCCAGAATGGAAGTTGTTCATTTCCGATCTTACTGATAGAGGAGTTGGTCCTTGGGGTCTGTGGTATATGAAAACTGAATTGGCAGCTATACTTGGATGGAAAAGAATCCACTACATTACACGTACTACTCAAGATGGCCACCATATGGATAGCTGGGCGACGCAATCAAAGCAGAACTCCCAGGTAGCTAGTGATTTTGGTTCCTTCGCTGGAGTACCAATCAACTTCACTGAACATTTGGGAAATTCGTGCGCATCAGTTCAGAGAAGCACTTATGGAGTCAGGGATGACATAAATGATGCAATCGTTAACTACATGCGTCACAACTTTCCTTCTGCATTCGAATGGACAAGTGATAATGTGACGAATAGCTTGGCCATAAGCCCAGCTGTTGCAAATCTATCTCGCCCGATGGACATTCGCACATTCTGGAATGCAACGGTGTGCGAGAGCCGCGCTAATAGATGTAATTTTCGAAACTACATTGCTGATGAAGTAGCTTCTCTCCCGTCAAAACATCCTAGCATAAAGGTGGACACAGACGTGATTGGTTTCATACACAATGCAGGAAGGAAATTTGTCAGTCCAGATTATATCCAAGCACTGCTGACAACCAAAATAATTGTTCTTGCGCAGAGAGACAAATGGGAAGGACACCTGCGTCTCATGGAGGGGTTGTTGAGTGGTGCTCTGGTGTTGCACGATCCACAGGTTTACTGGCCCTATGGCATTGTTGATGGTGTGAATATTGTAGTATATCACAGCATGTTTGACCTCGAAGAAAAGATTCTTTACTATTTAGACCCGGCCAACGAACAAGAAAGGATTATGATAGGTCAGCGTGGAAGAGAGATCGCATTATCAGAGAATCGCTTTTGGCACAACAAGGAACGTCTTCTTTTGAATGGTGAAAAGAAATATGTTAATGACTATGGAGTGTCCTATGAACCTTGGAAGGGGCATGGTAATCCTTAATTATCATAGCATTGAACTAAAATAACATACCATACATTAATTAATTCGATAGTAACTCTGACACAGCAATGTCAATGTCTTCCCCTTTTGTCTTGAATACATTTGCTTCTCCTTTAAGAGTTGTGTATGATCGCAGGTGGCCGTGCCCAGGTGCAATGACATCCCACACATGAGATAATTCGCCTAGCAGCTTGAGTGTTTGTGCCTGCTTAGGTAGATCATTGCCGTAGCGTGGGAACCCACTCATATGTCCGCCATCACGCGTTGTCCATGAGTATGTGTCACCAGTGAAGAGAATGCCATTGCAGTTGTGTAACGAATCCGACTTTGGTCGAAACAGGAGCGAGATTGACCCTGGAGAGTGCCCTGGAGTGTGAAGAATCAGGATTTCTTCCTCTTGTAATGGTTGCATTTCATCCATTTGATTGCCATTTATGTCCCAGATCATCAGCTCTTTAGCGCCATCTTCTACTTTCCCTTTCAGTAATATCTCAACATTTTCTAATGTAGTATCCCCAATCCAGTTGTGTCTCCCAAGATCACCCGCGTGGAATATTCTTTGCATAATTGGAAACTCCTCTACCCATTTGTTATGATCGGCAGTATCATCTACGTGCGTTAAGAACAGATAATCAGGTCCTGATGGCGATAAAGACTTGACTGCAGTAACAGCAGATCTACTAAAACGAGGGACATCGACCATCACAGATATATCTGTACCGTCTGAAGACTTGCCACGAACGAGATATGGAATAGCTCCAAAGCTAGCTTCATTGTGATGACCGAGATAGAAAACTCCCAAATCAATCTCACTTATTATTGGCCGAGGAAATAATGCATCTCCATTAGGCTGAATCGAAAGTGCTCTTTTCAATTCTGCATCGCCATCTGTAACTTTGCTTTCAACTCTGATCGCTGCAACTGGACACGCAGCCAAGGCAGCTCTGGCTTCCTCCAACTCATTTTTGTTCTGTATTGTTGGTTGTTTATATACTACATGCTTCAACTTCGGCCCCCGCTCAAATACATTCGGAGCAAAGTTTGAGCAAGCAGCGCAGTTTATGCAACGATCATTCACGTAAAGAATACCTTGCACATTTTCATCGAGACGTTGAGGAGCTGCTCTTAATGGTTGAGAATGTGCTGATGAAAGGGTTCTTATCCTAGATATGCACGAAAAAGATGCTGCTAACAAAGTTACTGATCCGAGCAAAACAAGGTGCAAAGCAGCACCACTCCGTAATACAAACGGTGAAGACTTCATCGCCGTTTATTTATAGTTTGTTTATGGGATACCATGCAAGAGAGTAGACCACAGCAGCGTCGTCTTACAACATGGCAGCGTAAATTCTGTGGCAAAATGAAAATCTAAAATCTAAATCTGAAATCTTTGTGCACGTACGTAGATAGGAAATAATATTGGTCAGATCACGTGTACTGGTACAGCG
>Ga0209652_1003313_pt1 | contig 11942 bp, 12 predicted proteins | sample SaaInl74LU_5_DNA_FD_184641 | JGI IMG/M metagenome (GOLD analysis project Ga0209652, IMG submission 184641) | Marine microbial communities from expanding oxygen minimum zones in the Saanich Inlet - ESP_74LU_5_DNA (SPAdes) (version 2) | ecosystem: Environmental > Aquatic > Marine > Intertidal zone...
ATACACACAATGTGAGCAAGTAATAATAATTGAGCATGATATTTATGCATTTCCAAACTTCAACAAAAATTAAAATATTCGGGGTACCAATTCCTACGTATAGACGCACCATTTCTACGCATGCGTCCAGAGTTTTGACTAGTGACCATGGCCATTTCGGATCAGTATATACACCCTAGCTCCTTCTAATAGTAAAATCATTCAAAACCCGTGCACACACTTATACTTCAGTACATTGTGAAGAGGTTTGCCTACTTAGTTTAGTCAAAATCATCAAAAATTGACCTCTTAAATTTTTTTGTCCAAAGTTATGACTAATGCTGGTACAGGAACGAAAGAGGGCTGACATGCCCTCTTGCCCGGAGAAATCCCCCAAGACAAGCATTTGGACACCAGTGATAGCACTGGTAACCGTTATTCTTAGTAAACACTCGATATGGATATGAATAGTTATTTTTTGAGTCGGAGCACCACCCCCCTTGCCCTCAAATCCCCAAGCAAAAGCTTTCCTGTGATGTGTCAAAGTTCAAAACAAAATTCATCAACAGAGCAGATCTGCCTTCCTCCTTGCTCCGCTCCTGCCCTCGCTCTTGATAATGTACCAACAATACAATGAATAACTCACACGAAAAGAGGGAGAAGAAGAAGCACGTCGTTGTGGTGGTGCTAGGTGACATCGGTCGATCACCTCGCATGCAATATCATACTTTATCGCTACTAGAACATGGACACTATGTCACCTTGATAGGATATGTTGGTGAACGTCTTATTCCTGCTCTCGAAAAGCCTTCTTCAGATGATGTTAATACTCACTCGTCAACAGCAGCAGCAACAAAGAAGTATCATCAAAATTTACGTGTGCTAAGAATGAAACCCCATCTTCCGTCAAAACTAAACAATATCACGGGTGGTCTGTTCTATTATCCACTGCGGCTAATATCTCTGATGTACTGTCTATTTTATACACTATGGATACAATTACAAGATAGGACGACAATATCGATACCAGTTGATGTTATTCTTGTGCAGAACCCTCCTTCGGTGCCTACGTTAATGCTGGTTTATTTGTACTGCGTTTGGGAGGGATTGTTGGGGAGGAAAAGGCCACGATTTGTCATTGATTGGCACAATTTAGGTGAGAAGATTGCATGATACAAGAGCTTTATTCTGTCAGTATCGATACTATCAACTTCTGACACAACATTTTCTTTTCTCTAATGACATGTCTGTATTATATGTAGGTTTCACAATGTTTGAATCTCCAACACAACAAACTTCCTTCCTCCGAACAATCATTCTAACCTCCATTCGAACCATTGCCAAAAGTTACGAACGGATATTAGCAGCAATGGCAGATGCTCACCTAACAGTAACGCACGCTATGGAAGTTTGGCTCGGAGAACACTTCAATGTGCATGGAGCAAATGTTCGAGTACTTTATGACAAACCGCCTATGCTATTTCGACCGACAACGATTGATGAAGAGCATGAATTGTTTCAACGACTTGATTTAGAAGGTGAGAATGAACAATTGCATGGGTGGTTGGATCGTGTTGATGGAATGCATGAGGAACAAACGCCAAGTGAACAAACACTATTCACAAAGTGTAGTCTACACAATAGTGAACAAATAATCCAACCAAGACAAAATCGACCAGCATTACTCGTCAGCTCTACATCATGGACACCTGATGAAGATTTCTCTGTATTACTAGAGGCATTGGAAAAACTACATTCATTAATTATGAACGCATCAAAATCAACTCCATCATCATTTCCAAACATTCTAGTGGTGGTAACAGGGAAAGGTCCCCAAAAGGAATATTTTCTTCCACTTCTCCACAAATTCAATGAACAACATCAATACATCAAGATTATAACGTTGTGGCTTGAGGCAAGTGACTACCCCAAACTGTTGGGATGTGCCACACTGGGTGTTTGCTTACATACATCCACGAGTGGGTTAGATTTACCAATGAAGGTGCTAGATATGTTTGGCTGTCAAGTACCAGTGTGTGCTATTGGATTTGACTGTTTAGATGAGTTAGTGAAAGATGGAGTGAATGGAAGGGTATTTTGTGATGGAGAAGAGTTGTCAAGGCAATTGTTTGATTTGTTAAAGGGGTATCCGTTGGAAGATGTGGAGATGGAACGATATCGGCAAAATATACGTGGGATGACACGATGGAGAGAGAATTGGGATGAATGCGCAAGACACCTAATTGTTGGAGACAAACTGGACTAACTAATGTTTTGTCTATTTTGAACCTAAATACTCCTGGATCGATTGATTAGTAATCGCTTCAATTTACAAGAAACGATTTTTTATTACCTACCCAATCCGATAAAATTCTTTGGCCGTACCAGCAAACAACCTATCTTTGTCTTCATCACTATAACCTTCAAAGAACCAAAGAAACTTGTCCAACAGCTCCACAGCATCCGGTCCAACCTGACTCATATTATCCGCATCCGACACAGCACCATTCACATGCCAATTCCACGCAACCATACACCGCTTCGCTCCAAATAACTCTATCGTTTCACGAACTAATGACTTCAACACTTCCTGACGCTGTTTGGTTCTCATCCATCCTGGACATGTATACCCCAACATGGAGAGTTTGACATGAACATTGGGAAGCTTTGCCATTGCCGTCATTCCCTCTCGCCATACCTTGAGTTCGGCTTCATCTACTGTGACGTTCGGGTTAACACTCCCATCATCCAGTAAATCATTTCCCAGTATTGTCCGTGGCTTGCCCAAGTGATCAATACACACTTGTAAGGAAGGATATTTGGCAAATAGCGTCGAAGCTGTCTCAACCAATTGTATAGGTGCGCATTGCAAATCAAAGGATAGATTGTACTTTTCCAATAATGCCAAACCTTGTTCGAACCTGGGTGATTTCAAAAGATCAATTCCATCATGTCTTGTAGTGGCGACATGTGTCGCTGTGGTTCCATTCTCAAATTTGCCCACGCAATCTAAAATCCATCGTATCCCACGAAGTTTGGAGGTGGTACCAACAAGTTGTTGGAGTTGTTGTTCAATAGTATCATCTGTTAAATTTGCAGAGGCTACATATCCTTTGACATAGTTGATGTTGTTGCCGGCCATCATTTGCTCCACCCACGCTACTTCTTGTACACCATTATCCGGCATTGCTTCGACGTGAACAGTGCCAATCATTTTGACACCCACCTTGGCAAGTGGCTCGATGACATCACGTGTGTAATCTGCGGGAAGGTAGGTGACATTCGTGGCGAATTTGTTCATGAAGGTTTGGAAGGGTTGGTTGGCCGTGTCTAGGAAGTGGTGGTGCGGATCGATCACTTCTTTTGGATAGTAGGATGATGATGATGATGACGACGATGATGACATGATGCTATTTTGGATAGGTATTGACTGCAAGTATTGTAGGCAAGAAGTAAATGGTTGTACTACTTCGGTGGCGAGGCGGAGAGTGATGACATCGTCATTTTCTTCAAGTTTGAAGTCGCTTGCAAGAAGATACAGCAAATTGCACTTAATGCAAATTAAATCAACGACAACATAATTAGGAATTGGTACATGATATCTTTCAAAGGAGCTGCCGCAATGACAAGGAAACCTGAAACCTGAAGCGGAAAGCCGAAGCTTTCTCTTGCTTACAACTTACAATGTGAATGACCGCAGATAGATATGAAACAACCCGAACCATCAACCGACAGCGGCAGCAGCAGCCTGCAACGGCAAGAGGAGACGACAGTATCGTCACAGACAACTCATGGGGCAGCCGATATGACACGACGGATGGTTTGTGGTGGCCTTGCTGGGATGATTGCCAAGGTAAGATTTGTCAATTTGAATTTAGATGCACATGATATAATTGCAGCTGCATTACATCATTACTGACGGTATCAGCCTTTTAGCCACTCAAGAACACTGTATCTCACCATTGATCATCACTCTTCTCACTCAATCAATCAATCAATCAATCTCTGTCTCGTATCACTTATAGACCGCCACAAATCCACTAGATCGAATACGAATGCTCTCTCAAACAGGTGAACACGGAATCAAGCTCTCATCCACCACCACCACCACCAAACGAATCACACCACTCCAACTATACAAATCTATCCTCCAAAACGAAGGAATACTAGGACTATGGGCAGGAAATGGTGCCAATTTATTACGAGTATTTCCAGCCAAATCGATTGTGTTTTCAAGTAATGATTTCTATAGGGGGGTTGCACATACTTTGTACTTTGGTAATGATGCCGATAACAACAACAATAATTATACTACTCAACAACAAAAACAACAATTGCCATGGATGTTGTCGTTCCTATCTGGTGGACTCGCAGGAATGACAGCATCAGCGGCAACATATCCATTAGACTTGGCACGTGGGCGAATTACCGGCAAACTAGCTGGTCCGGGGGGGAAGAAGCACTATAAAGGCATTGTGAATACGGTGCTCATTACTGCAAGAGAGGAAGGAGTACGTGCATTGTACAAGGGTGTCACACCGACGTTATTGGGTGCCATGCCGTATGAGGGGATCAAATTCGGCACTGTGGGAATGTTGGAACGGGCATTTCCGAAGTCATCCACTGGGGAAGAACAAGGTGGGGTATTATCCAACAACATCATTCGAAAACTAGTATTCGGTGGAGCTGGTGGAGTATCTGCTGGACTGCTGACTTATCCCAATGATACGATTCGAAGATTATTACAATTACAAGGTAGTAAAGGAACAACGGAACATTTCGATGGATACTTTGATTGTCTTCGAAAGACATATGCCAAGTATGGAATTGAGAGGTTTTATCGTGGTGCATTTATCAATATTGTGAGAATGGCACCGAATACAGCAATTCAGTTTGGTTCGTATGAGTTGCTGAAACAAATGAGTGAGGGTTACTTTTAGACTTCTTCATTGGAAGCTGGTAAGCTTGTAGAGTAATGAGAGATTGAGTGTGAATTCTCTTCTACATAACATATTACTCTATTTCCATTTTCTTCTTGACTAAATTCCGAGCTATGCAGCTTGTGTTGAAGCACAAGAGTTGATATACATTCAGATAAAGCGAATGAAATATATCTTGACGAAAGCTCTCTTCTGTATGCAACGTAAAATACTATGACGGTACTGCATATTTCATAAACACGCACCGGATTCTCTCCTCAATCATGGATGATTTAAGAAGACTTGAGTACTTCTACTTCTTGACAAGAGCCTTTGTAGTCAATGTTATGACCTCCAGCATACGCTTCACACTCGTTTGAGTATTTTAAGGTCACACCGTCACATCCAAACACTGGATCGCGAGATTTGTGGAGAGTCAAAGTGACGGTATTTTTATAGACACATTGTGACAATACACACACAGCGAGCGAAAAAAGACAAACAACAACTTGAACTTCTTATGACCATGGCGGGCGGGGTCACAACACACACAACGCCGCGGTCACACTTGAACCTTGAACCCCACTCAACCCATCGACACCGACTCACAACCAACCGACATCATGGAAGACCTATCCGATGATGTCTCCGCCCTCTCAATGGACGGAGCCAGCACCATCGGGAAGAACATAGCCTTCAAACGCCTCCATATGAAAATCTCCGACGTTCAACGCCTCGGCACAATTGAAGATGCAGCAGAGAATGATATCGACGCCATGGCCGCAGCAGCAGCTGTATCTGCAACTGGTGAAATAATAATAGAACCATTTCCCAAGACATTTGAGGAATGGAAAGAGAAGAAAGAAAAGAAAAAGAAGCAAAAGCATAAATCGTCAAAGAAGAGTCACAAAAAGAGTCGCAAAAAAGATAAGGAGAGAGAAGAGAATATTGTTGACACTTCGTCAGCGAACAAGCTTCCGCCTATACCCATTACGGAGATTGAGATAATGTCGTCAACAACAGCACCATCCGACTGTAATAATAACATGCCACCACAATCCCCTGCGAGGAGTATCAGAAGCAACATGTCCTTATCCAGAAAAAGTAGAACAACCAATACTGGCGGTGGCGGCGGTTGTAGCAGCGGAGTCTACAGTAATTCTCACAATTCCATCACATCCAGCACCGATTCGACTGGGAACTTGTCATCCTCACGACGTAGTTCATCCATATTGAGCGGACCTGGTAGCAGTGGTATTGTTACGGGGAGGCAATCCACAACAACAATAACAACAACTCCGAGGCGTTCTCGTCATCAGCATCGTCCCTCTGAGTTGAGTGCATCTCAAAAATCCAGCAACTCCTTTACATCCCATCAATCTCACGTCACAATAGAAAAGATCAATCAAACCAAACTAGACTTAGAGCGGGCACGATTAGATGAAAAACAAGTCTTGGAAATCCATCACCAATTAGAAATGGAAGTAAGCACATTGGAAATGAAGTCACATCACTTCCAACAACAACGGCAACAGATTCAGCACGGATTGGAAATTGCCTCATCGGAACGGTATCAGTTGCAATGTTCACTGACACAGCTGCAGGTAGAGAATGATAAACTACGTGCCAAAGTACGAAAGGCGGAGGATAAGGAAGATAAGAAACGGTTAGATGATGTGTTGGACAGTATGGAGTCGAAGATGAGAGCTTTGAAGTTGCAGAGTAAGCGATCGAAGGAGAAGAAGAACAAGAGTAGCGTAGAAAGAATGAGCTAGCAGAGCAAAAGCAGTGCGACGATACAAGCGGGATAATACATTGCATGACGAAAGAAGAAGATGTACATTTGTTTAATGTTGATTAAAGTAATACATAGTGAAGTTTGTACAGTGTGACACATATCAGATATAAGAAAGAGCGTTATGAAAGCGAATACGTTTTTTTGCAGTCTTGATTACATGTCATCTTGACTCGGGCTCATGACCACGCCCGGATTACTTCTCGTTCGCACCTCAAATCAACAGCAACAGCATGGCTCTATTCATAAGACCGATCATGCAAAAGCAAAAATGAAGATGAAGAGGAAAGGGAATAATACCCCCTGTGCTGCGACACACAAGCTTCAGTGACTCATTACTTGCTCTAGGATTGACCTCAAAGAACAACACTCTATCATTGAGCTGATTAGCAACCATTGCCATGCCATCATGATATAATCGACCCCCTCTCCAATGCTCCGACGCCAACGTTATGCACACGGATGATGGAGAAAGAATAAGCCAATGAGACAGGCTCCGCCTTTCCAGAGGCAACGTCATCGACTGAGAACTCCAATCTAAATAAAGCGATGAAGTTGTGTGCATCAGATTCAGATGGGTCTCTACGAGGAATCCTTTGGCACACTTCTTCATCATACGAAGATACCTTTGCTCTCAAGTCAAGACCACAACATGCTTCTCATCAACAAAGCGCACTCCTTTACTCGGTACCCCCTTGTTATCATTTGTCACCGTGGGATATTGAGCAATGACTCTTTCATGCATATGGTCATATATGTTTATCATCAAATTCTTCTTATCCCACATCTTATTTGTTGAAGCTGCAATGACTGAGGAAGTATCTGATGGTTAGAATCCAGCCTCGTGACACCACAGCTGTTCTACTTTTGGTCCAATAGTATCAACCTCCTTGAATACCTCAACAGATTTTCTTTCTAGGTCATACTTAAACAGCTGTTGAGTTCCTCGAACAAATTGAGATATAGCAAGCATGTTCCATATGTGGTCAACGTCCATCAGATCTGGATTTCCAGAGGTGTCAACACTTCTTCTTCCAATATTCGTCCGTAGGTTTACGAAGGTAACCATTGATAAACCGCGTCTCAAACTCTTCTATCAACTTGATTCTAAGATCAATTGAATACTCATCGTCAAAGTACTCGTGGTTGATGTGAATCAGGAAGCAAGAAGGGTCAACATGGAATGTATAACCTGTATTAAGGTTAAGGGACAGTTCGCCCACCCAAGCCCAACCGCCGATACGATGAGCTTGAGCCGTGAAAAAGATAGAAGTATACTATCATGGCCAACTGTCATGGGTCACTAGAAGCTGTTGATTGTCATGTTCACAGCGTCAGATACGATATTGAGCTAGAGTAGCACATATGGTGGTCCGAAAGTGAGCCTCATCAGGTCACCTACGACGTTGTTATACCGATACGATCAAAAAGAGCTTGAGCCGTGAAAAAGATGCGTCTTTACTATCATGGCCAACTATCATGGGTCACTAGATGCTGTTGACTGTTGATTGTCATGTTCACAGCGTCAGATAAAATATGTTGATAGAGCAGTGCTGGCAGCTGTCCCAATTGGGCCTCATCAGGTCACCTACGACGTTGTAGCGATGTCGATACGTCCAAAAAGTGCTTGAGCCGTGTTAGCGATGCTTCTGTACTATCATGGCCAACTGTCATGGGTTACTAGATGCTGTTGATTGTCATGTTCACAGCGTGAGATACGATATGGCTGTCAACTGAGGAGCTGGCAGCCGTCTCAGATGGCCTCATCAGGTCACCTACGACGTTGTAGCTACGCCGATACGACCAAAAAATGCTTGAGCCGCGAAAAAGATGCTTCTGTACTATCATGGCCAACCATGATATGTCACTAGAAGCTGTCGATTGCGCTATGCACTGCAGGAGATACGATATGGAGATTGAGCTTGAGAGATGTGCTGGCGGCTGGCGGCCTTCTCGGATGGCCTGCCTCTGCCTCTTCCTCATCAGGTCACCCTACGATGTTGCAGCAACGCTAAGAGCTTGAGCCCAGCAGCGAGCCATTGAGTTAGTCAATCTCCCATTCATCTTGAGAGCAAATTTGCAGTGCAGTTATACATGCACAATGGATTCTCCGGAGCATGAACATCTACAGAGGTCGAAAAATCGTCATTAAAAGTACATCATTATCATGAGTTGGTACGAAAACAATTGAGATGGTCCTACCAAAAACCGGTATGTTTGAGAATGTGACTAGCTTGCTTGACTCTGTAGTTGTCCTCTCTAAGTACGCATCATCAAGAAAGACAAGATTTGATACGTTTTAGTCTCACGGAGGATAGCGAGTCAAATATCAGATAGATGTACATACATTTTCAGCCGCAAAATGGTGGATTGTCCCACGTAGGAATCCGTAGGATACACACCAGGATATTTTTGAGGATATTTGACAGGCAGGTCCGAGCTGAAGGCCAAAGAAAGCGTTTGTCCATCATTAGCATTTATTCCACCATTTAAAATAGCAACATAAAAGTGATAAGCAGTAACCCTCCTTGCAATACATACAATTCAACCATGGAAGAACCATCTAGCAAACGACCACGCAACAACAGCTTGAATCGTGAAGAAGTCTCAATTATACACGACGGAAATCACAATAATAATCAAGTAGTCACACTCTACAAACAAGACGACTACATCAATCCGAACGCAAATACCATCCGAACCTCATCTCTAGCATCACCAACGATGAAACTATCCGGACACAAAGGCTCCATCTACACTATCGCCTACGACCCCCCCGGTGAAATTCTATGCAGCGGCTCCTTCGACTCCACCTGTCTCTTATGGAATGCCTCAGGAAACTGTGAAAACTTCAATGTTTTGCAAGGACACAAGAATGCTATTTTGGATTGCAAATTTACGAATAATGGAGAAAAGGTGATTACGGCCTGTGCAGATTACAATTTGGGTGTGTATGATGTCCGGACTGGGGAGCGACTCAAGAGATTTATGGGACATGAGGGGATTGTGAATGCCGTGGGTGTAGCGAAGGATGGATCACCGTGTCTTGCTGTAAGTGCGAGTGATGATCGGACTTGTCGAATGTGGGATACGCGGGTACGCTCCGAGGTGGGATGTTTGGAGGATCAGTTTCAAGTTACTGCTGTGGCGTATAGTAATGATGGGCTGACAGTGTTTAGTGGGGGGATTGATAACTGCATTCATGCATGGGATGTCAGGCAGATGAAAAGGACTATGACTATGAAGGGGCATACAGGTAAGACGCTACTTTGTAATAACGATGATGTGTTCAAAATTGCTTCGATGAGTGCGGCAAACCTTATGAATCTTTCATGCTGATTTTTTTCTTCGTCCTCTTCATCCTTGAAAAAAAGACACTATTACATGTCTATCATTAAATCCAAAGGGGACTCACATCCTCAGTAATTCAATGGACGGGACACTCAAAACTTGGGATATCCGGCCATTCGTTGACAGCGGCAAGAAACGACATGACAAAACATTTGTAGGAGGGACACACAACGCCGAAAAAGGCCTGTTAAATTGTTCATGGTCCGCTGATGGTACCATGGTCACGGGAGGGAGTGCAGACAGAATCGTTCATATTTGGGATGAATTAAGTGCCGAAGAGTTATATAGTCTGCCTGGTCATGCTGGGTGCGTTAATGCTGTGGTGTTTCATCCGAAAGAAAATGTGATTGCTAGTGCAAGTTCAGACAAGTCGATTTTTGTCGGAGAACTTTCCTAGCTTGCATCCGGTTACTTACTAACAAAAGCTCATACTATAATAATTCAATACCTGCCTTGTCCGCGGCCATTAGATTGCGCACTTCCACTTCTTTGATACTGGCTACTATTCCCTCTTGGCTCGAATCTGTCATTCATTCTTGTATCTTCAGAATATTGGTTCGAGTTCCGTCCTGAGTATCCTTCTTGATTCGGGTGATGACGCCCTCCTTGATGATAATTCGATCCACTTCTCCCTCTACCCTGAGTGCTATACGAGTCACCTCTTCCTCCATTCTGACTGCGATAGGAGTCTCTTCCTTGATTGTAACCTTTTCCAGCAGAACCTTGGGCATAACTTCTCCCACCACCTCGACTACCACCACCACCTCCTCCTCCTCCTCGGCCGTTGTAATGATCTCTTCTTCTCTGGTAGTCCTGGTTATTGTGATGATTCTGTCCTCTTCCGCGATTAGAATTATGCCGTCCTCCATTATATCTCCCTCTACCACCACCACCACCAGCAGCAGAAGCATTATTGCCTCTACCACCTGACGCGTAATTGCCACGATTGTCTGAGGGAGAAAGACAAGAAACTGTTCTATTTTCATGCAAACTATATCCAGCAAGTTTTGCCAATTCATAATCTAACCTGAATTTTGCATCGTTGGCTCTATCACAACATGATGATGATATATTCTCTTCCTTATTCGCTTCGGCTACTGCTGATGCTACCATCGAGTTTACTCTCTCCATGGCATCGGCAATAGCCGAGCATGGGATATAACGTCCAGTCTCGACAAACCTGCCAATATTCCTCTTCAACAGTGTCAATCGACTGGATTTTGGCAAACACAGTGTCAAATCATCATATACTTGAAAGGTGTGATCGCGAATCTCATCACAAGCTTCCAGACCACCATAAATTATAAAGTGTACTGGACGTTGACTCTTCTCTGCTGCTTCCAATGCTGTAATCATTTCTCTTGGACGTGTATTGGTGTTTCCCCAACTTAACGGGGCGGTGGGTGGATATTGTTTGGAATCAGATGCAAATGATTGAATTATTGTTTGGGCGTCTTCCAGTGCCGAGGATGTTTCTGTTGCATTCCTATTGTTACGTTTGGCATTGTTGTTGTTGTTGTTCGAAAGATCACGGAGACGATGATACTCGTTCCCAGCAAATCTACTAATCAGAGACAATGGACGAGGACGAAAGATACTTTCCACAATAAATAAGTCCACCGTTTCAGGGAGAAGATTGGTGATACCTTCTGCGTTCTTAGTTTGAATGACGTACTCCACAGCATCAACAAGGTCATCTTGTGTAGTCCTCGGTTTATTCGTTTGTGCAGGTTGAGCTTTTTTCTTTGTTGTCATGTAATCATCCTCATTGTCGGCGTCATCATCATCATCCTCATCACGAATGCGCTTTGCAAAGAAGTCTGCCTCAATCTGACCCCCCAACCGTTGCATCACCCACAACAATTCATCCATACTACGATCACTGAGTCGATCTAGAA
>Ga0209652_1003316_pt1 | contig 11929 bp, 7 predicted proteins | sample SaaInl74LU_5_DNA_FD_184641 | JGI IMG/M metagenome (GOLD analysis project Ga0209652, IMG submission 184641) | Marine microbial communities from expanding oxygen minimum zones in the Saanich Inlet - ESP_74LU_5_DNA (SPAdes) (version 2) | ecosystem: Environmental > Aquatic > Marine > Intertidal zone ...
CAAAGCCGCCAGAAAAAGGCGCGCGGATCGCCTCGAGGGCGCGACCCCTCCGGGCCTCGGAACGTCCTTCGACGCCCAGAACCGGTGCTGCGCCCGGACTGACGCCGCGCGCACGACTCTCGGTCGACGCGTCGGCGGTGTGTGCGCGGGGAAGCGCCGCGGAGGCGGTTTCGTGGACACGAACGACAAACCCTGTGACGAGCAGTGCGTATTTAGTCTGGTGATGTGGCGAATCAGTGCATGCACTGCTGAAGGCGAGACGCTGTGGGTGCCCAGTCACGCGCGTTTCGCGAGGCGGCGTCCGGACGCCGCGCGGCGACGAACGTCTCGACGTGTATCACAAGCGTGGTCTAGTCGTGCGCGCGCGAGCGCCGCGTGGTACGCTCGCCGACTCCCCAGGTCAGGTGGCAGGTTCGACGCCCGTGTCCGACGAGAACGACTCTGCATAGAGCGGAGCGCGCGAAGAGCGCGCACGTTTTTTTTTCGACGTCGCGCGCGTCTTCGCGAACGGTCCTCCCTAGAAGGAGCCCGCCGGGTCCGCGCGCGCCACCGGCGTGAGCATCGACAGGATGGTGGACTCGAGGAGAAGTCCGTCTCGCTCGACGTCGTCGGTGTGGGACGCGTCGTCGCCCAAACGCGCGACCCGTTCTCGCGGCGACAGCGGTTCGCCCACGTCCACGTCCACGTCCACGTCCACGCCCACGTCCACGCGGAGAAGCGGGAGAGCGCACCACCCGGTCGCGTTCGCGTTCGCGTTCGCGGTCGAAGCGCGGTCTCCCGACCCGTTCCGCCGGGAAGACGGCTCGGCGCGAGCGGTCGCGTCGCGGGGCGAAGACAGCGGTTCGCGCGTGACGCGCGATGGTGCGGGCGAGGTCGTCGTCTGCGGACGCTCGGGCGACGAGGAAGCGCGCGCGCGCTTTCTCGTGGCGCGCCTCGTCGCGTCGTGCCGCGCGGACGCGAACGACACCGCGGTGACGCGCGCGGTGGTCTCGAACAGCGACAGCGAGTCGAGCGCGGGGCCGTCCGCCACGCCGGGCGCGCTCGCGCGCGTCGAGGCCTGGCCAGAGGCGACTTCGGCGGACATCGCGGGTGCGCTCGGCTCGCCGCGGGGCGCGCGGAGGTGTGCAGGGGAAAAAGCACAGCTCAGCAGGTCGTGAAAACTCTCGGCCTCCTCGGAAAACTCAAGGCTCGCGGTGAGGTCGTGCGGGCGAGGAGGCACTACACCTCGTTCCTCGAGGCGACTCCGGCGCACCGAGTGCGTCGCGCGCCATACCCGCTCGCGGAGGGAACCGCGTCACCGCCGGGTTCGACTTCCACGCCTCGAGACCGCGCGCGGAGGTGTCGACGCGAGAGCCCTCGACCGGCCCCCTCGGGTACGCGCGAACGGCTTATCCGCGTGGTATGGGTGCCACCCAGAGACTCGCGGTGCCTGCTCCCTCGGCCTCCTCTCCGTCCCTCTCGGGTTGCGCGCAGACGCTCTGCGCGCACACGAAACGACGGGGGGATGACGGACACGCCTTCCGCGCGTTCGCCCGGCGCGCCTCCGGCGCGCTCTACGCTCTGGCCTGCGTCGCCCTCGCCGCGTGGACCGCGTCTTTTCTCTGGGAGGCGTCCGCCGCGGACGCCCTCGCGAGCCAGCCCGACTCCCCCGTGGGCCGCGACGACGCGTCCCTCAAGCGGTGGTTAGAGGCGCACGTCGTCGCGCTCGGCGGCGGCGACCACGCGTCTCAAACGGAGGAGCGCGACGAAAGCGCTCTCGCGGCGGACGGGTGGGCGAAGCGTGGTTTTCGACCCGACGCGACGACGCGGAAACGCGTTTCGCGCGCGCCGGCGCCGCGCGCGTATGGGCATTCAGTCACGGCTCCGCAAAACACGCTCCCGAAAATGAGTGGCGACCTGGAGCGTATACCCACGTACGCCTACCGCGACGCGCTGGCGGACCGCACGAACTCGAACGTGCTGGACGTCGCCCGAATGGCCGCCGAGGACCGCCGGTTAAGTCTCAGGGTCGAAGGAGGTTTGACGAAAACGAAAAACGCGACGAGAACGAAATCGAAAATTTCGGCGTCGTCCGTCTTGCGCGTCGTCGCGACGCACCACAAGACGGGCACGGCGCTTATGCACGACATATTCAGCGCGATCGATCGTACGTCTGCTTTGAAAAGGAAGTACGGCTCTTTTGTCGATCTGCGGGACATGGAGGATCACCCCGAAAAAAAGGCTTTTTCGGAGCTCCGCGACGAAAGCGCGGAGCGATTAAAGGTACGCTCCGCCGGCGTCGCGCTGGATTACCACCTCGGGAAAGCGATGCCCGCGTTTGCGTTTCGCCGACGCGGAGCGACGGATGCGCCGCGAAACGCAGAAAAAAACATCGGTCTGCCCTTCGCGTTGCTCGAAAACCGCGTGGACGGTCGCGAGCAGTATCGCATGGTCCACGTGGTGCGCGATCCCGTGGAGGTTTTGATCTCCGGGTACCTGTACCACCGGCGCCTCCCGGCGGATGAACGTTGGTTGTTCGACCCCGCGCCGGGCGACGCGCTAGGAAGGTCGCACGCCGAGGCGCTACGTTCGGCGTCTCCGACGGAGGCCATGCGTGCGGAGCTGCGCGCGGCGGACGACGAGCTCCGCATGCTGGTGCTGGCGTACAGGCACGTTGAGCGCGACCCGAACGCGATGAACGTGAAGCTGGAATCTTTTTTTGAGGATTTCGACGGCGCCGTCGCCTCCGCGCTGCGTGGACTGGGGTTCGACGAGGCGGACGTTCCGGGATGCGTCGAAATCGCGCGCGCGTTCGACACCAAGCGCTGGAGCGAGGAGGAGCGTTCTCGAAACGAGCACTTCACGCAGAGAGAGGACCGCGGGGCGTTCCGCGACGCCGTCTTCGCGGACCCGTTCCTGAACAAAACCACGGCGTACGCGCGGTACGCGCTCGAGTACACCGACGAGTGGCCCGAGTTTGACGAGTGAAGAAGACGCGTCGTCGTTTGCGTTTTTTTCGGGCGACCGATCCGCCGATGCAATTGAGCGATTCGCGCACGTCGCGCGCAGTCGTCACAAAACACGACCCTCTCAAGTCTACCCCGTCTCACAGTCTCACACGCGCGTGCCCCGCGCACACCCCGCACCCGCCTTTACTCCGCGGCCGGGATGCCGTCCGGCGAGGCGTTCTTGGCGATCCAGGGGTGCTCCAGCAGCTTCGAGAGCGGCAACCTGTTCCGCGGCTCCTTGACGAGCAGCGACGAGATCATGTCCCGCGCATCCGCCGAGACGTGATCCGGGAACTTGAGGTCGACGCGCAGGATGCGTTTGTACGTCTCGCTGTGCCCCTCCGCCTCGAAGGGCGGCACGCCGCACAGGAACTCGTACGCCAGCACGCCGAGCGACCACACGTCCACGGCGTGGTCGTGGTCCCGCCCCTCCACCATCTCGGGCGGCAGGTAGTCCAGCGTGCCGCACAGCGTCTGGCGCCGCGAGTTGGGCGCGTGCACGGACCACCCGAAATCCGCAATCTTGAGCTCGCCTTTGATGCCGATGAGCAGGTTCTCGGGCTTGATGTCGCGGTGAATCACGTGTTTCTTGTGGCAGTACACGAGCGCCTTCGCGAGGGACGCGATGTACGTCGCCGAGCGCTTCTCCGAGAACCGCTTGCTCTTCTGCAACTCCTTGTACAGCTCGCCGCGCGCGGCGTACTCGAGAATCAAGTACACGCGGTTGTGGTCGTAAAAGTACCCGTAGAGGCGCAGGATGTTGGGGTGGCGCAGGTGCGACTGGATCTCAATCTCGCGCCGGAGCTGGTGCTCCACGTGCGACTGCTGGAGCTGGTTTTTGAAAAGAACCTTGAGCGCGACGATGTACTTGCTCCGCTTCTCGCGCGCAAGGTACACGTTGCCGAACTTACCGCGGCCCAGAGGCTTGCCGATGTCGAAATCGCTCAGCTGTCGTCGCGCGGCATTCGCGGGCGGCGGGGACGACGGGCGGAGACGTGAATGACCGGGAGAGGGTAGAGGTCAGTCTCCTGAATTCCAAAAAAACAGCCTCGCGCACGCGACACCGCGCGCGTGTCGGTCTCGTTCCGTCGTGCGTTCGCGGGCGGGTGTCGCTCGCGGGCAGTCGCCGCCGCGTCGCGCGAAACGCGCATCGACGCGAAAAGTGGTATCCGTTTGCGAGACTTTCCGAATGGGAACGACGCCGCGGGCCGGAAACGCGGCGCGTGCGGCGTGCTCGATGCGCGTGCGCGTCCGTCGTCGAAGGTTTGGGATGGTCACGCACCTGCCAGCGCTTTTCGGGTTGATCGGGCTCGCCGCTGGTGCTCGCCGCGGCGGCCGCGCCTCGCGTCGTCGTGGCGTTCTCCTTGCCGGCGTTCGCACCCGCGGCGGTGTTGGTCACCACCGGCGCGGGCTTGGCGAACTCCCCAGCCTTCGCGCCGGGCGCCACCGCGCGGAACGCGTTCCCCTGCGACGACGCCAACACGCCGCTCGCCTTCTCGGCGCCCATGTGCGCGTCCATGCTCTCTGCGAGGCGGTTTACGGCGACCTGCGAGGAAGCGGGGTACGGGAATTTGAGCGAACGCCGCGTCGCGCGATGTGTGCCGGACTCGACGCGGCACTCGGAAAACGGCGCGTGAAGCGCGATGCGGCGTCGCGACGCACCTGCACGAGGCGAAGAAAGCTGCCTTACGACGCGGTGCGCAACCTCCGACCGCGTGCCGACGGTGTTGGACGTCCGTGACGACGACGCGCGCGCGTGGTGTGCCGCGCGCACGCGGGGGGGAACTTGCACTTGCGAAGAAAAAAACGGACTGGTCAGAGCTGTCGATTTCAGAATCGGACGCGCCAAGGACTCCTTCGCTGGACTCTTCCGGTCGTGACCCAGGAAATCGCGCGATTCGACTTGGAGTTTCGGTGTGACTTGGCAAAAAGCGAAATAAATGTTGGCACCGACGATACGCGCCCGCCGAGCGCTCCTCGGCACACTTCAAGACGCGCTCGACGTCGACCCCGCTCCGAGCTCTCCGACGGTCCTCGAGGACGTCCTGCGCCCACAGCCCGACATGTCAGACGATGCCGCGCAGGCCCAGCGCGAGGCGGACGCCCCCGCGGTGGGCACCGTCCGCAAGGCGGAGGATGCGCCCGTGGGCGACGCCGAGCGCGCGGCTCCGCGCGCGAAGGTGAGCGCCGAGGACCTCGCGCGCGCTCTGGGCGGCGCCGCGGCGACCTCGGCTGTCAAAACGGACACTTCCCCCGCGTCCGTCGGCCCCGACTTCGGCGTCGAGGAGGTACGCGACCCAGATCTGCGTCTCTTCCCGTTTTTGAAAACGCGCCACCTCTCTTTTTCTTTGCGCGTCACTCGACGCGTCGCTCTTTCTGTCGCTCGCCTTTTTCTTCCGCGAAGGTTCGCGCTCGCGACCCGCGCGGTGCGCGTCCATCTCGAACGTCGCCTCTCTCGAACACGCGTATACACGCAACGACTGACCAACTGACGACACGCATCCCATAGGGCGACCGCGTGGAGGTGCGCTGGGTGATCAGCGACGGCGAGGGCGAGGCTTTGACGGAGACCGTCGTGTGGTGGGGCGCGACGGCGAAAGCGCGCGCGGACGGGACTTGGGAACTGCATTACGACTCTAAGCCCGAGATGGGCTTCGAGGCTGAGATCCGTCCCGTGGTGTTCACCTCGGCTTTTTTCTTGGAGGACCCGGGAGAGGGCACGACTCTGCGTTGGCGAAACGAAGGCGCCGAAGATCAACAGGCGGACGGCGACGACTCGTTTGAAGTTCCCGTCGACGATGTAAGCGACCCGAACGTCGTGCACGTCGCGGCGCCTCCCGCGGACGAGAAGGGCAACGTGTCCATCAACGCGCTGTTGAACGCGCAGAGGGAGGTGGACGCGCGCGCGAACGGGGGGCGCTCGCTCGAGCAGCAGGGCGCCGAGGCGTTCCAGACGCTGCCCATGGACTCGCAGCAAAAGATGGCGAGCGCCTTTGCCGGGCTGCGCGACGGGCTTTCCGCCGCATTCGCCGAGCTGCAGGAGCGCAACGGGCCGGACTACGCCATCACCAAGGATGACATCGCGGAGATCATGAGGACCATGCACGCGAGGTAGGTGTGCATGATCGTTCACGCGTGTGTGTGCGTGTGTGTGTGTGTGTGTGTGTGTGCTTGTGTGTGTGTGCGTCGCGCGGTAGACGCGCGGATGGGTAGTCTATAAAAGTTTCGAGGAGCGAGTGCGCTGGCAGTCACGAAAAAACATTCCCGTGTTTAACGTCGAACAGGCGTCGTCGCGAAGTCAACCGCGGCTTCCGACTGCGATATCGTCGCCTGCGGTGAATTGGAGGATCGGGGGGCGGAAGCGCGCGGCATTGGCAGAGGCGCCTGGCTTCATCGTCAGTGCGGGTCCGCACCGGTCATCGGAACCGGCGCGTGGTTGGCTGAGTGGCGGACGCGTTCGAGGCTTCGCGCGTTTCCTTGGCCGGACCGTCCCGCGTTCGCTCGAGCCCGTTGACCCATTTCGGGCGCATCGCGTTCCCGCGAAGGCGTAGCCACGATGGAGGTCCATCCCGAGGTGTACAACTGGCTCGGGGCGCTGCAGATCATCGATGGGTCGCGTCCGCCCACCATAAACAACTCGGGCATGGCTGCCCTGGACGAGGACACCACGATGGACTTTGAGAACGGCGCGGTACGTCCCGCGACGCGCGAAACGCCGGGATCGGACACCCCATTGCCCGATTCGCGCGTCGCGTCCGGAAACGCGCATTTTCTCGCGCCTCTCCTGCTGACCCTCCTCCCGCTCTCCCCCTCTTCCCCCTCCCTTTCCAAAACGCAGGGCTTCGGCGTGCTCCTTTCGAGCCTCGGCGCGCAGCGGGGCATGCCCCCCGCGCCCATCGACGCGTTCAAGATGGGCGGCTCCCCCGTCTCGCGGCTGTACAACTGGAACCTGCTGGGGCCCGTGCTGGTGCCGTTCGGCATCCGCCTGAGCGACGACGACAAGGCGCTGGTGGTCGCGGGCGACCGCGATTTCGTGTCGCACATCCTGTCGCAGTTCTACGAGCGCACGGTGGGTGAGCTCCCGATGGTGGTGCCCAAGACGCGTTCGTTCTACATGGAGGACGAAGGCTCGCGGGGATTCGTCATTGACAACGGCGCCGTCGCCGCCGACGACCCGAGCCCCATCACGTCGCGCCTCGCCGAGATGGGCGTCAGGGACACACAGTACCGCAAGTCCGCGTTCGGGGACACGCTCCCCGGCGAGGACCGCTCGGAGTACTCGCCCGCGCCCCTGCCCGTACCGGAGAAGCTCCCCGGGGAGACGGGGCCCGCCGCCGCGCCGCTGCGGGGCGCCGACGACGGGAAGGATCCGTTTCAGTTCCTGGACGACCCGTCAGCGCCCAAGACGCCGCTGGAGCTGCTCGGGCGGTCCATCGAGCAACCGTTCGGGCTGAAGCGGGGTGAGGGCGAGGTGCTTCTCGCGAGGCAGCCCGCGACGTTTCAGGACTGGATGCGCGGCGCGGATGACCCGCCGAAGGCGCCCCGCGGACGCGGCCACCCCGCGCTCAACTGGCTCGACGCGATGCGCGCCGAGATTCGGACCCTCGCCGCGATGCTCACCGGCAAGTCGGGCGCGCCCGCGGAGACGATGTCGCTGGGCGCGGCGTCCGCGGTCTTCGACGTCCTGGGCGCGGGCCTCGCCTCGAAGGACCGGCGCGTGTACTTCGCGACGGTGCAGAACCTGTGCGCGCTCGGGCGGCGCATGAAGGACTTCCCGGTGCTCCGCCAGGCGCAACAGTGGCTCGCCGCGGCGGGCGGGCCCTCCACGCACCTCGTGCGCATCCTGACCGCCGCCGCCAAGGGCTACGGGCCCGCGAACATCCGCGTCGGCGACGCCAAGGCTGCCGCGGACGCCGCGCGCGTCGCCGCCGCGGACGCCGCCAACGGGTTCGCCCCCGACTACGAGGCGGAGCCCGAGGAGCGCGCGGGTGCGCAGTTTTCGCTCGCCTTCCACGCCGACGACGAGAGCGGGCCTGACTCGCAGTTTGCCGAGCGCGCGGCGGAGGCGGCGGCGGTGGCTGAGCTCGTCGAGCGCTTCTGCCGCGGTTCCCCGAAGCACCTCAAGACGTTCCTGCTGGAGGACCTGCGCCACGGCGCCGACGCGCGCTCGAATCCGAAGCCGTACATCGACGCGCTCAACGTGCTCATGCCGGCGCTGCTCGCTCGCGGCCCCTCGCCGCGCAACGCGCTCGCCACCGAGGACACGCCCGGGATGGTGTTCCTGGAGGCGCTGCGGTGCGCGGAGGGCCCCGCGGATCTGCGCGAGGCGAGCCTGTCGCTGCTCACGACGCTGTGGAGCGCGTTCCCGGATGAGATTGAGGTGAAGGGCGAGGACTGCCGGCAAGCCGTCTCCGTGCTCAAGCGCGGCGCGCGCGACGTCGAGCGCGCGACACAGATCCACGCCCTGGCGTGTCTTTTCCAGCTGCTGCACGCCTTCATCAACGCCGCCAACGCGTTTTCGCCGGTGGTGTACAAGACCATCGTGTTCATGCTCATCGAGCACATGCGCAACGATGTCGTGCGCGACTTCATCACCGCCGAGCTCAAAGTCGCGCTCGACACGCACAGCAACATCCCGGTGGGGATCCTCGTCGACCCGGTCGTGAAGCAAACCTCGCCGGGAGGGCAGCACCCCGGCCTGAAGCGAGGCGACTTCGAGCTCATCGCGTCCATGTCAGAGCACGCGCGCCTCGAAGCGAGGCCCGCGCTGCACCTGCTGGCGCTCTGCCTGCGCTCAGCGCTCGACCACACCGCCGGCGAGAACCCGGCGGGCGAGCGCGCCATCGCGCTCAAGGCGGCGACGCGGCTCGCCGCGCGGCTCAAGGGCGAGGAGGCGGCGGAGGAGGCTCTGGAGCGCGCGGCGGGTGGCGCGCTGGCGCGCATCGCCGCCGAGAACGACGACCAGGTTACCGATCCCTTCTTCGGCGAGTCGCAGCGGTGCGCGGCGGAGGTGCTTCTCGCCACCGCGCACTCCATGACCGCCGTCGGCGGCGCCGGCGTCGGGCACTTGAGAGGCATCGTGCGCGACGCGGCGACCAATTACGCGGCGCGCAACGGCACCACGCACCCGGACATCGAGGCGGCTCTGCACGTGCTTTCGCTCGCGGCGGAGATCGGGAGCTACAACCCGTCGCCGGAGCTCATCCCGTCGCCCGGGCGCGCGCGCGTGCTTCCCCCGTCGCCGGGAAACAGAAACGCGCCGCCCCTGGCGTCGCATCAAAGAGCGGCGCCCCCCGGGTCTCGGGTCATACAGCGCAAAGTGTCGGACGCGCCGTTCGCGTCGCCGCCCGAGCGGACGAGCGAGATGGATCCATCTACGGGACGGACCCATCAAGCGGGAGAAAGAGAGACGCGTCCGCGTCCTCCCGGTCGCAGCGCGAACCCTTTCGTGGAGTCTGGCGGGTCTTTGGAGTCGAGCTTCGACGCGCATACGCGCGGCGGGTACGAGCCTTCGGAGCGCGCGGCGTCCCAGCGTCGTCCCAGCCTCGGCGCTCTTCACAGCGCCCGCGGCGGCGCGACACGGTCCTCGTACAACTCGCAGGCGCTGGGGAGCGACGGGACAGGTTCGGAGCCTTTCGTGATCGACCCCGAGCGCGTGCGCCGTCCCGCAAACCCGACGTCGTCGCGCGCGCTCTCCGCGCAGCGCGAGAAGCGCGACGCCGAGATTTCCAAAATCGCCGCGCGACGCGCGCAGAGGGAGCGCGAGCGCGAGCGCGCGGCGCGCGAGGCGGAGGAGGATGCCGAGGCAGAGCGTCTGCTTTTCCAGCAGAAGATGCGCGCCAAGCGCGAGCAGCTCGCCGCGAAAGCCGCCGCCAAGGGGCGCGGAGGGCAGTTCGCGTCCGTGACGTCCGCGGAGCGCGCCAACGAACACCTGCACCCGCCGCGCGAGAAGTTCCAGGCGAAGCCGCCGGGGCCGCCGCCCAGGCAGTCGCCGAGGAAGCCGCCGCCGGCGGGGGCGGCGACGGCGGCGGCGGACGACGCGCCTCTGTCGCCTCCCGCGGCGGAGGACTCGGAGGGCCTTCTTCAGGCTGAGGACTCGGAGTTGGTCGCGGCGGAGCCTGTCGCGGCGGCGGACGACGTGCCCCTGTCGCCTCCCGCGGCGGAGGACTCCGAGGAGGCGATGGACGCGGATATGGCGTCACCCCCGGTGCCTCCGGTGGCGACGACGTCGCCCTCGGGCCGGAGTCTGAACGGCTCGGGCTCGTTTTCCGGCTCCAAGTTCGGCGCTTCCTCGCCGCGTCAGAAGTCGCTCTTGAAGGGCGCGGGCGGCTTCGGCCCGCCTCCGACAACCGGCGACCGCGTGCCTCGCGCGAGCTCGAGCTCCTCCGCGAAGGTCCCGAAGCTTTCCGCGGAGAACTCGTACCTGAAGCTGAAGCGCGAGAAGGAGAAGCTGAAGCGCGAGAAGGAGGACCGCGAGCGGAGGAAGGAGGAGCAGAGAGCCGCCAAGGCGCAGGCGCAGCACGCGCTCAACCTGAAGCGCAACCTGGAGGCGAAGAAGAAGGAGAAGGAGCTGCAGGAGAAGGAGCGTAAGCTCGCGCTGAAGCAGGCGCGCGAGAAGGCGAAGGCTGCCGCCGAGGTGAAGGCGGCTGCGGAGCGCAAGAGGCAGGAGGATAACAAGCGCAAGATTGAGGCGTACAACGCGAAGAAGGCGGCGGAGCGCGAGGCGCTGGAGAAGATGGCCGCCGAGAAGAAGGCGGAGGAGGCGCGCAAGAGCAAGCAGACCGCCGCGGAGGCGGCGCGCGCGGCGAAAGCCGCGTCGCTCGCTCGACCGAAAAAAGTCAGGGAACACAAGGTGGTCGGGATCATGGGCGTGAAACCGCCGCCGGACCCGGTGAGTCCCCGGCGGCGACCGAGCGGCGCTGGCTCGCCTAGGCCATCGGCGCCGGCGGAGCCGCCCGAGCAGATCGACGAGTGACGCGGATCGATCCCGTCTTCAAACGCGACGTACGAGCGCGGTTCGCGGTGATGTAAAAAAAAGAAAAACCGTTTTTTCGTGTGAACACGATGATCCCGCTTACAGAGCGTTCACGTGACTACTTTCGTACTAAGCGCCGCCGTGTCCATCGCTCAAGCGCGCTTCTCGTCAAGCGCGCTTCTCGTCCAGCGCAGCAACACGGATTCCGGGCGTTCCGGGCACGCCGCGCGCGCGACGAAGGGAACGTCCGCCGGCTCGAACGCGCACCAGTCGCCAACGCGATACGAAGACGAAAACGCCTCAGACGCTTCCGAAAATTCAAACGCGTCGTCTTCAGACGTCGCCTTTTCTTTTCGTTTTCTCCTCGCGTCGCACGCCTGCCCGGCGTGCGCGCCTTCTTTGTACCCCAGCGAATTGAGCCACGCGAACGTCTTTGCCGCCGCGCGCTCCGCCGCGCCGTCGTCGTCGTCGCGCGCGAAGAGCTTGGCGAACGTCACCTCGACGAGCACGAAAGCCGGCGGCGCCGAGCGCAACCACTCGCGCGCGCCTTCCAAGACGTGCATTTCCCAGCCGTCGGACGCCACGCGCAAGGCACCGTAGAAGGGTCTCGGTGGCGCCGACGCTCGACGCGCATCCGAGCGCGCGTCGCGTAACACGACGTCGTCCAGGGTGACGAAGCCGAGCGTCTCCGCCAGCGCGCACGCGAAATCTTCGCGCGAGGCCACCGCGTCAAAAAAGTCTCCTCCTCCGTTTTTCAATTCTCCGTCGCGCGAAAAAAAACGCGCATCGTCGTCTTTCCGAGGTCCGCCGCGCCGACCCCCGATGGTTTTTCTTTTTTCTCGCCGCGAGAGCTCTCGCGGCTCCTCGTCGGACCCTGATCCGCCTTCGTCGCTCGCCGCCTCCATCCGGTTCACGCGCGCGACGCGGAGCGTCTCTTCCGTCACGAGCACGGCGTCTTCAATCGCCG
>Ga0209652_1003318_pt1 | contig 11927 bp, 9 predicted proteins | sample SaaInl74LU_5_DNA_FD_184641 | JGI IMG/M metagenome (GOLD analysis project Ga0209652, IMG submission 184641) | Marine microbial communities from expanding oxygen minimum zones in the Saanich Inlet - ESP_74LU_5_DNA (SPAdes) (version 2) | ecosystem: Environmental > Aquatic > Marine > Intertidal zone ...
CCACATCAAATCGCGGTACTTCCTGATTTGTTTCCAATTGAAATTATCTCTCCAAGACTGGCTCGGTTCAATAACAATATCCCAATGTTCTTGTTGTTTTTCTGACATCTTCCTGCTTACTGCACTAATGCTTTATTCTTCGTGTTTTTGGACTTCAAACGATCTCACCAAACGGTCCAGCCGCCCTCCACTAAGAGGTTGTCTCCGGTAACATATGAACTCGCATCGGAGAGCAGGTAAATCAAGGCACTTGCTACTTCGTGGTTATAACTGAGGCGTTCCATGGGCGAAAAACGAGCGAAATTATCTTCAAACTGTTGTTCGTGATTGTTCCAAACGCCATGAGGTGTAATCATGTTTACCCTCACTTTTTTGTTCGCCCAATAAGATGCTAAATAACGAGAAAGAGCGTCAACACCTCCTTTTGAAGCAGAATAGGCTGCCGGACAACCGAGGCTTGTTCCTTTGTAGAGGTTTTGATTGGGCGCAACCACGCTGTAAGTGGAAGGGATGTTCACAATACTTCCTCCACCTAGCGCCGTCATCCAGGTACCGATAATCTGACAAGTTAAAAACGTTCCTTTGAGGTTGGTTTCTACCACGGCATCCCAATTGTCTTCTCCATATTCCTCAAATGGCTCAAAGAAACTTTTGGTTTTGTTTTGATGTCCGTTAACCAAACCATCGCAGCGATTAAACTCAGCCTCCACAGCTGCCTTTAGCGCAATAACTTCATTTTTTTTGGCTACGTCTAAACCAAAGCCGAGCATTTTTCTGCCGTGCTTTTCCTCTAGCGCTTTTGCTGCTTCTTCAGGTTTTGCTGCTGGGATGTCGGCCAAAACAATGTGCGCCCCAAATTGAGCCGCCGCCTCGCAAAAAGCCCTGCCAATAAGTCCGCAAGCTCCAGTAATTACAATCACTTTTCCACCAAGCTCAAACTTCTTTCTGAAGTCGATCTTACTTGGGTCTGTTGTTCTTTCTTGACTCATAGTTTAGTTAAATTGACGGAATACTGGTTTGATGGCATCACCTACGAGGTACTTTTCTACTCCTTCATCCAGCGCATTTTGGAAAACTTCACAGCTCTCGTCAAAGGCAGCAATCATCAAGTCAATATCATCTTCTGTGTGAGAGTAGCAAGGAGATAAGATCCCTTGATACAAAACTCCTCGTTGAATCATTTCTTGCATGAACAGGGTGCGGTATTCCATTGATGGTTGCTTGTCTTGGCCCATCACACCTAAACCTACACTCCAGTTGAAGCCCATGATTTTGAAGTAATCGTTCAAGCTTCTGCGGTCTAAAATAGAGCTAATGCCGTCGATGAAGTACTGACCAATTTTCTGGTTGTGTTCAATCACCGGTTCTTTTTCAAAAACATCCATGGTAGCCAAGCCGGCAGCAATGGAGTGGGTTTCTCCACCATGCGTGGTGCTTACGAGGAACAATTTCTTTTCGCCAGTTCTATTGATGCCACCAAGTTGCATCACTTCCTTCTTGCCTGTGAGCGCACAGAAAGAAAAACCATTGGCAATTCCTTTCCCCCAAGTAGCCATGTCTGGCTCCGCATTGAGGCGTTTGATGCTTCCTGGGTAGTCTGTTTTAAAGCCGGTAATCATCTCATCCATGATCCAAAGTGCTCCGTGTTTGTGAGCAATGGCGATGGCTTTTTCATAAAAGTCAGGGGCAATGACTTCCCACTTCTCCGGTTCACCAATAATGCAGGCAATTTTACCCGGATGCTCGTTAAACATGCGCTCCAAATCTTCCAAGTCGTTGTGCTTAAAAGTGATGGTTTTATTCTTCACTTCACGCGGCACACCAAAGTCACATGCGGTTGATCCAATGAACCAATCGTCATAACTGTAAAAAGGGTGTTCAGCAGTGCGCGCAACCAAGTCTCTTCCTGTAAAAGCACGGGCCAATTTAATGGCTGCTGTGGTTACGGTAGAACCGTTTTTAGCATACTTAATCATGTCGTGCTGAGGCACCAAAGCAAGAAAACGCTCGGCCATTTCACGTTCAATTACGGATGGTCGTGAAAAATTAGACCCCTTGGAAAGTTCTTCCTTTACACGCTCAAGAACGGGTTCGTAGGCATGACCTAAAGATACAGAAGTCAGTCCCATCAAAGTATCGAGGTACTTATTTCCATCAAGGTCCCAGCAGTAAGCGCCTTTCGCATGCGTTATGGCTGCGGGAGATTTGATTGGGAATTGGTCGTCTCCCTTGCTATAAGTGTGAGCCCCACCTGGAATGAGGTCTTGGATAGCGTTTCTATGTTCATCACTTCGAACGAAATTGTCGATGTGTGGTAAGGTGATGGGCTTATTCATGATATCTTTTTATCCTCTTTCAACGATTTTTCAAAACCGCTGTTGATTTTACTTTCCTTATTGATTTCTAAGATTTCTGGTCGTTCCTGAAGCAGTTGTAACACTTCATCAATCCCAAAATCTCCTTTTTCACCTAAAATCGTGAAAATTGTCCTCACTGCAGCCAAGTCTGCCGGAGTATCTACCGATAATTTAAAGTTATAGTCTTTGTTGGCTTTCTCCCAGCCGCAGGTGAAGTGTTTTTTAATGTACGGACAAACGTGCTCGCGTTCGCTCATCAATTCGGCCTTATTCCAAGCGCTTTCTAGTGCCTTATAGCTGAAAACTTCGGTGTCAAAACCATCTTCCAAATAATCGGGTTCTTGGTTGCTGTTGGAGAAGTAGTCTTTTCCAGACTTCAAGTAAGCTTCAATCACAAAGTCGGCAACGCTGTGGTGATGCAAGGGATTATCGCAACAAATTCTTACTACGGTATCGGGCACTTGATCAAGCGTTTGTGCAGCTTGATAAAAACGATCCAATACGTCCCAATCACTGCCCCGATAGCACTTTACATTGTGGGCCGCGCAGAAGTCGGCAATGGCCTGATCTTCCGGTAAGTTAGTTGTGGCAACAATAAGTTCGTCGATGTGTTTAGCTGGAGCCAAACGATCGAGTAGGGTAGCGAGTATCGACTTTTCTTGGTCAACAGGCATGAGTACTTTCCCAGGAAGACGAGTACTTCCCATGCGCGCTTGGATGATGGCGACGGTCATGAGCAAATTCGTTTACCAATTTTAATCTTTTTCAAATCGAAATCGTCACCATTTTGGACTAATGCTGAAATCTTTATTAATCCATCTTTCACCATGACAAAGATACCAGTAGTGTCTTTCCTGACAATTAAGCCAACCCCATAAGGGTGGATGTTTTTAAGAGGTGTAAAACTGCTTTCGTGAACATGTACCTTTTCTGCATTTAGCAAAAACCAGGCGCCTTCATAGGGATAGGAAAATGCGCGAATGAACAAGGAAATTTCTTGCCCACCCCATTGGCTAAACTCAATCTTTCCATCGCGAAGGGTATTCAAACGAGGGTAGTACATGCTTTGGCTCTCATCTTGTTCGGAATACACCGGCTGATCAGATGTAATGTTATCAAGGGCTTTGATCAGTAATGGTCCGAGCGTGTCCATTCTAACTTTGAAGATGTCAATGGGTTTTGCATTCTCTGGAACAGCATAGGGTAAAGTAGCAATTATTTTACCGGCATCTATTCTAGGGCTGATGTAATGGCAGGTGGCATATTGAGTACTGGGACTTTGTCCTTGAAGAATGAGCCAGCTGTCAATTCCTGCCCCCCTGTAGTAGGGTAAAAAGTAGGGGTGAAGGTTGAAAACATGCTCAAATTGTTCAATAAAATTAGCTTTGAGTATGTCGCGGCAGCCTACTGTAATTACTGCTTGAGGGTCGTAGCTTTTCAATTGATCTATTTCAGTTTTCTGAGATAGATCTTGGTACTCAATAACAGGAATCCCATAATCGTCGAAAGCATCAAAAACATCATAGGCATAATCACCAAAGAGCTCTTTTCGTTCTTCGTAGATAGCTAAATCTCTTTGATGACCTTCTTTCGGGTGAGTGAAAATGGCAACAACTTCATTAGGGGTATGCTGAAGAATTTCAATGCAATTTCTGATGGCAACGCTGTGTCCTATGAATGCAATTTTCATTTTTGGTGTTTTGATTTAAGAAGGTCTGCCCCAAAGTCCATGGCTTCTTCGTCTTTCGTGAGGTTATTAGAATGCATTCGATAACGGTACAATGGAAGCAAGATTCGATGAACTCCGTATTTCTTCTTCCATCGAATGCTCAAATCCTCTTCTTCGCGCGCACGAAATGCTTCATCATAAAGGCCAATGTTGTAAAGGAAATCCTTTCTAAATAAAATCCCACAAGCAATTGGTTCCTCCGCTGCAGATACATGTTTAATATGGTTGCCGCGTTCATCAACCAACCAATAATCAGTGCAAACGGCATCCAGTTGATTGTTCTCTTCAAGGTGAAGTTTGGTGATGTATAAGAGGTCTCGGTGGATGTAATCATCGGCATCCAAAAACATGACAAACTGACCTTTAGCTTTGCGAATTCCGAAGTTTCTGGCTGCGGATAAACCAACATTTTCTTCGAGATTGTATATGCGACATTCATCTTGGTAATTTTCCAAAACGGCTTTGGTGCGATCAGTGCTGGCATCATTCACCACAAGAATTTCGTACTTGTGGTTGTCTAAACTTTGGTCCAGGGCACTTCGTATGGCTCGCTCTACATAAGAAGCGTAGTTATATGTTGTGATGATTAAAGAAATCATGATAAAGTATAGCTTGGATAAAAATGGTCGTTTAGTCTTAGTTCTTGCTTATGAATATCAGGAAGTCCCTTTTTTCCGTGGCTTTTTGGATTTCGGATCTTCGCCATAACCATAGCCGTAACCATATCCATATCCATAGCCATACCCGTAGCCATACCCGTAGCCATACTTATAGGCATATTTACCGTAGTAGTACTTCCATTTTTTCTGCTTGATGTTGTTCAAGAGAAGGGTGTGGCTCGCGTGCTCTTCATTGCTAAGTAACTCTTCCAAATGTTTCACCCCTTGCTTACTTGCTTTTTCTGTGTTCATCACAAAAATACCAGCGTCAACATGATTCATCAAAACCATACCATCACTAATCAGCATCAAGGGGGGGGTGTCAATCATTACATAATCGTAAAGCGACTTTAGTTCCTCGATCAATTTGTTTACACCCTCACTTAAAACAAGCTCTGAGGCATTCGGCGGAACTGGCCCGGCAGTCAAAATATCCAAGTTTTCAACTTGAGATTGAATGATGCTCTCCTTAAAATGGTTCTTACCGATTAAATAAGAAGAAACCCCAAATAAGTTAGAAGCACCAAAGGTTTTGTGAACTTTAGGTTTGTGAAGGTCAAAATCTACCAAAACAACCCGTTTTCCGGCTTTTGCAATAACAGCAGCAAGGTTTGAGCAGGTAAAGGTTTTACCCTCACCAGGGTGCAAGGAGGTAACCAATATTGTTTTCGTTCCCTCCTTAGTTAAGATGTATTGAAGGTTAGTTCTAACCGATCTAAACGCTTCTGCCACATTGGATCGTGGAGCGTTGCTGATAACAATAGGGTCGTCTTCAATCTCGTCGTAGAATGGTACACCACCAATTACTGAGATGCTGCTTATTTTCTTGAGCTCTCTCGTGTTTTCGATGCGCTCAAAGAACACCAATCGTATAAAGCCAATAAAGAGCGCTAGAAACAAACCGATTCCCACAGAGACATAAATGGCTTTGGTTTTGTCAGGGCCAACAATGCCAATTCCCCTAGCTGATTCTATCACGCTGGTTTGAGGGAGAATAGCGGCACGTGCGATAACCGTGTTAGCTCGCTTCTCCAAAAGGAAAACATAAAGGCTCTCATTGACGTTCAACTTTCTGTTGATACCAAGAATGTCGCGCTGCGCTTTAGGAATCCCCTGGAGTTTGCGCTCCAATACTTTGATTTGAGTGTCAACTTCGGCAATTTGTTCCATAAGTCCAACACCTGTCGAGCGCGCATACTTTCTAAGGCCTGAACGAATAGTATTTATCAAAGAGTCTTTTCGTTGAATCGAAATAGAGGCTTCTTCTACATCCATAAGTGCCAACCTTCGTTCATTACTGAGGTCGTACAAATTGGTCACCATTTGACGTGGGAAATTGTCTTCTGGGGCGAAGTAAACAGTAGGAGGAATAACTTCGTCAGAGTTACTAGCATCGTTGAGGAATTGTTCCAAATTCTCCATTGATTTCATTCTGAATTCCAATTGTCTGCGCTGCGCTTCATAGGCCACGAGGTCTTCAAAGAATTCATTTTTTTCTCGGTCAATATCGAGGATGTTTTTCTGCTCCTTAAAATTTTCGAGCTGTTGTTCCAAGCTATCCATAATCACCACCAGCTCATCCAACTGCTTGTCAATGTAGCGTTTGGTGTTTTCGTTCACGGCAATTTGAGAAGATAAAGTGTTCTCAATATAAACGGCACTTAGGGTGTCAAGGAATTGTTTCGCACGGTCTTCAAGTTCATTGGTGCTCTTCAAGGTTAAAATACTGGTGTATTCTACTTTCGTAATGGAAAGCGAACGAATGTATTTTTTGATTAAATCAGATCTTCGGTGAATCCTTATTTGGAATCCGAGTTGTTTAATTCCATCAATGGTTTCAGCGTTGATGCCTTTTCTTCGTGCTAAACGAATGGTGTAATCAATTTCATCGTGATACTCATCGAAAGTAAATACTTTGCTAATGTTGTTTCCCCTATATAAATAAGAGATTTCAAAGCTGTTGATGTCTATGACCTTTATTTGAACAGGCACATTATAAAGAGGAGAGCTTGGACTATTTAAAGTCATTTCAACGTCAAAAGCATCAAAGCGAGCAACCTGTTTTTCGGTAAGCCTTCCAACCAAATAATAACTGATGTCAAAGTCCACACGCTCAAGCGTTTTACTTACAACATCATATGACTGCATGATTCGTTGCTGGTTGGTGATGTCAGCTAACAAAGAATAATACCCTAAGTTGGAGTAGATTTGATTTTGGTAATCGTAGGTTTCTGACGATTTCAAAAGAATCTCCGTCTTCGCTGCGTAAATATTCGGGAGCTTATAGGTATAGAGGTAAGCGATGCAAAATGCAATCAGCGGAAAAGATAGGATGAGATACCAGTTTTTTCCGAGGAATTTAAATAAGGGCCGTAAGTCGTCAGCGTCAACCAGGTTTGTTTTTTTCTCGCTCATTCAAGTTTAATCAATCACAAATATAAGATTACTCTCTGATGTGCCGAAAGTTTGTGTGGCTTTGTTAGCTGATGTTCAAGAATCTTTAAGTTTTCTAAGCTTAAGCGCTGTTGCTTATGCTTAAGCAAAAGGACGCGAAAATTTGTCGGATTTCTCAGTACCCTTTCCTATCTTTACCCCAAACTAATCTCTATGTTCAAACGAGTTCTCAGCATTGTCGCGGTAGTATATCTCTTTTCATCGCCACTAACAGTTTTTTCGCAGTCAGCTCCATTTCCAGATGATGGTGGGGGGCCGCCTTGCGATGGTCCTTTCGGTCCTGTTTGCCCAATTGATGGAGGTTTAAGTTTTCTCATTGCGGCTGGAGTAGCCTATGGTGGCAAAAAGGCTTACGATCTTCAGCAAAAGAAAAAATGATCAAAAGCATTTGGTCCAATCCAATGTTGCGCTTCCTCATTATCGGAAGTGCGGCATACATTTCGTGGATTGTCCTCTATAAATTCTACTTAGAAGAGCATACCTTTCTCGATGAATGGGTGATCGATCGCATTGTGCGAAGCGCAGAAGGCTTAATGTCTTTTTTGGGTTTTGATTTGATTGAATTCAACGACGGCACCTTCAAAAATCACCTTGGAGTTCTAGGTTCTAAAGGCGTAACAATTGGCGCTCCTTGTAATGGAATCGTTCTCTTTGCCTTGTTCATCGTGTTCATTTTAGCTTTTCCAGGTAAATGGAAAAATAAACTCTGGTTTCTTCCCCTAGGAGTTGTAGCGATACATTATGTAAATACCCTCCGAGTAATCGCACTTGCTTTAATTGTTGTTGATCATCCTGAATGGCTAGCATTTAATCACGACTACACCTTTACCATTTTAGTCTATGCCTTTGTTTTTCTCCTGTGGTACATCTGGGTGAATAAGTTTTCGCCCATGAAAAACAATCAACCAACATGAAAAGAATTTTGCGCAGAACGTGGTTTGTGTTTCTAATCATCTTCACCTTGGGCTTTTTTCAAGAGCGTTTTAAAGTGGCGGTGAACTATTATATAGATGTGGCTTCCTCGAATGTTAACTTCTATTCTTGGTCAGCAGAACAAAAGGAGCAGTACATTAAAAGCAATAGCCCTGATATTCCATACGACTACTATTATACGCACGAGTCCTTTCCTTTCTTGCATCAACTCGATGAGTCGGCAATCAAAAACATGAAGTGGTGGTCCACACTTTTGTTTATCATCATCAATGGGAGTTTAGGCTATATCTTGTTAATGAGAGCGTCTTTAGGGAAGGCACAGAAATTACACGCCATAATGTATCTAACGGCAATTGCTTTGGCCCTTGTTTTCTTTGCCTTGGGGAAACTGTTTAGTTTGCCGCTGCAAGGTTATGGCGTTGCTAGAAAGTTAGCTGGCTTTCTTCAAAGTCCCTTGCCCGCAATTTTTTTGGTTCTTTTGTTCTACGCATTTGAGCCTGGCAATAATCAAAAGCTTCAAAACCATGAGTAATATATTGTCTCAAGAACTTCCAGATAGCTCGAGAGTCTGGGTTTATCAAGCCAGTCGTTTCCTTCAAGAAAATGAATTGCTTGAGATTAAAAAAGAACTGATGGCCTTTCTTTCGGATTGGAACGCACACGGAACTCGCTTAAGTGCTGATGCAAGATTGGTTTATGATCGTTTTGTGGTGCTTATGGTTGATGAGTCACAAGCAATGGCTTCGGGCTGTAGCATCGATAAGTCGGTCGCCCTAGTGAAGTCCTGGGAGCAAAGGTTTGGATTGGATTTTTTCGACCGAATGCAAATACTATATAAGGAAGGTGAGGAAATCAAAGAACAGCGCATGCATGATTTTTGGGCGATGCGAAAAGCGCTTTTGATTAACGACGAGACAATCGTTTTTAATAACCTTGTGAGTAATAAAGCTGAGTTCGAATCGTCTTGGGAGGTGCCTTTTAAAGACAGTTGGCATTCTAAAATGTGGTGATGGACTATTGATCGTTCTGATTTAAGTCTTTTAAATATACCTTAATATATAGATAAGGTTTCTTTTTTCTAACTACTTACGAAATTCCATAATGTACTATTGTGTCTTGAAGGCTGATTAAATACCGGTTTTCTCGATAACTGGTTACTTTTTGCCGTTCATTGGTCGAAATAGTTCGTTTTTTTTTGGAATTCATGTAGGAAGATTCCTAAATTAGGGATCGCTAAAATGAAGGTTCTCGGTTGCGAGACTTTTTAAACTAATTGTACTGTGTTTCAAAACCTCTTTATAAAAGTGGTTTCTGGTGGTTGAGATAATTTGATTGTTTCCCCTCCAATTTTGCATTTAAGAACTTGTTGACTCCAGTTCTAGTTTTATAAGCTTGAAAATCTTGCCCTGGCAAGTTTCTGGGTGACTCCAGAATAACTATTTAATGATTTAACCAAAACCAAAACAGATGAAGAAAACTTATTTATTTCTGATTGCGCTCTGTTGCTCTTTCGGTTTGTTGCTTTCAAACAGTGCTTCGGCACAAACGTATAGCAGCGCCGTTCCAATGATTCTTGTAACAACCGCAGGGAACTTTGCGCCTTACAACACGGACATTGTGGTTGCTGGAGGTCCGGCGGCTATTGCTGTTATGAGTGTCGAAGTGAATCTTACACACACATTTCCCGCTGATATCGATTTAATGTTGGTTGCTCCTAATGGAGAAGCAATTCGATTTATGTCGGATATTGGTGGTGGTACTGATGTGACCGGCCTTGCAGTTAACTTTTTTGATGCTGCTGCTGCGAACGCAACAGGCGCTGCATTGGTAGCTGGTTCTTACAGACCAACTAACATTGGTGCAGGTGATGCTTTTGCAGCTCCAGCTCCTACAGCTGTTGACGCTGCTCCAGGCGGTGCAGCAACTTTTGCGAGTGTTTTTGCTGGTGATGTTGCTGATGGAACTTGGTCTTTGTTCGCGGTGGATGATGCTGGCGGCGACCTCGGTTCGATCAACGGTTGGTCAATTACCTTCTCTCCAGCAATCAATGGTTGTACAGATCCATTAGCATGTAACTTCGATGCAACAGCCAACTTTGATGACGGTTCTTGTGATTATTCATGCTACGGTTGTACAGATGCTACGGCTTGTAACTTTGATGCTACAGCAACACTTGATGATGGTCTTTGTGACTTCTCTTGTATCGGTTGTACCAACCCATTGGCATTGAACTTTGACCCAATTACTACTGTTGATGACGGTTCTTGTATCGTTCCAACTTGCGGAATTGGTCCAAATAACTTCACTATCTGCTATGGTGATAACGCTAACATTTCAATCACACTTACTGAGGACAACCCAGGTACAGGTGTGATTTTGGATTTCTTGGCAGGACAAGTAGAAGCAGGTTTTGATACTTATGCGATCTATGACGGTCCAGATAACCTTTCCCCAGTTCTTGCAGCTGGTGACGGCTCTGTTGCTGGAATTGTGGTTCAATCCACTGGTGCTAGCATTACTATTGAAATCACTTCTGATGGTTCATTCTCTTGTGCTGGAAATGCTAGTCAAGCTGAGATCAGCATCGATGTTTACTGTGCTACAGCTGCTTTGGGTTGTACTGATCCAATCGCTTGTAACTTTGATTTTACTGCATTGATTGATGATGGAACTTGTGAATTTACCTCATGTGCAGGTTGCACTGACTCTGGGGCTTCTAACTTTGATCCTGCAGCAACCATTGACGACGGTACTTGTGTAACATGTGCTCCTGGTGAGTTGTTATTGTCTATCGATATGGAAGATACTTTCGGTGACGGTTGGGATGGAACACAGTATTTCTTGACAACTGAACTAGGAGCTCTAGTGGCTCAAGGTGATCTTGATAATGCCTTGATTGGTGATGGTGCGTCAGTTGGTACAGACCTTGTTTGTGTTGCACCTGGATGCTATGTGTTTGACGTGGCTGGAGGTATTTTCCCTGGAGAGAAAATCTGGAGCGTTTCTGATAACATTGGTAACACTTACGCTTCAGGAACTGGCTTAGTAGCTGGTCAAGGACTCGATATTGGTCTTACTGGAGGTTGCTCTTTCGAAGGTTGTACAGATCCTACTGCAATCAACTTTGATTTGAATGCTGGTATTGACGACGGTTCTTGTTTGTTCCCTCCTGCTAACGATGAAATTTGTGGTGCAGAAGCGGTAACTTGTGGTTCTTCTATCATTGGAACAACTGCTTTGTCTTCAGATGCTGAAGGATTGATCGGAACAACTTGCTCAGGTATTGGTGTTACATCAACTGGTGTATGGTACGAATTCAACGCTGCTGCTGATCAACAAATTTTCGTTTCTACTTGTGGTTCTACTTCAGGTATCGATACGAAAATTCATGTTTACGAAGCTGTGGATTGTAACGGCGCTTTAACTTGTGTTGCTGGAAACGACGATGCTGGTTCTTGTCCTGCTGGATCTTTCCTTTCAGAAGTGGTATTCAACGCTACTACTGGTACTAACTACTTCATCTATGTAAGTGAGTTCGGAATAGGTCAAGGCCTTGAATTTAACCTCGAAGTTTCTTGTGTTGATTGTTTAGGTGGTGTTCCATCAAATGATCTTTGTGCAAATGCTGCTCCAGTTTTGAGCGGATTCCCTGTTACTCAGTCGCTTTGCTGCGCAGGTGCTGCTGTTGTTAACGACTTCGCTCCAGCTTTCGCAACTACTTATGATGTATGGTTTATCGTTAACTCTGGAACATTTGATGCGGTTGCGCTTTCTGTAGAAGTACTTACAGCGGCT
>Ga0209652_1003322_pt1 | contig 11923 bp, 15 predicted proteins | sample SaaInl74LU_5_DNA_FD_184641 | JGI IMG/M metagenome (GOLD analysis project Ga0209652, IMG submission 184641) | Marine microbial communities from expanding oxygen minimum zones in the Saanich Inlet - ESP_74LU_5_DNA (SPAdes) (version 2) | ecosystem: Environmental > Aquatic > Marine > Intertidal zone...
GTTTGTATTGTATCTTGTGCAAAAATCATGTTGACGCACCTCTACTTCGTTCACTATGGAAGCGGAATTCGACATTATCATATTCTGTTGTCTTTGCGGCCGTACGGATGATTCTTCTTCCCTACTAGCAGCGTCTTCATCAAAAGCGAGATGACTAGGAAGTGGTTTGGATGTCATCGGCGATTTGCTACGATTTGCGTGTGGTGGGAACGTAAGATCATACTAATTCCTACGTTGGCTAGCGTAGAGATGAAAAAATAGAGAAGCTTCTTCACTTCTTTATCGTCAGTCGAGGTCGAGGTGAGTGAGGAGAGGGATGAGGTATCAGTGATAGATTCTACATAATAGGACAGGATTAACCGCTTTGAGATTGAGGGCTGTCTGCTTGGAGACCCGTAGTAGACACGAATAGGAGAGGAGCAACGATGGACTACGAATCCATTACAGAAGAAAATTTTCGGCAGACAATGAAATCAGAATTGATCACTCCTGCCGAACGACAAGAGGACGAAGAATCCAACGTTTCAGCGGCAAAGAACACTCGATGCGACTGGAGCTACGTCTACGGCGAGATCGTTTGATATCTGACAACAGACGGAACGTGTGCTCTTCCCTTTCTGTGCGTGATTTTCATTCTGGTGCCGGCAACTGTAGTGTGGTTCTGTCTTGGTTTCGGTCGCCATTCATAGCCCTGCTAGCTATTGACCAACGTGGTGCAAAATAGCAACGCAAAACAATTTTGTCTCCGACATGAATGACATTTCAAAGTACAGCAATAGAAATCGATATATGAGGGACAATCCAGGGACAATCCAACAATCAAACGAGTCCAATGAAGGGCTGACTCAGTATCCACAACCACACCTGCATTTGTAAACATAAAATGAGAGACGTAATTGATGTATGTTCCATCAAATGTTTGTATTCAATTGCTCATTGCTAATCATTATCAAGTTGCACCACTTCCTTTCAAGACACAAAAACGTGTACGTCCAGCTATTGTCAACACTAATAAATGAGTAGAAGCAGCCACTCAAATGTTCACCAACAATGACATCCTTTTTCATACACACCGGGGAAAATGTTTGTCTATTTCATTGGATTGCCATTGGCATCGCCATCAATGTATTCAAATACCTATCTACATACCAATTGTTTTGTTTGCTTAGCAATTTCCTGCCTTCAACTGCTGCACTGTCCTATTCAACCTGTGTTGCATCATGTTGCACATATCAACATTGGGCTTTCCAACCTTCTCACGGGGCATAGATAAAACAGTCTTGATATCCTGAAGAGCAAACCTGTACCTCTCCACACCCTCAAATGCCTGTGCTCTACGGACCAATGCCTTGACATTTTCGGGATCAACTTCGAGGACTGCAGTGCAGTCTTCGATGACTCCGTCAAAGTTGGAAATTTGTTTGTAGCATGCAGCTCTGTTGGAGTGAGCTTTCATGGCAAGATCGGATTGTCCTTCGCCGCGGCGTTTTAGGCCTTCGATACATTTGGTGTAATGGTCAATAGCGCCTGAAAATCATTGTTAGAAAAATAGAAAAAATGATATTGATGAGCACAGGTGATGATAATTTTGATGCAACTCGATGGAATTCATTGAATAGGGCAATAATTTCCCCCCCTCTCAACAATAATGGTATTGGTATCCAATTAATACACCCATAATAACAATTATGACCGCCCCCATTTGTATCTCAAAGATACACATGAAAAAAATCATGACAGAATAAATACTCACCCTCAAATTGCGCATTCTTGTAAGCATCATCCCCCCTCTCCTTATGAACCTCATCCGGACTCAAAGCAGCCCTTCTCTGCGCCTCCATCCTATCATACTTGGGCTTAATCTTACTCATCATTCTGTCAATATCCGGATTTCCCGCATCCAATCGACTCGCCAACTCGAGCGTCTTGTACGCTCCGGCAATATCTCCATTAGACGCCTGCTCATCACATTTGCGAAGGTAGGCCGCCACAGTCTCCCCCCTCTGCAACTCGGTAAGTTCCTTCTTCATCCGTTTGAGGTCAGGGTTGGCACTATCCACGGCCAATCCAGATTCGAGGGCCTTGATGCAGCCCTCCAAATCATTCAAATTTTTGAGAGCCGTGGCAAGGCGGAAATACCCCTTGACGAAATTTTTATCGGCCTTGATGCAGCCGCGTGATGCCTCCTCCATTTTGTCGAATTGGGAGATCTTTTCGTAGCATGCGGCCATGTTGGACCAGTAGGCGGGGACATTGGGGTCGATGTCCGTGGCGGCGGTGTATTTTTGGATGGCGGCGTTGTAGTCGCCGCCTTTGAAGAATTTGTTACCTTCGGCTTTTAAGGCTTCTGCGCGGGAGTTTCCTGGCATGGTGGATGTGTGGGTGGGTAATAATAGAGAGAGGGAGGCGACGCCGATGATTATTGCAGGGCAATGCTGCGGTGGTCGAAGGTTACAAAAAAGAAGCCAAGAGAAAAAAGGGCAAGGCAAACAAGCGGCCGGCCCTCTTGCTTGTGGCGGTGGGAGATCTTCGGTCTGTCGTGGTCGTCAAAAGTAAGATCTTTCCTCCTCACCTCTTGCAGAAGAGAAGCTCATGATACCGCCCGACGCAGAGCTTGAGTTGTGGTAAGTATTGTAAGTATTGTTCACCAGCACTATCTGCAGTTGCTAATATTTTGCTATCATGTTGTATGCATTATTGAGTGAAAGATCCATCCGATCGCATTACCAGAACCCTCACGGAAACCGACGTCAATGCTGTAGTGTCTGCGGAAAAATTGAGCCAGTCGACACGTTGTTCGGGCAATGTACTGGTTGTGATCTGAAAGTTTATTGTTCTTCATGGTGCCAGAAATCGGACTGGCCTATGCATAAAGTCGTATGTTCTGGATTAGGGTCTACTCAGCTAGATGAGATGCAGGATTTCCGACGAAGGATACATAAGTTCAAGACAATCTTTCTCCCATTAATTGTATCTTTAGTGGAAGTTAAGCTTGCTTTGTGTAGTAAAGAGGCCCATGCTAATGGCAATGACGAAATATTCAAAAGTCACTTTGTACTCATCCATCTGAACTCTCTACTTGAGAGTGCAATGAAGCCTAGACTTTCTATTGGAAAAATCGAAGTTCTCAACATGGCAGAGTTTGAGAGGAGTTTTTATGATAAGAGTTGCTCTCAATGGAAGGGGGAAACTTTGACATCGTATGGGCTGCAAATGTCTACATCTGAGGGGCAACCTTGCCGTTCGTTTAACACCCATCAACCAGAGAAAACCCAATCACAAATTTTCAAGACGAAAACAAAGAAAGTCTCCAGAAATCTTTGTTGGCGATTGTGCAGACTATCAACGCCGTGGCTAAGGGCCTGGCTCCTGATTTCTATGCAATAATCAAAGAAGGTATTGAGAAGAAGTAAGAGAAAGCATTGATGGGTTTCCACTTTGATAGACTCCAAGATACGGCAGTGACTGGTTCATGGAGTTTGAATGTATATTCTTGATGCTGTTCATAAAGTAAATGATTCATATATACTATAATGCTTGCTCTCCTCTCTCTGCTGGATACTCCTAATAGTGCGATAATACAGCATCTGTGTAGCAGGTGAATCCGAACACTTCTTCACTATCATCATAGAAATAGCTCAATAGACACATATATTCAGGCACATCACTGTGCACATCATGTGCTGACGACAAATTCCATTATCAGCCAATACATCTTGTAAAGACTTTTCCCACCAAATACTATCGACATGGATCGACAAAAGACCCAAAGCCAATCTCTATTGACGCTGCGCCACATCCATTGTATCATCCATCCGTACACCCCTATCACGAATACACTGTAGAATATACTTCTTGGAGATAGTCTAGGCGACCAAACGAGGCAGAGGAGCCCATAACTCATCGTCATGTTGTTCCGAACATTGCTGATATATTCTCTATTCCATTGCCACAGCCACATCGCAAGGTATGCATAAGTTGTGATCGTGATGACATCTCTCACTATTCGAAAAGTGCTGCGGATAAACCCTATTGGGTTTTGTTGCTGCTTTCCGCCTCCCTTCATGGTGAAGTTGCAGCACTGCTATTACTACTGGAAAGTACGACGACGACGACGAAAGAGATGCCTGGTAGCTGCCAACGCTTGTTGCCTTGGCTACGAGAGACAACCGCAACCGGCAACTGCCATTTTTCAATTTTCATCATTTTTTCTGCAAAAGAGAAGAGGGAAGAGAGAGCTGTGACGGACTGCTAAATGAGCAAAGCGGGCCTCGCTCTCTAATCATTGTTTGCTCGTGCCCCTTTCAATTACTTATGCTCCCCAATCCTACAATGAGCACAGCAAATGCTACGCTTCAGACTGAAAAGAAGTGTCTCCAAGAGACGGTCTAAGTTATGCATCAACAAATCAAAGATTCTAACTCTTACATCGTTGGATGTGAAGTGCATGGAAAGTTTCAAGCTTCAATGAAGTGACGAAGAAAAGCAGCAACAAATGATGAAGCTCAACTGCAGCGTGTTAGAGAAGACTTTCGTTATTGGCAACCTAGAGAGAGAGAGATCGAAGAGACTAATGACTTGATAGAAGTACTGGATCTGAATCTCGAGGAGATCGATGAGCTCACTGCGCAGGGTCTTGAGAATGAGTTGAAAGCTGTGAATGAGAGACTCACTGAAGTTGAATTACAGGTAGAGGATACAAAAGCAGACAAGGGCCCTGGAGGAACAGAAACTCCAACTTGAAGAGACAGCTATAAGTCTCAACGAGCAGATTATCAAGCTGTCATCAGGTGTGGACGAAAGGACTGCTGCCATTGACCATTTGAAGAGCAAGATTGAAGAGTCGAACAATTTGGTAGTAGCCCTCCATGACGATGTCAACGCAGCTGACAAAGATAAGCAAGCTCGAAATAAAGCAAATTTATGAACTAACGGAGCAAGTTGCCACAGCGAGACTGAGAAACAGGGGCCCATGCAGACGTTGGAAAAGATCAAGGAGCAGCTGCATACGATTAGAGGATTAGATCACAGAAGGCCGTGCTGCAAATCAAACTCGACGAGAAAGCCTTGTCGACCGAAGAACTGGTACAAATGACCAAGGAGAAACAGAAGGCTCTTGAAGAAGCTGAATCCAGCGAGAAGGAGCTCGAGAGTCAGATCGAGAAGGGAACTGTCTGATTTGGTCATTAGCCAAAAAGATAAGGTAGCTTCTGATTTATTGGACGCTCTTAATGAAATGATGTCATCATCTGACGAAAGAGACGAGGAGTTAGTTGGTCATTTTGGCTATTCCTTTGTTGCTTGAGGCCCAGGCTCCATCTTAGCGGCAGTGAACTGTCATAAAGAGAAGCTGTCACAAAGGGATTTAAAGAATGACTGTTCTCCAATGTTCTTGGGTGTTCTGCAACACGAACGATGACCATTTGTCGCACTCACAACGAATCACGACCACAGCCGACAGCCCGACCCATCAAAGCCCAAACCGACGACACATTCAACATACAACACATTTTACTTCTTCTTGCACACATAATTTTCTCTAGAGTCTATTGTAGTCTCAAACTTGACAATCATTATATAATTGACGCTCGATAACAGCAGACAACCAACACGACAAGCAGCCTGAACAGCCACAACCGACAACATTGCGATTGTACACAATAATTCCGACCACTCGACAACAGCCATGAAGTTCACCCCCGCTGCTCTCGCAAGCGCCGCAGTTGCGGCAGCTGCACTTCCAATCTTCACGTCTGCTCAGCAAAACATGGTGAAGATGTGTCTATTCTACGACCGCCCCTCTGGCCATGCCCGATCGGATCCTATTATCAGTCAAGAATGTGCATCTTCACATGTGCATACGTTTTTGGCCCTCGTTCCTTCCATCCTTCTACATCTTATGAGGATTTACTCTCTACGCCTGGCTCCATGAACACTTCGCCTTTTGTGGAGAACAAGAGCTTGTATTGGCATCCTTCTATCGTGAGTAGCGACACTGCTGAGATTGCATCGGCATGTTATCGACTATCATATCTGATATCTAACACATTCCTTCAAATTACTCTCTCTCTCTCTCTCTGTGACAACAGTATCAAGTTGCTCCGGATGGAACGCATTCTCGAGTTGACAATCTTGAATTTGGACCATACTACAGATGGGATAGGAGCGTTTCGCCTGGAGTTGAGCCATTTCCCGCAGGGTTCAGAATGATAGCCGCAAGCAACGACCCAGGATCATGTGGTGTTGGAGCAGAATGTCCCAGTGCCTGTGGCGTTGAAGATGATTGCCCAAACGCTGTCTCCATGTTTACGGAATGTTGCAATTTTAGAAACAACGGCGAGAGCTGCTCCTCTTGGGAGGGACAGCTATTCTTTCCTCGACAAAACTGTGACTTTGTAGGAATTGCACTTGGTAAGCTTTGGAAGCAGGAAGTATTGAACTTTGTTTGGTCTCATCAATCTGAAAATACTCACCCTCACTTTCGTAACACTTCCATTGCAGCAATGCCCACCTGTTGGAATGGTGCGATTGACAGCCCTGATCATAAGAGCCACATGGCTTACACTACAAACGGAGGTGTAGAAGGAAACTGTCCTTCAACACACCCAAGAAGGTTGCCGCAAGTGCAAGTATTTGTTCGGATTCCAAACTATCGCGGTGTCGACTTCAACTATGTTCTCTCCGATGGAAACCAAATTCCGGGCGTTCCAGGTGCTTGGTAAGCTTGGAGGAGACCTGCCACTAGATGCTGTTGTTTGCTATATTTACATCGACACTCACCCTCATCTTTCAACTCACTTTCATTCAGGCATTTCCACACTGACTTCTTCAACGGATGGGAAGAGGGAAAATTCCAAGAAATCATGGACAACTGTGCCCCTCACCCCGAGCGTCAACCCGGTGACTACAACCCGCCATGCGACTGTACTCCAGGAGAAGAGTCCCTCTATGATGGCGGACTCACGCCAAATGTAAACGTCCCTCCTCAAGTGTGTGATGCAGATGTGAAGAGGCTCATTGTTGACGAAGAGATTGCTGTCACAAATGATCTTCCACTGTACTCTGGGTCTTGTCAGGGAGCCCCGATGATTCCCCGATCCTGGACTGATTTAACTCCTGACTTGTTCAGCACGGACTGCAACAACCCAATCACCACCACAACGAGTACATCCAGTACGACAACTGCTGGAACTACTACCACCACGACGACGACGTCGAGTACTACGACTCAGCCGCCTTCAACCACTACTTCTTCCACCACGACAAGTACTACAACTCAGCCGCCTCCTACCACCACCACCACCACCACCACCGCATCTACGACATCCAGTACAACAACTACGACTCAGCCGCCTCCTACGACTACCACCGCTGCATCTACGACATCCAGTACAACAACTACGACTCAGCCGCCTCCTACGACTACCACTACAACGCAACCTCCTCCGACAACTACCACCACAACTACTACCACGACAACCACTGAAGCTCCACCAGGAGACGGAGACGTATACAAAGCAATCGTTTGTGGAAGAGGTTATGGCTGCGATGAAGGAGTCTGGGATGATGCTCTAATCGAAGAGCTTCACGAAGTGCGCTGTTGCCGTGACTGTAGTGATGGCAGATGCCCTCGTGCCTGGAAGCAAAAGTGCCCAGACGAGGATCCTGATGTTTATTCGAGGTCCAAGGTGAAGGGTGTTTGTGAAGTAGCAACCTTTTTGGATGCAATCAATATCTGTGATAGTGTTGGTGGGCGGTTGTGCACACCTTGGGAGGTAGAAGCAGGATGTGCGGCAGGTACTGGGTGTGGATTTGACAGGGAAATGGTGTGGACATGCATGTATGATGGACATGAGTGTGTAGAGGATACCGAGTGCTGTGGGTCATGTGTGGATGGGGAATGTGATGGTGAATATGAACTATTCGCCTAAGCTGTGACACACTAAGACACCTTCATCAGTGTGATTGGTTGTAAAGATGTAACTTAATGATTATTCGTGACGACAGTATATCCATTTACCCTGCCTTCTTAACAATCTGAACAACATCTTCATCCATCAATTCATGGTCCTTACCGACACGTTGAGGCTGATGTTTGGCCGATCTCCCCCAAACCCACGCATGCGAAAATGAATTCATCAAACTCTTATGGATCCGATTACAAAACTCTTCCACGGACGGATTCTTGGCCGAATGCAATATGACCGGCTCATCATAATCGGGAATTTGTCCCTTGGGCTTTGTGTATATCCGCAGCATGTTGCATTTGTTCCATATTTCCTCCATGAGTTCATCCAAGTTCCACTCGTCACGAGAAGATATAGGAACGTAGTTAGGCATTTGGTCAAGGATATCCAACTCTTCGATCGTGATGGAATCAATTTTGTTGAATACGTAGAGCCCGGGGATGTATGCTCGATTGCCTTCGATAACATCAATGAATTGATCCACAGTCACCTGAAAGAGGGTGGAAGTTTGAAATGTTAGTAATGGGAGAGTGGAGAGTGACACAAGATTTGATACGACATAATGTGCACATCAATAATTGAGAGAGACACATGATGTGCATCATCTATTAATTGACCATTGCACCCACTCAGGACAAAAACGGCAATACAAACAGCAGATGCAATATCTCATACAAATATGAACTTACATCCTCCCTCAAAATCACCTCGGCACACGAAATCTTAAACTCCTTCAAAACCATACGACAAACTTCAGCATTCATCCCCTTCGTCTGCGGAGTCATCTCCTGATACCCAATCCCCCCAGCCTCCTTCTTCACAATTTTAATATTCGGCGGCACCTGATTAATTCGAATCCCAAACGAGAACAATTCCGCCTCAATAATCTTTTTGTGAGTGAGTGGTTTGCCCGCATCCAACACAATTAAAATGAGGTTACACGTTCGTGCAGTGGAGATGACTTGTCGACCACGACCCTTACCCTCGGCGGCACCCTCAATAATCCCTGGTAAATCGAGTACCTGTATCCTTGCCCCCTTGTACTTCATTGTACCGGGTATACAAGTCAATGTCGTGAACTCATATGCCGCCGCCTCGCTCCTCGTTCCTGTCAGCGTCGTTAGCAATGTTGATTTCCCCACGGACGGAAAACCAACGAGACCGATACGAGTATCACCACTTTTAGTCACGTCAAATCCACGCCCGGCATCTTTGGATCCAGCGCTTTTGCCACCGGGACCGTTGAGGAGTTCGGACCGTAGCTTGGCGAGTTTGGCTTTGAGTGTCCCCAAGTGATAATTGGTGGCTTTGTTTTTTTGTGTTCGGGCCATTTCGGCCTCGATTTCTTCGATTCGCTTTTGAACGTCGGACATTTTGGAAATCTGTTTGAGTATATTCTTCTTCCGTCTATTCTGTGTTTCTATTAGCGTTACTATCTACCTGATCGTCTGCCTATGGAGCCGCTCGTCCACCATGGTTGTTTGTGGCCACAAATAAATTGAGTTGTGTGGAGGAAGATGGCGGGAGAGACGGGAGGATCTTTCCGACTAAGATAAAAATAAGTGACCGCCACAGGGTCTAACCTATTCCTAAATATTCGATGTCCATCTGCAGCTTCTCTTTTACAAAAATGCATGGATAATTCAATTTAGCACCACTGATTTCAATATTAGGTTTAATTTTTGCCGTATTAGATGTAATTTACTTATGCCCTTTTGTTTTCTAGCCATTAACTTTCTCTTCTATTTGCTCGTGCGGATGAAAGAAGTTGGCGCAAAACCCACCATGCTGGCCAAATTTGGCATCATCGGAGGCAGCCTACAACCTACAAGAGAACACAACAAGCTTGCCACTTATCACCAACAACGAAACAATGAGATTACCAATAGCCGCCCTAACCACAGCCGCCGCCACACTGCCATCGGTAGCGGCCATAGCAAACTTAAATAAAGAAGAGAGAACAGCTAAGAAGACAATCTTCCATAAGGATGGTTTCAACGGGAAGCAAACTGAATCTATAAACAATATGCTGACACAATATCATGCCTACTCGCCAAAGAGGAATAATAAGGAGAGCAGCAGTGTGATAGCTGAGGAATCGGCTCCCAAGAAGGAGACTACACTAGACCACGAAATTCTTTCTGCGAGACGCACCATTACAAAGGATGTAGAAGCAATCCAGTTATCTGCGGCTGAGAAAGAGACAATTGGAGCCGATGACGCCGCCGTCGATGCAGAAGTCCAGAATGGTCAATATAGGGGAGCCCGCAAGGAGCGGAGAGATCGCAAATATGAGCGACGAGCAGCTGCACAGAAAGATGATGGACAACAAACAGAAACAGAATCTGTTGTAGCAGATACTCTGAACAAGAAGCGACGAGGAGGTATGAGAGAACTACAGCCTGAACCACGTAAACCTAACCCTCGTCCACTTCCTAGAGAAGTTCCGAACAAAGAAGGAAAGCCTACTCGGAGGAAGAGTGGTGATCTTCGTGACCGGCGCCTCAAAAAATCCAAGAGAGATTCATACCACAGTAGTAGTTGGTCAGGTGGGAGTGGTAGCGAGGACACCTGTATTGTACACATGACAAATCTCACACCGAGGCAGGAGTTTTCGGACATTTTTGTTATGACTCACTCAGACAAATTGTATCCACCTCTTTTCGAGTATGGTAAACCCGCCTATGATGATTTGGCGGCGCTAGCCCAGGATGGAGACACTGATGAACTCGTCTGGTATTATGACGGTCCGTATGGTGACGATCATGTGTATTGGGTAAGCGAAGAAAGAGGTCCAATCAGGCCAGGAGAGAGTATTTCATTTGGTATCGATGCCTCGGGATCATACGATCAGCTAACCTTGGCAACAAGTTTCATATTCTCAAATGATGGATTTGTGGCGATCAACGGGGAAGAAATTTACGATGGTGCTGAATTTTGGCTGTGGGGTATTGACGCTGGTGTAGAAGCCAACACTCAACTATGCTGGACTGTACAGGCAAGTGGAAATCAGTTTCCATATCAAGCAGACTGTTACAATGATCGAGACGCAAACTTGAATGACAACAGTATCCTTGGTGTTGGATACGTGCACGTTCATAGCGGCATTCATGACTTGGACGGGAAAGCGGATGCAAAAGATTTCCTCTCTTTTTCTTGTGATGATCTCAACGCAAATAATTTTGCAGAGTATTTCTATGAAATTGGCTTCGACGATGAGTCGTTGTTGAGGTTGGATGATGATAGAGAATTCCTTGATTACTTGGAAGGCAACGATGATCTTCAGAGGTATCCGATTGTTGATCTTGCATTAGATTCTCGTGACTTTTTTGCTTTTTGCGAGTAAGTATTTTGACACCTGCGTTAGTATTGTATTGTGACATTTGTGAACGAATGAAATCTAACCTCCGCATCTTCTTCTCTTTCATCTTATCCAGTGAATTAGACGACATTATTAACTTTGCTCAGAAAGCTCGCACATTCATCGAGCCGTACCTCTTTGATTTTCGAACACCGATGATGAAGGTGGAGCTTGAATGTTAATCTCAAGCATGTTAGCAAGCAAATACTTGCATCTTGGCAATGCAATTACCTGTTTAAATAGTGAAGCGTCTTTACGTGTTAGAAGTTGGATTCTTCGATGTCTTTGCCCTCACAAACGAGTGTTCTATGCTCTGACACTTGATTAGATGGGGAGGAGTTAATAAAAGATAGTGAAAGAATTCCTTTGTTATTACGCATTACCAGAAAAATGGAACATTGTCAGACAATAATATGATCTTATTCTGCATGGAACTTGACCAAAATAGGCGCAGCCACCACACCAAGGTTTTGAGCAGCATTTGGACTGTCGCCTGTGATGAGCTCGCGGTCCACATTGGTTGCTCCCGTCTCGGACTTATTGACAATCTCAATGCCCTGAGTCTCCAACGCCTCCTGACATTTCCACGGCATTT
>Ga0209652_1003323_pt1 | contig 11923 bp, 12 predicted proteins | sample SaaInl74LU_5_DNA_FD_184641 | JGI IMG/M metagenome (GOLD analysis project Ga0209652, IMG submission 184641) | Marine microbial communities from expanding oxygen minimum zones in the Saanich Inlet - ESP_74LU_5_DNA (SPAdes) (version 2) | ecosystem: Environmental > Aquatic > Marine > Intertidal zone...
TAGATTACCTGTATCCGTAGGTGGAGTAGATGTTAAAGGCCGTCTTTTTGACGAGTTTTTTAACGTTACAGACCATTACAACATTATCCCTGCTGTGACTAAAGTAGCGGCCGCTCGTTATTTAGGAGATGGCTTCTCATTCGGAGTAGGTGGAACCATGAACAAATTGACCAAACTTGGTGACGTTCGTGTTGACGACTTAATCTACTACGCTGGTGATGCTGAATTGCGTTACAGTATGAGAGACAAAATTGGTGGCCAGTGGCTAGACCCGTCTTTGGGAATAGGTGGTGGTTATACTTGGGTTGACGATATCGGATTTGGTTCGTTAAACGCAACCGCTAGCGTTCGTTTTTGGGTTGCTGAAAACTTAGCAATCAACGTACAAAGTACTTTCAAGCACGCTATGGAAGATTTTGGAATCACACATTTCCAACACTCTATCGGTGCCGCATTTAAATTTGGTGGAAAAGATACAGATGGCGACGGCCTTTATGACAACGAAGATGCTTGTCCTGAAGTAGCTGGTCTTCGTGAATTTGGTGGATGTCCTGATAGCGACGGTGATGGTATTGAAGATCGTAACGATGCTTGTGTTAACGTTGCCGGTTTAGCAGAATTCAACGGATGTCCTGATAGTGACGGCGATGGTATTGCTGACCCACAAGATGCCTGTCCAATGGTAGCTGGAGTAGCTGCATTGAATGGTTGTCCTGATGGCGATAGTGATGGTATCACTGACGCTGACGATAACTGTCCAACTGAAGCAGGTCCAAGTTCAAACGGAGGATGTCCTTTCTACGATGCCGACAATGACGGTGTTGAAGACAAGGATGATAAATGTCCTGATGTTGCTGGAACCGTTTCTAACAACGGATGTCCAGAAGTTACTATCGAAATCATCAACCAATTGAATGAGTATTCGAAAACAATCTTATTCGATACAGGTAAAACAAGTATCCGTGAAACGTCTAATGCTGTGTTACAAGATATGGCTGACGTAATGGCCGCTTACCCAACTTCTAGCTTCGAAATCGGAGGCCACACAGACAGCGTAGGTCGTGCTGCAAACAACCAAAAATTATCAGCTGCTCGTGCGCAATCAGTACACGACTTCTTGGTAGGTCTCGGTATGGATGACAGCCGTTTATCTTTCGTAGGTTACGGTGAAGATCGTCCAGTAGCAGACAACAATACTGCTGCCGGCAGACAAGAAAACAGACGTGTTGAGATTTCTTTAGTGAAGTAATCAACCACGCACATAATATCATTTAAAAACGCCTCCTTTATGGAGGCGTTTTTATATTTTTAGGAATGGAAAGTTTTCTCACAGAAACCATTCGAACTTTATCTCAAGGACCTCATGCCTTGTCAGACTACACCATTATTTTGCCGAGCAAACGGGCTGGGGGGTTTCTAAATCAACTTCTTGTCCAGCAGGCCGACCAGGCTTTTTTCTCCCCGAAAATCTATAGTATTGAAGACTTTGTGGCTCATGTTTCTGGCGTATCCATTATGCCGAAAACAGATGTCTTGTTGGCAGGGTTTTCTCGTTATCAATCCATTCAAAAAACGAGCTTTACCGATTACTTGCAGTGGGCAGAAACCATGCTGAGTGATTTTAACGAACTGGACCGCCACTTGGTTGAACCCAAAGCATTCTTCAGTTACCTCGGTCAAATTAAAGCCCTTGATCGATGGAATCTTGAAGAATCCCCCACCCCATTGATGACTGATTATTTTAAGTTCTGGGAGACGCTATTTCCTTTTTACACGCAGCTAACGGAATCCTTGCTGGCCGAAGGGCAGGCTTATCAAGGCCTGGTTTATCGCCGCGCAGCAGAAGATCTGACGCATTACCTCAACACCCATGGCGCGGCGCCTCACGCATTTATTGGGTTTAACGCGCTTAACCCTGCCGAGCAACTCTTGATCCAGGAATTACTGGCCCAAGGGAACACGCAAGTATTCTGGGATATGGATGATCATTTCATTCAAGATCCACAGCACAGTGTGTCCCACTTTTTAAAAGACTACTTAGGCACATGGCCACATTACAAGACGCATCCTAAGCCGGATTTTCCAAAACACTTTGCCCAGCATAAGAATATCCGTTTGATCCAAGCCGACAGTGACCTGGCCCAAGTCAAAATGATGACAAAGTTGTTGTCTGAAACGCCTCGAGAGCAATGGGAAAAAACCGCCCTGGTGCTTGCCGACGAGTCTTTGCTTATTCCTGTTCTTTATGCACTACCACAGCATATCACATCGGTCAACATCACCATGGGGTATCCCTTAAAAGCTTTTCCCGGTGTTTGGTTCATGACCACGCTATTACATTATTACCGCAGTGGCGCGGCCAAAATACACCACGATACCTTAAAGAAAATCTTTACACATCCATTTGGCCAGCGGCTCATTCCCTCGGGCACGGCAATTTGCCATGCCTTAGATAAGCAGCACCGTCTTTTTGTTTCCCTGTCGGATCTCTTGGACATGGCCCCAGAAGAATCTCGCCAGACGCTTCGGCTGCTTTTTGGGCCTGAGGATTCTCAGACGACCTTGCTCAAAAGGCTCATGCTGCTGCTGAATGAACTGATCCAATCCAAAAATCTAGGCCGATTTGACCGCTTAGGGGTCGAAAAATTATTTGACCTATGTCATCGACTGGAGCATCTCGAGCGGCATTTTGGATTTTTACAAACCACCAGCAGTATTGTGGCCCTTTTTGACCACTTATTGCAACAGGAGTCTCTAGACTTCGAAGGCGATGCCTACTCTGGACTACAGGTTATGGGGATGCTCGAAACGCGCGTCTTGGACTTTGAGCATTTAATTGTTCTGTCGGTAAACGAAGGGATATTGCCTCAAGGCAAAAGTACGGCCTCGTTCATCACCTACGATATGAAAAAGGAATTCGGGCTGCCGCTGCACACCGAAAAAGACGCCATTTATGCCTATCACTTTTTTCGTTTGCTCCAGCGGGCCAAGGAGGTGACCCTGGTCTATCAAGAACAAACTCAAGGGCTCAATGTGGGCGAAAAAAGCCGATTTATACGCTTGTTGGCGCTCGATGAGCAAAAAACCCATAAAATCACCCAGGTATTGGCTCATCAACACGCCGAAGTCACTCCAGTGGCTGCAGAGGAGTTTGTCAAATCGCCGGGGGTAATGGATCGGCTGCGTGCCATCGCCGAAAAAGGCTTTTCACCAACGGCCTTATCGCTCTATATTCGAGACCCTAAAGCATTTTATTTTGAACGTGTTTTGTCGCTCTCGACAAACAAACCCATGCAAGATAGCGTTGGCCCCGATGTGGTGGGTACTGTTGTCCATGAATCCATTAAAGAACTCTATAAAGACTTTGTCGGGCATCATTTAACCGTCGCCGGGTTAAAGGCGCTTAAAAAGCAAGTCAATGCGGTGATCCAAGAGCAATTCGGCCTGGCCTACAACACCTCTTCGCTGGTCAAAGGCAAAAACTTGATCATCGTGGCGGTCGTCAGGCGTTATATTGAAAAACTTATTGATTGGGACCTCAGTGCTTTGGCTGAAGGCCATACCATAGAATTACTCGAATCAGAAACGAATCATGAGATCACGATCCAAACAAATTTAGGCTATCCCATGAGTCTTAAGGGGCAGGTAGATCGTGTGGATCGCTGCAATGGCACCATTCGCATCATTGATTTCAAAACAGGGATGGTGCAACCCTCGAGTGTTGAAATTGTAGATTGGGCCCAGCTGATCACCAACAAAAAGTACGACAAGGCGTTTCAGTTACTGACCTATGCTTACCTCAGACAGCACACGTCCCCTGAAACCTCTGTTACTGCGGGTATATTGTCGTTTAAAAATATGGCTGCTGGGCTCATGTGCTTTGCGACAAAGAAAGGCAGTCATGACAGAAACAAAATAGCATCCATTACTCCAGAAGTCCTCAAACAGTATGAGGAACAGTTGTTTGCCTTAGTGGGGGGCATTATGAATCCGGAAATTCCATTCGTGGCTGCAGGTTTGGACGACATATTTCGGATAAACTAGCACAGCTTTAGGATAAAACGATGCTTTTTTGGGATAAAAGGCACTTTTTAGTAGGCGAAATCTAAAATCATTTCTATTTTTGCAAAAAAATTCATATCATGAAACTGCACAAAACATTATTAGTCTTAGCCCTTGTTTTTACTAGCGCTCTTGGCCTTAACGCTCAAGACAAACAAAATCCTTGGGCCATTGAAATTGGAACTAACGCCGTTGACTTTTATCCTGTCGGTGGTGACTCTGGCACAATGCCAGGCTCGATTAACGGTGAACCTGTCCACGGATCATTTATCAACGAGTACTTTAATGCTGGAGACCACTACAACATGATGCCCTCGGTTTCTCGAGTAGGTGTAGGGCGCCACTTGATTAGTGGCTTAAGCCTAAATGTTGGTGGAGCCATCAACAAGATTGACAAATTAGGTGATGCCGATGTAGTTGGTTGGAATAACGATTCTTCTACCAAGTTTTACAGCTTAGATGCCCGTCTGAACTTTAGTTTTCAAGACGCTTTTGGCCATGACTCATGGTTTGATCCTTATGTCGGTATTGGTGCCGGACGTACCTGGGTCAAATACGGATATGCCTTGGGATACAATACCCTTAATGCCAATGTCGGCTTTAAATTTTGGGTCATGAAAGACCTTTTGGCTATTGACCTCGCCAGCACCTACAAATCGGGTATGGACGATCAATACAGCCAAGATTATTTCCAACACCATTTGGGACTTGTGTTCCAGTTTGGCGCCAAAGATACGGACGGCGATGGTGTTTCTGATAGCCGTGACGAGTGTCCCTCTGTTCCAGGTCTAAAAGAATTTAACGGTTGCCCTGACACTGATGGTGATGGCATTGAAGATGCCAAAGACAACTGTCCAGAAGTCGCCGGAATTACAGAATTCAATGGTTGTCCTGACACTGACGGTGATGGCACTGAAGATGCAAAAGACGCCTGTCCAAATCAAGCGGGACCTGCCGAATTTGGTGGATGTCCTGACAGTGATGGCGATGGTGTAGCCGATCCAAAAGACGGCTGTCCTGAGGTTGCTGGAGTTAAGGAATTGGGTGGATGTCCTGATCGTGATGGCGATGGTGTTGCCGACAAAGACGACGCCTGTCCAGACGATGTAGGTACGGTAGTTAAAGGTGGCTGTCCAGAAATGACCATGGAGATTGTTACAGATCTCAATGAATCTGCGAGCGCATTATTGTTCTTGCGTGGCAAAAGCGACCTGAGTACCGACGCCAAGGCAACTTTAGACCAAATCGCTTCTGTAATGAAGGAATACGCGACCACTTATCTTGAAATTTCAGGACATACCTGTAATATTGATACCGCAGACTTTAACCAAGAGCTTTCCGAGTCACGTGCCAAAGTCGTTCGCAACTATTTGATCGAGGCTCAAGGCATTAGCCCAGGCAGACTCTCTGCTAAAGGTTATGGCGAATCTAAGCCTGTCGCTGACAATGCTATTGAAGCAGGACGTGTCAAAAACAGACGTGTAGAGATTTCTATAGAAGAGTAATCTTTGCCGAACTTTATAAAAAACCCGGAGCTTATCGCTCCGGGTTTTTTTGTGTTTGCTCATTCCCTCAGGAAAAGCCCTTCTTGATTTAAAAGCACATAGGGGTCGCCCTCTGGATTAATCATGGAAAATATATCAAAATATTATCGGGTAATTTTACGATCTTTCGGAGACAAAACCGATGTGCTTGAGGCGTTGTCTCAGATTTAAATGATTCCTCCTGATGCACGGTTGTTAACCAATATGCACAACTTATGAGACACTATATCATCCGTCATGCCCTAGAATTTGTCGTTATTGTCATGGGTATCAGCCTCTCATTTTATCTTGAAAAACAAAATGCAACCGCCTACAAAGACACCCTAAAAAATCAGTCCTTGGGGCGTATTCTCAAAAATATTGAGATCGATGTAAACGACTATAAGTTCAACTTGATCGCTCACAACAATGCGATTGAATCCATAAACTGGCTTGAAAATCATCGTGACCAATTATATCTCAAAACAAGGGATAGTATCGGTTTTCATTATGGGCGGGCCTTAATTATCAATACTGTATTTGTCGATAATCAAGAAGAATACCGCGCGATTCAAAACTCTGGCCTGATTGAACTCATCGAAAACGAAGAAGTTGTTTTAGGTCTTCAAAACAAATACTCCTACCACAAGTTCATCAAGTTTCTCGAGGAGATGATTCAAAAAGAGCTCTCAGTGCTTAGCGAAGATCTTTACACCAATACACGACTGGTCAGTCCAAAACTTGATTCTCTTGGTTATTTATTTGACCGGACTTTTGTTGGGCAATTGCCTATACCACACCCCGTGTTTGAGCGACTGATCACTGTTGGTTCGTTACACGATTATTACAACGCTAGGGTAAAAAGCAGAATTCGCCGCGATAGTGTTCTGCGCCTGCGTATCGAAAAGGAAATCCAGTGACAGTAATAAGCCCACAACCGGTTAAGGCCATCCTTTTTGACATGGATGGCGTCATTGTTAACAGTGAGCCACTACACCACAGGGCCTATCACATGATGTTTGCCGAGGTGGGTATTGAGGTCTCTGCTGCCCGCTATAGCTCTTTTACAGGGCAAGCAACGCTCCCAATCTGTCAGCGACTTTGCGCCGAGTATGGCCTTGCTGAAAAAGCCGAAACACTAGTGGCGCTCAAACGAAAACATTTTAAAGACCTCTTCGAAAACGACAATGATTTTGATTTGATCCCAGGAGTGCTCGAGCTGATCAAACAATACCATGCCAAAGGGCTTGTTTTGATTTTGGCCTCTTCTGCCTCCATGCCCAACATCAACCAGATCTTTGATCGTTTTGATTTGGACCAATATTTTACAGCGAAGTTGAGCGGAGCAGATTTAAAAGCTTCGAAACCACATCCGGAGATATTCATTAAGGCTGCTGAGGCTGCTGGTTTTGGCCCACACCAATGCGTTGTGATCGAAGACTCAGACAACGGCCTAAAGGCGGCAAATGCCGCAGGCATATTTTGTGTCGCCTATAACAGTGCCGACGCTAAAGGCCAAAACCATCGGTTGGCCAATAAAGTCATTAGTTCGTTTACAGAAATATATTTTGATGCGCTACAGGCGCTGGTCGCGACCCACGAATAAGCTGGTTAGTTTTTTGAATACGACTTTTTGCTGCCTTGCTCATCCCAGTATTGGATGGACCCTTTGGGCTTGTTGTTCTTGTAGGCCGCCTCTTGCTTGAGTTGACCATTGCCGTACCAAAGTCTTGAGACCCCCTGCTTTTGGTTGTCCACAAAGTTTTCTAAAAGACCCAATTGGCCCGATGCGTACCACCATTTGAACGCGCCGTCTTTTTTGCCGTTAACATAAAACCCTTCCATGCGGATCTGACCACTTGGATAATTTTCGACAACACGCCCCGTGATGGGAACGCCTAAATCTTTAAGAAGCGCCATTCCTTGTTCCATGGCGACTGGATCCAATTGGTGACCGTAATAGGTAGTAGATTCTTGGGCTTGACCATAAACCGCGGTCAATAAAAAAGATAAAACGATCAGTTGCTTCATAAGTACTTAAATAGGTGGTTTTCCAGAATTATTAAAAGGCAAGTTACTAAATTCTGAGCGTATATGTGCCCAAAATTAATACCGCCTTAACAATTTTTGCGGGTTAATCCCCTTATCTTCATGGCTCCATAAACCTACCCTAACACGATCATTATGAAATTTTTATTTGTTGCCTTAGCCGCTTTGGAAGCGGATATTAAAGTTATTGTTGATACCCTTCTTGGTAAAGGGAAGCGTAAAATCAAGATGATCCTCAAAAAAGACGGCGCATAGCGCTCTTACTAATTAAAAGCCAAACAGGTACTTCTCAAGACCAAAGCGCATGCTCTGTCTGGTCAAAAAAGCCTTTTTAAACGCTAGTTTTTTTGTATATTCCCTCTCATGACCCATACAAAGTCTCCTTATTTTCAAAACATCCTCATGGGATTCGCGTTTTCACCGAATCTCAAAGCCAATGTTTTTGAGGCGATGCGCTTAAGTACTTATTTGGAGAGCAATCTGTTCTTTTTGCATGTTGGTGAAAAAACCTCAGCCAAAGAAAAAACCTTTAGAGACATCCTAGAGGAGTCCCCGGTTCAGCCCAAAAAGATTACGATCTTATGGGAATCGGGTTTGCCTGTAGAAACCATCATCGCACAATGCGCCCATCATCAAATTGACCTCTTGCTTTTAGGGGCGCTCCAGCGCGAAAACATGGTCAAGTTCTACCTGGGGTCCATTGCGCGCAAAATAACCCGTAAGGCGCCTTGCTCTGTCTTGTTGCTCATTAAGCCCTCTGTGGATCGGGTAGCATCCAAACATATGGTGGTCAATGCTTTTGAAAGCCCGCAAACCGAAGACACTATATTGACCGCTTTTGCATTTGCTCATGCCCTCGAGATTCCTATGCTGACGTTAGTCGAGGAGATCAGTCGCTCTAAAGTTGCCGTCAGCGTGGATGACGACCGCAGTCTGCGCCGGGCTACGCTGCGAAAAGAAAAACTTTCGCGCCAAGAACTCTCGCGTGTGAACGAGATCCTAGAGCGGGTTCCTGAAGCCTCCAAAAAAAATAAAATCATTCGCTCCCAGAGCATCTTCGGCACACGCGGTTATTCGATCGGTCATTACGCGCGCGTAGCGCGCGCAGATCTTTTGGTCATGAATGCCAAAGAAGATCGTTCTTCTTTGCTTTCGCGGATATTCCCTAAGGATCTCGAGCATATTTTATCCGAATTGCCCACAGATGTACTCATCGTTCAAAGCCGTACCTATGAGTAAGAAATCTTCTTTTGGGGCTTTTGTCGGTGATTTACCGAAGAACATCTTTGCTGGTTTTGTCGTGTCTTTAGTAGCCCTTCCCTTGGGGCTTGGGCTCGCTATCGCTTCTGAAGCGCCTCCTATAGCTGGCGTTATTGCTGCCGTGGTCGGGGGTGTTGTTGTCGCCTTATTGGGCGGGTCTCAACTCACCATTACAGGGCCGGGTAATGGCTTGGTCATTGTTTTATTATCTGCCATCACAACACTTGGTGGTGGTGACCTCTATCAGGGCTATTTGTTTACCTTGGCGGCCATCGTATGCTCGGGAGTACTGATGTTTCTCTTTGGTGTATTTCGTTTAGGCGCTTTGAGCGAATTTTTTCCTTCGTCGGCATTACAAGGTATGCTTGCTGCGATCGGCATTGGTATTTTGGCCAAACAACTGCACGTAATGCTCGGGATTACCACGACAAATGGATCCCCTTTGGAGGTGATTAGTCAAGTGCCTCAGTCCATTTTATTTTTGATCGACCACCCGACGATCAATTACCTCCTTCCGGCGGCTCTTGGCGTGGTTTCGTTACTGATCTTGGTCTTTTATTCTGCCTTGAGAAATCGCGTGTTTCAATTAGTTCCTGCGCCCATGTGGGTGGTGCTGGTCGCTATTGGATTGACCTATTATTTTGAGCTCGTCATACAGGTGCCCTATCCTATTGCCGAGCAACTTTTGATTCGTTTGCCTGAAAATATTCTCGGCAATCTGCCCTTTCCTGATTTTGAGATCGCCCTTAGCTGGCCTTTTGTGTCGACCGTTTTGTCCATCACACTCATTGCCAGTATCGAGACCTTGTTGAGTATTAAGGCGGTTGACAAGCTCGATCCAGAAAAACGCCGTTCCAATGTAAATAAAGATCTGCGCGCCTTGGGCTTGGCCACTTCTTTAAGTGGTTTGGTTGGCGGACTCAATGTGGTGACCGTCATTGCCCGAAGCTCGGTCAATGTCAACAACGGAGGGAGCAACCGTTCTGCCAACTTATTTCATGCGCTTTTTCTTTTGGCCTTTGTCCTGCTGTTACAAGACCAAATACAACGCATTGCGCTTCCGGCTTTGGCCGCAATATTAGTCTTTACGGGTTACAAACTCGCTGCCCCAAAAAACTTATGGCGCATTTTAAAAATTGGCAAAGAGCAGGCTGTTATTTTTGGGGCTACACTTATGATCACGCTAACCAGTGGTTTGATTACCGGTATTTTGGCTGGAATAGTGGTTACATTTTTTATTCATGTTTGGCTCAACAAAGATTTATTTCTCTTTACCCGAAACTGGCTCAAACCCAATGTGCTGATGTACCTCGAAGACGAAAGTGGCAATTATTACGTGAGTGTTAAAAACTTTTGTTCGTTTTTGAATTTTTATAAACTCAAAGGGGTCTTAGACGAAATTCCAGAAACCGAGCATGCCATATTGGACTTTAGCCTATGCCGATTTGTGGATCATACCGTTATGGAAGGCATTAATGACTACAGCAGAAGTTTTCAGCGCAAGGGTGGAGAATTTGAAATCATTGGTTTAGATGCACACGAAACGGGTGCCCAGCACCCATTTGCGATTCGAAAAAGCCTCCCGGCGCGTGATGTTTTCAAGCGGCGGCGTAACCTGACCAAGCGTCAATTAGAGCTTGAGGAACTTGCCCGTAATTTGGGCTGGGACTACCGTTCTGAGCCCACCTCAGACGCCAAAGATCTCGAGCGATTTAGTTATTTCTCGTCTAAGATGATCAACTATCAGTTCAATGATCTGGTGAATCAAGACCAAGACATCCAATTGTTTGATTTGTCCTATAGCGAAGGGGTTTTTATTGCAAAAGAGGACCTCAAGGCAACTTTTTTGGTGGTTCAGCACAACCACCCAGTACCGCAATTTATTTTGGAGCGTGAGAATTTCTTGGGCGGGATTACCGAACAGACGTCTTTTCAAGACTTGGACTTTCCGGAGGCACCAGATTTTTCCAGGCGTTTCTTTTTGGGGGGTAAAGATCCTCTGGCAATACGAAGTTTTTTTGATGCCGACCTAATTTTCTTTTTTGAAAGCCACGGATACTACCGTATTGAATCCATAGAAAATAGCATCCTGATTAAGGGGAAAAACCGCTTATCGAGTATTCAGGAAATCAAGCACTTGCTTGCTTTTACAAAAGAATTAATGGTTTTGATCGGACGGTAATGAGCGCTAATTTATGCTTAATAGAGTCCAACAATTGAATCATTTGATCATACTTTACCTGCTCATCAACATGCTGTTTGTTGTGTCCTTCCCTCAGGTCTTTGGGCAGATTTTTACCGTCACGTATGATTTCTGAGACAATTCCAAAAACGGCAAGGCATCCAAAGAATAAGCAGCCAGAAATAAAAATCGTTGTATTAATGGTGGCTTGTAATCTTAGCTATATCGCAAATAAGAAGTGTCTTGAACTAAGACTTGGGTCCTTTCTTATTCTGATTTTTCTTTTTTCGGGACATGCCTAAAACAATAGTAAAATAAAAATAGACATAAACTATAAAAATTATTATCCCAATAATAAACATCCACTTATTATTCATAATAATCGTTTTTATCGTCTCTTCTTCTTTGTCTCAATGCAATGGCAAAACCTAAAATAGTTACAGGCCATAGGCCAACATAAAGACCCTCTAATTCATTTCCAGTAAACCAAAGTGAAACTGAGTAGAGAAAACTCAGAAAAGCCAGTACAATTGGATAATATTTCTTTAAAAAATTCATATTGCCAATGATTAATTTGGATTAAATATATGCAATATATCGCTGACTAGAGCAGGATATCCTACTGGTTTAAGTTTTTTAACTTCTTCTTTTTAATTGACTTCCTAAACCTGCACCAAAACATAGGCCTAATGCAATCCAAAGACCAACATTATCAGTAGCATTGCCAAGTATACCTCCGGTAATAAAAACAGTCGTGTTAACGGCGATGGTAGATAGCGGGGCCTCTAAATGCTTTTTGAGCATGGGGCAGTAAAAAATACTTAAAAAATTAGCCGTCTCTGTAGAG
>Ga0209652_1003331_pt1 | contig 11905 bp, 4 predicted proteins | sample SaaInl74LU_5_DNA_FD_184641 | JGI IMG/M metagenome (GOLD analysis project Ga0209652, IMG submission 184641) | Marine microbial communities from expanding oxygen minimum zones in the Saanich Inlet - ESP_74LU_5_DNA (SPAdes) (version 2) | ecosystem: Environmental > Aquatic > Marine > Intertidal zone ...
AATCGCTATTTTGAAGAGGGAGTAATGGAGCTCTTTGTACTAATTCCGTAATAGCATACTCGCCAAAAAAAACTGCTATCAAAAATCCTCCACTTTTTCCCCTCATGTCGCTGGCTAACCAGCCGCTAAGGCTGCATGCCTCTCCTCTGTACTAGCAATTCCCAATTCCCCAGGGCGGCAAAGAGACCTCAAAGAGACCTCAAAGACCCCTACTTAAAGATAACTTATCATAGTACCCCTACTACCTGCGTGGAGCTCTCCAATCACCTGATATATACGCCTGATATGCGGTGGATCTTGCTTTTGGAAGCCGCAGCTATTACTGCTGCCATCGACAATGCGCACAAACTCAGAACACGCTTCACATTTCGACGCCCTACAAATGAAAATGTCTTGAGCATTCTCTTTGGATGCGATGATCTACATCCGTTACCAGAGAATGGCGTAAAGTTTAATCATCGCAGTGTTGGGATAACACGTCCTATGCTATGCAATGATGCTGACGAATCACATGATGTGTTCCCTTTGTGTTGTGGATATCCAGATCAATTACCACGCTCTTCCACTCATACTCCAGACAATGTCGCTTGCAGCAGCATCAACTATAAAGGATGGAGAATCTTACGATTTCAAAAACGAGTTGGATCTGGAAATCAGTGCTACAAACGTGTCCAAAATGCAATGTACAACTGGGACTTTGTATCACGTGACGGAAAGAAATCAATCGGAATATTGTCACCTAAGAAACCTGTACATCTTGCAAATGTCAAACAAACACAATCTACAACTATTCCAAGAAAAGGTCTGCTAGGGACATTTTCTGAGATTCCTCTATTTAAACCTCTGTTTGTCGTGAACCCAATTCATGCCGTCTACGAGATGAGAGATTGCCGTCGAACCATCCCAAACAACATTGTCTCTTCAGCAAGCTATGCAACTCTTGATGGGCACTTATTGGCTGGAGAAGAAAGAGTATCAGTGATACTGAGAGGAAATGATGCAGTTGATGTTGAAATCGTTTCATTCTCTCGCTCTGCTCCCTCCATCAATGGTCGCATAGTATGGCCATTCATTGGCAGAATGCAGAAGCAATTTTTCCTAAAAGAAATGGAGCATCTATCTAGGATTGCTACATGTAAATGAACTGCTTTTCTAGCTTATGCATATATGACTAGAATGTATCATCAATTTCTTATGATATGTGTACGTTGATGAGTAGTAGTAGTAGTAGGTAGTAGTATGTTGTTGCTGTGTTGTTGATGATAGAACTTCAGTCCCATCGTTTATCCCAATTCATGTAACCACGACATTCAATAGCACCGCAACCACAAGGTATGCGTTTTGTCGGGTCCATCTCAATTGGGAACTTGTAGTCGTAGCATAGCTCTTCGCCTCTGGCGATATTTCTCTTCGCATATATAACTATTCGCTTGTTTTCGTTGGCAGTGATTATTTGAGTATAGCAATTTGGACTGCAGCTGGCATTGATAAATCTAGCGACGTTGCCCAGTCTCGTTGCATCACACACTGTTGTCCTGTCTATCCTGAACATGTAGTCAGGTACGTTGGCATCTTCGTATTCTCTTTCGCGTTTGTCAGCGACTGCATGACCAATCAATTCTCCTCTGTATTCAATGATGAGGTCACCAGCATTGATTGGCTCCTCGGCAAAGACGCCCCAGCCTTCAATGGTACTCTTACCAAATCGAAGATAATGCTCTCTATCTCGTCCAGCTAATCTGTCGACACCAGTCGAGGCAGTACCAAGGCTTTTTACCATGCGACGCTGGTTAGCTCTAGCTGCCCTACCAGTCAAGAGAGTAGTGACTTCCTCCTTCGTCTTTGATTCAATTGCTCGAGGACGAGCAATTTCCCTCGTTGAAGGATCTCGTCGAGCACCAACAGAAGTAGTTTTTTTGTTTCGCAAGTACCAATAGTCACTCATGATGTCATCATAAGGAATAGTTCTGCTGCAAGTAGGCTTAAACTTGACTGAATCTTCCTTATCCTCTAAATGCATGTCGTCATCATGGGCACCCGTCACCCTTTTCTTTCTCTTGTGCTTTTTCTTGCGTAGCGGTTGGCTCTTTTTATCTTCTCTGACAGGATTTGCCTCACTGTACAGATCGCTCTTCATGGAGCCAATGTTTGGAAGATATGATGGTCTGATTGCAATTGAACCAACATCATTCGGAAGCGTGAAGTTGACGGGATTGACTGACTCTATCATTGATGTTATCAATCTCGAAATTGATTCATCGGTTGTAAATTGATTGCCGTTGTTATCAAGAGGTGGAGAAGAGATGGCAACTTTTGTCATTTCGACGTTGCATAGACTGCAAAGACGACAACCACACACACCTCCCAGCAGTGACTTGTATGTACCATCACAAGCGTTGTATGAATGCGTGATGTGAAAGTTCCGTTCTTCACTCTTGCTGGATAGCTGACTTACATCTAGTTGACGACTAACACTCTTTCCAGTCACAACAAGGTCTTCGACACGAGCTTGGAAGTACACCTCGCCATCATGATCGTCGAATAGTTCTAGGTGATCATGCACATCCATCCTTCCAGTTTTGGTTTGTTCAGGCGTCCACATGCGCCGAATTGTGACCGTCGCAAGTGAGCCGCATGCACCTGGATCTTCATGCACGACCATAGCGGTAACTTCTCCAACAAGTTGCGAGGCAACGTCACTCGAGTTGCTTTCATTTGTAGAGTTCGCAGCAATAGCGCGTGCGGCAATCCATCTCCAATTTTTCTCTTGCTGCTGAGACATATCGTTTCCGTCTCCAACAAACAAAGCCTGCTTTTTGAGATTGTTGGCTTTTCTTTCCGACTTCGTAGGCTTCTTTCCACTTGGTTTGGCTACCACACGATTTCGTACGACCCACTGCTTCACAACGCTACGATTTAGTTTCACACCCTTCCTCTTATCCATGACTGACGCTAGAATGACTTTTACAACGACATTCGTTTCTCCTCTGATTTTATCTTCAATCCTTCTTAGAGCCAGCTTAGATGACGAAAACGCATCATCAGAGATGACTTGGAGAAAGGGCATAGACTTGATTTTCTCTCGATCCACCAGAAGGCCAATAATTATTCCTCCTTTATCATTTTGGTCATCAGAACCAAGTATGGACACAACGTTTCCTTCAATGTTGTTTTGTATAGAGCCATCATCAACGGTTGTATTCTCCTCCAACCATTTCTCCACAAAAGATTTCGCAAATATACACTTAATGCGACAACCCAATAACGAAACTCCATCATGACGACCAGCAATGGGTTCTGACCAAGCCTCGAAAAACTTGGGTTTGTGTTCCGATGACTGTTCATCGTTTGCAACTTGAATTACTCCAGGATTACCGCCTTCCGAAATATTACGGAACCGAACTGACACAATCGAACCTACTTTGACCCGAAAGGGATTAACGCCTTTGTTTTTCTTTCTCGGTTTAGCAGCAACAGCGGTATCGATATCTGCAGCAGCACTTTTCATTTCATCTGCTTTCCTCTTCTTCGTTCCAGTCGTATGTGCTTTATCCTCTTTCGCGACCAACTTGGAAATTGTTGGCTCTTTAATGCAATTTAATGCATCTTTCTTTTCACAGTTAGGAACTCTATCGTCAATTTTATGCATATCTTTTGTCAAGTTCTTCTTCTTCACGTTTATAACGTCATCTTGTTGTTTGGTACTGACATGTGTTCCACTCAGAATTTCATTGTTGGAAGAGCTCTTGGGCACTGTAGAAATAATAGGAACGTCATTTTGCATCTTTTCAAACGGTCTCGCTTGCTGCACTCGGTATCGCTGTAGCTGAGCAGCAGAGCGGCGTTGTGAAGATAATAAATTTGCCAATGTTGAAGTTGATTGAGATGCAACTCTGACATTTTCTTTTTTAGCACAGTTTGGTTTGAGCTCAGACTTTCGTGCAGTGCTATTTGCCAATGCCTTTGGCAGCGGATTTACTGCTTTTTGCATTGGCTTTGGCTTTGGAATATCATCGCTTTTTCTGTCTTGGCCAGTTATGCCAATATTTGAGTCAACCGATGCCGCCATTGTTCTTTGTGGAGACTGCTGCTGCTCAGTTAGCCTTGGCCGAGATTCAACTTTGCTATTGTCAGTGACATCACTTGTTTCATTTTGTTTAGAATTCGAAGAATCCTTGTCCAGAACAGCTGGTTCTGACTTTGACAGCATGTCGACTTCCATCGGCTTTGGTACTGAAATGGTATCGCACTTTTCATTGTCAGTTTTGATAGTATTTTTTGTGTCAACTGGTGCTGCATTTGCATTTGATGTAATTGGTTGTTGTCGCTTAGCTAAACTATCAGAATCTATTGCTGCTGTTTTATTAGGCACAAATCGTTGTTGCATTATTTCGCTTTGCTTGGCATCTAATGTTTCTTTTGATTTTTTGGGAGGTATAAATGAGAGTAATTTCCTTTGCCTGTCTCCAGTAGATTGCACAACGTTTTCACTGCTAGGTTGAGATTTCGATGGATTAGACGGCGGTTCAAAGCGTTTACCAAAATCTTGTTTCAGATGTGAATGTGTGCGCAAAGATTGCTGTGGCGGCTGCTCTCGCACTGGTAGTGGAACAAGAGGTGGCGGTTCAAATCTCCTCCCTATACTATTACTGTTTGTTCTGTCGACATCTGCCGAATTGATCGATGATGAATAATTTGATGGAATTGAAGGCGACCGACTAGCTTCTGATTCATGCTTGTACGGGCAAAGTGGCCTTGTGCAGTTCATTCCATCCCTACATGGAATAGTCGCCCTCCGATCGAACGAAGAATCACGGGGTCGCCCATGCAGAGAGTCATGTCTATACGGACAAACTGCATTTCGACACATCATTCCAAACCGACAGGGAATCTCAGATCGACGATCGTAGGAAGAATTCGATCGCCTTGGATCCGAGGATGGATCCCACCGTGAGGACCTGTAATTGGGATGAGGGTAACGGTCATCATCATAAGAGCTGGAGCGGTCCCTCTCACGGTATTGATCATTGTAGCTCATGGTTGCTTTGACTGGCGAGAGTTGCGAGGATATCATGATGACATCCTTGGATTGCGGCTCCCGTCACCAGCGCGAAGTGAAGTCATCTTTGTCGTCAATAGTTAAGCGTACATTCACAACCATATCCTTGCTGCTTACGCAACGAAGTCTTGAAATCTGTTTCATCTTGATAATGATGTGTGTTAATATGACATTATGTGTATTTTTATATCATTTGCATACGCCTTATTGCCCGCACTGCAGATGCAGTCCAGCGCAGGCGCGGCGAGCTTATTTTCCATTTCCGTCGGACCACATCAAACAATGAGACCGCTACTACTCTTATTTTGCTACTTAAAGGTGGCCACTGCCTTCGTTTCTGCTAGCAGAGGCGGCGTTGCTCCTTCTTCTACGTCTCTCGCCGGCGGCTACGACGCCACGATCGGCGCTGATCCCAAAACTCCTATCCAATTCTTCGTTTTACCTGGGAATACTTGCCCCTACGTTCAAAGAACACACATTACATTGATCGAACTTGGGTTGCCATATGACGTGACTGAAGTGACCGGTATGCCCAAGCCTGATTGGTACTTGAAGATTAATCCTCGAGGGAAAGTTCCTGCCATTAGAGTGCCTACAGCTGATTATGCTGTGATTTACGAGTCTGCGATCTGCAATGAGTTTCTGTGTGACTATGCTACGTTTAGGCAGCAAAAACAAACACTCATGCCAATAGATCCATTTATGAGAGCGAGAATTCGCTTGTTGAACGACCACTGTGACATTGTCTTCAGTAAAACACAATTCACATTTCTAATGAACAAAGATGAGGCCAAGGATGAAGAGGCAAAGGATGAGATGGAAGAAGCACTTCGAATGTATGAAGATGCTCTGGTAGAAAGCAAAGGGCCATATTTGCTCGGAGAGGACTTTACCATAGCCGATCTTCATCTGTTACCTTTCATTCAGCGTCTGACGATAACTTTGAAACACTGGAAGGGATACGAGCTACCAACTGACAAGTTTCCCAAGTTGGTGGAGTGGGTACAATCTTGCTTGGAAAGAGACTCAGTGAAAGCATCTTCTATGACGAGAGAGAAAACAATTGAAGTTTATAGCCGTTTTGTAGAGGCAGATTATAGCTTTGGCGGTCTCAATAAAAATAAGTAATGTTTATGTTTTGAAATACACCTGTATGTGGTCTGTGACGATGTCTCCATCTGTCTCTAGTCAGCCTTTGCATCAGTACTTGCAAATAAGACTGCATTCTCAAGAGAGTCCTTCAGCTCTAGCGAAGGAGCCAACATTGTAATTTTTTGTTGCCCTTGCTGGCCTCTGCCAAAAATACTGACGACAGATGGAATCTCTTCCTTTGTGAGCTCCCGAAGGTCAAGAGGAGATAGACCAGCAAGGCCCGAGTGTCCGGCAAAGAATATTTGACCCAACGGAGACTCTCCTGTGTCAAAATGTTTCTCTGATCTCCACCATATGAAGCGATGTCCCTCAATCAGAGCAAAAATACCCTTCCAACTCCAGCTGCTCCTTGCTGATGAATTTTGGGTATCGTTGGCATCTGCTTTCTTCTCTTTCATCACTAGTGAACCGTGCCATCTTGCTTTCCACAGCTTCTCTACTCGCGTTTGACGCTTTGTCATCGCATACTTCTCTCGTTCTCTCTCTCCTACGCGTCGTGCCTCCCAAAAGTATGTTCTTCTCAAATCCTCATCTGTTGGAATGGATAGGAACATATTTTCAAATACGTTTCCACCTACATCAGAAGCATCTGTCTTCTTGTCCTCCGACGACATTTCTCTCTTCTTCTTTCTTGGAGACATGTATTTGTCATAATACGTCGCCCCAAATTGAGCTACCCCACCAATCAGGATAACAATACGAGTAGGAATCAATGCTAATACCGTCCAAAGAACTGACAAACAAAGCAAAATCAAAACTGTGATTCTTGGATTGGAAAAGTTGAATGCATTCCTCGCCTTTTCAATCATATCCACAACGAAGCTGATTTGGTTTTGAAGAGTGCCTCCGAGAGTTCTCACTGTATTAAGTGTACTTAGAGATGATCCAATCACCCCTACACCATTCCCTTGTGACAATGAAGCTGTGCGAACCAATTCTTCGCAGATTACCTTCGAGGATTCTAAATCTGAAGATGAATCACCGAAATTTGGAGAAAACTTCGCCTTGAGATAAATTTCTGGCAACTCAATCTGAGGCAATTCTTTGTCTTCTTCGCCTTTCTTCGCAACTGATAATTCTGTTCCTGCTTCTTCTGAGGTCTCGTCAGTCGAGTCTCCCGGGATAAAGTCTGTCGTACCCACGTCAAGCAAGCGGAACCACCCCTCTACTGCTCTTCCGCTCCCAGCCAATTTTGCAACAGGCACAACCACTTCGCCCAACACATTGTCAAATAGCGTTCCGAGAACATCACTGAACCGAACTTGTATTACAATGGCCCCGTATGATGATTCCCATGGCATCAATTGTACATCGCTTCTTTGACCGCCGTCAACAGCATCTACAGGAGCAATGCCTTCGCCGTCTTCGGTGAGTGGTTGCAATACTGGATACATTACCTTCAACGATGTTTCCTCAACATCTTGTGATAGATGTCTCCCCAGAGTTTGATCATCTGGTAACAAATACCGAACGCGCATGAGTTCAGCACTATCTTGAAAATTCGTCCAAATTGGATTGGACGTGATTCCTGGACTGATTGTGCTTCCAATTTGATGGCTGCAGGTGCTTGATGCATCAATTTTTGCCAAGGAAGCTTTCGCATGTTCGTCTGCATACCTCATAGGATCATATGATATTGTCGCATAGAAACTTCCAGGCAATCCCAACTCTCGAGTTTTGAGGTGCTTGCCCCGGAGCTCGCCAACTTCTAGAATACCAATAGGTCTGTGAATGGAATGATTCTTTTCAATTTTCTTTTCAGATTCGATGAGAGCATCCTTTTCCTTCGAGATAAATCTATCTTTGAATCGACCGTTGACCCTTAGATAGGCAAGGTAGACCATATAAAGTACAATGACTCCAATAGGGAGTGTGCCAAGGTATTCCATGTTGAACGTAAGCGTGAACACCACAAAGATTATCTGGCGGAAGGCAGGCAAAGCAGTTAATAAGTGTACATCCAAATAACAATGAATAGATAGCGCGCACAATACATGTAGACTTACCAATGTTGTACCAGTGAGCTTGTCGTTCTCCCAACCGACCAAATACATGTAGGCAGAAACTAGCTTTTGAATGTCTTCAACGAGTGCACCAATTCTAGCTATATGCAGCTGAATGAGCGCAATATCAAACTCTTCCTCGGCCTTTGGAGGACACCTCCGCGGCTCAAGAGAGTAGAATAGTTTTCGATCTTCCTGCAAATGTAGATCGAGGTCAATCCAACCTGATATCTCACCTGCATGCATAGACGAATTCGCTTCATTCGATCCCTCTGTAAGCTTGGCGGAGTTGTAGAAATTTAATCCAAATCCATCCTTCACTCCCTTGCGCAACTCTAACCTCAACCGACGAGGCTCTGAGTACTCTCGGAAATGAAAGAAAGATAGAAGCAGACGATCCAAACTCGAGAGCAAGTCGTCACGCTGCCATTGCAGCAACCCCTGCGCAGATAAAAGGCACGATCCAACCGGACGATCAGTGTTGGCATCTACGACTTCCACTTTGTACTCCATTCCATAATGAGGCACATCAAATACCATATCATCCGAGTCAAATACTGGTTTGGAAGCTTGTAGTACAGTCTTGGTGCGTTTTGAATCTCTACTACCCATCCAGGATACTCGAACGTAGTGATCTCCACTACGAAGATTAGACGAATCCAAATCAAAGACGCTACTTGGTTCTGTCTCTGAAGGGTATGTCTTATCAAACAAACACGCTTTGAGCACCCGAATATTCAAAATTCCAATCCCTTTTATTTCTCTTGGCGAATCTTCATCACTCCTTACTACTGCACCCAAATTTGTTGTGTCAGCTGGACCACTTACATCTGGTGGTTTGCCATTTTCATCTTGAGGAGCCAATGTTGTCATTATTTGACCAAGTGATATTTGGTATTTTTGAGCCTTTTTCACAGCAATGGCCGACAGCTCAGAACCGCATGGAATCCGTACATCTACTTGAAGCTGACAGTCTCGACAGCAATAAATGTGACACGCCTCGCATTCAAAACTGCCTTTCAACCAGCCTGTTGTAATGACTTTGGAACACACAGCACACCAGGCGGGTGCCCAAAACGACCTAACACGCAATAAATGTGGTTTTGTCGAAGCTACATTGCGAGATGTAATCCCTGACATTAACGATGTGCTCTCATCATCAACTGAAGAGTATATTGAATCAGGCATGTGTTGTAGATTCGAATGACGAGGGCTAGGGCGAATTTCAAAGTCTCTTTTTATGGAAATTTCCAGGAAACTTCCAGGAAACTTTCCTCTCGGTATTGAACCCAGCGTATCTTCTTCCGATATCGCAGCTTCGGCAGCATCCTCCACCTTTGGCTCAAAACATGTCTCCAACAGAATGAACGGTAGTGTATCCAAATCAGCCCCCTCGTCGACTTCATTTACTCCAAAAATTCTGCTCGCTGGGTGCCAATCTCGTATCCATGACCCAGGAGATTGCATCAGTCCGTGACACGGAAAAGAAACGGAACATAAAAACTTTTCGAATACTCCACCAAGCTTTGCCACCGATAACTCCAACGAAACAGTTGGAATAGGTGTATCTTCATTGTTGTAAGCATGTACCATGTGAAATGTGCAGGGATCATCTGCTTCACTAGCCAATGGAGGCGACTCTCCTTCTTCACCACCGCCATCTACTTTCTTATCAATCGGCTTATCCCACCTCGAACAAATCCCTGCCCCCGTTGGTCCACGTTTTGCTGCTCGAGGGGGTATTCGAATACGTCCTTTCCAAGGAGGCAACGATAATGTAGCATGAACTGTCGCGTGTTCATCACACGGAAGACGTTGTGCACGTAACAAACGAACATGAACAATTCCATAGCAGTTCAATGAAGGATCCCAATCAAGATCATCTTGTATTATTGGAGATGACGGGAATGGAATAGCAAAATCTGCATGATCTCTTTCAAACGTACTCTCGTTATCCGCTTCTTCTTCTTCTTCTCCTTCGATGCCATTATTTGTAAGCTGACTGTTTCCACTAAAATGAGAATGAAACGAGTCTGCCGATGATGAGTCATCATCATCTATCTGAACTTGATTATCTTTGTCGTCATTCCTCTTTTCAACTCCAACATCTGGCTCCTCCTGATTTGATGATGAGAACCACCCTCGTAAATGCCAATTGTCATCTTTTGAATCTGCTTCTGACGTTTCGACATTAGCAGTTTTGTCACTACAACAATCCTTGCTTTGTTCTGTTTCAATCTTTACAGATTCTGTTTCAATCTCTACAGCTTCTGTTTCTGCAATAACTTTGTTGTCCATACTTTCCGCATTATCGATTGATTGCACTTTCTCTATGTTTGATTTGGGTTCAGGGGGAGGAGACAAAGGCGGTGGTGGTAAGACCGAAACTGCATTCGCAGATGATGGTGTTCGTTCTGTTTCTGACGATATTATTGTATTATTATTGAGCGAGTGATTACTATGACTCGGCAGCAGAATGGGTTGACTAATCAGATGATGATCATTATCCTCAGACTCAAGACCAAATGATTCAATTGTTTGCACGATAGGATTATCATGTGGCAATAATGGAGAAGCAGGACTGGGCGGCGGAGATACAGATGGAGTTCGAAGTCGTCTTCGAATTACTCCCGGAGCAGCCCGTGATCCTCGCGGGGTTGATCGCGATGTTTTGTATGGATTTGATTGTATTCTTCGTGGAGAAGATGGTGCGTTACGTTGATGTGGTAGCGGCGGCGGCGGTGGTGGTGCAGGTGCTTGCTTTTGTTGCGGCTGTTGTTTGTTGCTGGATAGAGATGTCGACGACTGAAATAGTGACAGAGGAGGTGGCGGAGGCGGAAGCTTTGTAAAAGGTTGTGCTTCATTGCTTTCTCTATTGCCGCCTCTATGTGAAATTATCAATGCTCCCTTTGCCTCATCAGCCGATTGTTGCATGCCAACAGACGTATTTCGTTGCATTGTGATAGCAGAATCTTTTGCACTAGGCAATTTGTTCTCAAGACGGTTGCCATTATAATTCGCTGATGGATACGGCGACTCGTCTAAGACGAGATATTCACCCACTGCCGCCGCCATCGGAGTAGACGGGCAAGTGTAATCTTCATGAATAACCACTGGACTTCGTTTTGGAGCACCACTAACACTGTTGCTTTTAGCTCTGCCGACAGCAGGCGAGCTCTTGACAACGATATCATCAACATCATGATCTGCACGATTTCTCGTTTGCTCACTGTTATCGTCACCATCAGTCTGAGGTGGAGGCTCTAGTGGTGGTCCAAGGACCCAGTCTAGTGCATCGTCTACTTTGTTGAGCCATTGCATGGCGTTCAATTCATTCATTGACTACACAAAGTCCCTCAATGCAAATTTTGAATCGATTCCGATCGAAAATCGAAAAGATCGATGCAAAAGGGCCTTGCTAATGGCAGTGATCACCCCAATGGAACAAGTGTAAAAAGTAGAGAATTATTGTACATCATTGATCGTCACTGCTAAGTATGTAATGTCATATTCATATGAATTCTTCTCTGTAATACCCCCTTCTAGTGATTTGAGAAGTGTTCACGCGTTCTCCGTCCTCAATCCAAAAGGGCACAGCGCTTAACCTTATGGCCAGATAACCGCGGATATTTCGGCACGTTTAGGAGGCCGATCGGATATTGGTCGGATATAAAATATCCGATTTTTATTA
>Ga0209652_1003336_pt1 | contig 11892 bp, 9 predicted proteins | sample SaaInl74LU_5_DNA_FD_184641 | JGI IMG/M metagenome (GOLD analysis project Ga0209652, IMG submission 184641) | Marine microbial communities from expanding oxygen minimum zones in the Saanich Inlet - ESP_74LU_5_DNA (SPAdes) (version 2) | ecosystem: Environmental > Aquatic > Marine > Intertidal zone ...
ATGGAGAAGGTCAAGAGAACAACTCTGGATCATCGGCTACTGACAACAAAAAAGATGACAAAACGGTCTCACTTTTCTCTCATCTACCTCAACCAAAACATCCAACTGATCAACACCTATCGTCAATATCATCAACTATTGACAACAATCTACATCCTGCTGTACCCACCCTAGGTCACTTGTACCAAACACATTCATTGCTGGGTGGTAATGCACGATGTCGCGCCATGCTTCAAACGTTCGCACTGCTCCTCCAATCCTACACTCCTCCTCCCGACACACGTGATTTTCGAGTAGATGTCGATCATTCACTACTCAAACCGGCATTTCAATACTGGACTACTCAATGCAGGCCCCACTCCGTCAGCATGGGGAATGCCTTCTCATTCCTCAAACTAGCAGTGGCCAATCTCGAACGAGACTTGGAATGGAACGAGGCACGTGAAATATTATTGGAAAGTTTGGAGGCATATGTCACGGAAAGGATTCAGTATGCTGGTAAGGCTATATCGAGGCATGCGGGGAGTAAAATTCAGGATAAGGGGGATGTTATACTGGTCTTTGGGAGGAGTGAGGTGATCAATCGGCTCTTGTTGGATGCGGCTCTTACGGATGGAAAGACGTTTCGTGTGATTGTGGTGGACTCTAGACCATTGCTGGAGGGACGAGATACACTTGAGATTCTCTCTAGGGCTGGTATTCCGTGTACCTACGTTCTATTGAATGCATTGTCATATTTGATGATGAGAGAGGTGACAAAAGTCTTTTTGGGGGCAAGTGCATTGATGAGCAATGGAAGTGTCTTGTCTCGAGTTGGCACTGCTTGTGTGGCATTGCTGGCGAATTCGAATCATATACCAGTCCTTGTGGGCTGTGAGACGTACAAGATTTGCAATCGAGTACAATTGGAAAGTATCACTGGTAATGAACTTGGCGATGCTGAGGAAGTGGCATTCACTGACTGTGCCAGGGTAGGACCTTCAAACCGATGGGGTGAAGAGAAGAAGAAAGATGGAAGTGTGTTGTCTGATTGGAAGAGCCAGCCCAATTTGAAGCTGCTGAATTTAATGTACGATTTGACACCTAGTAGTGCAGTGACTGGGATTGTAACAGAGGTTGGGATTTTACCACCATCTTCTGTTGCCGTACTACTTAGAGAGATGAATCCAGATTCAGCATTCAAGGGTACGGACTAAACTAAACACAAATATAATTTTAACATATTCAACACACGCATTCTATTCTTATTTTGATTACAAGAAGTAATCAGGTGTCCGTCTGTTCACATGAGGCTCTCCCCTTCTCGGAGCAGGATCGAACTGTAAAAACGATTTCTCCATTCTTTCATCTACCTCCATAATTGCTGCCTGGTTACCGCACCTATAGCAATAGTTTGGTGCGCTAAAGATGGTCACTACATTTTTCTCGTGGCTCCAATTGTACCCCTCCATTACCAACTGATGTGCACGTGATACGAGCGTTAATCCATTTCGAGCATTAAATTGTTCACTAACATCTTGTCCAAACGTAAACCCCGCTCCTCGGGGAGATATTCCCCACCCTGTTCTATCATCGGGATCACTCCATAGAAGATCGCACATTGGCCCCTCATGAGGGACTTCCTGCACCCTATCCAATTGACGAATGTGATCCAATGCATCCACGCTGGGGCTAAGCCCCCCATGTAGGCAAAAGATTTGGTTTTCTACTAGTGCAGTGAGCGGGAAGTAATCGAATAAGTCGGTAAACATTTTCCATACATTGGCTGAACCATATTTTCGCACGCATTCGTCATAAAATCCATAAACTTGAGTGATTTGTCGTGATTCATGGTTACCCCGAAGAATATGAACTCGTTCTGGATACCTAACTTTGAGACAGACTAACAAGCTAACTGTTTCTACACTGTAGTATCCCCGATCGACGTAATCTCCCATGAATAAATAGTTGGTGTCTGGGGCTGAGCCGCCAATGCGATATAACTCCATGAGGTCGTGCCATTGGCCATGGATATCTCCGCACACGGTCACTGGAGCACTGACAGGCTGGACATTTGCTTCGAGTGTCAGTGTCTCTCTCGCTTTGTTGCATAAATGTTGCACTTCACTTTCCGCCAGCGGCGTCCCGTTGGTCAATTTTGCCAGATATTGTTCGAGGTCGGCGTAACCTGATTGTGAGGGCAGTGCCGACTTTGTAGTCTCTTGGGCTTGCTCCATCTGGTTATTTGCAATTCTTTATTTTATTATTGCCCTTTTGACAAAGCGAGCGTCCTCCTTCTTTCCTCTCCGCTAATATTTCCAATGCGTTGCGTTGGGCTAACACGTGAAGAGCGTTGTTGTTGTGCGGTTTGGTGTGTTTGCTTTTATTTTGTGGAGTGGGCCCTTTGCGTGATGTTACAAGCGCCGTCACAGTGCTGCAAGCTAGCTCTACACTACATATTCATATTGTAACAAGGAGCGAGGGAAAGGAACATATGTCATCATTTTACGTTCGAAATAATCTGACTTGCAATAAGTCTGCAAGAGGTTGTGCTGCATCCAACATTGGTGCACATGTGTGAACTGATTGAAGCCAACGATCGATCATCAATTCATCACAGCCCAGTTCTTCTCTCGAGGAATAAAGCATACCTACCAGTCCTTCCTCCAAGCCATCCTCCACTGCTTTCCTCCCGACCCTATCCAACAATGATAGACCCGCGGCTGGTCCTATCAAATTCAAACGGACAGCCGCAGACACAGCATCTCGTGCTGCTCCAAACGCGAAGACCCGACAGGAATCTAACGGAGTAATTCCCAATTTTGCTGAGAGGACCCCATAGATAGGAGCAGCGTGACCTTTTGTCTGGGAAGATCCATTAGTGGGTGGTCGTCTTGATTGCATTGCGTCCATTCCGTTTTTGTCGATGCTCTGACTGATGAGCGCCCATAAATCTGCAGCGTTGCCCGAATCATGGTTGATATCACAATCGTCTGAGAATGAAGAAGCGATACGTACTAGACCCAGACCCTGGTCTATAGATGCCCGACGTCCCGGTCTATTTGTAATGAGCATTGTATCTGTGTAAACGTCAATCTTAGACCACAATTGATGTAGCTCATCCAACTCTAAACCTTGCTCACTTTGTTGCATGAGAGAGTACCCAGCCATCACTAATGGAGTAGAAAACCTTGCATTGGATCGAGAAACGGAATAAACAAAGTCAGAAAGAGCCTCGATCGAACACGATTGTGAGAGGTTTTTAGCTAACAATGGGTCAGTGTGATTGTTGTCTCTGAAAAGTTGCATTTGAGCCGCTGCTTCGATGCCTTGAGAATGTGCAAAGGATCCAACGGGGAGAGATGCTGTTCGTTGTGGTGTTAGATCAGAAAATATTGTATGAGTTGGATAAAAGGAAAGCGCAAGAAAGTAATACTGTATCCAATTTGCAAACAAATCTCTTACAGTCAGAAAGTGTGCACATCCTGAACCAAGCATTGTTGTTGTGGTTTTTGTTGTTGTTTTGCACAGGAAAGAGGCCCAATTGATCAACAATTGCTTCCAGGTCTTCTCCCTTATTCTCTCGCGTTTCTTTCTCTTGCTGCATGGAAAGTGGAATACTCTTTTCCCGGACAGTCTTTGATGAATGTATCCTCTCCTTATAAGGTTCCAGCCCCCCGAAATGTTCAGAGCAATCCTTCAAGCAATAGTGGAGAGCTCGGTAAACGTCCTCGTTGTTCTCAGCAATAATTCGCACCATATGTGTGTTGTTGTGTGACTGTTGCTGCTGTTGCTGATTATCACTGTTGTGCTCAACTGGAGTTACACTAAGTAGGACTTGCCCACCTAACGATTCTAACAATTCATCAAGCCCATCAATGTCTCCATTTGCTTGTTCTTCGCAAACTGAATCATCTCTACGGATTCGCGTAAGCTTTTCAGCCAGTTTTCGCTCCAGCTCCACTGCACGCTTTGCCACGGGAAGTGAGGTGGGGCCGTGAAGAAGCAATGTAGCCATAGCATCAAAAGATTGACCCATTGAAGCCGCTGCAGGTGGTGATCTACTTAAAACGCCTTTATTTCCAAATGACAATGATTCGATCAGATTTGGTCTTACGTGCTCGTGGTGAGATTCATCTGTTATGTACAATTCGGTCCTTGTAGCTAAATAATCGAATGCCCATCGCTCCTCGATATCAGTGCTATAAGTACGACCTGAACTATACCAGTCTACTGCAATCAAAGATCCCTGATCATTGTTATTGTTGTCACTCGCAGAGGATGCAAATTGGCAATTGAAAACACGACGTTCCTCAAATGCAGATGATCGATATGGTACAGTAGGGTCAGGAAGGTAAAAGAGGGTAGCACCTGGTTCAACGGTGCAGTTAATAGTCGATTGACATACTTTCAATGAATTCATTTCAGGATTTGGTTTGCTGAGTGCAGCACTAATCTCATAATTGTAGTTTTCATATCTGCGGAAGTGCTCTCCAGGTCGGTATATCCGCTGTCCTCCCTGCGTCATCACAGCTAGCATCGCTCCTTTCCCACGGACATCAATGTCTAAATTAAGTTTGTCTCCGGGTACAAGTCCTCCACCGTATGATGACAGATGAAGTAGAACTCCCTCGCGATGATGGCTTCGATTAGATGCTCCATTCTCGCGTCTATGTTGCGTGTTGTAGGCTGTAGGATTCGTACGACGAGAAGGCACTAGCCGCATGGGAGATGAATGACGCAATTCAGTGAAGTGTGTGTGCACGGTGGTTGACAACACATCTGATGAAGGGAGGGAAGAGACGGCAACAATTTTTCCGTAGCCATTTTGATGATAGTCATTTTTTGATCCTCTATTTGCATGAGTTGGCAGCGGTACTGCTGACTGTAAAATTGACGACGTGGAATACGACGCAGAGCGTGCTCGCCGTATAATGCATCGATTGAGCAGCACTTTTGGTAGCAAAGCCATGTTGACTGTGGGTGGTTTATGGCAGGATGATGGCCATTGCATGCATTATGGCCAAATAACTGCCGATGTCGATGTCGGCCGCTGAAGATCGATCCGATCGAGTCGAAAAGATACAAATGTCAGAAGACAGGCATCTTATCTGTCAGCTTTATTGATCGTATCGACATGAACGAGATCGCAATGATGGTAGAGATAACATGAAGCAAGATAAATGCTAATTAAAGATCTGCTACATGTAATAATTGTTGATAAAGATCTTATCCAGCAAGCAGCTTTATCTCATCAAACGATACTTAGCTGTCTGCGAGTTACTCCGTCTTCTTCTTTTTTAGGAAGGCTGCAAACAAATTGGCTGATGCTACCGATACAGGTGGTGTCTTCCGCTTCTTTTTGGAGTTACCAGCATTTGGAGATGGTGTCGATTTGGCTACCGATACAGGTGGTGTCTTCCGCTTCTTTTTGGAGTTACCAGCATTTGGAGATGGTGTCGATTTGGAATTTTGCTTGTTCAAGTGTTGATCTTTCTTCACTACGGCTTTCTTCTTCTCGTTAACGTCAACATTCGGGGCAGAGTCATCTAATGGTGGACTGTAATCCTCCATTTCCTTTTGGTAGCGCTTCTTATCCGCATCAGCCCGTTCTTCATACTCAATCTTACCATCATCACTGAGTTGTTTCCACTCATTACCAAGGAGTTTGCCCTGCAGCAAGAAAGATATGATGAGAAAAAGAGTGGAAAATGACAAGTTTATCAGGCGATTGCTTTACTCACAATTTCTCCAAAGGACGCATCAGGATTAGCAACTTTCACCTCGGCTCGTTTTGCATTTGAGAAATACATGAACGATGATCTCGGCTTTTTTGGTGCATTAGGATCCTTCCTCTTCTTCTTGCTACCGATTGTATTTTCAACTGGTTTGGCTCCAGCTTTAGCCATGGGAGAGAGATCGGCTTCTGTATCGTTGGTCTTTGGGGGGATCATCACTTTTGGTGACTGTTTCTGAGAAGTATTTGGAAGCAAAGTTAGATGATCATCTTCGAGTTCTTTTGCAAAGTCAGCATATATGGTGTGCACTTACTAGGTCTTTTTCCTCCAAACCCAGCGTCTTCAGTAGATCAGGTTTGACTTCCCACACGACTCCACCTCCCGCCTCTTTGGGTACTTTCTTCTTTTCAGCCATGAAGTCTACCTCTCGCATAGCCTTTGCACGACTTTTTGTGATGGATGGGTGGGCCTTGAGTAGTTCCGTCACGAGCTTGTCCTTTGAGTTGACTGTACAGTTATGGACGAATTGAGCAACGATTTTTTTCGCCTCGCTCGTCATTTCGTCGCTCTGTGCAGCCGAAGAATCCTTCGTTTGGTCAGTGTTTTTGGCAGAGTCCGTTGGTGCGAAAGCATCCAAGCAAATTGAATCGATGCCGGGAGAAAGAACGCAGCCAACATGACTACACAAGACATCCAATGCATTCGTTAGACTAAAACCTTCCACAAGAGTGATTTCGCATTCTGCACTGTGAGGTATGCCTCCCATCTGCGGTGCTACAACGCATGCTTTGTAATGACCTGACTTCTGTAAATTGGCCTCTAAGTGAAGCTTTCTCTTCCTCAATTCTCTGGTTTCTTCATCTTCATCGTCGATACCTAGATCATCTTCGGCGGCAAGCCAGCCATCACTGTCTTCATCTTGGGGTGCTTCGTCTTCCTCTTCTTCTCCAGCATCTTCGTTCAAATCCTCTCCTTGGTCATCGTCACCTTCTTCCCATTCGGCTTCACTGTCTACTTCGTAGTCAAGGATAGATTTATCCTGTCCAAATGGGTTGCGGCCATTTACGATGGAGCTGTTAATAGAGAGGCAGCCAGTAAATTAGCACAGACAAATTTGGGATCATATCAACGTCGCGTACTCGAACTGACTTACCTAGTTTTGCTCCAAGTTCCATGATACGGAGGGCGAACGTCTTCATGAAATCCTAAAAACTTGTACACGTTGGGAACGGTAATAATTTTTTCTTCGTCATACGGTTGTTGGGAGAAGGGATTATCTGACATAGTTGTCACAAAAACAGACACTCTCACATCTGACGATTGTCAAAGAGAAAAGACAGCTTGTTGAGAGATTTGAATGGCAGCAATGAACTGAAACAAACAAGGTGAACTTACTCTGTGTCTTTCGCTTCCTCAGTGCCTTCGTAAAGGGAGTAGAGCTGTGTTTGCTTTCAGAATCTATCAATCTACGAAATGAATCACTGTCGAAAGAAGCGTTTTCCTTGCAAACAATCGTATCTTCTTTTGGGGGGGTGCTGGAGAGCTTTTGTTTCTTCTTCGCGCTTCCTTTCGAAAAGAATGACATCATACGAGCCTTCCGCTTGTTCTCCTTCTCCTCGAGCTCTTGCTGCTTTGCAAGTTTCTCTTTCTCCTTCTCTTCCGCCTTCTTCTGCTTCGCCGCCTCTCGCTCCTTGGCTGCCTCGATCTTCTTGCGTTCCTTTTCTTCCTCTTTCTTCGCATTTTCTGCGGCTTGTTTCTGTGCCTTCGCTTTGTTCAGCAGACGTGCCGTCTCTTCTTCGCGTTCGAATTTGAGAACTTTCTCTTCCATATCGCTAACCTTGGCGATCATCTTTTGTGAAGATGAAGATTTTGCCTCAATTGATGATACGGCTTTATCAATGGCAGAAATCAGGTTGGTGACAGCCTTGTGGTGGCTTTGGAGCTTCTTCCTTGCCGTTCGTGCTTTCTTGACTTTCGCAGCGTCTTTTGAAGGTAGGAGGTCAATCGAGGATAGTTCCCATCTCCACATGTAACCATCTTCGTTATTCTCGAAGCAATCAAGCTGGGAGGGAGCATTGAGAAATGACTTACGTTGCGCTAACAACTTGATTTTGGATGAAACTAGTTCAAGTGTTAGAGGATGTGACTCTTTCACGAAAATTGATAGTTCCTGAAGAGCTTTCTCGGATAGAGTGGAGAGGGGAAGAGCGCTGCCTTGCGCAATCACCATAAGATATGACAATAACTGATCTGGGAAGATGCCGTCGACTTCTACTGACCCCTTCTCTAACGAAGGTAAATCTGCATTTTCAACATTCAGACTTTCCTCGGTAAAGTCATCTGACACCGGGCGACTCTTCAATTGCTCCGCTCGAAGATTGTATTTTTCACTCAATGCGGTAAACTTTTGCAGATGAGAACGTTCCTCCTCCGACAACGCTGGCTTTGCTTTCGAAGCGGCCTTGGAGGTGGGGATGGAAGCGACTTTCTTTGTGGAGCTAATTTGCACCTTCGTCGATGTATCTCCCTTCGACTTAGGAGGACATGCTGCCAGCGCTTTCAATATTGGAGATTTTTTCTTCTTTGTAGCTGGTTCGTTCACAACTGCTTTCTTGTCATCATTTTCGGGGCTGCTAGGTTGCTCAGGAGGCTTGTATGCTGCCATCTCGTTCTTGTAACGTAACTTGTCCTCCTTTGCCTGCTCTTCCCACTCTACCTTGTCTTTGGCATCAAGCTTTTTGTACTCTGCAGACATGAGCTTTGTCTATATAGAATTTCAAAAAGAATCAAAATGAGTTAGAGCATGAAAATTGCAAGTCAAGTCATCATCAATGTCCACTACACTCACAATTTCACCAGCTTTAGTATCGGGATTGGCAGCCTTGAATTCATTTCGTTTGGCAATTTGGTACATGTTCAATGCCGACTTTGGCTTTTTCGGTGCATTAGGATCTCGCTTCTTCTTTGATGGTGCAGCTTCGGCTGTGTTGGTCGAATCATCTTCCTTGGGAGCTTCCGTCTCGGGCGTAGGCTCGTCGATGATAATGAGAGCAGGTTGACCTTTGGGAGATTCTTTGTCCTTTTCATCAGCGCTAGTTCCTTTGTCACTTTCTACGTCACACATGGCCTCTTCAGTGCACTTAACTTCACATACGGGTGATTCCGACAAGGAATTATCCTTCTCTACCGGTGTAGCAATGTCTGATTCGGCAGCAGCGGGCGTGTCTGCATCATCCATGGCAACTGTAGCATCATCGTCACTTTCACTAATCTCCTCCACTTTTCCGTTTGATGATTCTACCCCTGAACCTTTTCCATCGCTGTCCGCAATTAAAGAAGACGACGTAGCCTCCTCAACTTCAGTGACAATCTCATCAGATTTGGGAGTATTTTTGGGAGCGATGGTAGCATCCTTGCCACTCTCTAAAGTGGCTTTATTTTCCACGGAGATGCTGTCCTTCTCATTCTTTAGAGTTTCAAGTATACTTTTAGTGGTGACCCGGCTTCTACGTCCAGCACTCATGTTACGTGACACAATTGCCAAAGCATCCATTGGAGAATCATCCATATCGTCTAAGCTGATAATGTCAACAGATAATGACTTTGGAGTAGCCTTTGCCTTCTTCTTCGCGGGAGGATTCTTTGGAAGTTGTTTAGGTTTGGCCTTTGTTTTCGCCTTGCCCTTCTTGGTAGTGCTGACGATCTCGGCCTTTGCCTTTGATTCATCCTCACCTGTACTGTCGGCGCTCGGTTCAGCTAAAGATGTGTCCACCACCTTCTTAGACTGCTTGTCGTCTTTCTTCTTCTGACTGTTAGCAGCGCTAGACTTAACATTGCCCTTCTTAGCCTTTACAGTTCCTGCCTTGCCAAAAAAGTGCTTCATAGTCTTCATTGGCACACTTTTAGCCTTGCTAGATTTTTTGCTCTTCTTCGGGGTGCTGTCCTCAGCGGCCACGGGTGTTGCGACGGCGACCTTCTTTTTAGATTTGCCCTTCGACGACTCTGGAGTATGGCTTGAAGGCGGTGCATTGCCGCTGCTGCCGCCACCTGCAGAAGGAGACGTAGTCACCTTACGGTCGGTACGAGGGGTGACCATGGGAGCCTTTTTGTGCGGCGGCATTGGGCTCACAGCTGGTTGTTGGTCATCTTCATCTTCCTGGCTGAGCTCTTCGGCTGTTTCGTGCTGCTCTTCTGTTGGACACTCTTCTGGGGCGACAGAGAGAGTAGATGCGTCGATGACTGCTGTGTCATTGTTGGATGGGTCTATTGCAACGATCCCGCTGGATGGCATGGTGAATGTGAAACTGAAAAATACTGGAAGGTGAAGTGTCTGATTAGTTTCAGATATATGAAAGGAGTTTTATCTGCAGCGATTCTAGTGATACTGCTAGGATGGTAATGGATAAGCGATGATTATGCTTTTGGTAGGGTGGGTAGCTTGGCTGTACTACGTTGATCTCTGCTCATATGGTAGATTATGTTTCATGTCATGACCATCATTGTGGTTGATTTTCGATTTTGATCAACTTCAAAAATGAGAAAACCAAAATGTTGTAGCAAAGGTGATTGTGCAGGTAACAAAGCCAAATACCTGTCTGGGTCAAAAACGTCTCAGACAAAGAAAATGTAACAAGAGGGTTGTCAAGTATTGTACCGACAACCGTGTCAGACCTTTGTGACAGTACTCCATATCATGGGCGAGCCCACGCACTACTCGATAAAGGGACTCCTTTTCTATTGACACATCTGCTCGAAGAGATCAAAAGTTGTCAAGAGTTGTGTGCTCTTGGGCTGCTCTTGGGATTGAATGCTTTGATTAATGCATGCAATGAAACCGACAATGGATAGGGATACATGGTGCCCTAATAATCATCAAAATGTAGTTGGTGTGATAGGAGGAATGGGGCCTGGTGCAACTGTAAAGCTATTTCAATATGTTGTTGAGCTCCAGAAAGCCACAAGCGATGAAGATCACGTCCCGCTCCTGATATACAACAATCCTCAAATCCCAAACAACAATAAAGCTGTGCTACAAACTGGTCCATCATCGGTGCCGGCAATGGGCTACACTGCCAGAGCTCTCGAGCGTGCTGGAGCAACCCACTTGGCTATTCCGTGCAACACTGCACATTGCTTTCTATCTGAGCTGGCCGAATGGACGAACCTACCGATTCTCGATATGATTGACCTGACCATTAGGAGTGTATTTGATATGCAAGTGTCTCGAATAGGATTACTTGCAACAGATGGGACTGTTAAAATCGGACTGTACCAAAACGTGATTGAAAAAATATCAAAAGAATTAAACACTAGACCAATTGGTATGATTGTGCCAAATGCTAAAGGTCAATGTGAGGTAGATGATTGTATTTTACGGATCAAGTCAGGCGATGTTGGAGCAGACGTGCAGCGAAGACTTCTCATTGAGGCTGAATCATTGACCCGTCGAGGAGCAGATATCATCATAACTGGTTGCACGGAATTGCCATTGGTGTTGTCAGATGAACTATTATCATTTCGTGTTAAATTTGTCGAACCGATGCGCATACTAGCGCTTGAAATAATTCGAATCACTGGAAAAATGTGCGAAATGAATCAAAGATGAGCATTAGTAGAAGGCCAAGGAGATTATGACTCACATTCTAAAACAAATCGAAGAAGTAATCAAAACACAAAGATAGATAAATGAGCCTACCTACTAAACAGACACAACTTGGAGAGAAAAAAAGTACTAAACACTACAAATAATAAAAGGAGTAGTGGCATATATCCTTCTATACTATCGTAACCAATCATAATGGGCCACTAGAATCTATTGATTGCGACATTCACAGCGTTAGATACGATATGGTGCTAGAGTATTGCTGGCTGCCCTCCCAAATTGGCCCTCATCAGGCCACCTACGACGCTGTAGCATGGCCGATACACAAAAAAAAGAGCTAGAGTAGTGGCATATATCCTTCTATACTATCGTAACCAAGTAAAAGCGCCGCTAGAAGCAGTGGTTTGCTCCATTCACAGCGTTGGATACGATATGATGCTAGAGTGTTGCTGGCGGCCATCCCAACTTGGGCCTCATCAGGTCACCTACGACGTTGCAGCGACGCCGATACGATCAAACAATGCTTGAGCCGTGAAAAAGATGCTTCTCTACTATCATGGCCAACTATCATGG
>Ga0209652_1003337_pt1 | contig 11889 bp, 7 predicted proteins | sample SaaInl74LU_5_DNA_FD_184641 | JGI IMG/M metagenome (GOLD analysis project Ga0209652, IMG submission 184641) | Marine microbial communities from expanding oxygen minimum zones in the Saanich Inlet - ESP_74LU_5_DNA (SPAdes) (version 2) | ecosystem: Environmental > Aquatic > Marine > Intertidal zone ...
AAAAAAACAAACGATTCGGCCAACAACACTCCATCCCCAAGCTGCGCCGCTGCCGCCCCAATAACAAGACACATAACAGACAATCCTCAGCTCAGTGCATCTGTATAGCTGTAGAGAACCGGAGTAATAATATCAAGGAATATTTGAAGAAGCACAACCATGTCGAACAGAGCCACCTCCACAACGTCGAAGCCCCCGCTCTACAAAATTGTCATGCTCGGTGATTCCGGCGTGGGAAAGACATCCCTCGTTGCACGTCTCACTAATCCCGACCGCCCGCTGAATCATGACATCTCTGCCACCATGGGGATTGAATTTGACACACAAATGCTTGATACCCCGCACGGTAAAGTGAAGGCACAAATTTGGGACACTGCAGGACAGGAGCGATTTGCCCGCGTTTTGCTGCCAACTTATTTCAGAAAGGCCAAGGGAGTTATCTTGGTGTACGATGTGACCAATGCAAAGAGCTTTGAGAGCCTTGGGGAGCGATGGATGACACAATTGAACGATCACGCAAATTCAGAAGACTTGGCCAAGCTGTTGGTTGGAAACAAGTGCGATCTTGAGGGGAGTAGGGAGGTCACAAAGGAAAAGGCAGAAATGTTTTGTGCTGAATTCGGTATGGAACATTTGGAAACTTCTGCCAAATCTGGAGAGAATGTGCTCAAGTCATTCGAGCGGCTGATTACCATTGTTCACGAGAAGAGCCTTACCGCCGGAAGAGGGAAGGCGGGTATCAAGGGCATGGACGGTGCTGCAAGTGGTGGATTGAAGTTAGACGAGGGAAATGTGAGGGCGGATGGAGCTTCAGTAGCCGCAGAGAATTCGGGTGCATGTGGTTGTTAAAAGAAATAGTATTGTGTGTCTTCGTCGTTTCGTATGCGGCTGTGAATTTTTCTGTGTAGTGTCATGGTTATGGTAGGGGGGATAGGGGATAGATGCTTAACTGTCTAGAGAGAGTGGGTAATACATAATACTAATTACATTAGGTCAAGCCTCCTTCCTTGGAAACTTCCACACTCAAGTTAGAGCTGAAGCCATCTTCTAGTAATGCCTCAGACTCGTCTTCTTGAATTGTGCTTTGTTTTTCTGCTGGAAAAGAGAAAGCATGAAGTTTACCAACAGTGCTTTCCCTTAGAAACGGCTGGGCCTTCTGTTTGTGAGCCTTTCGAGATTTTCGTGGGCCACTCGGTTGTTCTGAAGAGGAAAAATGACTACCCGTGTGAGATGATGCGGTATAACTGCCAGTGTGGGATGATGCGTGATAACTGCCAGTGTGGGATGATGCGTAGTAACTGCCAGTATGAGAGGATTCGTAATGGCTGCCAGTGTGTGAAGAGCCATAATAGCTCCCAGTGTGTGAAGAAGAAACAGCAGAGTTAAAGCTCTGTAGCAAGCTTGCAGCATCATCAGATGCACTGATTGCTGAAGATTGCCCATCCATCTCTTGCTCGTCATGGGCATAGTCAAAGTCTTGGGAAAACAGTTCATCAGCGGTAGCACCGTGAAGTGAAGTGACTTCATTGTCGCCAATATTAGAAGTATCGTCTATTTTGCTATCAATGGCGTAGCGATTATTCTGAAATTCTTCAAGAGATGATTCCATCTTCTTGGCTTGCTTGTGGTTCATATTTTCATGAACCTCAAAGTCATCTTGGTACTCGTCGACTTCATCGTCAAAAGTATGAGATGCATTCATACCTGACATCCTGTGTTCATCGATTCGCCGTAATGCCATAATGGAAGGTGTATTGCTGACGAGAGAAGGCGCAACACTTGCCTCTGCGTCATAATACATTCGATTTCCAATTGCTGCTGAATCTGGGCGAAATAGCGCATGCATCTTTTGTGAATCAGTAGTAAGAGGCACCTTGTTACCAGCGTAACACCCCCACGATTCCATCGCTGATATGAACGGCTGTTGAGCCTTCGTGAAAGCAACGCGGCGTCTTCGGACGTATAACAATGATATATCAACGACAAACTCGTAGACTTGATCGGCAGCTCGACGAACTTCTTTTATCTGGTCCATGTTTTTCGAGTTGGAGTAAGACTTCAGCTCGTATATCTTGGGGACCCCGTCAAGAGCTTCGCTGATTGTAGTAAGAGGCTGAGCGTGCGGGAAGGATAAGAAGGTTAACAAATGAATGGATTGTTGTCAATTTCTGCAAAACAAATTTTACTCACTCCATGCAGCAGCAGATTTTTAAGCATCTGCAAAGCAAGTAGAATGCAGACACTATTCTTCGCCTCGTTGAGTCGATGCCAAATAACACTCATCACAACACTTAGATTTGTGTTGCATTCTCGACAAGATTCAATCAGTTTAGCTAGTGATGATCCAACATTTCCATCGAAAGGAGCATCGGAAGTGAGAGCAAGCGCTGAGTTGCGTAAGGCGACGCTTCTCTCAACAGCAAGATGCCGTGTGCACGAAATGACAGTGTTTGCAACTATCTTTCTGACATTGATGAGCGAGAATTCCAGGCGGTGAACTGAGAGGTATTTGCAACAAATATCAAACAAAGGAATGTGGTGGGGCATGATAGAAAATCTCTCTCTTGTTGTGATTTCAATCATATCCGATATCCTTTGATTGACAAAATCAGAGAACATTTTAGACGAGCTGAACTTCCGAAGTACCAGAAATGTAGGAGAATTCTCTTTCTCGCCCTCTTGTTTCTTGCGCAACAAAAACTTGCGACGGTCAAGCCAGAAGGTGCCATTTGTCTCGCTTAAGTACATGCCCATGTCACCATACATATACATGAAGAAGCAGGTAAGAGCTGCACGCACATCTTCTTCTCCGCCTTCATTCTCTGCAACTGAACATGCCTCCAAGCTTTCCACGTCAATTCCTTGAGATGGTTTACTGTATTTGGGGGCTGCAAACTCAGCTTCATCATCATCACCACCATCAGTTTTATCGGACAAATCTTTTTGGAAGTTAGCACGAATCATTTTTCCAAAATAAGCAGCTGCATCGACTGACGTTGCATACTGCCGCTTCTCTTCAAGGCTCATTTTTTGCTGAACAGCTGAAACTTGTTTTTTCAATATCCTGTTAATGATTGTTTTCTTCTTGCTGGATCCGTCACCAGTTTTGTGTGTGTCAGACGTAGCTAACGCCTTTAATCCACCTTCTTTTGTCTTTTCGTTTCCTTCAGATGAGAACCAAAGCTTTTGATCTGAATGTATATAAACATGAGCACGTTGAGCAAAAGCGGAAAAGTATAAGCAACAATATCAATTGGCAATATAAACTCACCAGCTTGAAAGATTTCGTCCAAATCGTTGGCCAGAGTTTCGGCTGCAGACACAGATTGGTCGGACTTCCGGCTCATTTTCTTCAGCAGATCAGGGACAGTCGTGCGAGGGTTGGTCATGTTAAAGGTTTTCTTTAGCAGATCAGGGACAGTAGTACGAGGGTTAAGATTGAAAGCACATGAAAGCAAGGTGAGAGGTTCAGCTTCAGAGGACAGTACAACACTCACGAACTCGCACACACAACTTACCAGCTCATTCTTGTCTACGTTGACACATAGCACATCAGCTAGACCTTCAAGCTCCCGGAGACGCTTCACAAATGGGGATAAAACACCAACGAGATATGGAACGTTGGCTAGAAGGGAAGGAATCAGATGAGGAGGTACCACAGGAATCAGTGCATGTTCCCACATCAGCAAGCCCTGAGATAGTGCTGCCGATGCCGCCTTGACACACATCGAAAGACGTGTGATACTATTGGATATGAGAATAATGCGTCGCTCACACAAGAGCGCACTTAGCACCCGAAGGAAATTGCTGGGTCCAATATAACGCAATAGGGGTGTAATCGGAGAATACTTGTCCTCGGGAATTGAATGCTGTCGGATGCACTCATATCCAGGCTGCAGCGAGTATGGGAGGTAGAATTGAATTCGATCATCTTCTATCTCAAAGTCACGACCCTTCTTCCCTCCACCTGGTCCAAATTCCAATTTGTCAACATTTATCCTGAATACATCCTCGTTTTGTTTCATAACTGCTTTGGCAATGTCACATGCCGTCATTATTTCGAAATGGTCTTTGGGCGCCTGGGTAAAGTTAAGAGTTACTCCGTGTCTCCGTAGCTCTGTATACCGTGTTACCATGTTGGCATGATTGTTGAACGCAGCATGTAGGAAATTGCGTACGGGATCTCGATTCTTTGTCAATGATCCAACACGAGCTTTCATCATAAAAGCTTCCACTGTTTTTAGAAGGGAAGTATAGAATCTTTCACCTCCAATCGCCCTTGTGATCAAGATCATGGCACGAGGGCGTCTTCGTCCTACATCTGTTCTCGCAGAGCTATCCGAATGCTGCGGTAAGTACCTTCTCACATGCCCATGGACCCTAGTTCGTCCATCTGAAAGCAAAATTGAGAATGTATGGTGATGGACGACAAAATCTACCGAATAAATGTCGTATTTAGAAAGATTTGCCCCAAATGTTCTGCCTTGAGATGTCAGTAAACCCTCCTGCTCACTGGCTAGTTGCTGCGTTTGAGTTACTTCGTCGTATTCAGGAAAAGCAAACCGCGTTAATCTAGAAATGTTATCGGGCTTATACATTTCTTCTGACAGTATTGGTGACAACGTTACAGGTGGATCAATTATACGAGTCTTCTCTGTTGTTGCAGTAGGATGTGGTAGATCGAAAAAGAGATCGTAGACACATACTGGTGGCCGATCTTCGCTGCTGCTTGAGAAGGGCTCCTGCGGATTTTCTGATCCCATCCTTGAATTGAATTGTAGCACGATTATTGTGCTCTGAGAGTTGAAAATATGAGATATCTGCTGAGATTGGCTCTACGGGCAAACAACCACGTTGTTACTGCACAAGTAAGCGGCAGAGCTTGGGGCACAGCGGGTTACTATCCAGGCCGCAGCGTCATGGAGGAGGTCATCTAAAAAGTCATAAGCGGAAAGCGGAAAGCGGGCGCGCGGCGAGCGGATTTGAGGGACCGCTTTACATTGAGGGCTTCCACTTTAAAGGGCTATTGACGATTACATCGCTCCTCAAATCACAAATCCAAAACCGACATGTTCCTCCCCCTCCGCTTCAACATCGACGAAAGCATCCATCCTATCTCTGTACTCTACAGACATCTATCAATGAGATCATAAGACAATCGACAATGAAGAAGTTATACCGCAGCACATGCGTGCGTAGGGTCACACTGCTGCTGATGTACTGCAGCAGCAGCGTACAAAGCTTTCAAGGAATCCAACAACCTAATACTAACAGCTTCCGCTTTAGACGGAAAGGCGATGTTGCCACACAGCTACGTGCCGCACCATTTTTTGATATATTGAACCATCTTCCATTTGAAGATGTAAGTCGACAATTGACGGAAGCACTTGATATTGGAGGAGATCTCCTTAAAGATTCGGACCAGCTTTCTTCTGGTTCAGCAAACATCCCTGAGGCTGAGACATCAATTGTGCTAGAGTCCATGGGCCAAGACTTGCTCATCTTCTTAGTTTCATCAGTGGTGGTGACGCTGTTATCGAACGCATCGGGTGTCAGTCCAATATTGGGTTACTTAATAGCAGGGGCAATTCTGGGTCCTCATGGATTAGATGTGTTTTCTAATGAAAGAGCAGATGTTGAGCTAGGAGACTTCGGCATATTGTTCCTTCTGTTCTCTGAAGGGTTGGAAGTTTCATCACAAAGGCTGGCAAAGCTCAAGAATTATCTACCACTTGGGTTTGCTCAGATTTCGTTGACAACTGGAGTTATTACTGCTGCTTTACTGGCTGGTGCACCGCAGTTCTTTGATCGTTTCTTGCCATTAGATGATGGCTTTATAGATATCTCGAACCCGACAGAAGCAGTTGTGCTAGCATTGGCTGGAACATTATCGACTTCGGCGTTTATATTCCCTGTGTTGAAGGAAAGAGGATGGGAAGGCGAAAATGCAGGACAGGCTGCAACTTCTATACTCTTGCTTCAGGACTTGTTTGTGGCGCCTTTACTGGTAATACTACCATTCGTTGTTGGACAAGGCCCAACTGATTATGCAGCTATCGCATTCTTGACAGCAAAGGCAGCTATAGGATTTGGCTTTGTCATGTTTGTGCTATCAAAAGTGTTGCAGCAAATATTTAGAGTTGTCGCAAAAACACAATCCGCTGAAACGTTCGTGGCCCTCTCTCTGCTAGTTAGTGTTGGAATGGGAGCAGTAGCCAAGTCGCTGGGATTAACAGATACAGCTGGAGCCTTTGCTGCAGGTATACTTTTGGCAAACACCAACTTTAGGGCTCAAATACAGGCTGATATTCTACCATTTAAAGGCATTTTGTTGGGCATCTTCTTTATGGATGCTGGAAGTCTCTTCGACTCTGAGTTGGTTCTTGCTGAGCTACCCACTGTATTGACAGGAGCAATATCACTCATCTTACTGAAAGGAATCACTGTCGGTAAGTCAAGCATTTCAATATTTGGCAAAGTTTGTATTATTTTATCTGTACTCTCACACTTGTTTCGTGTCATATTCAAAATAATATATAGCTGCTGCGACCAGAGTACCACGTTGGATGGAACCTAATCGTCTGGAGCCGTATGACGCTGTGAAGCTTGCATTCTTGCTCTCCGGCGGTGGAGAATTTGCATTTGTTGTTTTGGCTCTTGCAGAGAAATTAGACGTCTTGCCAAAAGATCTGGGCGGGCTTTTAACTGCCATCGTTCTCATCACAATGGCTGTCACCCCTTTGCTTGGAATCGCTGCATCTTCTGTATCGAAGAATTTCTCTTTTGATCAATTAAGCCATACGTTTGATGATGACTCTAGCGAGAGCTTCGTTGCAGACGATGCAATTGTAGTTTGTGGTTACGGTGAGGTTGGCAAGGCAGTGTTTGAAAAACTCGGTGACTTGAAAGATGAGGATACTGGTCACCCGCCAAGTTTGGTTGCTTTTGATATGTCGCCTATGCTGATGAATAGTATTTTAATGCCCACACCAACTAGTGCAGTCATGTTTGGGGACTCTGCTAACCCCGAAGTCATCTTGGCGCACGGTGTAGAAAAGCCAAGGGCATTATTTGTTTCCTATGACGAGTAAGTGCTCCATGACTACGCTATTCGGATTGATTCCTCGTTCCTTGACTCACTGATCTCCTCTAATTACTTCTTTCTCGCAGCCATGAACAAGTGATGTCTGCTGTAGCCAGATTACGTTTTTCTTTCCCCGAAGCACCAATATTTACAAGGGCCCAAAGCCGCTTCGAAGCACAAGAGCTAATGGAAGCTGGAGCCACTGAAATAGTTGTGGAGTTTGACGAGCTGCCACGGTCAGCTCAGGCTTTGCTGCTTAAGGTTGAGGAAGAGAAAAAAGTACTTCTAGAAGATAGCGTAGTAATAAATGTTTAAGACTGAATAGTTGGTATCCGACTAGCAAGTTCGTCTACCACGACACTGCGCCGAGAATGTATTGGCTTGTCGCCATCTCGAGAGGGTTCGCACTTTTGTTTGGCACATTCATCATGCTCGGCACCTGAGAAAAGGTTGCCCCAACCATTGTAGCATCGATCACAAACCCGCACTGGCACCGGGATTCCTATCGCTGGTATTGGTACTCTTTTTTTAGAGCATGGCTCGCAGACCAAAGAGCCGCATGCTCTGCAATTGTGTTTGTCCCGAGCTGCCTGGGCTTCAGTGTTGGACGTGCTCGCCCAGGTAAATAGACTAGCACAACAAGCGCAAGTGCAATCCTCAGCAAAACCTACCCACGATGGAAGATCGACCTTCGCAGATCTTATGGCTTTAACTTCGAGTAGACTCGCATAGTAAGCGTTTGCCATGTGATCGGACAACATATTTCCAGCCAAACTAATTCGTCTCAATTTGCGGAACTTCCTCGGAACATACGCCGCTTTGTAGCCACCTCGGTGTGTGTAGATGTGAACAATTTTTCCAGGAATGAACATGCGTGGTAGTGGCATTTCTTCGAGTATTTGCGGCTGCTCGAAGATGCCAGAATCAGAGTCTACTTTGTCATCATTTTGATCATGGCTGTTTGTGGATTGCTCTTTCTCAGAAGCATCACTCATCGTATCCATGGGAGGCTCGTCAAATGGCACCCACTCTTGCACTCTCTCCAGCTTTGAGGGGTCCTCGTTTACGCTACTTTCATCGTCACTTTCATTCAAGGGATCAGCTGGGTCAAAAAACAAGTCTCCTTCCACATTTACCCCCTGAGCAGTATCAGAAACTTCCGGACTGATCTCATCCCTTTCGTTGTCACATTTATCATTGAGATTGTCCGTAGTAGCAGCAGCGGCAGCAGAAGATAATCCCTTCTGTTCTCGTAAGCGTTTCTTACAAGACTTCTTCAGCTTCTTTGCAGAGTCAAATCCTTTCTGCTTTAGCAATGTAAAGCTCCCTCGTAGTCGTGTTGGCCACACGTGATATGCACGTTCTGTTATAGCATGAAGGTCATCAGAAAGATGCGTTTTAACCCAGGTCTCTCTAATGTAGAGCAAATGTTTCAGCAAACCTCTAATTGATGTAGGTGTGAGGCGTGGAACAACATCGTCATGTAGAACAACATTTGTAACAAAGGAACGAGTAGAGTCCGCTAAAGATGCGTCCACACATGACGGCGTACCATAACCGTAAACACGTAGAAAGTCATCATCTTCGGATACCGACTTGAAAGATTCTGAACTATTTTTGTCGATATGCTTCAACATCAAAACACCCAGTAGCATTGCCACGGCTCCACCCAAACTGTGCCCGACGATGCGTATTTTGTAGCCATTGCGTGCAAGGTGAATGAGAGAGTCTGCGGTTTCGCGAAAGAGGTTCACCGCTGCACCTGCCATTCCGCAGAGTGCCAACCCTTTGTTCACGCTGACTGAAGTCCAGTCACTGTTTGTTACTCCTATACTGTATCGGGAGTCATCTCCATCATCCATCTGTTGAGGAAACTGCACCGGCATTGCACGGATATCAGTAACGACATCTTGGATAGTAGCAGTGCCTCTCACACTTAAGCAAGCGATTTTAAGCTCATCATGAGCAAATAGTGCTGATGCTGGCTTGTCAGAGAAATGTTCATCGCTTTCTAGATCAGTACCATCAGTATCAGCCGCGTGGTTGTGGTTTTGATCTAAAGAAGCAAATACCAATCTCCAACCCTGTTGAGCAGCAAGCAATTGCATATCAACTTCGCATTCCGCGTAAATAAAGTCCAACGCCAATGGAGCATAAAATAAGAGGGATGATAATACTGAGTCGGGAACTGGGTCACACACAGGATCAAAAGGAAGGGTGTTTGCGTCGGCTGAATTATGTGGCGGTACATCCGCTGATTCTTTCACGCCTTTGGTTTCACCGCGTTTCGGACTGGACATGGATAAGATGTCAACGACACCTTCTAATGTAGGATTGAATACATCTGTTTCATCCAAAACCGTTTCTTCTTGTACTTCAGCTAACTTTTTTGCGCTTGCTGTGGCTCTTGCTTCATCGTTGTCACCGTCTTCTTGCGTGGTAGACACAGATTTCATCTTGGAATCGGCTTCTCTGTCGTAATAAGTTTGAGTGGAATGTTCTGATAGCCAATTCTCTGCAAGACATTTTGGGTCATTTGGATCATGGCCATCTCCACTATCAGATCGCCTCAAAGAATGAATGATTTCTTCTCCGTCTGGTTTTAGACCTCTCAACGCCCGGTGCTGTGCTAGAGCATAGAAAATAGCTGCGCTTAATTCATGTACGCTCAAAGGCCAATTTTGTTTGTTGATTCCGAGCACACGACAAAGTAAATCTGCTGCAGCAAGGAACTCTTTGCGTAAGAGTAATCCGTAAACACCCTTGAGGCCGTGTTTTCTCAGTACTTCAACTGTTTCTAATGCAACATAGGCTTGAGCACCAAGTGGTATTGAGCGTGCGAGTGAGATAGCTGCACGGGTAAGTCTATAGGCGGCATCTTCTACCGTGTCGACGCCAGTCTCAAAGTATGGCGTGAGATTGCCTGCTAGGTAGTCACGACACCTTGCAAGACGCCAGACAACTCTTTCTTCCAGGTCTCTTGAATCTAAAACAACTTTGCACCTCTTGCAGACTCTTTCGGCGACTTCACCATCAAAACCTAGGTGTGGCAGTCGGTGGCTATGTGACGAGTGCGCACCGCAATACGAATGACCACACCTTCGACAGTGGTGCCTATGCAAAGTTGCATTAAATGATCGATTGCAAGAGTAACAAGAAGAGGCCAACTCCCACTCTGGCTGTGGAAGTGGTCTCGGTGCAAGAGTTCGAGCGCGTTCGTATTCTCCGATATCGACGTCATCATTTTCGTCATACTCCAGGTCTTCAACTTCAGCAGTGCTGGATTTCGAAGAGAAAGTCCAATCAAATGTTCTCCACTCATTTACCAATTGCCTTTCAATCCAAGGCAATGTAGTAAATCTAACTTCCGTCCCATCCATCCACATCCAATCCATGTGATCATCCCGGCCTTTGCCAAGAGCTACGCTTTCTTGAAAGTCACCAAAGAAGCTGTCACCAGTTGGTGGGCAGTAATATCCACCTACGCTACCAATGTCAGTCGCTCGTATATATTTCTTGGGACCTAAACGATTGTATTCCAGCCTTATTTTGTGTATGCTTTTCTGTATGGCAGATGAGGAACACTCATGAAGTAGTTTTGGAAGCGTTTGGGACAATGTTTGCGATGAGTACGAAACTAGCGTTTGAATTGCTGCAGATAGCGTGATGGGAGATTGTATATCAATTGTAGCCAATGTGTTTGTTTGATTAAATGCTGACATTTCTTCGACCGAAAGTGGTGATAAATCAAACATGTGAGCGTCAGGAGAGTCATACTCAGGCAATGTCTCAGGCAGTGTAGGTGTTGAAGACAATGTTGTTTCCGTCCTGCTGGGTACTGAGTCTAAAGATATCTTTGAGCGTGCTAAAGCTTCATTTAATGAAGATGTCAACTCATCACTGGATTGTACTGAACATGTATCATCTTGATTGTTCGCTGCGGCTATGGCTACTGCTTTCGTGCAATCGTAATCATCCAATACTGATTCAGAAGAATCGGAAAGTGATTCATTGCCAGATGATGCTTGGTCGCTATCACTGGCTTTGCTGCAGCTATCAGGTTGTTGTTCAGGTTGAAACCATGAAGTAGGCGGTGGTAATAATTGCAGTTCTGATTTGCATGTACCTATCTCCTCCTTCTCATTGCATGTCTTTGCATCACCTCCTATGTCAGAAACGACATCTTCCCCAGCTGTGGTTACAGTTGATTCGCAAACTTCACTATGAGCTGCAGATTGTGTTGGTGCTTCATAGCGATGCATTGTTTTGGGTTTTGACATTGATTTTGTACTTTTTTGTTTGCGGCTTCTGTGTAGGAAAAGAAGAACATTATAAGATGAGAACAGTAAGAACTTGATGACACATCATGTGCGCACTAGCCAGGAAGCCAAGCATCTATAGATCCTCACCGATGTCTTTCTTTCTTTTTAATGATATTCGCGTTGTCTACGTCAGGTGATGATTGCAGAAAAGCACACTGTTTCAGAAATGAAGTTACGTTCGGAACGGTGCTGAGAACAAAATGATGAATGATGAGTTTGACATCCAATACTTAGCAGCGCACATGAGGTCATACCACAGTCATCCTCTACTATAACCACTCACTTTCTATTTGATTCACCGAAGATGTAATTGTCGTGTGCTGATGCCATGGTCACCCAACCATACCGCCAGCGTCACAGAACATAACTATCACAATCAACGAACGACGAAGTCAATTTGATGAAGAAAAACGAAGGCAGAATTTTCCAACCAAATGTATCTACTACATCCATTTACTGTAAAGATACATTTTGAACTTATGT
>Ga0209652_1003339_pt1 | contig 11887 bp, 6 predicted proteins | sample SaaInl74LU_5_DNA_FD_184641 | JGI IMG/M metagenome (GOLD analysis project Ga0209652, IMG submission 184641) | Marine microbial communities from expanding oxygen minimum zones in the Saanich Inlet - ESP_74LU_5_DNA (SPAdes) (version 2) | ecosystem: Environmental > Aquatic > Marine > Intertidal zone ...
AAATTCAAATTGTTATCAGAAGACACAAGCTGACAATCTTCTTTCTTCACTCTCTCTTTCTTGCATACATTTACGTTCCACAGCTATCACTTTGATTTAATCGAGACACTCACATCCCTGCCATTGGGTCGAGTGCAACAATCGTTGCGCGGAAGTCGACGAGAACGAGGACTTAGCATTTCGTCTCAAGAAGGTGGAGCTACAAATAATAATGGCAGCGATAGCATTAGTCAAACAAACAAAGATGATGATGATGATGGCAAAGAGCGGAACAATGTTCATCATGGCAAATCATCATCCAAAAATACTGCAATGATTTCATCGTCTAAAGGGAAATCAACAACAACAACAGCAGCAGCAGCTACTGCTAGTACTAACGACAACAAGAATAGTGCGACAGCAAAAAGTTCCTGTATATGCGGAGTAGTCTCACTACTAGAATGTGTCGCCCCAGGAGGTGGATCACAGGCCGAACGAGCCACCCGACGTGCATTACGATCGAAACATCGTGAATTTAATACTCGTGCTCAGGCGGCATGGGGTACGAGAGGCGGCGGTGGTGGTAGTAGCAGTAATAATAATAATAATAGCGGTGGTGGTGGTAATGGTGGGTCGACATTATCGAAATCAAAACAAAAACAACAAAAAAGTGGTGGTAGTAGTAGCAGTGGTAGCATTCGACGACGTTGTCATCAACCTCGTCATCTTCCACTACCATTGAATCCGAATACAAGAGTAACTTTTGCATATGAATTAACTTCCATTGCAATTGTGGTGGATGCTTCTCCAAGTCTTACTGCGACTATGCCCTTTGGAGGGGGGAATTACAACTTGGATTGTTTTGGTAGTGGCAGCGAAGAAAAGAAGAGTGGCAGTACCACAATGGATGATGATGGATGTTGCGTTCCCTTGGATCGTCTTGGTAAGACTCTCCAAATGTACTTATTAGGGCTTGTACAACCAATTGATGTCCCACCCGTGGCTGTTTCGGGGAAGGGAGTGGCGTTTGGAAGATGGACTCCCAATCTTGCAGTAACTGTTGTGGCGGCATATCCCCCCACGTCGAATGGTGATGAGGCTAGTGCAGGTTTGTTGGTGAGAGATTTTCGTGTGACGGATGAAGCATCGGTGTTGGAATTGGTTCGTCAAGTGGAGCGATGGGCATTGAGGGAAGTGGAGGGTACGATTGCGGAGCGGTTATGTGGGCAAAGAGACTTTGTTGGAGATGGAGTTGGGGGGAGACATCTGGGGAGTCAAAAACAACAAAGCAATGGATTGTCGAGATTGGATTCATTCGCATTACCATATACAGATCAAGTGCCGCCAACGAGCAAACATTATGTGAGGTCTTCAGTGAAGGAGCTCCTTGCAGTTGGTGATGCGGCACTATTAACGCTCCCATCTGAGGGCCGTCCAATCATACTTGTCGCCTCCGACTGCCAAAACTTGGAATGTACTACTACTTTTGAGTTCCTCACTGCAACGGACCGCACCGATGTACCTCTAAGTGTGATTGATTTGTCGATGAATGGCCGTGGTAGGCACGAAGGTCATTACTCATTTGATTTTAGCTCTTCACTCCCAGATGCATGTCAAATGTCTGGAGGTATTTTTCTTTATCGAGAGCTGTTAGAGTCCTGCATTAAGTCGAAGGCTGGATCTACTGCGAGGCAAAAGCCGACGAAGGATCTTCAATCGTCTCAAACATCTTCCCTTGACGAACACCAATCGCGCTTTCAGGGTGACATTCACTTTTGTTCAAAGAAACGTTCTATACGTCCGAATGCTCTCCAGTGGTACACTATATTCATATTGAGTCCTTTTACTCCGGGGGGATATTTGTTGTCATCCGTTCCCCGTCCAATGAAGTCAGTGAGTTCAAGCCCCAGTACTTTTTTCCATAGCAGTTCATTATCGTTGACAAGCCTTGGCAATGCGAAGCAAAGCTCGAGTAAGCTACCCCCGGACAGAAGAACTTCGATAGACGATAGCAAGACAAAAGATGTGTCTGTATTGTCTCCACCAACTACCACATCTCAAGAGCGGATAATGTTTTCGAAATATTGCATTCAACCTGTACGTATCAAGTCGTTGCTCATGTCAAGAGTATTAGAAGGGTATCGGGCGAGAAGATATGGCCACACGTCACAAGACAGCGATAAGGTTTCTATTCATTTTACTCTGCGTCTAGCTGAATGCGATGTGGTGTTGCATTATGAGGTCTCATTTGTGAGTGATTTGGCACATTCTAGTGATAATATTTTTTGATTGCAAAGCTAACCACAACTTACCATACTTTCTAACTTTTGGACAAAATTATTGACAACTAGGTCTCGTCCCCTTGGCACATTCCCACTGTAGGGAATGCACACATCAAGCTGGAACTGAGTGGAGAAAATACAGACTTTATTCAAATGGTGAAAAAGGTATTCATGTCTAACCGAGCTGCTGAAATGGTGCAGCATGGGAAACGAATACCAGCGGCTTCCATGGCTGCAGCGGAACAGATATGCAAACTGCTTCGTTGGATAAGGAAAGAAGATTACCTAGATTCGTACCTTTGCCTGCCAGGTAGCGGTGATGTCGACCACCTCTCTGCCGGGTCTTCTTTCCTTCGTCGGTTAGAAACTCTTTCAAGGCTTCAACGTCACAGGCACTTCCGATCCGAGACTCTAGAAGTGGTCACTGTTGGTGGTGGCAATCCTTATGAGCGAGCAGAGAGCATATTTGGAGATATGGAGCAAAATGGTGGCGAAAAAGAGTTGCTTGAGACGGTGGCGAGCTGGTCTACCGAAATGATCTCAGAAGGTGAAATATATCTCAAAGAGATCACTCATGCGAGGGAAGATGATCTAGCGTATTATTGTATAGTTAGAGTTTCACATTGCCCGGAAGTTTCAAGATTATTTTCGATCACAGTTGACTTTCATGGAGAGCTTGATACTGAGCAACGATTGGCCATTCTCTACACTCTGAAAGAAAGTTTAAGGACCTGTGCTGAATTACTACTGCTTGAGAGAGGAGTTAGCAACTATATTACTCTCCGGCCTCTTCTATCTAGCTCAGTGTGGAAACCGTCTTGGGGAGAACACTTTTTGCACCACAAGAGCTGGGACCTGCTGAAAGATCCAGAGGTGCTTCCTCTACTCTTCAAACGGAGACATGTCATTGGTGGCTTCTTCATTCTGCATGCGGACGAAAACAGAGCAGTCTTCTGCAAATTTGTTGACGACGAGAACGCACAGACAAGCGACATGGTATTATATCAAGTTCTACAAAGACAAGATGGAATTTATGTCGACATTCACATGGAGTCATGCCGTGCTGTATTTCATCCGTTTAGATCAAAGAGTTTCCCATTGTATGCTCTATATGAACGGGTGAGACGACGAGACAAAGATTGTGCAAGAAATCTGAGGAGTAGAACCAATTTGTTAGCTGAGCTTGATTCGAGTAACGACATGCACAATGCACGCGGTTCAAAACAGCAGGAAGAAGACGTTGCAAGAATAATGAAAGTATCCACGCCTACAACCACAAAGATGCGCTTTTTTAGTGAGGGTTCAGGCTCTGCAAATGGCATTCTTTGCAACTTGATAGCTCGTCATATGACATCTGAATTGTTCCACACTCAAACTGCTCAACTGTCGGTAGAAAAAGCAGATCAGCACGAAGGCATATTCTTTCTAATGAGGTTGGACTGGTATGTTTTAAGCGTAGCGTGCCTTGAGTTCAGAGATCAAATCGAGAGCGAAGATGAGATGCAAAAGATATATCGAGATCTGACGTTCTTTACCGCGGGTATCATTGACCTCTATCAAAGTGACGACGAAACAAAGGTTTTGCATGATGTGACCACTTGTGATGAGCAATTCAGTGAAGCTTTACCGATAGACGAAATTATGACAGTCCACCCGAAGCTATACGCCAATGCATTGTACGAAGCACTAAGAAACGAAGACTTTCCAGTCACCTCGATCACAAGCGATGAAGTTTCGTATGCTATGTCGGTATTTTCTTTCAAAGAAGTGTTGCATGCGTCAATTGAACTTGACGACCTCTCCGAACAACTTCCTGTGGACTCCGAGACATCAACAGGGCAGCGGCTGGCGGAGTTGATCAATACAATTCTAACTCCGGTGCCTGGAAGCGACGATACATTGTTTTATTACCATGGTAAAGCTGGAAGCGACGTTGATTGTTCTGGCGAAGCTGAAGTACACACAGCCACAACCAGTAGCAATGATCTCGAGCAATTCTTCGAAGATACTTACTCTTTTTGTGAAGATTTCGCCCACCTGGATAATCAATCCATTGACTCAGATGGAAAGAGAGCGGATACAAAGTCCGATTCAGATTGCTCGCCGCTATATTTTCAATTTACCATCACAGATATGGGTGGCGTTGGCGAAGACGACGAGACCCCCGTCTCATTAAAAAGCATACGTGCTTTGAAGAGGAGCGCAATATTAACAGCGCAAGTGAGCGTCTTTGAACACCTCGAGGAGAGCACGCTTCCTTTCACGCACTCGCATGTTATCAGAAAGCTACAGCACGCTCTTAATGAATTTGCTTCGGAGCAGACCCTAGATAAGTACAGATATGTTGGGTTGGAGTCTCTGACTACTGACGCCTTCAAAATCGTTATGCGGAACCTATCACAATCGAAGCATCACGTCCTCAAAATCCCGATAGCGTTTTATGTGACAAAGGCGAGCTCAATGATCAAAGCATCAGATCCTACAGGTGTCAACGAGAGTGACCTTGACCATGGCTACCACATTCTTTTGTCCGAGTTGGAGAGCTCCGAATTCACGACAAAGTCAACCGCGGATTCATTTTTGGTTGTTGACGGTGACACATCGTCCACAATTCTGCTCTACTGGTGCTTCGTTCAAGTTAAAAAATCCAGCGGGATTGTCACCGTGAGAGTTCATCATCCTCATGGTCGAGAAGCGGCACAAGAACGTGCCGAGACGACTGTGAGTTTGGTGGAAAAGATGTTGGACAGAACCAATCAGAAATTGTTACTTGAAAGTATGTACAAAACAAGAAAGGCTCCTGCAGAGCTGTTTGTAGATAGAGAAGACGACGAATCAAGAGCTGCGACAACTACATCCGAAGAACTGTCTCCACAGGTTTCCAACAGAGGGATGTATGCATGCCCAGTCCAATATCAGCATGAATTTCCTTTGCATAGACGTGTTTCTCCATCACAGGCCGTGCGAACGTTGCATTCAAGCATCCTTCAAAACTTCATGTTATCAAATAGAAGCGGCATCTCCGTTTACAGAGATGAATCCAACAATATATATTACATGAATTTGGCCTATCGCAAGAGTATCAGGGAAGATGACGATGAGAATTCCCATGTAATAGAACTGCTGGTGTATGGCATTGAACAGCCTGGGCCAGTGATTACCGAAGAGCTCGTGCGCCTTCTTCAGCGCAAACTCCTCATGCTACCACTGGATGCATTATCCTCTGTATTGAATAAAAACCCACAATACAACTTGCTCACGACAGATATGTCTTTCATTAATAACTTTTCGCGTCGGCTGAATGAAATCGAGCCTGAAATTGAATTGGATAATAACAGTTGCGTCAGAACATACGAGCTTCCACCACATGTCGAAGACCCACTCACTTTGCTACTTATGTTTCGTCAGAATATCTGCGGGTCAACATTCATTCAGCTGTTGCATTACGAATCAAATGAGGTTGACATGCAATTACCCGACATGTTTGAAGTCAATACAGAGGATGGTAGTATTATTCTGAATGGACTCCCAGGCAACGAGTTTTGTTTCTTTTTCAACTCCTTAGGACTTGGCCTTGATCCTGCCGCTCAACATGTTACAACACTGACCAATCAGGGCCGCATTTACTCGCGTCAAGCCGGGTCTGGTATTGCAGTCATTCAGGTCAGTTTGCTCCATGGTAGCAGTTCCGCCAGTCGTATTTGCATTGGGAAGGGGGATAAATTGCTGGAGACCAGCTTACGTGTCTCGAAAGAATACATCAGCTTAAATCCAAACGTTGATGATAGCAAAGAAACATACAAACTTCTCATCAAAGTCACAAATACTACCGTCGACATTGAAGCAATTCAAAAATGGGTTTACTTGTCTCTGTGCCAAGTTCTCGCTGCCTATACTATCGAGCATCATCGAGCATCATGTTTACAAAGTCCTTCTAACAATGTTCCTGTGCTCAGCTCCTCGGCTAAAGGAGGTAGAGACGCTCTCAATCAATTAATGCCTGGGCTGCCTGCACTGGAGGATATGATGACAATCACTATTGACCTGCCTCATCCCGCAATGATGAAAGTTCAGTCGAAAACGAGATTGCAGGCGACATCTCTTGCTACTCTTACACTAGATTTAATGGAGAAGGCGGTACTAAGCGCCATCTTCAACGGAAGTCTGTCTGTCAACTCCCAACTACAGAGGAGTCTCTGCAAATTGCCTTACGATGGCATAGAAATTTTTCGTATGGCAAACACTGCATCGCGTGTCAGCGTAATAAGAGACAGGATATCGAAAGCAAAGGTAGTATCGTTTGAAAATGGAAGAGCAGTCAACGATAATCATATCGACAGTCCAGAGTACATTTGTGTATTTGGTCTTCGTCAGAGCGTTGGCAATGCATTGAACTCACCACATCACTTGTTCTTCAAGGAAATTCACGTGGCGCGTCCAGAAACAAGTGTGTTTACAGAGGTACTTCATCGAATCAAAAGCCTGAAACCAGCTCAATTTGAACGGCATATGGTCTTCATTCTCAGAGTGTCAAGGAACTCTCGCTCACTCATGACATATAACGTTAGTCCACAAATCTGGGCAACTATGAAGACTAATTTCAATGACATTGAAGGAGAGCTGGCTAGAGCCGAGGAAACACGCCGGGAGCATTGTGTGGGTCGATGTATTGAGCAATTTCCTTTCATAACGAAGAAGCAGCAAGTTGTTTCAGCCAACTTGGTTAAAGCTGCAGAGCATCCACCGAAAAAGGAACAGTTACCGAAAGAAGAGCCACCTGTCGTCAACAAAGGGCCCGTTAGGAGGATAAAACGCCCAACATCGATGCTAAGACCAAAGTTAATTGGCAAGAGCGTAGACGGCGCAGCAGCGCAAGCAGTTCAAGCATCGCGACTGAGAGCGAAAACTCGTCCATCAGTGCCTCACAGAGCATCGGTCTCGAAGTCAACTTCATCAGCTCCATCAACCCAAAAGAAACAATTGAAAGACAAGCATTCGCAACAAAAGCAACGAAGAGAGACAGCACAAAAAGACACTGTCACCAGGTCTATTGTGCAGTCCGTGCCAGCGGCGAGTTTATTGAAATTTTACCGTGATCTCACAGCTATATTGAAAGAAGCTTCCGAGTCACACCTTGCTGAGCCTATGCTGTCTCAATCGATACTTCAATACGTTACGCACGCATATTTTGCTTCAGTAAAGGAGAGACAATCTCCTTTGATGTTGACGCGCCTAATATCCACGTGCTGCGGATCTCCAATTTGTTGTCGATCCATTTTTCATTTACATTGCGATAAAGAGCTATCTTCGATGAAATCATTCCTTCACTTCGTTACAGCAAGATGGAAGGCTAGTGATATACAGTCACCATACCCTCATTTTGTTTACCTACATAAAGATCTCTTGGTAAGCCAAAGGCGCAGAGTGTCTATTATGGTTGAAATCTTGATGACTTGGAATGGATTTGCTGAATGCTACATTTTTCATTACAAAGCATGGCTCATGAATAGCTCGGACAACTCGAAGAATCCAATGCAACTTACCAGGGCGCACGCAGAGCAAGAAGCTGCTGCTATTGATGCAATTGCTTTGAATTTTGTGGGTCAATTGGCATTAGATAGTCAAGTATTGAATTTTGCTGGAAGCCGCTTGGCGAGAGCAGCAACGAAACAAGACAAAAAATTGAACACCTTGGCTCTGCTGAGATGTACCTTCCAACGATTTAGTGAGCAAGTGCAGTTAGACTACTGCCTTGAAGGATCCGCAGATTATATGCTGCAAAGGAGGTTCTTAGCACCTTCATCTATCTTGAGTAAAGAGCTGATTGAAAATTATGACAGGACAAAGCTGTTTGAGCATTTCAGCTCCGCTCGTGAATCATATAAACTTAATGATTGCAGCGGTGCTGGAGAAAAAGTTTTTGCATGCGGATTGCTCAAGATTGCAGGTTTGTCCTGCCAGGTCTTTGTAGCCGCGCACGAGACGATTGATTCTGCCCTGGAAGTGTTTACTCTTTGCATGACAAAGGGTGAACGAGTAGACACATATGTCGCTGTCGAAGGATCTCTCTTTGCCGAGAGAATCTGCGACGTTGTTCTGGAATATTCGATGATTGCAGTCGAAAAGGTAATCACAGCTGCCGCAAGCAAAATGAGAAATGTACATCTGTGGAAAAGGCTTGGTAGCGAATTCGCAACTACTTTTCCACTGAGCGAAGTGCTGATGGATGAGCTGCGACAATGCTGTCATCACATTGACATGATGGATATTGAGCCAAGGCTCCAAGCTTTGCTCACAGAAGAAACAAATGAGCTTCAAATACCGTGGGATGAAATCTTCAAATCGTTTGATCGTTCACCTCTGTTTCACTGCATCAGGTTTGATAGAGGAGAGGAAATAAATTGGGTTGTGTACAGCCGAGAATACGACATTTTCATAGATATTGTGTCAGAGCAGTCCTCCTCGATGACCCAGAAACACTTCCGAAGGGTTCGACTGTTATTGAAAGATAATTTCGGAGAACAAAACATAGCAAAAAATGCATCCGATCAGTTCGTATCGTTCATACTGAATTGGGTTTGGGATGACTGCTGGCTGGGTCTATGATGGAATTGGTTACGGCATCCTATCTTGAATTAAAATGAACTGAAAAGCTATTATCTGTGTGCGATATAATTGATACTAACATGCCTAAGCTGGCGGCTTCATCGCCCTCGTCACACAATGCACTGCAAGGTTCTCCTCGTAGACTTAAAACTAAGACAGCACGCTTCTGAAGAATCGCTGTCTTTCGTACCTCTCTGCGAAAGTAGGGAGGACGAAGAAGGGGGGGTAGATCAAGAGTGAAGGTTAGATACTCTTCTTTTTTAGTTAGTTCAACCACATGGCCGATTGCTGCAAATACTTCTTCTCCCCTTTGTGTTCCACTAGTACGATTGCACAGATGCTCACCTCAACATGCCTGTCAAGACCTATCGCTGGGCTGAATCAATGCCTTCTTTGAGATCCCTACCAGAAGACGACAGGAGTGTTTGGAATAGCGCAGATGAGTCTCTTCTAATCTCAAGTCGTATCATGTTAACGATGACGACATCGCCACTCCACTACAAACCCCTTGAGCTGAACACAGCAAGCGCCGAGGTGATAGTGATAGGCTGGACCGCAGGATCTAGTCAATATTCAATATTCAGAGTCAGAGTCAAAGTCAAAGGAGCCCTGCCAGGCTGGCCCTGCTCATCTAAATCTAAACTGCCACTGCATCGACTACGGCTGCGGTCGGGTGATAACTTGAGAGCTTACATAGCTATTGATTTGGCCACCAAGGATTGGCATGATGGTAGAGGGTTGTTTCATGTTGTTGTTGTCTTGATGTTGCATCGCGTACTTCCTTGCTTAGATACTTAGCGAAAGCTCTGGAATCCGGATGGAAGACCGGAAGCTCACGAAGACAGTTGTGAGTGGTGGTGTACTTCATTGATCATCGTCGACTCAGCCAACTCGGCGTTTCTTTGTTCCCTGAAAGCTTTTATTTAGTTGCGAACTCCTCAGTACTAAAAATGTAAGTACTTAAGTAAGTCCGGTCGGTCCGGTGAGTAATTCTCCCCCATCGGAGTATTTATTGCCAGCATGCAGAATCCATTGACAGATGGGGCCACTGAGTACCCGCTTCTTCGGATCTTATTGTTTAACATAGAAAAATATTACGACTACAAATCACGACTAATGACGACTACACAAACAACAACGTAACGTCACCAACGTACTTATCTGCTCAATCAAAGTAATAATATAACAGAAATTAGCAGATAAGTACTGTGACGAGTTCATAATTCATACAAAATCTGCTGTGTAGAATGATTAGCATGTCTTCTTCCAACTACTCATCACCACCAAGTGCCCTATGCGACCAGATCCTCGTCGATTTCCCCACCCGTCGTCGACCTGTCGACCTACAGTCCGCTTCGGCTTCGCCTCTAGCGCTACTGAACGTTTTTGAGCCCACCATCATCTCATCCAAGATCCATCTTTGCTAAATTCTTACCTCTTGTAGAAGACAGAAGGATTGCGCTGAATCACAGGATGACCGTTCTCAGGCTACAAGAACAAGAAGTCATGGACGACGACGAAATTTGTCACATATCCCAGAGATTATCAAGCAGGGGTTCAGCTAGAGCCCACACGCTTGCCAAGGCGTGGCTGATCTTGGATAGCTAATGTGTTGGTTTGTCGCTCTGTGATGATGCACAAGTGAAATGAATAGAGATAGAGTCATTCATCATTGCAGTCGAGGGAGAGAGCGTAAAAGCTTACAGCTGGCAGACAAACTGCGCATGCATTGGCGTCACTGCACCCTCGTAGGCGCCCTTACTGAAGATACAGATATTGTCAGAGAGGGATAGCATGAGTATGACCGTAACAATAGTCTTAGAAATGTAACTTAGAAGTAGAACCCAAAGAAAACAGTAGAATTGAAGACGCTAAATAATATAAGAGAAGAGTACCACTTAGCATTGATCTTCTCAAACTGTTCGGCCAAGTCCACATCACCTCTAGCTCTAGGGGTTTCTAAAAGACCAAATGGCAACCACCCTAGAACTGCTGACCAGAGAGTCAGCAACTTCACTTTCAACAGCTCATCCCATGGCCTGGACATATACGACATATAATCTTATTGTATATTATCATAATATCCTAACTTATAGTTATAAAGTACACGGCGCCTTGTCTTGTAGATAATGTCAGCGATCCAATAGAGAGATCAAGATCAGATGGAATCTTGATGAAGCTTGCCTAGCGACCTTGCTCTCAATGCAACTCTTCTTGTCTGCGCAATCGAAGCTATCGCAATATCAATCTCAGAATCAGAAGAAGGGAGATCGCTTGACCTTGCCTGCGCTATAAGAACTGTATAGACACATCGCGCTCTGCAGCGTTTCACCTCAAGTAAGCAAGCCGGTGTGAGGAGATGCTCGATCCCGATACAGCACCCGCTGCTCTCCGTGGCTGATTCGCCATCATCGTTGAAAGTAATTGAATGGGGAACCAGTCGCAGCCTTTGAACGAACTTCGAGCACATCTTCCTTGACGGCAAGTCTCATCGCTTCGTATTCTGCCTTGGTATACCAGAGCTCATGACGAGCAAGACAACCTTCGTGGTCGTAGTGTTTTACGTTGCATTGGGATGTGTTCATTTCTGCAAAGCGCACTGAACGACCATGATCATGGTTGCGTTTGTGAGGAAGTCTACTATCGAATCAGCCATGATGTGTGTTGTATTCGTGGCTTGTTTTTTATGAGCACTGCCCAATGTATTTCCTCTCATGAGCGTGATGTGAGGCAGGTTGGGTGTCACTGAATTTGTTCGAAGTCGCGGCAAAGGGCGAAGGCCATCTGTAGGTAGTACAGTTCAAACATAAGGGGATAACTCAACCTTGTGCTGCACCATCCATATCATAAATAATCTATCTATCACACCATCCATATCATACATAGGTGAGTAACAGCAGAAGGATACCTATCATATTGTACATAGGGATAACTCTCAGAGAAATATTACTCTAGCAGTAGGTAAACTATCGTTTTTGGCAATGCTCGTTGCTAATGAGTTATGTCAAACTGATTTGCAT
>Ga0209652_1003344_pt1 | contig 11871 bp, 8 predicted proteins | sample SaaInl74LU_5_DNA_FD_184641 | JGI IMG/M metagenome (GOLD analysis project Ga0209652, IMG submission 184641) | Marine microbial communities from expanding oxygen minimum zones in the Saanich Inlet - ESP_74LU_5_DNA (SPAdes) (version 2) | ecosystem: Environmental > Aquatic > Marine > Intertidal zone ...
GGCGATGACCGTGGATTGGTCAAAGGATGGGCTTTGCTCTGGTGATTCGGGCATTGGGACTCCGGGATTAGGTGGGTGTGTGGGCGAACCACGATTCAACGTCTTCGAGTTGAAGTGCCGGCAAGTCGATTTTGTTCTTTTTTCGGAAGCCATTGAGCTTTTCGCGCAGCCCGCCTGGCGTCATTGCGTGAATGGCTTCAGGGGTGTCGAACCCGGCAGCGGCCACATGTTCAGCCCAATCGGCCGAGATGCCGAGGGCCGTCAGTGCACTCAAATCGGGTCCGGTGGCGAAGGCCTCGGGCCGCATTTGCGGGAAGAGCAGGACCTCTTGGATGGAGGTTTGGTTCGTCAGCATCATCACCAGCCGGTCGATGCCGATGCCGACGCCGGAAGTCGGAGGCATGCCGTATTCGAGCGCCCGGAGGAAATCCTGATCGATGAACATGGCCTCGTCATCGCCGCGTTCGCTCAGCTTGACTTGCTCTTCGAAACGGGCGCGCTGGTCGATGGGATCGTTGAGCTCGCTGTAGGCGTTGGCCACTTCAGTGCCATTGATCATCAGTTCAAAGCGCTCGGTGTAGCCTGGCTTGGAGCGATGCGCCTTCGTCAAAGGGGACATGTCGATGGGGTAGTCCATGATGAAGGTGGGCTGAATGTATTTTTGCTCGCATCGCTCGCCAAACAGCTCATCGATCAGCTTCCCCTTGCCCATGCTTGCGTCGGTTTCAATGCCGAGGTCTTGACAGGCCGAGCGAAGTCCTGCTTCGTCCAGGCCGTCAATGTCCACACCGGTGTGCTCGAGGATGGCGTCGCGCATGGTCACGCGACGGAAGGGCGGGGTGAAGTCAATTTCGTTGCCGGCAAGGGTGGCTTTTGTGGCGCCGTGCAGGGATTGGCACACCTCGGCCAACAGGTTTTCCATTGTCTCCATCATCCAATGGTAATCCTTGTAGGCCACGTACAACTCCATGACCGTGAACTCGGGGTTGTGGGTTCTGTCCATGCCCTCGTTTCTGAAGTTGCGGGAGAACTCATACACACCATCGAAACCGCCCACGATGAGCCGCTTGAGGTAAAGTTCGTTCGCAATTCTGAGATAGAGCGGGATGTCCAAGGCGTTGTGGTGGGTGATGAACGGTCGGGCCGCAGCACCACCAGGGATGGCTTGGAGGACAGGGGTGTCCACTTCCAGCCAGCCACGCCTGTCAAAGGATTCACGGATGGTGCGAATCACCCGAGATCGGGCCTCGAAAGTGCGCTTGACATTTGGATTGACAACGAGGTCCACGTAGCGCATGCGGTAGCGCAACTCAGGATCGTTGAACGCATCGTGCACCTTTCCGTCTTCGTCCACTTTGACGGCGGGAAGCGGGCGCAGGGATTTGGAGAGGACTGTGAGCGACTTGACGAGTACACTTTGCTCGCCCGTTTGGGTCGTAAAGGTTTCTCCTGTTATGCCAATGAAGTCGCCTCGGTCAAGCAACTTCTTGAAAACCATATTGTAAAGGGTTTTGTCTTCGCCTGGGCAAAGCTCATCCCGATTCACATAAATTTGAAAGCTTCCTGTGCTGTCTTGCAGTTCCGCAAACGACGCCTTGCCCATGATTCGGCGAGACATCAGGCGTCCAGCGAGGACCACAGGGGCGTGGTCTGTGAAGGATTTGGCCAGAGAAGCACACTGATGGGTCACTTCAAAAGCCTCTGCTGGGTAGGGCTCAATGCCCAACGACCGGAGCTGCGCAAGCGACGCCCGGCGAACCCGTTCCTGTTCTGTCAGTTGCATGACACAAAGGTACGCGTCGGCTGCAGTAGGTTTGCAGGCATGTTGAGACGAATTGCACAGACATCGATGGCGTTGCTCGTGTTGTTGGGCAGCGTGGATTTGCAGGCTCAGGAAGCGGCGGTTCAACCGTTGGATACCCTGCCTGATCGCGGCGCGACGACGGTGACGCCCTGGCTGCCCATCCCCGAGGTGACGATTGTCGAAGTGGCAGTTCCTTTGGATCGGCTGCCGTTGAACCTCACCGCCCACGCCATGTCCGTGCTTTCGCCAGAAGTGCTGCACAACACTGGAACTGCGGCGTTGGGAGATGCCTTGGAGTTTGCTCCGGGTGTGGATGTTCGTGCGCGCGGGGTGGCTGGGGTTCAGTCGGATGTCAGCATCCGCGGTGGGACGTTTGAGCAGGCTGCGCTGGTGGTGGACGGCATGCGCTGGAGTGCGCCGCACACCGCTCACCATTTGATGAATCTTCCATTTGACCCGGAGGATTTGCGACAAGTGGAGGTGCTTCGTGGGGGAACAGGCGCTTTCACAGGTTCTGGCGCGATGACCGGTGCGTTGCATGTCCAGCCGTTCGGGCAGCGAGAGGTCGAACCTCAAGCGCGGGTCGGGTTGGAGGCTGGGGCCTGGGGGTGGATGAAGGCCCGGTTGGCAGCGAATGGCTCCGGCAAGCACGGTTCCTATACTGCAGCCTTTTCTCACGCCCGGACAGATGGCCACATTGAAAACACGGACGCGTTGATCACAAGGGCATTGTGGACACAGCAGTACAGGAAGGGCGATGTGTTGTGGCGGGCGTTGGCGGGGTTGGAGGACAAGGCTTTTGGTGCCCAAAACTTTTACACTTCTTCCTTCCCCCACCAGTACGAAGTGACCCGCAGCGCGGTGGCGCAATTGACAATGCGCAAGGACTTTGCGCAGGGGGTTTGGTTTGCGGGCGCCCATGTCCGGCATCATCGGGATCGCTTCGAGTTGTATCGAGAAGGCACGAATGCCTATACCTGGACGGATGATGGTTTTTTCGTCAATGACACAGATACGGCGGCCACATGGTACCGTGGTCCCAACCGCCACAGGTCGCTTACGGCGGCGCTCTCTACCCGCTATGAGCACCGGGGCCAAACCATCCGCTGGGGCGCCGGCTTCGATGGCCGGTATGAGCGGATCAGGAGCAATGCTTTGGGCGAGACGTTCCTGGAAGACGCGGCGTTTGAGGAGTTGTCCCGGCGTGACGAACGGTTCAACTTTGATGGCTACGCGAACGCGCGTTGGGTGTCGCCGACATGGGACACGCAGATCGGGTTGACGCTGGGTGGCAATGTCAATTCTCGCTATGGAGCGCGGGCCTTGCCAGCGGTGGAGGCGATGCAGCGCTTGGGCCGGCAGCGGGCGTTCCAGGCCTTTGCTTCCGCCGGTCGGTCGTTGCGGCATCCTTCGTTCACGGATTTGTATTACACCGTGGGGGGGGCAACAGGCAGCGAGGATTTGTTGCCAGAATTTGCAGACCAAATCGAACTCGGACTCCGCCACGTTCGCCCAGCTCAACGGCGTGACCAGCGTTACATCGCGCACAAATTGGAATGGGAGATGGCGGGTTTTTTGCGCCGTGGGGCAGACTTGATCGATTGGGTGCAATATGACGACAGCGAAAACCGGCAAGCGGTCAATTTGGGGGAGACCACCTTCCGGGGTGCAGAGGCGTCGGTGGCCTTTTTTCGGGACACCACAGCACCACAGCGCCGGAAGGTGACCCTCCGTTACGTTCAAATGTCCGCCGCATTGATGGACGCCGACCGGGAGAGCGAGGGATACACCAGCGCTTATGTTCTGGACTTCCTTCAGACAAAGGTGGACAGCCGCTTGGGTTTGGCGTTTCCGCAGCGCTTGCTCTTGGATGTCCGGCTGAGTCATCAAGAACGCCGTGGGGAGGGATTTGACCCCGTGACGTTGTTGGGCGTGACGCTTCGCCGGCACTGGACCATCAAAGGTCTGCCGATGCACACTTTCTTGCGCGTGGACAACTTGTTGGATCAGCAAATCATTGACATTGGAAATGTGGTTCAGCCGGGTCGTTGGTGGCGTGTGGGCGTTACCTTTGACATCTCATTGTCCAATGAAAACTGAATCGCCATGGAGCTGATGCGCCGCCTCATCACTGAATTCCCAGACCAAATCCGCGATGCCCATCGCATCACGTCCTCCACACCCATTGACTTTGGCGATTTTGCGCCGGCACAGGTGTTGATTCTCGGGATGGGGGGCAGTGGGATCAGCGGTGTGATCGCATCGAAAATGCTCGCGGGGACTGCGCGAGTGCCCATTGCTGCAAATGCGGACTACGCGATTCCTGCGTGGGTCGGCCCCCAGACCCTCGTTGTGGCTTGCAGCTACAGCGGCAACACCGAGGAAACATTGATTGCCCTTGATGCCGCTGTTGCGGCTGGCGCGCGTGTTGCGGCCATCACTTCGGGAGGCCAGTTGGGTGCGCGTGCTGCGGACGCGGCCTGGCCCACGGTCAAGATTCCAGGCGGTCAGCCGCCTCGCTCGCAGTTCGGCTATGCATTCACCTGTGTGATGCACGTGCTCCATGCGGCGGGGTTGGTTCCCGAGGAGGTCCACGAAGATTTTGCAGGGTTGGGGGATTTCCTGGCAGCCGGACAGGCAGGTGCGATTGAGCGGGCTGCCCAGGTGGCGGATGTGCTGGAGGACAGGCGGGTTTGGCTCTATTCAGATGCCGCCCAAGAAGGACTCATCACCCGCTGGCGCCAGCAACTCAACGAAAACAGCAAGCTCCTGGTCACTCATCATGTGTTCCCTGAGATGAACCACAATGAACTTGTGGGCTGGGAAAGCGGCAGCGAGGACGATGTGGCGGTCATCATTCAAATGCCTGAAGATCACCCGAGGAGCCGGATGCGAATGGACATTTGCACCGAGATTTTCCAGGTGCGTGGCGCGGATGTGGTGATTCTGGAGCCCGAAGGCGACACCGCGTTGCAGCGTTTTTTCGACGCAGTGGCCGTGGGGGATTGGTTGAGCTTGCTGCTTGCGGAGCGTTCGGAGGTGGACCCGGTGGACATTCGGAATATCGACCATTTGAAAGGGGAGCTGGGCAAGGTGCCTTTCTGACCTTCAGACCAAATGCGGGTCCAAATCACCCACCTCGGCCGTCAGCCCTACCGACCGGTTTGGGACTTGCAGACGCGGCACCACAAGGCCATTGTCGATTGGAAAATCGCCCGCCGGCGCGCGGGGCTTGACGAGACGATTGATGCCCCAGATCGGCCGCTCAATCACTTGTTGTTTGTCGAGCACGACCACGTGTTGACGCTTGGCAAGAGCGGAGATGCCGCAAACCTTGTGGTGAGCGAGGCCCGCCTCGAGGAACTCGGCGTGGCGTACGTGCCCATCAACCGCGGGGGCGACATCACCTACCACGGCCCTGGCCAAATCGTCGCCTACCCCATCCTCGACCTCGAACTTTTCAAGCCAGACATCGGATGGTACATGCGCACGCTGGAAGAGGCGGTCATTCGGACCTGTGCAGACTTTGGTTTGTCGGCGGGGCGTGTAGATGGATTGACGGGGGCATGGATTGAGCCAGAAAAGGGTTTGGGGGCAAGGAAAATCGCAGCGCTCGGCGTCAAGACTTCGCGTTGGGTGACCATGCATGGTTTGGCGTTCAATGTGAACACCGATTTGGATTTCTTCAACCTTATCGTTCCCTGTGGCATCGCCGATCGGGGGGTCACTTCATTGGAGCGAGAATTGGGCCAAACCATTGAGATGGAAGAGGCGGTGAACCGGTTGCAAGGCCACTTGAGCGAATTGCTGGGTGGGTTTTCGCCTGCCAATTCAGGTGTCGAAATCACTTGAAAATTGCGCACCTTGCGCGTTACATTCCATGCGCATGAAAGCACTCCGCAACCTCCTCATTGTTTTGGGTTCCATTGTGGCCCTCAGTTTTGTCACCGGATACGATTACATCTGGAGCGGCATGCAAGAGACTTATTTCCGTGGCTGGAAGAACTCAAACATTGACGACATGGGGTATCGGGCGTTGCGGACCATCGAAGCACCGGCCCAAGCCCAACCTTGGCCAGAACGCATGAAGCCCATTGATGCGCTGCCGGCGTCGGACCGCCAATGGCTCGCCGAGGGCCTCACGGCTTCCTTTTTGGTCATCCATCGGGATACGATTCGCTACGAGCAGTACTGGCAAGGTCACAACGCGTCCACGCGGACGAACAGCTTTTCGATGGCCAAGAGCATCACGGCGTTGGCGGTGGGGCTGGCAGCAGATCGTGGATTGCTGGACATCCAAGCAGAAGTGGGTGAGTACCTGCCTCGCTTCCAAGGCGCGGCAGGGCGCGGGGTGACGGTTGAGCACTTGCTTCAAATGCGTTCGCACATTCCCTTTGGCGAAAACTACAAGAACCCTTTTGCCTTTATGGCCAAGGCCTATTACCGGGACGACGTCCGGTCCCTCGTTCACCCCTTCCTGCCGGCTACTTCTCCTGGAAAAGAGTGGAAGTATCAGGGCGGCAACACGATGTTGCTTGAGGAGATTCTCGCCAAGGTCAGCCCAGATGGCATGACCCTTTCGGATTGGGTTGAAGATGGTCTGTGGCAGCCCATGGGCGCAGCGAGCGATGCCTTTTGGGGAATCGATGAGGAAACCGGCGCGGAGCGTTGCTTTGCTCAGTTTTACGCGACATCTCGGGATTTTGCTCGGTTTGGCAAGTTGATGCTCGATGGTGGGGCTTGGGGCGATCAACAATTGGTGAGTCGCGGGTACATCCGTCGGATGATGACACCCATTGCGGATTTGACCGATGATTGCGATGCGCGCCATTATGGATACCAAATCTGGCTGGGCACCACCACCGACGGCTTGGCTTTTTCATGCTTTGAAGGTCACCGTGGGCAGTTCGTCTTGTCCATTCCGGCGTTGGATTTGGTCGTCGTCCGAACGGGGTATGAGCGCCGGGCGGAAAAACGCGGTCATCTGCCGGAATCCGCATTTCGGTGCATTGAACTGGGCCGGTTGGTGGCCGCATTTTAACATTTATGAATTAATGCACCACGTTTGTTGATTGTATTCGGTAGTTTTCAAGTAGGAATTCTACTTTCAGCGCATCGTTTACATCAAAAAACTGTTGCATGTCTCATTTTCTTACCTGTGTTGTTGTCGATGATGAATTGCCCGCTCGACAGTCCATGTGCCGTCAAGTGGAGCGTCACTGCCCTTCCATCAGGGTGTTGCAATCATGTTCCAGTGCTTCGGAGGCCTATGATGCCATTTTGAGCAACGCACCCGATGTGGTGTTCTTGGACGTTCAGATGCCCGGCGAGTCCGGTTTGGAATTTCTCGAACGATTTGAAAATCGAAACTTCTATGTCGTGTTTTGCACGACGTTTCGCGACTATGCCATCGAGGCCATTCGCAAGCAAGCTTTCGACTTTTTGCTCAAGCCGATTGACCCCGAGGAATTGAAGGCTTGTGCCCGGCGAATTTCAAGGCATTTCTTCGAGGAACGTCCTCGAGGCACGGAGGGCGTTTCGCACGCGGATCGCAAGGTCGAATTTCAGACTTCAGGACAGCGACATTTTGTTCGATATGCGGACATTGAGTGTGTGGAGGCTTGCGGGTCCTACTCTGAGATTTATTTGGCCAATGGCCGTCGCATCACCATCTCGAAGAATTTGAAAAAGGTCGAAGAGCTTTTGGACGATGACCTGTTTTTCCGGGTGCACAACTCCGTTTTGGTTCGCCTGCCTGCCGTCGACGGATGCAATTACAGGAAGAACACCTTGTCCCTTCGCAATGGACGGGAAATTCAGATGTCCACGCGTCGCCGGGAGGAGGTGCGTCGCCGGCTTGCGGCATTGATGGTCGATGTGGGGCGCCAGAGCGTGCCGCAAATGGCTGCGGATGACCCCGCTCCGTTCATCCGACGTGCTGGAAATGAAATCGACGATTGAGGCCCCGTATCTTTGGGGGTCATGATGGACAAGCCGGACATTCGCGCGTTGAGCAGCGAAGCCCTCAAAACTGCCCTGGGGGAATGGGGGGAGAAGCCTTTTCGTGCGAAGCAAATTGAGGAGTGGCTGTGGTCCAAGGGTGCCGGAAGTTTTGAGGACATGACGAATTTGTCCAAGTCGCTTCGGGATCGGCTCAGCGAATCCTATGACTTGGACCGCATCACGGTTGAGGAGCAACAAATCAGTTCAGATCGGACCATCAAATGCGCCTTTGGCGTGGGGGAAGGTCGTGTGGTGGAGGGGGTGTTGATTCCCACCACCCGGCGGATGACGGCTTGCATTTCCAGTCAGGTCGGGTGCAGTTTGGCTTGCAAGTTCTGTGCGACAGGAAAGCTGAAGTTGATGAAGAACCTGTCCGCTGCGGAGATGTATGATCAAGTGGAACGGATCGCGGGCCTTGCCCAGCAGCACTATGGAACCCCACTGTCGAACATTGTTTACATGGGCATGGGCGAGCCGCTGTTGAATTACAAGAACGTCTTGGCATCCGTGGACCGCATCACAGGGACCCCGGGCTTGGGGATGTCTCCGAAGCGAATTACCGTGAGCACGGCGGGCATCGCAAAGGCCATCCGGCGCCTCGGGGATGACGAAGTCAAATTCAATTTGGCCCTGAGCCTTCACGCTGCGAACGACGAAAAGCGCAACGAGATCATGGCGATCAACGAGACGAACAACCTCGAGGTTCTCGCCGATGCCCTTCGGCATTTTCACGAAAAGACAGGCACGCGCGTGACCTATGAGTACATCTTGTTCGATGGCTTCAACGACAGCTTGTTGGACGCCCAGGAGTTGGCCCAATTCTGCCGTCATGTCCCTTGCAAGATCAACTTGATTGAATACAACCCGATTGATGATGGGGTGTTTCAGCGCGCATCGGATGAGCGCACCACGGCGTTTGTGGACTTTTTGGAGAGCAAAAACCTCGTGGTCAATGTTCGTCGCTCGCGCGGGAAGGACATCGATGCGGCCTGTGGACAATTGGCCAACAAAAACAAACCAGGGTTCGACAGCGAGCGCAAAGGCGCGCCGCTCGTCAATCCAGTTTGAGAACGGCCAGGAAGGCGCTTTGTGGAACCTCTACGTTTCCGACCTGGCGCATGCGTTTCTTGCCCTTTTTCTGCTTCTCGAGCAGCTTGCGCTTTCGGGTGATGTCCCCACCATAGCACTTGGCTGTCACGTCCTTTCGCACAGGTTTGATCGTTTCACGAGCAATGATTTTCGCTCCAATCGCTGCCTGTAGGGCGATCAAGAATTGCTGTCGTGGAATGAGTTCCTTGAGCTTGAGGCAAATTCGCTTGCCCAAATCAAAGGCGTTGTCCCGGTGAATCAGCGCACTCAACGCGTCCACTTGGTCTCCATTCAACAAGATGTCCATCTTCACCAGGTGCGATGCCTTGTACTCGTCGGCGAAGTAGTCAAAACTCGCATAGCCGCGGGAGACGCTCTTCAACTTGTCGTAAAAGTCGAAAACGATTTCACCCAACGGCATGCTGAAACTGAGCTCCACCCGGTCGGAGGTCAGATAGACTTGGTTGAGCAAGACCCCCCGTTTTTCGATGCACAGGCTCATGACCTGGCCGATGTAATCCGACTTCGTGATGATTTGCGCCTTGATGAAAGGCTCTTCGACGTGGTCGAGTTTGTTGGCATCCGGCAAATCGGAAGGATTGTTCACGATGATCATCTCGTCCGTTTTTGTGAAAGCATGGTAGCTCACGTTGGGGACCGTCGTGATGACTGTCATATCGAATTCTCGCTCGAGCCGCTCTTGCACAATTTCCATGTGAAGCATGCCGAGGAATCCGCATCGGAAACCAAACCCGAGTGCCGCTGACGATTCCGGTTCGAACACGAGACTGGCGTCGTTCAACTGCAGCTTTTCCATCGAAGCCCTCAATTCCTCGTAGTCTTCCGTGTCGACGGGATAAATGCCAGCAAACACCATCGGCTTGACGTCTTCGAATCCACGAACCGGCTTTTCACAGGGGCGTTCCCGCAAGGTCAGCGTGTCACCGACTTTGACCTCTTTCGCGTTTTTGATGCCCGAGATGATGTAACCGACATCGCCAGCGAGGACCTCCTTGCGCGGCTTGAGGTCCAGCCCAAGAATGCCGATTTCGTCCGCTCCATACTCCTTCCCCGTCGCCAAAAACTTGACGTTGTCACCTTTCCGAATCGTGCCATTCAGCACGCGGTAATACGCGATGATGCCACGAAACGAATTGAATACGCTGTCGAATACCATGGCTTGCAGCGGGGCGTTCACATCTCCGGTCGGAGGGGGAACGCGGCGGACGATGGCTTCCAAAATCTCAGGCACGCCCAGGCCAGATTTGCCGCTGGCTGGAATGATGTCGTCCATGGAGCAGCCGATGAGGTCCATGATTTGGTCTCCCACCACCTCAGGATCTGCAGAGTCCAAATCCATTTTGTTCAACACCGGGATGATTTCCAAATCGTGTTCCAAGGCCAAATACAAATTCGAAATGGTCTGAGCCTCAATGCCTTGGGTGGCATCGACGATCAGCAATGCCCCCTCACATGCCGCAATGGACCGCGAGACCTCATAACTGAAATCCACGTGACCTGGGGTGTCGATGAGGTTGAAGGTGTAGGATTTCCCATCTTCTGCCGTGTATTGCATCTGAATTGCATGGCTTTTGATGGTGATGCCACGCTCCCTTTCGAGGTCCATGTCATCCAAGGTCTGCTCTTGCAGTTCTCGGTCGGAAATGGTTCCTGTGGAGTGCAACAGTCTGTCGGCCAGCGTGCTTTTGCCGTGGTCGATGTGGGCGATGATGCAAAAATTGCGGATGTGGTCCATGCGGGTGCTGGGAAATCGGAAGTTCAAAAATACGTCGCAATTCGGCGGTTTGGTTGGTACCTTTCTCCATTGACTATATTTGACCCTGCCTGTGAAAACTGAAGTCGCTCTAATGATTCGTTCTCTCCTCCTCGTGTGTTCCGTTGCCGTTGGCAACTCGCTGATTGCTCAGGACTTGCCACTGGCAGCGTCCGCACAAGTGCCTTCCATCCCAGTGACGGGGGAAGCCATCGTTGAGAAATACTTGACCTACGAACGTGCGGTTCATGAAATGAGTCGAGCCGAATGGCAAGTGTTCCGAGATTGGGCGGGTTACGATGCGTCGCGGGTGACAGCCATTCGAAAGGTGGCCAAGGAAAAGCGCCGGAAGACACAACCTGCTGGCGGCGTGAAAATGTTCCCCCCCGGTGGTTGCGATTGCTGGGTAGAGCCAGATGCGTCTTATACGACCATCGAAACGGACGACTGGGATTTTGAGGGCGGTGCAGGTGTCGATGTCGATTGTTCCGTGGGTCCCATTGCATTGGGCTGGACGTTTGAGTTTTACGGAGAGCAATTCACCGAATTCTACATCAATTCAAAGGGCTCGATTTCTTTTGGCAACTACATCATCGATTGGACGCCTGAGGAGTTTCCGAACACGACTTCTGGCGTTGGGCAAATCGCAGGTTTTTGGGCAGATTCCGATTACCGCAATTCCGGTGAGATTCAATACAAGGTGGAGGATGGCATTGCCTACGTGAACTTCGTGGATGTGGGGTATTACAACAACCACGATGATCTGACGAATTCATACCAAATCATCATCACTGCCTCCGATGCGGCCATTTTGCCGGACAACGCCAATACGCAGATGTGTTACTTGGACATGAACTGGGCTCACGGGGATGTGGGCGGTTCGGGCGGACAAGGCGGCACGTCTCCTGCGACAGTGGGTTGCGATGCGGCACCCACCACGGGTGACCACATCCAATATGGACGATTCAACCTCCTCGACGACACGTACAATGGCCCTTACGGAACAGGGCCTGGAAATGACGACGGTGTGAATTGGCTGGACGGAAAGACGTTCAACATCAACACAGCTGCGTCCTCTGGCAACACGCCCCCATTGCCTTCGGGGAACCCTGGTTGTGACACCATTTTCTTGTGCCAAGGCGGAACGTATGAAATTGACTTGAGTTTCCTCGGGCCGGAAAGCGACCAGACCGTCGAGCTC
>Ga0209652_1003347_pt1 | contig 11866 bp, 9 predicted proteins | sample SaaInl74LU_5_DNA_FD_184641 | JGI IMG/M metagenome (GOLD analysis project Ga0209652, IMG submission 184641) | Marine microbial communities from expanding oxygen minimum zones in the Saanich Inlet - ESP_74LU_5_DNA (SPAdes) (version 2) | ecosystem: Environmental > Aquatic > Marine > Intertidal zone ...
TGTGTGTGCAGTTTGGGAGGTTTGTTGTTGTTGTTGATGATAATGGTAGTGGTAGTGGAGAGGAGGTTTGTGTGTTGAGTAAAGAGGGGTTGAAGCAGATGGAGACTATACAAGAGTATGTGAATGTTTGGGGACTGACTGAGGAGATGTTGGATGTAATTTGGTCGGGTGCGCCAAAAGTCAACCATTACAGTAGCAACAACAACAACAACGAACAAGAAGAAGAAGAAGAAACCATAGGTCTAGAAGGATTCCTTCAAATCTTTGACCAATTCGATGCACTGTACACAAACGGTGGAGAAGTCGGTGATGATCCATGGGAATCGAACGGACCACACTTTACCCTCCGTGATGGGATGGGACGACAATTCGTGTGTAGGGTGTATGATGAGGGTGAATTGGAGGTGGATAGTTATATGAATTCCATGTTTAGTCCGGCGGTTAAGTTGGGGTATTCGAATGTTATTTATGGTGATAATGGTGATGGGGAGGGGAGTGGTAGAGGAGTGAAGAAGAATACAAAGGAAGAAGAAGAGGAGGATGATGAGGATATGATGGATATAATTACACCAATTGCGATGGATACTGTGATAATCGATGGTGTAGTAGACGGGAATGTTGCCGAGGCGCTTACTTCCGAAATACGCAATTTATTGGAAGAGATGGCATTGGATGGGCAGCTTGAAGGCGAAGATATTGTCATTGATATTGACGCGGCGGTGGTGGATAATCAGGAAATTTCTGATATTGTTAGAGCGGCGATTCAAGGGGCTGGTCTAAACAAGGATGGTGCTGCCAAGGGCTCATCATCTCCACCATCATCCCCTAATGCAAAACCTTTGTCTACGCAATTAACAAAGGATCAAATTTTTGATGCGTGGGAGCAATTGAGAGGGTTTTGTTCACAGCTCCATATAGGGTGGTGGTCGTATGAGTGGTGTCATGACTATCAAGTTCGGCAGTTCCATGTGGATGTGTCTCCCGATCCCACTGCCGCAGATGGACACAAGTATAAAATTGTAGACGTAACAACGATTGGACACTACCAGGGCATAACAGAGATTGTCAATCCAAGAGGAATCTACGATGGTGAAGTGAAGAAAGGTTTGTCAGTGGCTTATGACCTAGGTGATGATAACAAGATGAAAGAATTAAGCAGATTGGTCCACGGTCCCAAGGAAGACGAAGAGTACTCGAAGCCTTTTTACGATAGGGAGAAGGATATGAAAACTGTCATGCCTAATAGGCTAAAGAATGAGCTACAAAAGTTCAAAACTGCACAATATGAAAGACTTGGCAATAGTGGTGGAATAGTCAAACAGCATTTTGCACATGGTGACATGTGCGACGAGGTTGGAATCCTTCGAGAAGTGGATGTTGAGTATCGTTGCTGTACCGGAGAGGAAATAACTCATTGGCTAAATGCAAAGAGGAAGCCAACTGATGCGAAAACGGATGAGGTCCCACGGGCAGTATTGGTATCAGTACAAGAGGATGAAACATGTGTTTATCGAGCGAAGGTATGTACGCCGCTTTTGTGTCCGGAGGCGTTGTTACAGGCGGAAGTGGCACCCTCTCCCAACACTCCAGTCAAACCTGCTCCTAAGCACGACACCAACGATGTCAACCAAGTTGGGACTGCATTAGGACACGAAGAAGCGTTAGAAGCCGTATACCGCTCTCTCAATGAAGAGGGAGAGATCGCAGAGGTGAAAATATTGATGGGAAGCGAAGAGACAATTGACTCGATGAATGAGCTGCTTCGAGCTGCAAAAAACGGGGAAGATTTTAGCAAGTCAAATGCATTTAAACAAGTGGTCGATGCTATGGGTCTGGGGAAGCAGAAGAATAAGAAATCCAAACTTACAGTGCCAGTGGAGAATATTGATGGCAAATCGATTCGGGAAGTATTGGAGAGCACCTTGGGTGCCCGACCTTGTTTGGCGAAGAATCTTGGATGGTGAGTTTCGTGCCCCATTGCTCTGATTACATGTCATCGTCAACTTAATCAGTCCCTCCCCTCATGCACTCTTCTTCTTCTTTTTGTTTAATTGTGCTTATCAGGTGGACATATGAGTATTGCCACGGGAGATTCATAAAGCAATATCACGCAAATAATCTTATTGACCCAAACACAGGTGCACAGAAGATGCGAATTGAATCGGAACATCTACTAGGGAAGTATACAAATGCCCTAAACTATCCTAGCGAAGACGAGCATTTGCATGTTGTGAATGTTACTGGACTCTCGGCTGATATGGACATCGGTCGTCGCAACAAGCGAGGGGCCCTAAACATCGGCAATGGCGGCGGCAACCAGAATGAAAAGGGGCCAGGTGGCAATGGTGCTGTCTTTGTTCAGGAATATTTGCATGGTGACTTTTGCGATCATGAAGATGTTGCAGAATCTGTTATCAAAGGTGGCAACATTGTTCATGGAAGCGTAGAACGCTCGTCTACTGTACGATTTTCCTGTGGAAAGAGTTTAGAGGTGGTTGACATCAAGGAGGATAGTACATGTCATTACATTATCGATGTGGCGGTACCCGCGCTATGCAATCACCCTCTTTTCATTGCACCTATCACTAAAACTCAGGTGGTGAAATGCTTGCCAGTATAATCATTGCTTGTGTACTCGCATTCAGTTATCCCTGTAACGAAAAATAGTCAATCGATTACATACGCTTTTTCAGTCCACCGGTTAACTTCATCAAGGCATCGCTGAAATCAAATTTGCCCAACTTCACGCTCAAAAGAGTGGGGCCGTCAATTGTGGGTACATCAGTTAACGCCGCTTGGAGTTCAAATTCCGTACTTACGCGGTGTGCTTTCTTGAACCCGTAAGCTTGAGCCAGCATAGCGTGATCAACTGGTTGGACGTCATTGAACTCGCCATCAATCATCGGCCTCTCCGTCCCGTAACCTTCATTGTCGAGAACAATCACAATTGCAGGAACATTGTACCTAGCCAATGGGGCACATTCAATAGCCGACATTAAGAAAGAGCCGTCTCCGATCAAGACAATTGGACGACTCTGTTTGTTTGCAAACCATGCCCCGATGGCCCCTGGAAGGACAAAGCCTAAACTGCACCAGAACCCACTAGTGAGGAAAGAATTCTCAAAAGGCAGATGTAATGCAGCTGATGCAAACAAAGAATCCCCCACTTCCGCCAGCAACACAGTATTTTCGTCGACCAACATTGCACCAACAGCCTGAATCTCTGCCTCGGTGGTGCGGCCTCACTCCATACTTTAAGCAGTAGATGAGGCAGAAGCAGCTCATCCTTGGCCTCTTCACCATTAGAATGTGCCCATGCAAGTCCAGAGTTCATATCAACACGGGCCAGTTTCTCCTCCGGGATGTCCATTGTAAACATTCCCGTATCGATGTCTTGCATTGGAAAGCCAATCATGAGTATACCGTCACTATTTTGGATATCTTCATTCACGCCCTCACTTGTCATGGCCCCATTGTAGATGCCCAATGAGAGAGGGTGACTCTCAGCAATGAGCGTCTTTCCGGTGAGAGACGTAGCACACATCCACCCCTCTCTCTCCAGGATTTGGAGGAACAAATCTTGCATCTTGTAGCGCTGAATGTGGACGCCTGCAAGAACAACAGGCCTCTCTCTAGACCTCATCCAATCCAGAAGGATGGCTGCCCTCTCTTTATGCAGACCGAAGTTAGCAAATTCTCTACCTTCATGCGATCTGGGACCATAGAACTAGACACGCTGCTGATCTGAAAAGGAAGCTCCCTTGCAATCCTATCACGTGGAATCTGCAAGTATCCAGGTTTGCTGAATGTTTTAATGCCATCCAAGACCATATCAATATCTTGCACTGCAGTTGCCGCAGAATTGAGAGAAGCACTAGCCACAGTTACCTCACTGAACATGCGTGTTTGAAAATCTCCCTGTTGGTAGACCGAGTGGTGAATCAATGGCTGGGCACCCCCTTTTCTATCAGAATTGATACCCGGTGCTCCGCTGATGACTAGAACGGGAGAACATTCAGCATGCGCGCCTCCGACTGCATTTAGGATCTGAGGCAGGAGGAAAGAGCGAGTTGTTTATGAGCACTACTTATATCACATAATGAGAACAGCATTAAATGAGATGATATCTCACCTTCAACGCCCCTACACCATATGTAATCATGAAAACTCCTCATCCATTGAGACGAGCCTCGGCATCAGCTGCGAATGCGGCTCCCTCTTCTCCGGCTGTGCACACGACTTCGATCTCTGGGCAATCTTCGAACCGCTTGAATAGACCGAGCACAAAATCCCCGGGCACACCATATATGGTCTTAACTCCCCGCCGGACAAGTGCCTGGATGAGGGCATCGGTGATATCTACCATGGTGGCTCTTTGATTGTTCCGTGCTTGTATGTTATGTGCGAAGAAGATGCCAAGTGCAGATGCATGCCCTTTTTGGTTGGGATTTTGATTTGTGTTTTTGTTCTTGGCTTCTCAAATCTTTGACACATTCTCAGAACCATGTGTCATGTGTCACACATCACTTCTGTCACAGCCAGGTACAGTAAACATCACCTTTCCACCGGCGATGTCCTGCAAACTTTTCTCACATTTCACGATTTGACTTCCTAATCCTGCTTAGGTGTCCATGTGCGCTGCTGCCAAACTGCATGTCTTCCAACCAATTGCCACAACATATACCGAGGAAAGGAAACACTTATTGCCGTGCTTTTATCCTCTCAACTCGACCGATCGTATGAATGATGGCGCCCAACGCAAACAATCATCTTGATCCATCATATGCATTCCAACCTAAGATGACTCACCATCCAACCTCGATTAATCGTGGAAAGCCATCAACTCCACAAACTCAACGTGAACGAGTAGCCCCTTCTCTGGTCACTTCTAGAGTCGACGACTATCCTCCCGATTCTGCAGATACATTAAAGATGTTTAATGAATCTTTGCAACAAGGAGACCGCCAAGGGAGTCATCTGTCAACCATGTCCGACGTTACTTTAGAGTTTGGATGCAATCTCAACGAAGATTGGAATGTCCCGCTTCAAACGCATCAAAAACCTTTACCTGCAAAAAGGGACGAAACAGATCACTTAGCTACAATTATCAACCTCAAGATGGAGTTAGCTCAAGCCCATGCCAAAAATGATCAACTCGCGCTGTTGCTGCGTCAGTGCATGGCAGAAAAGATGGACATCGAATGCAAGATGCGTGCTTCATTACGTAGCAGCAACATGCAAACACAAAGTGAGCCTGCTCATAACCACCGTCATTCATTTCATGCACCACCGAGCTATCAACCAACGAAACAACACGTGCATCGAGCCAATTCAATTGAGCATGTTCCTAGTACTCATAAACCAAGGGTCTGGCATGAAGAGGTCCTCTGCACATCTGCACGTCAAAACAAAATTGACTATGTAGGCAAGTTGATGTCACAACAGTTTAGGGATGGAGGTACGAGAGTAGTCCGACACAAATAGTTATTACTTCAATAGCCTAAATAATTATGGATTATTTTTAGATACAGATGTCTTTTACGACGTAGCAATACACTCAAAGGCACCTGTTCCATGGCGAATAGGGTTACCCATGACAATATTCGCACTAGGGCTATTCATATCATCATTGCGCTTGTGCAATGCTGCATCCACCATGAATACTGAGGTCGATTCATAACTCATCTGAAGGAAAGTGGAGCTGACGTCTGTCATACCAATTCTATTCATCGGCTTGTATTCTCCATCATACGTCATGAAATCTGCAATCAGAGACAAGTGTCTTGGATCGACAGAGATACCATACACGGCGAAGACACCTCTGATTTGATCCGCAATGCTCATACGAGCAGCCTCTACACCATAAGCACATCGAATGCCCCAAATGTGGTTTGATACCAGTTTGGTGTGATCAACTTCTTCGTCACTCAGCTGCCAGATTTCCTCGAAGTTGCAACCAGCTGTTTGTAGACAGCGACCACGGCCTTCTTCCTTGTTAACGAAGCCTTCATTGATGTTTGGTCGAGCTCGTACTACGGTGTCTTCTGCCGCACGCTCCACCAAACCAACCATCAGCAGAGGACAAGTAGCGGGATCAACTCTGAGTGGGTCCAACTTGAATGAGTTCTTGCTCCGACTGATTTTCAATGCGTTACCAGTAGATTCTTCGTCGTCACTCTCTTCTGCTTCAGTTACCATGGCAACTTCATCTTCATCAGAATCATCTGGAGAAGACTGTTTTGCGATGTTCTTCTCGTCGTCGTCCATATCACCATAAGAAGTCATCTCTTTCTTGTGACCAAATCTTGATCCAGCGACTCCATCTTCTTCATCAGCAACTTCGTCATCATATTCGTCCTCTTTCGATTTATTCTTCTTCGATTTGGAAGGCTTGTCTGACTCGATAAAATCAGACGCGCTACCACCTGTGACTTGGATTGACGCACTGTCGCCTCCTGTTGCGCTGCGTTTCATTTCTGCTTTCATGATGCGAGCAAGCTTCGGAATGAACATCGTAGTAACAACGTTCGCAATGAATTCAAGACTGAGCCCAAATGCTTCTTGGATACGTTCAGCAGGATGGAACTTGAGAGTGACATAGTAACATCTATCCCAATTTGCACCCGCACCGAGCTCCAATTTCTCTTGCACTGTGATCCCACCCACGCTTGCAAGGAGATCCATGAGTGTTATTCTGGTAAAAGATCTAGTGAGGCGAAGGGCGTCGCGTTCAGAGACGGAATCTCGCAAGGGGACAGACATGGTTGGCGTCTTCAATACCTTTGATGCAGTCATGATGATTTCTCTCAAGCGAGGAATACCAAGTGTGACGTTTGCTCCCGCGCCTGCAAGATGGAAGGTGTTTAGTGTCATTTGGGTGGAAGGTTCTCCAATAGACTGAGCTGCAATGGAACCAACAGCTTCTCCAGGATGGACGAGGGCTGAACCGTACTTCGCTGCGACCAACTCGCCGAACTCCTTACGTGTTAGTCCCGAGTTAGTGATAGCAGTTTTGACCTTGGGATCTTCCATGGCTTTCGTCGCTAGTCCAGCTATGTGCTCAGACACACAAGCTCCAGACGATCCCATGCGATGCTTACCCTTTTCACGACTTGTATCTGATACAATTGGATCGAAGACACCGGGTTTAATAAGCTCACATTCAAAGGATGCAGCAGCAGTTTTCTTTGCACCAGCATAATTGAATTCAACAAATCGTGGCACATTCTCAGCCTCTTGCCCGTTGTGTAAATACTTGATATCGTAGCTACCATTCTTGTGTACCTTGGTTATAGTAGCATCAAACCAACCTTCACAGATTGCCCCACGCACCCATTCTGATCCCAAACGAGACTTTCTAGCTTTCACTAAGCATCCTTTCTTAAGTAAATCTGTCGAACCACTTTCAATATCTTTTGCTCTGCGATAATCTGCTGCGGCCAAGTCTAGAGTCGAGTTGGGAAGCGCCGGATAGCGTATCTTCAATGATTTGTGATTCCTTGCAAGGAACTGGAATGTTCTAGATTCACAATCCAAATGAGCTGCCTTCGTAGGATCTATACCGTCCTCACCGTACAGGAACTGGACCACCCCACCTTCACCATCACGGACAGTATTATCGTACGAGACTTTCAACTCTTCCAAGTGCTTGACGAGACATCGTTGCAAGTAACCTGAACGAGAAGTTTTCACAGCAGTATCAACAAGACCTTCGCGACCTGCCATACAGTGAAAGTAGTACTCTTGCGGTCTCACTCCAGTCAAAAATCTATCGGTAATGAATCCATCTGCTCTCGGGTTTGGATCGTATGGAGCGAAAGATGGAAGTGTCCTGCCACTACTCATTCGAGGCACACGGCGACCTTCTAAAGCCTGCTGACCAAGCTGGCATGACACCTGTGATTGATTCACTATCGATCCTTTGGCTCCAGTTGTTACCATGAGGCCAAATGTCTATCGAGAGAGAAGCATTGAAACAAATTTGCATTGCAAGTAATGATCAGTAAGGACACATCGTTGAAAGAAATACATAATAAAGTGAAAAAGATATCAGTACTCACATTCTCAGGAAAAGGAACGGCAAGACCGTTAGGCAAGCAGACTTTAATAATATCTGATGCCAATGGGTTCACTTGAGATTGCATGAAGCCGTCTAGTGCAGCTGCATTTTCTTTGCCATCGTTCCCCGACAGGAGCGCTCCAATCTTCGATGCCACAGCCGCCTTTTCGTGAGGCTTCAGAGGTGTCTTAGCCTTTGAACTTTGTGCTACTGGTGGAATTTCAACCTTCCCTCCATCGGATTCTGCCCAAGCCTTGGCTGCACGGGATCCAATGTTGTATGCATCTTTCACCATTTGACGCCGTATCTTGTCAGCCTCGGGAGTCAAAATCAGATCCTCCATACGACACGAGTGCCCAGAGTAGTATTGAATGTAAGCTGTAAACAAACGCCCGAATGCATTAAGGATCAAACCAGCCCTACTTGGACCATAAGCTTCATACACAGCGTGCACTAGAGAGAACTCGGCGGCACCAAATGCATTTTTATCAAGAACTCCCTGCAGCAGATCACCATCACGTACAATCACCATGTGCTCATTCCACGAGGCGCCGAATGCGGTCGGCGGGGTTTTAGTTTTCCTCTCCATTGACAGGCCAGAATAGTTGAACGAGGGATCTTCATCACGATCGTTACCTTTCCGTAGATGGTTCAATAGTGTTGAAATGACTTGTTTGCCGGTCCACATCTCCCGAGGTTTACGAATTGCAGGAGGCATGAGCTCTATGTCTGCGTCAGAACGAATTAGCTCAAGGCCCGGTAGACTACCTAGAGCCGCAAACAAAAGCTGTTGATACTCTTCTCTTCCGATGAATGTGTTCATACAAGTTAGTTTTACACCAGCGTCGACGTGATCTTGGATAAGTCCTCTCAGAGGAGACCCATCTGTTGGTACGATAAATTGTAGGTCAGTTGATGCAATGAACTGGGACTCAGCGGCTGCCAAGTAGCTCTGAGGAAAGTGACAGTTCATTTCGTCACCATCGTAATCAGCGTTGTAAGTGTTACAGTTGGCGTAATGCATCCGAAGCGTGTTCTGTGTTGGACTGAACAAAACACGGACTCTATGAGCCATGATCGACGGCTTATGCAGCGAGGGCTGCAATGAGGAGAAGACAAAAGAAGGTTTGATTAGACAAAGAGATATAATTTCAATAAGCGAATGCAAAACATCACGTGATAGTTTGGAATTTGCCCTCTGTACGAGCAGAGTTGCCTCAACCCCAAAAGTTTGACAAGCATATTTCTACGCCCACCAAACAAGAATTGAGACAATCATCTACCCGATCGGTGATGTCATAATCTAACATCTGTAAATTCAGAGTGGTGCATGACTAAATAACTCTTCATTGGACTGTTCCAAACTGCCACAAGTTTGACAAACTAACAATATCATTCGCATGGGACTGACTTACCTGACGGTTCATAAGCACCATGTCTCCATCCCTCAGCTGCCTTCCAACCTTTATCACTCCATTCTCACTCAACAATCGTGCAGCGATGGCGTTTCGACTGCGCTCCTTCATCTTACTCAGATCTATCCTCTGCCCATTAGGAAATTCCACCCACACTGCTCCAGGATACTGAGATGGGCCTCTGCGTACCAAGTTTTGCATATCGGCAATATTCAACGGAGTAACCGGGGTAGGAAAAGTCAAAGTCTTGGCAAAGTAGAGAGGCAGGCCAATCTCATTTGTACCAATGTAGGGGTCGGGAGAGATGACACTTCGACAGGCATAATTAACTCGTTTGCCCATCATGTGTTTGCGGAAGATGCCCTCCTTCTTCTCCAACAGCTGACGGATACCGTTCGGAGAAGTACCGGTGTTGCCACTGGGGTCTCGGGAGGAATCCATGAAGCAATTGACGGTAGTTTGCAAGTCGACCCAAATACCCAACGAGTTGGCTTGAGTTTTATCCTTGTCATCTTGAATCTTTTTAAGTTGCGCTGCAATAGGTGTCGCACCACCATTATCACCATTATTAGAAGACAAGGAATGCTTCAATTCGATCTCTTCCTGTGCCAGTTCGTGAGAAGTTGCAAATCCACTCCTCAAACGAGCGTTGAGTTCAAGCACCTTGGACAGGTAGTAGTTCTGAGAGTGTTCCACTGTCATGTTCCCCATGACCACGGGAGGACGGAACCGACTTGGAGGGACAGGGATAGTACGCATGAAGAAGAGTGTGTATCCATTACCTCCACCGCTTACCTGCTCTGCAGCGTTGGATGTAGATCTTGGTCGGTTGCCATTGGCGGTGGCATCAAGTGCGTAGCTAGACTGATAAGTCGACGTAGACGCATTCCCTTCGGGAGAGTGAGCACTGCCGAAGAATTTGATACATAGAGATGGTTGCTTCTCCCAAGTCAAACGACACTGCGCTTCAACTTCCAAAGCATGCATAAATTTATCTTGCTTCGCAGGATCAGCTTTCGTTTTTGTAGCCTCCACGGTAGCTTTACGTGAGATGCCCCCGCCCGTGGGATCAATCTCCTCTTCGTCATCATCCTTACGTGGCTTCTTTTTCTTCTTCTTCCGTTTATCAGCTCCATCTTCCACTGCCTCATCATCAACCAAATGAGTCTGGGCATCATGGAATTCATCATCACTCCCTTCCACATCATCCATAACCTCATCCTCCGAATCGGGATACTCATCCTGCCCATCATTAATACCATTCGCCAACGCAGGACGAATACTTATCCTCTCCCCCAAATTACTCTTTTTATTCTTGGCCGAGAGGGGCTGCTGAAAGATCTTATTGAATTGATCATGACGAATCTTTGGACTGAATGCATTACAATTGTGACACTTGGCACTCTTGGTACATTCCGATTGAAAGTCCTTGAGCACCTTCCTCCGTGCCGCACGCTCATGCATCGTTAGCACCACATTCTCCTCGTCACCCACCATGGCGAGTTTTTGATTGAGCAATTGATCAATCTTGGTTGCCGATTCGGAGATGGTCTCCAACCGTGCCTGTCGGTTCGTAATTTTGCCCTCCAGTTTGCCCTCCCCCGCTTTTTGGGTGAGTACTGCCAACTCCCTATCAAGATCTAGCGCCTCGTTGATCTTACCAATATCGATCAAATGCAACTTGGCCACGAAGACCTTGCACTGTCGTCGTGACAATCGGAATTCATGACATGCCAAACATTTAATTTTCATAAACATCAATAACTTGGGGAAGAACAATGGATGAAACACCGGCACGCACAGCTCGATATGTCCAAAGTGACCAGGGCATAAACTTGGGACATTCCCGCATGTTATACAGGGCACGCTGTCGTTACTCCCAGAGGCTGTTGGGCCGAGGAGTGGATCGTAGAGACCTCGTGGTAGTGGAGTTTGGAGGGCATCGTAGGCGACGGAGGAGGATATTTCGCAGACGGAACGTTGGCGGACTTCGTCGTCGGTGTAGACTCCGAATTGGATGGAGCTGGGTTGATGGCGGATTATAGATTGATTTATGTTGGCCATGGTGCTTAGGGGCGATGTTTTTACTAGCTGGCTGTCTCCTCGCCTACTATCCCCTCAAATCATGCTCCTGATGGCAAAGTGCGAAAGTGATGGTGGGCGGAAGAGGGGAGATTGCGTTGATGGCCGGGGTCTGACCGCCGCGTTGCAAGGAAAACTAACCCTCTTCTTTTCCCCTCCTCGCTCTGGAAGGGCTCCTCGCTCCTCGCTTCCTCCCTCCTACTTATTAGCCATCCTTCGGAAATGCATCCGCTCGCAACAACAAGCATCTCCTATGAGCACAACCATCAACAATGCATGAGATCAGAATATTGATGCAATTTGGAGCATT
>Ga0209652_1003348_pt1 | contig 11865 bp, 11 predicted proteins | sample SaaInl74LU_5_DNA_FD_184641 | JGI IMG/M metagenome (GOLD analysis project Ga0209652, IMG submission 184641) | Marine microbial communities from expanding oxygen minimum zones in the Saanich Inlet - ESP_74LU_5_DNA (SPAdes) (version 2) | ecosystem: Environmental > Aquatic > Marine > Intertidal zone...
GGTTCTATCTCATCTCTACATACATCCTAGGTTTCTTTTCCGGGACTTGCTATGCTTCTGCGCGCGGCCTGTATGTCTCATTGTGATCGGGCAACGGTCTAAAAAATCGAAACACGTGCATCGCAAGCAGTAGTGAACCTACATAAGAACGCGCACGGGAATCTACACAGAGATCAGGGAATCTACACAGAGATCAGCAACAGCGACAAAGTGTAACTACATGCTCGGAGCATTGTTATTTCTCTCACCATGACATCCAGCAACAGCCATGCAACAACCGACCAAGCAGCAGCACCAGGCGACGGCCGACGTGACGACCTAAAAAATACGAAGAAGCCATCCAACGCCGCTCCCAAGGAAGACGTTGCACTTTGCCGGCGCTGTGGTGAAAAGCACAAGAAGAACCACAGCAGTAGTAATCAGAACGAGGAGAAGATTCTCAAGCGTCGCCGTTGCGATAAACCAAAACCGAAACCAGCTCACAACATCCCAGAGGCACGTGTCGTCCAAGAACCATGGGATTGCGCCCTCGTCTCCGACTCTGACCGTGAGGATGATAGAAGAGACAGCAATATTGCAGAGAGGCTACTGCAAGAGAGCATAGAGCGTCATACAAGGCTTTTCACCTTTAGTCGTAACCCAGAGTTCTTTGTGGTTGTGCATCGAAACAAAAATTTTGATGATGACGGACATGATCTATGATAGTCCCCAGGAGCAGGAACTGCATCCGCAACGAGATGCCTACTTTAAATTCATAACCTAGATAGATTTTTTGATGTCAACAGACTAAGCTTGAGTTATTATCAATATCAAAAAAGTAGTGCAACTGACAATACAAGAACATGATGTAACAAGACATTTTAAAGTACGTCTGGTGGTGGGCTTCCCAAGGGCGAAACTATCTAGTGTCAGATAGTCTCTGTCTGTCTATCTAATGAGGCAATATTACATTTATTGCTCCATCTTTCTTGCGTAGCAATGGTCCAACTATTTCCCAGATCGCGCCCCAAGCCTGGCGTGGGGCCAGGACGTAAAGGGCTATTGAATCCGATCAGCGATAAAGATGAGATGCTTCAGGTGCCTTCCTCTGTATTCCCAACATCCGCTCATCGGTTCCTTCTTCCTTGTCTATCTGTTTACTCCATATCGGATATCGGGTTTGGGGATGAAGCAAAGGTAGATCTCATGTCTCATTTTGTTACATCTAAATAGTAAGTCGTGTTACATGTTACACTTTGTCCCGTGTCTTAGCGCGCATGGAAGAAGGGTTCTCAATAAACGGTTTTTCTTCCCCTGTATCGTTTCTCACACCGCTTCGCTGAATGTCATGAAAACCTACCGCAGCAACGGCTCTCCGCTGAGTACAACAAAGTATTGTACTCCGCCCCGACCACCGATCCGACCGCATAATTCGTAATAAAAGCCAAGCACATGCCTCGCCCAATCCAACAATCTTCAGTACTTGTTGGACACAATCTCGACATTCCATCTGCCTCAGTGAAGATTGCTGCTGGAGTGCTCCGAGAGGAAACTTTCACTTACAATATATACAACTACAGCTACGGTGCCTTGATTTGCCGAACAGATACAGATAGATCAAATTTCAACTCCGAAAGACGATGAGCAACCAACCTACAATGGAGAAGCAGAAAATCATACTTTCCTTGGGACCGCTGAAGATAACAAGGTGCAAGGATGATCACAAGATCACGGAGGAAGAAGTCGACTCTGAGCCGATGCTTCTGAAATACTTCACATGTTCCGGTCCAGAATTTTTCTGCTCAGGATCAAATGAATCCCCTACATCTTCTGTAGGAGATAAGATAGATGTTGAGAAATGGCAGTGAGGACTGGATAATTGTAAGGAGACGCGGGCCTCTTCCCCACACATCATGTGTATCTTCCTATATGTGTAGGAGTGGGAATTGCATACATAGTTTCTATGATATAGAACTTGATGAAGCCTAGGTTTATGGCAAGCAATAACTCTTAATGATATAATTGTTCCAATTCTCGCAGCCCTTTCATGCTTTAGGTTTGAACGTCTTGATCATATTCGCCTGATCAATATATCAAGCTACGTTGGTAGTTGGATACAAACAACAATCACAGCTACAATATAAGCCATCTCATACGAGCACGACTCCAAGCGCTTAAATATCAGACTGCAACGATTATAAAAGAGATCACATCATATATCAACCATTTTTGTTTTGAGCGAAACAAGAGATATTACTGCGAGAGGGCATAGAACTCCAGACGAGGTGACGACGAGGGTTCTTTGTGTGCGTCTGTGCATATCATTAAGAAGGAGAAGGAGGAGAGTGGTATGTGTGATGGTAAACGTTATGGTGGAGCAGGAAGAGCAGTGGCGAGTGGCGCTGTGGCTGTGTGTCCATCCATCGGCATCCCGACGAGCATCAAACTTTACCAGAACCGGAGAAGGGTTCTCTTTTCTCAAACGGTGTTTGATTTCGTTTCTCGTATCGCGTCGCTGAAAAAGGATTGAATGATGAGCATCACCACCTTTACACAAAAGTACCACCGACCTCATAATACGCAGCAAGCACGTGCCTCGCCCCAACAATCTTCAGTAGCTAGACACGCCTACATTCCGTCTGCATCAGTGACGACTGCTCTAGTGCGAGAAAAGGACGGATTATTCATTACAACATCAACATCTACGTTACAGCTACAGCGCCTTGATTTGCCGACCAGATAGAAGATAAATCAAATTTCTACTCGGGACACGATGAGCCACAAAGCTACAATGGAGACGAAGAAAGAGAGCATCATATTTTGCTTGGGACCGCTTAAAATTACCCGATGCAACGATAGCCATAACAAGCATACCGAGGAAGATGACTCTGAGCCGATGCTTCTGAAATATTTGACGTGTTCGGGCTCAGACTTGTTCTGCTTAGGATCGAGTGAATCCTCTGCAACTCCTGGGGAAGACAAGGCAGATGCCGAGAAGGGATGGGGATTGGAGATTGGAAATTGGTAAGGCGGCGAGGGCCTCTTTGATGTATGATGTGTGTTTGATGTTGTGAACGTAATATATTTAATACGTGTATAAAGTAAGAATTGCATAAAGATGAAATTTCGGGATCAGATTTGCTTATTCATACCATCGCAGCCACAATAAAAGCTCATCATACATCTTTGACAAGGACGACGGTAAAAGATGGGACAAGGTCAAGGTCATTTGTAGAACCGTAGTTGCAACAAAGATAGAAAGCCATATGGTGAATCTGATCAATGTCCCAAGCAATAGCAGTTAGATATTCTAATAGCGATCAGCCACAGACACAGTACGACACTCACCATCGTATAACATCACATTCCAGAACATGTCGTCCAATGCCATGAAGAGCGCCTGCATCGACAAGACCAAGGTCTTTTGTAGAGAAGAGGCTTACCAAAGATTGCGACAAGAGATAGTGCAATACTTCGAATAGTGTAAGAGTATAAGAGGATCTCGCTACAAACTAGTCATCATCTAGATTCCGCGTTTAAGTATGCATGTGTTACACAAGAACAAGAAGGAGAATGGTCAGCAGGAGAAAAACTCCTGATGACGAGGCAGATAAGTAGATCTCTAGCCTTGTGAGCAGATAAGCAGCAAGCGGATTCAGCAGATTCGGTTGAGGGCAAGTAAAAGAGGCTGCATCTTCATCGCCCCTCCTTCTCACTTTTAACAAAGCTGAACATAGATGTAATACGTGCGTAGGAGTAAGAATTGTATTATAAGAACATAAGTCTCTGTTTTCACAACTAGCAATAACTTGTGAAGCACAAAATTATTCTGAGTCCCGCACCCTTTGCTTTCATGCTTTTAGGTTTGAATGTCTTGAGATCAGATTCACCTGCATCATTATATCAAGCAATGGTAGTTGGATACAAACAACAATCACATCCACAATATCAATATAAGCCATCGCATACAACCTACGCTTAGCACAAGTTCCTACATATGTGTATATCACAATAAGAGCAAGAAGTAGAAGGGTACGATTGATAAGTATTTATGATGAGATGAGCAGGAACAGCAGTGGCGAGTGGCGCTGCTGGCTTGCTGTGCTACTTTCATACTTATGGGCGGGTAGGGTGGCGGCCGGCCCCACCGGAAACGGAGAAGGGTCTCTTTTCACGAACGGGTTTTGATTTCTTTCTCGTATGTCGCTAAAAAGTGTCACGTTTCGACTTGTTACATTTTAAAAGTACCACCGACCTCATCAAAATAAGCAAGCACGTGCCTCGAACCGCAACAATCTTCAGTAGTTAGAACCACACATCATCTCGCCTTCATTCCGTCTGCATCAGCGACGACTGCTCTAGTGCGAGAAAAGGAACAGATTATTCATTACAATATCAACATCTACGCTACAGCTACAGCGCCGTGATTTGCCGAACAGATAGATCAAATTTCTACTCCGAGAGACGATGAGCAACCAACCTACAATGGAGACGAAGAAAGAGAACATCATATTTACCTTGGGACCGCTGAAGATTACTAGAGTCAAGGATGACCACAACAAGCTTACCGAGGGAGATGACTCTGAGCCGATGCTTCTGAAATACTTCACATGTTCCGGTCCAGACTTCTTCTGCTTAGGATCGAATGAGTCCCCTACATCTTCTGTGGGAGACAAAGCAGATGCCGAGGAGGAATGGGGATTGGAGATTGGAAATTGATAATGCGGCGAGGGCCTCTTTGATGTATGATGTGTGTTTGATGTTGTGAACATAATATATTTAATATGTGTATAGGAGTGAGCATTGCATCGTTTCTATTACATAGATACAGATACAGAGAAGCCTGGGTTCATGGGTAGCAATAACTTCTTAAGTATATGATTAGTCTAAGTCTCGCAACCTTTGCTTTCGTGCTATTATATTTCAGTTCGTTCCTCTCAATCTGACAAGATCAAGGTCATTTGTAGAATCGTAGTTGCAACAATAGGCTACAAGAGAGATAGAAAGCCATATGGTGAATCTGATCAATGTATCAAGCACTAGCAGCTGGGTAAATACTACAATAGCGATCAGCCACAGACACAGTATGACACTCACCATCATACAACATACCAGAACAAGTGTCGTCCAATGCCATGAAGAGCGCCTGCATCGACAAGACCAAGGTGGTCTTTTGTAGAGAAGAGGCTTACCGAAGATTGCGACAAGAGATAGTACTTCAAGAGAGCATATAATTTCGGCTACAGCTACAAACAGATTTCGCGTTTATGTGTACACAACATCATAAAGAGCAAGGAGGTGAATGTTAGCCAGCGGTCAGGTCAGCAGTCAGCATGAGAAGTACTCCTGATATACTCAAGATGTTGAGGGCAAGTAGTAAAAGAGGCCTAAGTGATACAATATTTTATTGGTCTTTCCTCTTTCGGGACTTCCTTCGCTATTGTCCTGAGCTGCGTGTATGTACTACATACATACAATGTATGTCACGATACCGATACGCATGTCGCATGTCGCTAGGCCGGGTCTTTCCTATTTCGGGACTTCCTTCTCAACAAAGCATGCATGCATGTCGCGGAAACGCATGTCGCGGGTCGATGTGGCAACGGTTGTACGTAAACCAACTAAGCACGTGTTTCATGAAGCTTAGTTACTTAGTTAGTTAAAGAAGTGAAACATCAAGAGAAACGGTAATTATTATCTCACCACCATGTCATCCAACAGCAAGAGTAAACAAAACAAGAGCTGTACCAGGGACAGGAGTCAAATGGTTTCCCCGCGGCAAAGGCACAGAGCTCGCCGGCAGCAGCAGCAGCAGCAGCAGCAGCGCTCTAACGGCGAAGAAGAGAAGAAGCCAATGACACCCGTTACTGTGTCATCTACCACCGCGTCGTCCATCACTGACATTAGTGATGATTTATCCACAATTCAAAAGGCATACAGACAGTATAAACAAGAGAGGATTCAACAGCGTTGCAGTAGTCTTTCTGCATTACATGATATCATAGAAGATGTTCAATTTTGCGGCATATACTTTTGCGGAGAGCTTTTCAACGATACCTCCGATGACGACAATGAGAATAATGATGAACATGTGGTTAGCAAAGAAGAACGGACGAAGGCAATGGATACGACGTTTCTAGGAAAGATGATTCAATGTGGAGGTATACATGATGGCTGTTTTAGCGGTGATTATATACTCTCTTGTCATGATGATGAGGGAGATGACTGTTCTGGAGAGTTCCTGTAACATGAGCTGAAGGTCAGGAGCCTGATATATTTAGTAGATATGAACCCTTATGTTATTATCGCTATCATGAATTTTAAAGTAGCATCCAAGAGATTGAGGCAACTGCAAAGAGACCAACTTGTAGGTTAGTTGTTCTCATTGCTCCATTGACATCTCGCTTGAAAAACATCCAAGGAGGTATTTTGGAATCGCTCTGTGAGACGGTGGGTGATGCTGTGTTGCTCCATTCAAAACTGTTATCCAAGTCTTTGATTGGGGTCGAAGTAGGTGTGTTGATGTTGCCACTGGTGTCGTCGACTATGTTGTTGCTGGGCAGAATTGGGCCACCGCAATTCACAGCATCGGCAGGTTTGCAAATACCCGCCTGCATGTCAAACAGCAACCCATCGGCACATCTGTCGATAAAATCAGTATTGCCATTCTTACAATAAAAGTACTCAGCACAGTCATCCTTCACTCCCCACCCGATGAAGCTCCATGATGGACAAAGACTACCTTGAGGAAGAGGCCCTTCGCACAAGTCAATGTTGACCAAAGCTTCATCGATACATTGACCACGTGCCGTGTCAAATTTTAATCCAAAGCCACAAACACGAGTCGGTCCAGGAGTGCCTGCCGTACACTTTTGATATTCATTGCAGCCATCACTAGAGTGCCAACCCGTAAATCCAGGTGGACATAATATTTTGGCTGCACCAGGTTGAGTGATGGATCCACTGTTATGCTCATATGATGCTAAACCGTAGCAAAGCTCATCCACGTAATCAGTGGTACATTTATCTCTCGTCTTATCAAATTTCATTCCATCACCACACACATCAGATGAGCTAGAGACTCCCTGCTCACAATAGTAGTACTGTTTGCAATCTTTGGAGGAGTGCCATCCGACAAAGTTTAAAGGACATTGCATCAAGTTCTGACGACAGTCGTATTTCATGCAGATTTCACCTTGAACATTGCAGTCATTATCAGTGGCACACTGTAATGCCAAGCCGCATCTTTCATCCAGTTGAGCAATGCTTGATGCACAATAAGACGATTCACTGTTTTGAATTGGCTGCTCTGCACTGCCATTCGATCCTGGAGTCGCCTCTGTGGCATCATTTTCTACCACTTGATTCTCCGACGCCACGTTGTTACAGTAGTATTGATAACACCCTTGACCAGACGGACAGTCCTGTCGTTCATACACACACTTCTGTGCAGTTGTACTGCATGTCGTATCCAACTCTTCAAACGATGATCCACAAAACCACCCGAACACGCCCCCAGACTCGGGTGGTAGTGGCATATTCTCAGCAGTAGTAGTTGCTGATGGCAAGGTAGGTTCTGCAGTTGTTGTCAAAGTAGCAGAAGAAGAATCACTGCTTCCTTTACACTCGTATGGATAGCACATTTGACCTATTAGACATGGCTCACTGCCGCCGCACTCTTGTGCAGTGGAACAGGATGCTTCCAATTCATCCATGGATCTTGCACAATACAATCCAGGTAGATTTGGTGGTTGAACTGCTGGACCATTGTCAGCACCAACCGTGGGAGATGTTGTTACGACAAGATTGTTATCTGTAGGATGACTCGAAGGAGCCTGTGTCACTGGTGACAAAGTCGGAGGAGACAAAGTCGGCGGCGATGTAGGATCCGGCCGAGGTATTTCTGCACTGCACTGATAGACATTTCGAAAGCAACTCTCCCCAGTTGGACATTCTGCCGGTGACCCCGATCGACAACGTTTGTGACAAGATGATACTGCATCAGTGTGCGTTACTCCACAAAAGTATGTATCAGATGCATCACCTGTCGTTGTTGTTGCTGCTGTTCCACCAATCTCACACTCATTACCAATCTTATAGCACGATAAATCTTGTAAGCAATTTCCATCGAGACATTCATAGCCCTTTCTACCACAATTTCTAGTAGCATCGAATCGAGATTCTCCACACCATAGACTTGTCGTTGTTACATCGCCATCACCACCACCGCTGTTGCCTTCATTGTTGTTGCTGTTGTTGGTAGTATCATTTTCATCATTATCCACCCAAACAGTAGGTTCCATAGTCGGAGCCATCGTAACAGGATCCGGTACAACCACCGTCGCCATTGTCGGAGCATACGTCGGCACATACGTCGGCGCCTTGTTCGTTGTTGGTGCATTGGTCGTCTCCATCAATGGAAGTACAGGACATGGATAAAATGCACAATTCAACTCGGGTGCACGTGCCACGAATTCACCAGATTTGCACTGAAACACTTCGGAGCTACATTGCTGCTGCTGTGGTGGTGGCTCCACTTCAACAGTATCTGCCCCTCCACCACCACCATTATTATTGACTCCAGGAGCATCTTCAAGCTCCAACAACTTGAAAGCATTGCAATTCGCAACTCCCCCCCAGCAAATCTGCCCACTGTTCGCATCACACTCATTCCCCATGGGACACCACGTTTTTAATGTACAGGAATCATTCGCCTCACTCCAGCTGGGCCCGCAAAATTTCATATTTCGTTCATCGTACTCATTTCGAATTGGTGGTGGCGTCGGTGCTCCTGCGGGGGCTGTTGCTCCACCATTACCCGATGGCTGCGGCTGCTGCTGTGCCGACATGTCGTTAATATTACATCCCGGCAAAGAGGAATGACACGTCTCAGCTGAATCGCAATCGTCATTACCGTTCGGACAGTGAGTGGACGGGGAGCAGTCCGCTATTGCATCGCCCCAGGTTCGGCCGCAGAATTGGGTGTTTGGATCGGAGGCGGCTTGGAGATGACGGGATGATGATGATGGGTGGCGGAGTTTTGTGGAGGAAGTTGTAGCGAAGATGCAGAATAGGGTACTGAGACATACTATAGTGCGTCTTTGATGATAATTTGCCATCGTTGTCGTCTTCATGATGATATTACAACGGTAACATGTAATGAATAAATGATACTATGTATCATGAACGCATTGCAATTTTTGCGGCTGCTTCATTTTCATTTGCAAGATCGATCTCAAGCTTCAACAGCCCCAGCGACAGCGAACCGGTTCTGAAGTCCGCTGTGACAATTGATCACAGTAGCTTCTAAACCGGAATTAGTATATTTATGTAGTGAATGACGTATTGGATCTTACAGAAATCACTTGGGCCGATTTCTCAGCTCCTCATCATCACTGCACTCACTCAACAGTCATCTTTCATCCTCTCCGACAAGCCCACCGTGGCCGAAAGCCGGTGCCTACAACACAAACTCCGACGAATATTTGCTTCACCCTCAGCATCAAATGAGCTCTTATATAGCGTAGATCCGAAATAAACCTTAGGGTCAACCTAATATCGTCATTACGAACGACAGTGATACAAGTTCTGAAGTACATATAAACATCACCTCCGGCGGCAATACATACCAAGATAAGTAGAGTTGACGAGTCTTAGGCTCATATTTTGTGTAGTCAATTCACCAGATTGAGTGTAATTGATAATATGTGCCTAGGCATCGTGATTTGTCCAGATGTGGTTTAAGCAAGTACATACACCAAGCTGCTACTTGAGCTTCAGTCATTGTAGTACCGATGGCACAACAATAACGCAGCATCTCGAGTATGCATAGAGGGTGATGTGTACTCCTCGCGAAGCTAGCTCAGCTCGCTGAGCATCTCCACTTTTTAGACGTGGCAAGAGTGCACTTATGCTCATTGAGCCCACTGCATGTTTTTTAGCAGTACCATTCGATAGCTCTCTTCTATCGAAGCTAGATTGACTTCACAGAACTTTGAGTTTGATTTGTGCTGAGTGCGATTGATGATCGATGATCCAAGTCATTGCATTGCTTCTTCTCCTCAGCTATCAACTACCCTTGTAAAGCTAACTATTTGTCTTTAAATCTATTTCTTTCAATTCATAGGTCAAATCTTTGACTTTTCGTTTGAGTTTGTTGATCTCAGATCTCGGTCTGCAACTCTTGGCAAAGCCTCTCTTTATCCTCCAAGCTACAAGAGTGCTGGAAAAATAGATAGCATCCCTTGCAGTTCCTCCCCTCCTTGATTTTCTCCGCCTCACAATGCCCCTCAGTCGCAGACACTGCAGTACACAATCCCATAAATAGCGGCGTCATTACAATCGTCACAGTAGCTTACATCGCAAGTTTTGCACCGTCTCAACACATCATCATAATTATCAACACAGTTATTACACCAGGTTTTGTCGGCACAGCTGCATCTTCTTTCGGAGACGCAGTTAAGGCAAATCTTCTTTTCACAATTAGAGCATTGTTTAATATCCATGCAGTCCACACAATGCCACCTTTCACAGTGATAGCAAAATCTCTCCCGAATGCAATTCAAGCAGTAAAACCTTTCACACGTCTGGCACAAGTCATTCATAAAAAAATTACCATCATCGGTCCGACAGTCTTCACAGTAGCAATCCATGCAATTACAGCATGTTAATCTTTGCAACCCGTACCATTGCCGTTGAGCTACATCTATTCGCATAATTTCATTTGCTGGAAGATTACGACTGCATTCCAAGCAAATAACTCTATCTCTTTCACGATTCCCCAGCATTCCATTGTATCGGGCGAGGAACGCATGAAAATCAGAATCAACATTTCTTTCAAATCGCCAAACTTTTGGAAACTGCACATGCTTCAACACACATTCCTCCCCCCTTTCAATGATACTATCTAGGATAGGCAGCACTTTAGTGCATGAAAGTGGTGGTACCGGATAGAGAACTGGACTCTCATGATCTCCGACCAAACTCAGGTCGATTTGTTGAATTATCATTGAACCTCGCAGCGGCTCCAGCCCGACGCCGGTAATGTTGATACAATTAGTGAGCCGCAATTTCTTGATATTATTGACGGCATCGATATACGTGAGCACTGCATTGATATCATCATCAGTAAGCTTGGTCGCCAGATCTTTCTCAATGTCTCCGAAATCAAGAGCGTCCCATTGACTGCCGGTGATGGCCGAACTGCTGTTCACGTCACGATGATTGATGGCGACAGCAAACAACAAAGCACATGACGGCGAAGCTAGATAACTTGACACATGCGCTAATGCCCCGGTTGGTAGATCAGAGAGGCGGATCATGGTGTGCTGTTCGTTGATAGCAGTGGTGTGTCTTAATGTTAGCCTTAGATTAGATATATAGCCTTTTTGCTTCCGGTTTAAGGTCTGGGGTACGGGGCACTCAGAATCTGACTTTGGGCACTGTTTGGGCAATAGGGTGTTTTATCCTGCTACTATCCGGCCCGACCGGTTTAATTACTTCCACTCGGGGGCACTTGCACTCATAGATTTGTAGATGAGGGCGAGGAATCGGATGATGAAGGAAGCACTGTCTGCAGTGAGGACTGCTTTGATGAATTCTCTATCTTTTGATGTCACTCCCTCCTTCGTCAACTTCAATTTCTATTAATGGCATGACAAAAAAAGCACAAATCCGAAACCCTCTCATCCGATGCATTGCATTCGGGTTCTACAACAAGAATCACTGTAGTAGATGATAATATGTTGGAGGATTACTGAAATATGTCTATTGCTTCATTGTATGGACGTATTGAAGACTAAACTAAGACAACTCTCTCTTGTACGGCTTTGACAATGCTGTGCAGGCGAGTGCCCCAGTGCCCAGTGACTGCCCCAAATCGGGCAA
>Ga0209652_1003349_pt1 | contig 11863 bp, 11 predicted proteins | sample SaaInl74LU_5_DNA_FD_184641 | JGI IMG/M metagenome (GOLD analysis project Ga0209652, IMG submission 184641) | Marine microbial communities from expanding oxygen minimum zones in the Saanich Inlet - ESP_74LU_5_DNA (SPAdes) (version 2) | ecosystem: Environmental > Aquatic > Marine > Intertidal zone...
TGTGATAAGATTTGGAGCATCTTCGAGGTTCGTACGACCCAGATCAACTAACAGGTTCGCAAGGGGTTCGCAGCTTATTCGATTTTTGAGTCTTTCTTTCTTTGGAAGACAAAAATACTTGGGTGCCGTAGTCAATACCTACTTTACCTATTAATTATGGTGGGTGCCGTACCAGCATATGGATATCCTTATTCTTGAGCAGCTCAGCCTGTCGCTACGACATGCCAGTTTCTTGGGGGCCCCCCCTCCTTTCCCGGACTTTTTTGAAAAATGACTCAGCCAAGCGCGACGAAGCGAGCTCCACTGTGATGTAGTAGTAACTATGTACCTACTATTAATTGTAGTTCTTTGCTCAAATAATCGTCACGTCTGTATTAATATCTCCATGCCTGTATGACGGCAGTAGCGCTGCCTTGACCACAGAGGCGCTCTAGAAAAATGTCGCCTCACATCATCAGCCAACTTTTTCCACTTCGCCTACGCAATTCTACCTCACAAGATGCGTTTGCTGCAGCGGGTGGTTTCCTCGCAGCAGCTGCGGCTGTGTCGTCATTGTGGTTCGCATCTACGTCGGATGAACAAGCAGAGAGTGCGCACATGATACCGCCGCTTTTACATCCGCGATTGAGCTCTTTTGGTGCGAAATTTCCATTACACAATAATCTGTTGACAACATCACAGTTCACATTCTGCGAAGCAATAAATAACAGCAGCAATAGTCATCATCAATCAGACATGAAAGTAAATGTCAACTCACATCAAATCATCATGGAATGCGACTACGCCATCCTTGGCCATGGAAAAGCTGGACAGAGTGCAGTTAGAATTCTGCGAAAATTGGATCCGAATGCTAACATCGTCATTATTGATCCAAATAATAACTACCACAACCATCATCAAAATGCAACAAATAAGAGGAGGGGTAACATAAATCACCTGCAAACTCATGCATCATTCATTGATCATTCCAACAAATTGATTCGGCTGCATGCCAATCCTTCCCCTAATGCACATGATATGAACGCAATCAATCCAGTAGTTCACTTTCGCAAATCAGCACTCATTGCAACTGGTTCAAGAGGAGCACCACCGCCCAATGAGTGCATCGACAATGGTGCTCGGGGGCGTGTGCTTGAATTGAGGAGTACATCACTGCCACCTACACAATCATCATCGATGCAACAGTTACCTCGGCGTCAACAAGCTTCCATTCCCATATTAGATCCACCCACTGTTCGTTCACTCTCGTTACTGGCATCATCTCAATCTGCCACTGTAGCAGTTATGGGCAGTGGATTCGATGCATTAGAATTGGCAGCGTCGCTATCTAGAATGCAGCAGCAGCAGCGAAGTACCAAAAATGGCAATAACAGCGATGGAAGCAACAACAAAAAGGTCATACTTATGTTTGGTAATGCCGGTCCAATGTCAACACGGCTACCTCGCTATCTGAGTGCTGCAGTATCAAAGAGATTACGGCAATGTGGTATTGATGTGGAGGACAGATCAATGGCACGATATCTGTCAATGGAATCGTCGTCATCCGTTTCAGGAGCACCTCCGCGGTTGGCACTCTATACAGAAAAATCATACGATCATTTAGATTCAAAAAGAATGACAACCGATCTGTTAGTATTGGCTCCCAATGTGGATGGTAACAATGGTACTTCTGTGATACCAACAGTCTCTTCTACCGCCAACAACTCCTACAGCCAAAATCAACATCATCAATACCTACCTTGGTCATCACTCGTCGCTCCACCACTCCTCACATGCTACGTCGACGATGGTAGAGTTGCCACCAACTCTGAATACCAAGCTGCATCAAATATCTATGCTGCGGGATCAGTTACACGTTCTCCTAATCCTAGAAATGGACGTGCGGACGTTGCAGGGGGGAGTTCTGCCTGCTCAGCAAGAGTTGGTGAGATTGCTGCTAGGAATATGATTCGTGATCATGTTGTGAGTAGGTCTGGTAGAAGTGGCAGCAGCGCCGTGTATAATGCTAACGTTGGTGAATCTATCCCAGTGTGGAGATCAGATGTTGTACCTTATCTTCAGAGAATAAATGACAACATTAGCGATGAATCGATAGAGCAAAAATCCAACTCTGTAGCCAGCGAAACTCTAGCACTTTATTCCATGGGAATTCACGCACTCTGTGTAGGCAGATGCGACAGTGAGACTTTAGCGACACATGGGTTTTGGTGGACGAATACAAACCAGCAAACAAATAATAACGATGACAAGAATAGCAATAGCAGCAGTAACAGTTCTCGCGGGCGGAGAATGAATACTTTGGGCCCAAACGCCTTCATGAGACGAATCACAAAAAAGGCTACTTCTACAGTTAATGGCAGCAAAAGTCGTATTGGCAGTGGTTCACTCCCAGTGTATGGAAGTGGTGTTGTGTACTATTTGGATCGGACGGGTAGCATTTGTGGGATCATGCTATGGGGATTGCCATTTGCGGAAGTACCAAATGATGTAAAGTCGACTCTGAACCATCTCATTGTAGAGAGGATAAAGAAGGTGATAAGTTCGAATGGTACTGTGGCTATTCGGGATCACTCGAAGAAGATTGCTGAAGAACATGCTGGCCTCAATGTTGATTTGAACTTATTGAGCTACCTTCACTTAGTTGAGGAGAGTAAACTGTTAGCATCTATGGCACTGAGTGGATTACAGCCAAAGGAAGATATCAAGATTGGTATTTTAGGAAAGCCTTTGCATAGATACACCCCAATTAAGTCTCACGAGCTTAGCAGTCTAGGGAAGTTACGCAGACGAGAAATGGGATATATTGCCGAGGAAGATGATCTGTTTTATCCAACATATGCGACGACAAACGAAGAATCTTCACGTCCACCATCACTGAAAAGAATTTATCCAATGCATGGAGGAGCAACGGCGACTAATGTGGAAAAGGAGATGGAGCTTCGGCAGCTACAGGTAGATCGTTCTCGTCCTTCCAAAGAAGAACCACTTTGGATGAGAAAGGGTGAAGAACAAAAGTATGTGAATTATCGGGAAGCCATGGACCAGAGCTTTTATAGAAACATTCAGCAAGGAAAATTCAGCGACGGCACGGATGCTGTGAAGCAAGCTCCAGTGCCTCAAGCGTATTTGGAGGCCAAAGAGCAGCTCAAGTCTTTGACTGGGATGTCATCGTCACGTGAGGATGGAGAAGATGATAATGAATCAGATTAGACTATCATGTGGCCAAAGTTTGGGCATAAAGAAAATAATAAGGGAGTTGTACAAAATCTTCGTTACACTCGTTAAACTCAAAAACACGCTGTAACGTAAGTCCTTCATGAACATGTACCTCAAATTGCGAGTGCCAAGAGGGGAACCCCAATCGCAGCAGTCATCAAGCTGCGGCACTGAGAAGACGAAGAGTCCTTCACGAAGATGTCGGTTACGCCGCCAGCGCCACCAGATGTCCCTTCACCTACAGCAGAAGAAGCGAAGCCGTCAACAGTGTAGGCACAAGTAGCACCTGTACTCTTGGCAACATCTTTTGCAGTGCTATCAATCGCACCATCAATCTTGTCCTTGACACTTGCGTCTTCACACTGCAAAGAGACACAATCCAAAAGATTGTTGTACATAAAGTTAAAGCCCTTCAAGGTGCTCATCGCCCCTTCGCTTCTTGCAATTTGCGTCGTGGCATAGCTGCAGTTGATGCTTGCATCAAGTTTGACTGTCTTCCCCCCTAATGCTTGACAAGCTTGCACGAACTCCTCAGAGGAATCAAAGGTGGCGAAATCAACTTGACAGCTTGATTTGTCGAGGACAGCATCCGAGCAAGTGGCCATATCCTCGATCTCACCTTCCACAGCTTCGTAGGCCGCTGCCATCAATGAATCTTCGACGTAAACATCAGTTTCATCAAGACACTGCTGGTTCATCAAAGCACGGTGACTACGCAAGAAGGATGGGAAAGAGCTAGCCCTAGTCGCAGTGGCTAGTAGGATTGCTGCCGAAAAAAACTTCATGCTGGCCGTGTTTTGCTGAGATGGATTACTTATTACTCCTATTATGCTAATGGTATGAGGATGGCAGTGAACTGCATGCTGTCCGTCTCTTCCCGCTCGGAGATTCACAAGTTCGTAACATCGAACCATCTGTCATTTTTTGTAGATTCGTGGAAGATATATTACCAATTCCTACGTATGTGACATTTGCGACATGTCAAGATTTTGTGAATCTCTAAGACCAAACATCAGATCAGCTGGTAAAATACCATTTTCTGTACACATCGAGCACCATCACCATGAAACATACTGAATCTTCTCGTAAAATGCTGTAAATGCTGTGAGCAGCTGTCTCCTCCTCATGAATCTTCGTTCACCACAGCACAGTACAGCAGGGAGGGTGCAGATGCAGAAGAGGATGTCGACATCGACTCAACAGCGCACAGCATCATAATTTTGCATCACGAAGATCCAAAATATCAAAGTAGATAATACCACCAACATGGCTCGTTACAGCATCGCCTTAGCATCGCTGCTTGCCTCGAAAGCCATTGCAGCTGAAGTATCCATCAATCCCAACGGAGCAATCGACCGCAGTCTCTTTTCCAAGGTGAGATCTTACATTTGCACATCCATCGCATACACTTTGTGTTTCCTTCATATGAATCTCCTTGCCAATAACTTCGTCGCCTCGCCCTCTTATTCTAATTTCAGATCCCAAGCCTAGTGGATGCAGCCACTAAGAGGTTCCTCGAAGTGATGGGAGTTGAACCCAGTGGACATCCTGTTTGCGCTGATCCAGGGTTCAACATGACCCTCGACGATAACATGCTGAAAATCCTCAGCACCATGATTGGTTACGAAGATGTTATCGCTGGACTCCAGCAGTACCAGGCCGAAGGCATTACTATCGGCTCTACGACTGATCTAGCTTGTGAGGCGTCAGATGCAGCTGTATCTGGTGCCCCTATCGAAGATGGAAAGAGTGGAGACATCGATTTCCCTCACGGAAGTATCAAGGCGATTGCAACTGGAGGAGAGCGCAGTGTCTGCGATGCCACCTATGGTCTTAAGATCACTGGAACTCCTGATGGTATTGGTGCATATCTTGCCGACGACAAGACAGTTCGAGTTATCGTCCAAAGTGAAGGTTATGGACCGTAAGTTACATGTTGCGCTACTATATTGTACAATGACATTCTCCTTCTGTTTTCTAACAACCTATTTGTTTATCACACAACAGATTGAGGATTGAATCTTACGATTGGCCTGTGAACGGGGGACTTGCTACGTTTGGTGGAAGTCACATTCAATACGTAGACTACGACCGTAGCTTGTTTAGCTCCTACATGGGAACGACTGACATGCCCGCTTCTGACATGGTCGTCGGAATGGGAGATATGATTGAGAGGGTTGTAAATCTCAAGGGTGAACTCGTTGGCAAGAGGAACGGCGAGAGTGAGACAGCTGTTGGAGCTCACTACGGTAACACTGGTAAGCACTATTGTTTGTTGAATCATCTTATATTATAATATAGCCCTGGATCTCTCTCACCCCCACATTCTTCATCTTTTCATTCTAGATGCCAACGGCAAATACACCATGTGGAAGATGCCAAAGGAAGCAGATTGGTTCCTCCAGTCTCTCTGCAGTGCTCACTTGGAGCAGAAGCATCAATGGGGAGAAGGTATTGGACTTGAAGACAACATGTTCATCACTAACGAGGAATGGGCGAACTTTGCACTTGACCAAGAGTTTGTTGGACAGAGCGCACATGCTTTGGATCTCGAATCCAAGACATTGTACGCGGTAGGAGCATTTACAAGTAAGAAGTGTATCGTATGATATCTTTACCGGTAACATGTCTTTGTGCTGCCTTCTAATATTTCTCTTCTTCCCTTCTACTACTTCACAGACGGAGGCTTTGAGAAGAATGTGGAGATTAATGTAAGACTTGGCCAATGCACTTCTGATTTATGTTCGATTTTGCTTTTCTCTCTCACTCACACCGTTCTCACTGTTATTTGATGCTATCAGCCCCAATCAGAGGACTATGTCATGGTACGTATCAATTCTCTCTTCGTATGCTTCTCACATCTTTCTACCGATTCTAATATAATAGTTTGTGTCTGTGTCTACCTCGCTACAGATTGCCATCTCGGGATACAATGGAGCCTTCGATAATGGGGATGTTATTCCGTAAGTTTCCACCTTTTGTCTGAAAGTATATTCACAACTCACAACGCCTCTCAACCTAATATTTTTGTCTCTTCTATTCATTTGGTTGCAGAGGTGTGGACATTTACCCTGACCACATCACTGACTTGAGAAATGAAGTCTACGGCCCTCGCACTGACGGAAAGAACTACACCTGGCCACAGAACATTGTTCCCTATCGTATCTATGTCGGCATCAAGGGTAAGCTTGAGGATGGCTCTGATGCTCCAGCCGATGATTTTTTGGCAAGGAATGGTCTCAAGTATGGCCAAATCTATGGCTTCGCTGTTGACATGAATGACAATACGACAGCTCCATATGATCTGTGGCGTGATGCCTTCCACAAGACTGCTGACAATGGCGACAAGGTCGAAGGCAAGTGGATTCCACAACAGTGGCGTTGGGACGGGGAAGTGAAGAACTTTCAGCACGATGGCGCTTGGGATTATCAGAACAAGCCTCCCAACACCGGCGATGGATCTGGTATGGAGGGATATCAGGTAAGAACGTGTTGCGGCTACTTATTCTTTTCACTTGTAATGAATCTAACCATTGCATCTTCAACTATCAAAGTGGTGGACTTCAAAAGGACTTGACGCAGCAGGGTGCAAGACTGAACACAACAGTCCTGATCCACGTCCAGGCCAAACTGCGTTTGTCCAGACTTCGACCTGTGGATATTTCGGCCACCTTTATGTCAAGAATGTTGCCGAAACATTGGCCGCAGCCAATGGTGACTTGCCTGCCATGTTTGATGGGGATTATTTTGTCTACCAAGGCGAAACAGATGTTACTCAGCAGGTCATGCTGGGTGGCAAGGGTCAGCACACGGAAGGACGCAACGCCACTATGAACTGGGACAAAGATGGCATCAAAAACGGAGGCAAGGCAACTTTCGAAGATATTGACGGGTTTGAAGTCATGGAGGATAATGGAAAGCTTTATGCCATCATTCAAGAGGACTCTGGCAGCAAGCTGGGAGAACGTGCCATGATCAGCAGTGCACTTGAGCATGAAGCTGATGGCGAGGATCTCACTTATTACTTCGTTGCTATGTCCGGAGGAGACGACAACTCAAGGATGGTGGCCGGCGTTGGAATCCCAAAGGGTGTTGCTTGCCATGATGGAGAGAGCTATGTGTCCGGCGCACACGAATTCAGTGGTGCTTTTGACACTTCCGGATTGATTCGCAAGGATGAATCTGGGAGCTTCGTAATGAAGGCTTCTGATACAGGATTGGTGAAGCGTCAACAAGACCGTCTGGTTTCAATCAATGACAAGTGAGTGCTGCTATTCCATTTTTCGTGTACAATTTAGCGTTGCCACTCGTTCCTCATTCACATGTGTGCCTCCATCTCAACTTTTTCAACAGAAATATCCTCATGACCTTGCAAACCGGAACGTATGCTTGCGGAGTCATCGGCGCATTCGCAACTGACCGTGGGGGACAGTGGTTGGTGTTCAAGCCAGAGATTCCCGTGTAAAGAGTTTGTGCGGATGTTAAGGCTCAGATTTTGATTCAGATTCCATCCTGAGACTGAGACCAATTGTAATTTACGTCGTAGATATTGATAACTTACTTAGCCATTTTTCTTGCCAGGCTAGCATAACCATACTATTGTTGATATTGCATAGGCGTAGCGCAGCTAGCAGCAAGGCGAGCTTTGTCTAGATAGAGTATTGTAGCTGCAGTTGATGCTTGCATCAAGTTGGCATCTGCTTGTGCTTGTTTCCTGGCCAGTGAGGAATTCTGTGAGGCGACGAAAAGGAGAATGAGTCCAAGAAATACTAATCATATTCTTCGCTATGTTTATCTTTGTACACACTTCAACTGCTTTTAATGATGCGGCATCGCCTATCACAAGAGTACCCCCAACTCAAAACTCGTACTCTCCTGTGCTTCCGACTACCTTCCAGATATACTGGAAGTCTTCTGTTTCAATCACAAAGTGTCCGTGTACTACGACTGGGTTCTGAGGACGGTAGCTTATAACGAACTGAGTCGCCTCATTCTGCTTGAGGTACCCATCACTTTTGGTGTTACCGTCCACTCGGCAGCTGCGTCGCCTACGAAGTATGTGCGGAACTTGGCAAAGCCCATGTAAGGGTTCTTCACAGCAATCTCGTGTGAGACTATTCCATTCAGTGGTGCTACCAATGTAATGAGACAGTCGGCAGTTTCTTCTTCTGCGATGATTGCTTCTATGGGAAGGTGATCAAGAGATGTTACAACAGAGTCGGCATATTCATGGTCTACCTCGTAGTATACTTGTGTCTTCGTTCATGTACCTGTTGGCCGAGGCAATCTCCTGCTGAGTGGCCCAATTCTGCAGCTGCACTGCACGGATCTCATCCATGCTTGGTTTTGAGTGCATCATCTCATCAGCATATGACATGCCAGCTGTTTGAGAGGTCTCTACCTCATCATACGCAGACGAATACCTGGCGGCCATGGTGCTGGCAAGATGAGGAGATACATCGTAGCCAAATTGGCGGAGGCCAGATTGGCCATCTCCCACAAGGCCCGTCTCGGAGTCTCCTCCATCAAAGTCGTTGCAGGCTCTATCTGCATATTGATCAAAGCTACCTGGTCAAAACCGATCAAGCTTATCCTTGGGCATTTAAAGTCAACACCTTGCTTCTCCATATCGGTCACAGGCTGCACGTCTGGGCCGTGATGGAGGGAGCGATAGCTGAGCTGGGTGTGGGTGGTGGAGAGGTTGTTTCTTGCGGCGTGAGTGATGACAAAAGCATTGGCCAATGGTGATGAAACCAATAGTAGTAAGGCCATGGCACAGCTAATGACGAGGGCATATCGTGCGGGTGTGGGTGTGGGCTGCAGCTTGAATTTGAATGTGTTGGCTCTCTTGCTTGGAGTATCATCTAATGTCAAGGGTGAGTTGTCTCCTGGATGACAGAGGAAAATATCGTCGTCAGAAACGCGCTTGTTATTGAGGTAGGCAGTGTTCTACTTCATTATCACCGCCACAGTTCCAGGAGCAGAAGCTGAGTAGCATTCGTAACAGGGAGATTATCTTTATGCTTTATGTGAACTCATCCTCCCTCGTTGTAGGGTTTGAGTGAGATTAGATGGATCGTGAAGATCGAATAGAAATAGAGGTATTTGAATAACAAGAGAGCAATCTTGTTCGTTGTGAATGCTGCTCCAGCATGCATCTTCAAGGATTTTGTGACTGAAGTGTGGATGACACGTCAGCTCTGCATGCAGTTTTATCAATTTAGCCAAGATAAGAGAATGATTTAGTTCATGTGACGTCTTCGTGATGCATTATGACGTCAGAAAGAAAGGGGGCACTCCCCCCTGAAGACCGACCCCCTCGCTCTTTTTAATTTTATCTTACTCTCTAGAAGTAAAATTTTTATGAGGGGCTAGTACTTTTGAGTGACAACCCTTATAGAAAACCCGGAAATCTTTGCTCTTTCTTTATGTAGAAATTCTAGATCAATATGAATTTTCCTCCCTACATACTGTAACAAACATTAGACCTCCTCGGGATACACACTTTTACTTGACAAGCCTCCATTCCACACGGAACTTACGCACGAAGGAGCAATCACATGATAAAACATGATGATGTACAAACGAACCATGAGAGCCGCAACAATATCAACCACGATAATATCCCTCCTCTCATCGCAGAGCTGTGATGCGTTTCTCTCATCATCAGGGCGGCGAACATCCGCTGTTACTTCAAACAACAACGTAAACTTGCCAGCGACATTCGTTGCGGATAAATCAAGGAAGCATACATCATGCAGATCTAATGACACTCCTCTCTTCATGTCTGCACCAACTCAAGTGTCCGACTCAATTCATGAGCTTGCCGCAGAAGCACAAACAACGCCGCAATTGATGCGTGCGCTGTGGCAATTGGCTGCGGATGCTTCCAAGAATATGCAAAAGGGGGTGAGTTACTTATCCATCATTATATATCTTGTGTGTTTATTTGTGTATACGACTCTCTCTCATCAATACCAATTTCATTACGTAACCATCAAATCATGTCACGTCAATAACCATTATTCATTCAATCGTACAGGACTCAGCCACCGTCCTCTTTCCAGGCATGGAACAAAAACTATCCAACCCAAAATTCCTCAACAAACTAATGGGCCACTTTGACGCCTGCAAGGACGTCTGTGACAACTTTGGCGTAACCACCATCCTCGTCCCACATGCCTTGGCAGAACAAAAACAACGTATCTTGGGATTCACTGTCAAATCGTACCGTAATCCATTCGCTTCTGGAGCTTACTCGGGATCGGCGGATGCATCCGATATGAAATTTGCACCTGATCCTTTTTGGGATGATGACGAAGAATGGGATTTTAGTGGGGTTGATGAAGTGGATGATTACAATGCCTTTGGGGATGTGGTTATGCCTGAAATTGAAGATTTGAGTCCCAAGGACGATGCCGTAGTGGTTGATATTAGTAAAAAGTGGGTGAAGAAGATGATGTCGGATTTGGCATTGTGTCCATTTACTCAAAGTGCTGAGAAGTCGGGTATTCCCCTGGGGCCGGTTCATTATCAGGTGGATAGGGTGATTTCTATGGAAGATGCTTATGCTGCGTATTGGGCGGAGGTATGTCGTATTGAGAATGTGGGACAGGATGAAATTAGTACGACGTTGCAGATTCTTCCAGACTTTTGTATGAATTATGTCGAGATATTCGAACAATGGGCTGATACGTTGACAGGGACTTTGGAAGGGTTGGAAGTGGAGGAATTGTTACAACTTATCTTCTTCCATCCTCATTGGACATTCCGTGATGGTGGGGATAGGTCTGGATCGGGACTTGCGGCAAATTATGCACGTAGAAGCCCGTGGCCCATGGTGAACATTTTACGTACGAAGCAAGTCCGTACTGCGCAGAAGGGTATCCCAACTGGATTAGTCTACCAGCAGAATGAAAAGACACTTGGTCGCATTGGGATGGAGAAATTGGAAAAGATGTTGCGACTACGTGATTGGAGTGATGTGGAGGGGATGAAGGTTGACAGGAAAGATATGGAGGCTCTCCGTGTCGCACAAGATTTGCAAGTGGAAGGAGCTGTGAGGGACGAAGACACTTCGTTCATGTATGATTCGACTCCTGCCGCTAATAAGGTTGATCGTTCCCAGATTGATGGGGGAAACATGGTAAATGTTATTCGTCAGGCGTTGGAGATGCGTCTAGGAAAGGATGCTGCTAGTAAAGGTGAAGTCAAGGTGCTCGATGGGTCGATGACAAGTGCTGCCATGATGGCATCCGATTTCCTCTTGGAGGAACTGAGACGTATTGAGGCAGAATTCCCTGGTGATGCAAGAGCTCAAATTTTGGATGACAGAGGTGATGATAGTGGAAGACCCCAATCCGCAATGGCCAAGGGAGGTTATGCTGCTGCTTACGGATTTGATGCGAAGGAGGATGATTACAATCGACAAGCAGAAAGCGAGGAAATGAATGCTCTGTGGGGTGGCGGTGGTATCCCAATGACTAATGATGACGAAAATGTCAGCTCAAAGAATTTGAATCGGGATTGGTAAGCTAAGAAGAGGTAGTGCTTTGATTAATCAAAGTATAGACCTTCATTAACTGAATCAAAACAAACATGTTATCTACTTTTGTACAATGATTGTTTGGGCTTATAATTATGTCCT
>Ga0209652_1003350_pt1 | contig 11861 bp, 3 predicted proteins | sample SaaInl74LU_5_DNA_FD_184641 | JGI IMG/M metagenome (GOLD analysis project Ga0209652, IMG submission 184641) | Marine microbial communities from expanding oxygen minimum zones in the Saanich Inlet - ESP_74LU_5_DNA (SPAdes) (version 2) | ecosystem: Environmental > Aquatic > Marine > Intertidal zone ...
TGGCTTTCCACTCAATAACAAGATTGATCAGTCGAGTAACAGCAGGCCAGTCAGCAATAGTGGCGCTCAAAATAATAATCAGCACATAATAACGCAAACGCAAAGGATTGATTTGGATAAAGTTATTACGCCTACTCATGTTCAGCAGCAGCGACGACAGGCGCAATCAGCAACTGCTCAGCAACATCAGCAGCCGAGTCGTTCTTCTCTGTCGCGCCAACAACGTCCTCCAGTTGCATCACGTTCATCCTCTGCTGGATCTATATACAGTAATCATCGACCACCACATCCAATAAAACAAACACAATCATTCACAAGACAACATTCCAACTCTTCCTCCACCTCATTTGCACCACGCAATAGTAGCAGCAGCCGAAAACCAGCAACAACAACAGTAGTCAATAAGAAGCCCAAAACACTCAAACTATCCAAACCAGATCCCAAACGATACCAAAATCACACCTTCCAACACCCCTCACATGCAATGAACGTCACCATCCGTAAAGTGGATCTATCTCAACGTATTGCATTTGACAATCGTATCCCTGCTGCATCAAGCTCGACTAACTTGCAACGAATGTTGGATGAGATGGATCGAGTCAAAGGAAGTCGAATTACCAACACTACTACTGACAATCGAATATTATTGGACAATGTTGTGGGTGGTAGTGAGACTAAGAGTAAGATTACGGATAATCCTTGTCGGATATCGCCTAGTCCGAATCATATGAAGATATTGGAGTATTTGCATGGATACAATAGTAATGGTAATGGGGATACTATATCAAATAATGGTGGTGGTGGTGGTAATGTTGACAACAGCAAGCGAAAAGGGAATAGCAGAGTGGTACGACAATTGCAATGGAATGCAGCATGTAGTATCGATGCTGATCCATGGTTCGATGGACACTACTACCACGACAATAATGACAATAACAACCACAACAACACCAATAATACCAATCAACAACAACATCCACCAAGAAGAAAAAAACCATCCACCCCCTCCTCCCGCGGAGACGGCCGCTACATCCCCATCAATCCCCTAACCACCACAAAGTCCACACTACCCAATCATTCACCAATCCTAACCAATGTCAAACGACGACTACCCATGCGATCTGATGTAGGATTTAGCAACCCCCCTCCCACAGAAATCACCATCAAGATGGAGGAGGTCAAAAAGGAAAGTGAGTGGGAGGAGGCTAGTCCACGCATTGTACTATTGGCTTCTGGATTTAGTTTGTTTGGCAAGAAGGAAGAGGAACAAGTGAAGAATAATGATGAAGTTGATATGGATGATGTTGCAGTTGTGGATGAGATTCATCCGAGTTGTCGTGAGGATATAAAGGTTTGGGCTGGTGGGTGTTTGGTGGGTGTTCCGTTTGCAGGACGGGATCTTGTTTTGGCTGCGAGGATGAGTGCTGAGTTTGAGAAGAAGAAGGAGGAGGATTGTGGTAGTAGGAGTGGTGGTGGTAGTGGCAGTGCTGTCAATACCAACAACAAAAGTAGCAGTAGCAGCAGCAGCAGACCAGGTGCCTATTCAGCATTAGCACCTCCAGTGGATGCCACCTTTTCATCTTCACAGTTGCTATGGCGACCAAGACCATTTATGGATCGCCCTCCAGGCCATGTATACTTCTTGGCTTGTCCATTAGACATTCGATTTGACGATGGTGACACCGAGCCATTATTTTGTACCATGAGTCTATACAGCTTAAGTAGACGGACTGGCAAGGATGCTTTTTGTGGTAAGATTAGTGAAGACTTCTTCTTCCCTGCTGGTGATTGGCATGGGATTGATGGCACTTCTCTAAGCTTTGATGATGACGATGTGCTACCAACCCAACCATGGCGAAGGAGGAAACGGAGAGCAATCATGTCATATGATCCTTTGGAAGTATCATCTCGTGATGTTCATCTTGTGATTCAAGTGTTTAAGAAGGCGCAGGGTGGTAATGGAACAACAGATGAGAGTGATGCACATCCTACAACTCCCACGAATAATCACAAGGAGAAGGAAAAGGTTGGAAGCAAAATCAAACGAACTTTATTATCAAAAGGAAAGTCTAAAGGTGGAGACTTGGGTTCAATACAATCTGCGTTTCGAAGGAAATCTACTGATGGCAACAGCAAAGGTGGTGCAAATGAAGATTTAAGTGCTCAACACTTGACTCCTGTTTGTTTTAGCGTCACTTCTGCATTTGCTGGAGATGATCAACAATGGCCAGTCGGAAAGACGACACAAGCTCCATTTCATTCTCTTCCTAGACAACAGTCACAAGATGAATTTGTTGAACGTCTCAAGGAAATCTCGGCAAGCGCAAGTCGTACTACATCCAACATACGAGGGCATGCCAACATATTTACCGAATTTCTAGGCGGAGACTTCACAAAAGCATTACTGAAAGATTCAAAACAAATCGCCGAGTCATCATCGACGGGTCCTTTACTGCTAGCGGATGTAATGGGTGATTGTGCAATCAGTTTCGAAGGTCCTTCTGCGGCGGCAGCATCGGCAGTTGTAGTGGATGGCAAGAAACATCGCTCTGACTTGCGCAGACTCCCCTCCTCTCAAGAATCGGGCTACTCGTCATCTTTTGATATTAAGGAAGTGTTGTACTTGCCACCGCGATCATCTGCAAGAAAGTATGAAGACAACATTACCTTCTGTTCCAATACAACCATCAATCTGATGTTTATTTATCCACGTTTGATTCGAATGTCTAGCGAAACGAAGAAGAAAACTGTCAATTTACAGAATGTTACTGTAAGAATTCAGATTGTTGAACAAGACTTTTCAGAAGGAAATAGAACATTTGACGGTGCCGAGGGTGTGTATGAACCATTGGAAGCAATTTACAACCCTACAACACCGGCTGGTCCTCCGTTGGTAGAAGCTTTCTTCACCAAGGTGGTTGATCTCTCCAAAACGAGTTTAGGAGGCAACAAGTCAGGAAAGATGAAGTCATTTTCGAAAAAGGATGTTCCTCTGTTAGAAGAAGTTAAAGTCCGGCTACCAGATGTTCTCGATCGACGACACTTTCTACAATTTTCAATCTTTTCAGTCAACGGCAATAATTGTGATGAACTTATAGCTGAAACGACAATTCCACTAATCATCTCGTCCAAAGAGTCAATATCAGGAGGGAGGGTGACCACCATTGTGCCCAACGGCTTGCATAGAATTCAGCTTGGCGATGACTTTCAAGTACACGTCGAGACAAGGCTTGCAAGCTCGTGTCACGTCAGTGATCCTTCTATAGCAACACTTCTTCGCGATGGTCCATTTGGCAACGGAAACGCAGTTGTTCATCCTACGTTTGGGATTCCCTTTGTCGACATTCTCTATATGGCATCTGCAAACGCAATAAAACGTCACTTCGTCTCTTTAATGACGGTCAACATGATGAATTTGGTTACCCAGAAATGCCCTTCTGTCTACTTTGAGCCGCTTTTTGACATTCTTGGTAGTAACGATGCATGGTACCGTCTCTCTTCGTGGGATGCAACAGATATCGTTTTGGCAATAATTCGAAGCTTATTTGAGATCTTGGATAAAGCGAGGACGTCATACCAAGAGAATCACGGTTTGATTGTATGTCCGCAGTATAATCGTTTGCTGAAATCATTTGTTGACACATTTGACGTACCTTCCTTTGACGGCCAAGCTGACGATACAACGGATGTAGATGTCGATGAGTCAGTGGCAGAATGGCACCTAGACTCTTCTGATGCTGGTGACATGAATGGGGGCGGAAATCCTTCGTTCAATAACCCAGAGAACGATGGTGCTGCAGCTCGGTCTCCTTCTAGGTATCGCATCAAGTCTCCAAGAAGTGAAATCAAGCAAGCCCCATTTTCGCGGAGAGCGTATGTCCCAACTAGAACAGAGCAACTGAAGGCAGAGGCAGAGAAGTATGATGATGATATTTATGCACGGGAGTTTTTTGACGATGATGAAACGGTAGCAAGTTTCGGTACCATGACATCTCGAACTGTCTTCCCCTTGATTGTGGAGAGCAAAAGCATCTTGAACGACCCAATCAATGACCTTCGGGAGGAGGTGGAAGTCCCACTACATCGCAGCAATTCCTTGCTTACCCAAGATGACAACAGAAACGGTTTTGAATGTGGCAATGTGCTTGGATTTGAGACGCCAACTAGGTCGAAGAAGACAGCAGCACCTACGCCATTCTCATTTGCGGGTAAGCGAGCGGAATACGTGGCAACTCGCGTCAATAGTGTTGCTCAGCTTGTCTTGGCCCCTTGCGTTGCACCAGACATCATGACACCGCCACGCAAAAAGATGACGTATGCAGGCACTAGCAAACTAACGAGCTTCACTGACAAGAATCCTTTTGATGCAAGCTCAGATGTAGAAGATGAATGCAAAACTGGTACACAAGAAACTATGCGAGGCAGCCAAGCATGCTTGAAGCTACCTGCCCTTGTTTTTCGCCCAATGAAAGAACAGGGTGACTTGCCAGATCTCTCGACACAACATCTCATTTCGTTGTATGAATCAATTACCTCGCTTTGGGTTCAGTCTTGGACATCATTTGCTGCTTCAATGAAAGGTGAGAGCGTCCTCCGAGGAAGCAGCGAGACTGTCCCTCTTTGGCCATATGAAGTTGTTCAAGGGACATCAAATCAATCATCGGATGCAATTATAGCATCATCTTTCATCAGAAATGCATCCTTTTTTCTGCCGCTTTGCTTAAAGTCTCTGGCTTTGAGGTGCTCTCTACATTACACGACAAAGATGATCGTACCGATGACGTTCCTGGACGATTCCCACATGCGAGTACTCGTACCGATGGTCGAATCAATCGCTCTTGGAACAATGAGAGAAGCCATGGCCGGTGGAAGTAGCACATCTTCAACCTCGGATCAAATGCTCACCAAGGCTTTGTCTATTAGTACACATGTCATGGACTTTTTCATTGGACTTTTCGCTTTGGTGCACCCATCACAAGTTGCAACTTTAGTCAAAGCTTATTTCAATATATTGAAGGAGTGCGAAGATCCACAACGTCGGGCTCCAGACTCCACTGATAAATTTCGTCTTCGTAGAATCAAGTGCTCTCAACAAATCCGGCTGTATGCTGTGGAGAGACTCGCGACAATGTCTCGTTTCACTGGCTTGAATTTTCCGTTGAAATACTCTGGGTCTTACCCAAAGAAGAATCAGGCTGCTAATTGGATGAATCAAAGATCTAGCACTTCACAGAGGAACGATGTGATACGAGACTACTTCAACAGAGTTGATCGCACTCCGGCTACATTTTGGCTCGCTGACCTTCTCATGAGCCACTGTTTGTCAATTTGTCATCGGTCATGCAAAACCATTATTGTAGAAGCAAAAGCTCAATCAAATGCGTTGAGGTTTGGGCGGGGAGTTGAAGGCTCACTCTCGCGGGAGGAACTCCTACGCATTGAGTCTGTCGCCTTTCACTCGATATTGTGTGCATATGAACTGTTGATCAAACGACATGCTTCTGATTTCAGATTCCAAACAGCAGCATGTAACACTCGGGTCGCTGCTATGGTGATGGGTCCACTTTTGGAGCAATCAGTAGAGTCCGTCTCTGTGTTGACACGGATGGATGCCAAACATAAAGTGCGATGCCTATGGATTCTTTGCATTCTTTACGTGCTGCAAGAAGGCCCAGAGGCATTGCTTCGCGATGAGCTGAGCGTATTTTGTAGGAAATCAGACCAAATACACAAATTTTGTCGTCTGTTGAAGTTGGCCGGTACAACATGCCAATACTTCATCCCTAGTAATGAATCTTTCTTCACTCTTGGAGGACTATCGAAGGAAATGACACAAGAAACATTCAATTGCATCTCAGCTACTGTCATTCTGCTTGTGGAAGAATGCATCGACCACTTTGCAGCGAATATTCGTGAACTAGAGAGGTTGGGAAAATCTGTGTTTGAACTATTACTTCAAGTAATGGCAACACCACAGTCTTCAGTGACGTTGTTGAGAACACTTGGAGGATCGGCTCACGCCCTAGACAAATTTGGAGCTTCTGTTTTCTTAAACGCAGTTGGCAATGACATTCAACACTGGGGACGTGTCATCCTAACAATGATGAACAGCACAGAACTGTCAGTACGCGCAATGGCAGTTGATTTGTTTGTGTCATTACTTGGAGGCGTTTACAACGAACGCGGCAGTATTGATGAAGTTGGCTTAACGTTTTTAACTGTTTTACCAGAAGTAGTCGCACGAGAAATATCTCTCAGCAGTGTCAGTGGTTTGATCAAGTCGATAGGAGATGCCGAAACATCCCTCTGGCCTCTTCGTCGTGCTCTGGCCGATGTAGAAGACACGAATCCAATAGATGATGATCGCATTGACCCACAGTTGATTCCTTCAATTACAACATTTTGCCGGACCGGCCAAGCTATCATTGACGGAGTGTTGGTTGAGATTCGGCTTAAAGGTGCATCTGAAAAGGTCGACTTGGTAAAGATTGCCGAAGCACAATCGTCGAGACCTTCGTCAGGCTTTCAATTTGGGAGTCTTCCTCCTGGTGCAATTTTCGATGCCGATGAAGAGTCTCTTCTTGAAGCAGCTAATTTCTTCTCGCCCCAGTCTAGCTGTCCACAAAAGCTACGCTGGCTTTTTGCCCTACGAGATCTGCATGTAACCAAACGGCAGTGGTCTGAAGCTGCTGAAACACTCGTCCTTGGTGCTCATTCGCTAATTATATCGTTGGAGCATCTAAATAATATTTGGAGGCCTACTCAGTTTGATCTATGGAATGACGAACGCAACTCTCCATGGCTTAAAACTATTGGACATTCCGAAGAATGCAATGATGCGGTCATGGGCTTTGCGCGTTCATTTTTAGAGCCAGGTGGTTTGTTTGGCAAAGAGCAATATGCTTACACTCGACAACTATCTGTTAGAGATGTTTGCTCGGCATTGAATTTGGTGATTGATCAGATCTATCTCGCCTATGCGGAAGAAGAAGGCATGGAAGACATTGCTTTTGCTCACTTTGAAGAATTACTCAGCAAAATCAGTGCTGCCATAAATAACGTCAACCGGAGGTATCACTCAGAAGATATCAATGCTCTGAGGCGAGTGAGAGCATTGATTTGTTCCAAGTTGACTCCTTTGACTGAGCATGATATTATAGGCTCTCCCACAAGGAAACGTATGGACTCTGCAACAGATTATCGAGGAGGCATCTATGTACGTTTGTTCCTTTGCGGTAATAAGCCCGAATTCTTAAAAGAGAGCACAACGATTCCAACTTATTTTGAGTGGGATTCAGCATCAATTTGCCGTGTTCCAGTGCCAACAATCATGGCTGCAGCCGTAATGCAAAAGAGATCAAAACATGCCACTTTGGAGGAATGTATCTGCGTGGCATTTGCAGAACCACTCATGAAGGCAATGAAAGACAAAGGAACGAAGACTCCAATTGTTGTGCGGACAAACGCTGCCGACGAAAGCGTCGAAGAATCAAAGACATATATCAATGTAGCAGTGGTGCAGAGGATGAAAGTGATGTCAAGCGCAAGCCTCAAATCCAGAAAGTTCTATCTACGCAACGATGAGGGCATTACCGAGTTCACAGTGGGTCACAAGTTTCCATATCGAACCTCCAGACAAAGGTCATTAGTGAAGAGTCAAGTCAAAATAGTGACCAGGTAAAGCGGTTTTAGCTTGATGTAGCTACATATTAGTAAATAATTTCATAACATATCACATATCTACTGCCTATGCAACCAGCAAGTTGTTCCATCATTCTGTGCTGTCCTCAGCGCCTGATCGAGTCTCAAAAATGATGAAATCAATGATATCGTCATTACTGAAGTAACCCGAATGAGCAGTGACTGCGCTCAAATACTCATTATCAATCACGCCTGGTTGTATTTGGAAGTCAACGCGTGACGTTCTTCCACCAAGCCGAAAGGCAACCTGGCGGTCTCTTATACATCCTTCAAAATTTGGACGCAGTGGTGACGACTGAGCACTTCCATCCTTCTTTTCAGTTTCCATGTTGGCCATTTTTCTTGCCGCTTCCTCGTCCGCATGGGCGGCTGCTGCAGCTGCATTTTGGGCAGTTGATTCAAACAAATTTGACAGGGAGCCAAACTGCTTGAAGATTTGGTCGCCTACTTGGCGTGCTTTCACGTGCAAGCGCAAACTTTTCCCGTCAGGACTCAAGAACATTGGTGGTGGAATATCATTATTCGACACGCCCTCTGGTAATAGCAATGGTTCTATCCGGTACGCCACTGGATCTGATGGATGAAACACATTGTAACATGCCTTTGTCGGTAAAGAAAAAGGAGAACAGATAATTGGGGATAGATCAAACACGGGTGGAGGCGCCGACTGACCACCTGGTGACCACGCCACCATATCCGCCTCCTCATCGTCGCATGGGATCAGACTTGCTCGTTCTGCTTCCGCGACGGCTCTCATTTCATCAAAGACAGAGTGTGCTCCCCGCAGTGTTAAAAACAAACCTATAGGTGATCCCAAGAATATTGTCAAATCAGGCTCAAATGGAATTGTTTGTGTCATTTTCTTTGGTAGCGTCGGTCCCCACGTGCCATGTTTTCCGTCATCGGCGCCCTTAAACCCAGGCAAGGCATTGTGATCGTGATCATTTTCTGTTTTATCCAGTGTTTCCAACGAAGGCACCCGTGGAGGTGAGGCCGGAGCATCAATGCGAATTGGATCATCGGCACTCCCCTTGGGTGCATTCTTTTCTGTGATATCCTTATATATAGACAGTACATCCCATGCAATCACACTCCCCAACGAATGACCAACCAATGAAAATGTTCCACCCCGTGCCTTGAAGCTTGGATGGACAGTTTGGAATTTATCATACAGTTCATTAATTTCCGACGTAACACATTGCAAAATTGCCTCGCAAAACTCGGGTGTAAGGTACATCAACACATCAAAAATAACATCATTGGCAATAGACCGCAACGCTGGAACTGTTCTCAAAGTCACACTCGTTAATGACGACATGAGCGAGTGAGTTGGAGATCTGACCTTATCAAACCAAATAATGGGAATAAACTCCACTCTGTTTGGTAGAGGTGGAAATGGCTGTTTTTGCCTTTCACACTTCTTACATTCCTCTCTCCAAGCCATGATTTTGCGTTTATTGACAGTCATGCGCAATTGGTCCATTTCATCTCGCATAGACATTGTGGAGACTTCTTCCTTACACCACATTGCCTCTCCTATACCATGTATCACAAACATGACATGAGTCAAATCCCCTAACGCATTCTCGTCATCTTCTCCTTCAATGGTGTATTGTCCATAACCACGTTGTAATGTAATTTGTACCTCACCAAGACCAAATAGAACACTCTTTTTTGGTTTCTTCCTCATGGCAATCAAACCTCCATTGCGCACAACACACACTTTAAATGTCGGATCACTCTCTAATATCACCTCTTCTTGCAAAATCGAGTCTAACCCCTCGCCCAGCGATGAGGATGCCCTAACAGCATTCTGATACAACAATTCAATCTGCAAACTATCCACTTCCGGCAACGGCTCCAAAATGAACTCCTTGTTCTTACTCTTCGGATTAGGCGTCTGCGTAAACCAAGTTGCCGGTATCAACTTCACAGGTGGCCGACTGACAAAATTCCAGGTGATTGTACCCTCTGTCGGATGAGCCGTGGCCCGTCCCCCCTCGATTAGTACGTCTTCGCCACGTGATTCATTGAGTGCCTTGCAGTCGATTTTCCTTAGGGGTTTCCAAACGTCCGTGTCTTTGAGGCGTGTTAGCCAGATGCGGGGGAGCATTGTGGAGGCATCTTCGATACCTTCCCATGTTGGCATGGTGATGTTAGGTGATGGTATTGTTTTGGTTTGTGAGTGCTTATAACAGCTGCAATTTAGGAGAAATAAATCTAAAGTGCAAAAAATCTGATCCAACCGCTTCTTTGGCAGCGGTTCTCTTCAAAATTCGTAGTGACAGACGAAGCCAGAGCTTGTATTATTATTTGCTAGTGCGTGATATCGTAGGCGTACTACTGACGTTGGCGTTTCTATGTAGTACAAAGCGTCTTTACTGTTCTGTGGCTGTTCATGTCATGATCCATGATCATCGATTTTCGATTTTCGCACCATTGCGAGAATGGGAGTCTTTAGCGACTTGCGAGGAGCCTTCGCTAAAGAAACTCTATTGCGATAGATGCGATGGGTTGGTACAGAGCTGTACTCAGAGCGAGCGAGAGGCTGCAGCTAGCCTTGCAACTTACAACCTCTATACTACTCTTTATCTTGTCCTTGACGATCGGGTGCCTTGTTCTGTGCTGGAGCTTGGAGTTGAATAGCTTTATGTAGGAGCAATGAATGGATATATATAGCAAAGGATGATTCCCTTTTTGTAATGACTTAGAATGGTTATGATGAAGATTGTGATACGCATCCCTATCTACTTAAATGTATTTTCATTTGAATTTCATTTCAATAAGTTCAAGTGTGGCTATGTACAGTAAATGAATGTCTATTACATCCAATGCCTCAAAAAGTCAACTGATAAATTAAGTGCAGCCTCGGCATCTTCCTTTACCTTTTCAATGCTCGTGTCTCCTCGTGATACCCACCCATGTATCATATCAGGAAATTCCACACATCGCGGGGCTGCTTTGTCATTGTCACTTGTGTCTTTTGCCTTTGATTTAGTAATTATATTAGCAAGTGCTCCACCTTGGGATGGTTTGAGATTATCCAAATCATTACCAGCAACACACAACAAGATAGGTGCGTTGTCTGCCGCTTTCTTGGTAATAGCTTCTTGATCTCCACCAAATACCATGCTTTCAATCTTGATAGATGGATGGAAACCCACGGCACAACGAAACAATTTCATTTCACACGCCTTTGTCATCGCCCAGACTCCCCAGCAGAACCCGGCCACACCAACATCTGACGAATTTATATTGTATGTGTCTAATAGGAACTCAAAGCATGACTCGATATCTTGTTTCACAGGATATACTGCCGATTTATCGTCCTTTGCCGATTCAGAAATATCTCTCTCGAACGGATGAGATCCAAGCCATTCTTTGAAATCGTCCAAATGTCTATCCTTCGTTTCTCCCCGAAATGTGTCCAATGCAACAACAGTAAGTTGTAACTCTGCTGCAAACTTGTCGCATATTGCAAATAATCGACTTTGTAGTCCGTAAACATCAGTCAATACACATAGAGCTTTTTGTGATGCGCCTCCTCCTTGTGGTCGAGACACATAAATTTCCAAGTCTTCGGATGGACCTATGTTGCACAATTCCCCCCTCGCTCCATCCAATGATTTGGTGCCGTGGCTAACATGCAACGGAGCACCCCATGAGTTATCAGGGCAGCACGAGGTTGTCATGATGTCATCGAGTTTTGCTGCCTTTGGCAAGAGTTGGAATTTGGAAGTGTGAAGTGTTTGTGTTTCGCTGTCACAAGTCAAATAATGACACATGGTCTCAGATGGCCTCATCAGGTCACCTATAAGACGTTGTAGCGACGCCGATACGACCAACAAATGATTGAGTCGTGGATGAGATGCTTTAATACTATCATGGCCAACTATAATAGGTCACAAGAAGCTGTTGATTGCCATATTCACAGCGTGAGATACGCATGGTGCTAGAGAGTAGTGATGGCGGATGTCTCAGATGGCCTCATCAGGTCACCTACGACGTTGTAGCGACGCCGATACGACCAACAAATGATTGAGTCGTGGATGAGATGCTTCCATACTATCATGGCCAACTATATTGGGTCACTAGAAGCTGTTGATTGCCATATTCACAGCGTGAGATACGACATGGCCGTCAACAGAGGAGCTTGAGGC